>Ga0315281_10015908_pt1 | contig 10067 bp, 9 predicted proteins | sample YL17G07_0_MG_FD_204540 | JGI IMG/M metagenome (GOLD analysis project Ga0315281, IMG submission 204540) | Sediment microbial communities from Yellowstone Lake, YNP, Wyoming, USA - YL17G07_0 | ecosystem: Environmental > Aquatic > Freshwater > Lake > Sediment | place: USA: Wyoming | collected...
GAACCCGCCACCCGGCGCTTGCAGCGGCCGCCGGCGCGTTGTAGGATTGGCCCATCGTACCGAACCCGTTCCTTGCGAGGCCCCACATGGCCACAGGCAAACACTCGCGCCGCCGATTCCTGGGCACTTCCCTCCAGGCCGCGCTGGCCGCGGGCCTGGCGGCGGGATGCGAAGGAGTCCAGCCGCCGCGCACGCCCCCCTTCTCGGAGTCTCCCATGAAGACCCTCACCGCCGGCGAAGGCAAGTTCCAGGGCTCGACCAACGCGTCCATCCAGCGGGCCGTCGACGAGGCGGCCGCCGCCGGCGGCGGCACGGTCGTCGTCGCCCCCGGCGTCTACGCCATGCACGACGCCCTGCACCTGCGGAGCCGCGTCCGCGTGGTCGGGCGGCCCGGGGCCGTCCTCCGGAAGGTGCCGAGCGTCGAGAGCAGGATTCCCGACTTCCTCGGCTACGGCCATTACGAGGTGACCGTCGAGGAGCCCGACAAGTTCCCCGTGGGCACCGGCGTCCATATCATCGACTCCGGCGCCGGCGGCTTCTACACCACCGTGGCCACCGTCATCGGCCGCGAGGGCGACCGGCTCTTCATCAACCGCATGCTGAACCACGATTACCACGTGGCCAAGAACGCCCGCGTCATCGCGGTCTACCCGATCGTCGACGCCGAGGCCGCCGAAGACACATCGCTTGAGGATATCACGATTGATGGCAACTGCCGGGAGGAGACGTTCGCCCTGAACGGCTGCCGCGGCGGCGGCCTCTTCGCCATCCGGTCCGCCCGCCTGGCCTTCCGCAACGTCGAGATCGCGAATTACCGCGGCGACGGCCTCAGCTTCCAGCAATCGACCGACGTGCTGGTCGACCGCTGCCACGTCCATCACAACCTCGGCCACGGCCTGCATCCCGGCAGCGGGAGCGTCCGGTACATCATGCAGGATTGCCGATCCCACGACAACACGGGCTGCGGCCTCTTCTACTGCCTGCGGACCACGCACTCGATCTGCCGCCGGAGCGAGCTGCGCGCGAACGGCCAGTCGGGCATCTCGGTCGGCGAGCGCGACACCGACCACCTCATCGAGGCCAACACGATCGCCGGCAACGGCCAGGAAGGCATCCTCTTCCGCCAGCCGACCCGCACGAGCGGCGACCGCACGATCATCCTGGCGAACCGCATCGGCCCGAACGGTGCGAAGGACCGGCGCAGCGAGATCGTCATTCCGGCGGGCCTCAAGGAAGTACATATTCTCGACAATGTTTTCGCCGCCGGTACGGTTCCCGTCCTCTCGGTCGCCCCAGGTTGCCGCCGCATCAGTTTCGCGGGGACCAAGGTCGGCGACCGCCCCGCCGGCGACGCCGACATCGCGGGCGCCGCCGCCGACGTGCTGCGCGACCGCCCGAAAGACCTCCCCCCGGTCGGCCCCGCCGCCCTGCCCCTCGACGGCGCCCGCCACCTCTTCGTGGCCAAGTTGCCGCCGTGGAACGAGGCGGGGATGTGGGCCGCGGGCAGATCATGAACACATATACCGTGGCGAGTATATCTTTAGCGTTGTCATTCCGAGCGAGGTCGCCGCGGCGACCTCGCTCGGGGTGACAGCGTGAAGGGAAGACGCTAAACACTTACCGGAGCGAGGCCCCGGCTTCTTGGTTCCTGCGCGGCTGCTGCCGGGGCGGTGCTCCGGCCTACACGTTGCGCAGCGCGGTTTGACCGCGAAGGTGAACGATGAGCCACGTGCGTCCCATATCCCTTCGTCTCACCGTCGCGTGCGCCCTGCCGGCGCTCGTCGTCTGCCTGGGCGCGGCGGCCCTGGCCCAGCCCTCCTCGTCCGCCGCGCCGCCGGCGGGCACTCAACCTCTTGGGGAGAACGCCATGCCCTTGATCGTCGCGCATCGCGGGGCCTCGGGCGAGGCGCCGGAGAACACGCTGGCGGCCTTCAAGCTCGCCTGGCTCAAGCAGGCCGACGCCATCGAGGGCGACTTCCACCTCACCCGCGACCAAAAGATCGTCTGCATCCACGACGCCGCCACCGGGCGTGTCGCGGGCAAGAACCTCGTGGTCGCCCAGTCCACGCTGGCCGACCTGCGGGCGCTCGACGTGGGCGCCTGGAAAGGGGCGCCGTGGCAAGGGCAGCGGATTCCCACGCTGGAGGAGGTCCTCGCCCTCGTGCCGCCCGGCAAGAGGCTGTACCTCGAGATCAAGTGCGGCCCGGAGATCCTCCCGCCCCTCAAGGCGACCCTGGCCGCTGCGAAGCTGAAGAACGACCAGGTGATCATCCTCTGCTTCGACAAGACGGTTCTGGAGCAGTGCCGGACCGTCCTGCCGGACCTGAAGACCTTCTGGCTGGTCGCCTTCAAGAACGATCCCCTCACCGGCCGGCCGGTCATCGACCTGGACAAGGTCATGGACACGCTCAAGACCGTCGGCGCTGCCGGCCTGAGCGTAAGCGCCGTCAGTGCGGAACTGGCCCAGGCCGTCCGGGCGGCGGGCAAGGAACTGCACGTCTGGACGATCGACGACCCCAAGGCGGTCGGACCCCTGGTGCGGCTGGGCTGCGCATCGATCACCACCAACTATCCCGATCGCATCCGCCAGGCGGCGATGCAGGCAAAGTAGAGAGATAAGGCGTCAGGGACCTTTTTCCGCCTCCCGGTAGCCGCGATGGCCGACAAAGGCTCCTGACGTCTTTCTCCTTCGGGCAGGACGCGTTTCTCCTTGACTTTCCTACCATCTGAAGTAAGATTTCTCAGGGTATGAATAGCGCCGCAGGAGGAGCCAACTATGAGAGTGACCGACAAGGGCCAGGTGACCATCCCCATCGGCATTCGCCGGAAGACCGGCCTCTTGCCCAACACGGACGTGGAGTTCGTCGTCAGCGGCAAGCGCGTGATCCTCAGGAAGTCCGCCAAGGCGCGGCGGGGCCGCAGGCTCGTGGCCGCGATGCGCGGCCGGGCGACGAAGCGCTTGTCCACCCGCCAGATCATGGCCCTGACGCGGGGTGAGTGATGGCCGAAACGATGGTCGATTCCAACGTCCTGCTCGACGTGTTGACCGAGGACCCGGCGTGGTTCGAGTGGTCCAGCCGCTCGCTCCAAGAGTGCGCCGAGGACCATGTCCTGGTCATCAATCCGATCATCTATGCCGAAGTCTCCATCGGTTTCGACCGCATTGAGGACCTCGATGCCGCCCTGCCCGAAAGCATGGTCGAACGCCGGCCCATCCCCCTGGAGGCGGCTTTCCTGGCGGGCAAGTGCTTTCTGAGATACCGCGAGCGCGGCGGGCGGAGACAGTCCACCTTGCCGGACTTCTTCATCGGCGCGCATGCGGCCGTGGAGCGGATGCGGCTGCTGACGCGCGACGCCTCGCGCTACAGGACCTATTTCCCCAAGCTGAAGCTGATCTGTCCCGAATAGCGGACCGGACGCCCTCTTCTCACTTGCCGGCGCCGAACTCGGCGAAGAGTTTCCGGGCCAGGGGGAACGTGGCGCTGGCGGGGCTCTTGTCCAGGCAGTAGGTGACCACGCCGTCGCACTTGCCGTCGCGCCGCGCCTCCAGGCACAGGCGGAGCCACTGGGCCATGCGGTCGGGGGTGGCGGGATCGCCGTGGCGCAGGCGGAACTCGTACTCCACCGCCGCCGTCATCACGATGAACGGGACGTGGAAGCGGCCCTCGCCTTTGGGGGTCGCGGGGCCGAAGCCGGTCTCGAACGCGCCGCGCCGGTCGACCTGCCACGGACCGCGCGAGCCGAAGTCCGCCGCCAGTTCGAGCCCCTCGGCCTGCAAGCCGCTCAGGCGCCAGCGGACCGGGAAGTTGCTCACGCCCTTCTTGTCGAATAATCGAAATACGATCGTCACGCTGGACTTGCCGCGCACCTTGTCGGTCACGTCCACCGCCGCGTCGCGCCAGCCTGGGGCCCCGCCGGCCACGTCCTCTTCCCAGGCGACCGCCCCGTCGACGAGCAACTGCTTGAAGTGATAGCCGGCGGTCGGCCCGGTGAAAGTGTCGCGCTCCCGGAAGCGCAGGCGATAGCGCTCGGCGGGGAGGACCTTGGCCGACTGGCCCGCCGCCACGAAGTCGCCCGCCTCGGAGGGCGTGTCGGAGGGGAAGCTGAATTCGCCGGACGTCCCGGCGGCGCGGTCGTTCAGCACGGCCCAGGCGCGCTCGATCTCGTCGCGGTCCTGCGGATAAGCGACCACCACGCCGTCGATGGCCTCGCGGTAGTCAGCGGCGAAGCGGGAGGTGATCTCATCGAAATACATGAGCGGCAGGAACGCCAGCCGCGGGTGGACGCGATGGGCCCGCGCCTGCATGTCGCGCACGTAGGCCGGCGTGAAGAGCCGGTGGTTGGCGTAGAAATCGTCGATGACCCACGCCGTCAGGTTCGGGTGCCGCAAGGACAGCCGCGCGATCTCCTCCGCCCACCGCGGGTAGTCCAGCCGGAACGGCTCGGAGTACGTCTTGCCGTACTGGGGCGGGCTCTCCGACGGCGGCACGAGGTAGGCCCACACCTCGATGCCGGCTTCGGCGGCCCTGGGCAGGAACGCCTGGAGGTCGTCCCAGTCGGTCGGCGCGTGCCAGACGAGCCAGTAATACGTGGTGACGCCGAGCTCTTTGAGGCGCTTGGCCATCACGTCGACGTCGACGCGGCCGTCCGGCCGGCGCAGCTCCGAGTCATAGTCCGCGAGCATGTGGTGCACCGGCGCGCCGCTCCTTGCCCGAACAGGCTCCCCGCCCCGGCTCGCCGTCGCGGCGCCCGCCGCCAGCAGGACGGCCAGGCAAGACAGGCCGCATCTGGAAAAGGTGTCAGGAACCTTTTTCACTTCCGGCGCCTCCCCCTTGGCGAGGACGGCCGCGCGGCCGCAGGGTGGAACCGAGGTCCAGTCGGTCGGCGATGCGCGCTACCCAGGGATCGGCGCCGTAGGGCCTGCCACGCCTGAGGGCTTCGCGCAGGGCGGCCAACTCGGCCTCCGACTCCGCGGCATTCACGCGCCGGACCCAGTCTGGCGGCGGGTCGACCGGCCACGCCGAGAGAATGGCCGGGCCGCCGCCCCTGACCCCCCGAAGGCGGTGCCACAGGCTTCCCCAGGGCCACGCCTCGGCGCGATCGACCAGGCCCGCCCGCAGGGCATTGCGCTCGACATAGCGACAAACACGAATGAAATGTCCGTCGGACTGCACCGGAAAGCTCTTGAAGCGGCCCTGGTACACGTGGCCCGTCCCTGCGCTGCGGCGGGCCGCATGCCATCGCTGCGTGTGGGTCAGGGTGAGCCATCGTGTGAACGCCGACAGGTCGCCGTCTCCTCGCGGCCAAAGCACCAGGTGCCAGTGGTTGGGCAGAACACAGAAGGCGAGCGTGCGCATCGACACGTGCTCGTGGGCATCGAGGAGGACCTTGAAGAACGCCTGATAGTCCGCCGGCGTCTCGAACAAGGTCATCCGCGCGTTGGCGCGGTTCAGGACGTGGTAGATGATCCCGCCGGCGGCCGCTCGTGGCGCTCGTGGCATAGTATGTGGAAGTATAGGAAGACGTGGCGATGGTGCAACGGAAAAGAAGAGGAAAAAGGTGTCAGGAACCTTTTGCGGTCGCGGCAGCGGTGCGGGCGAAAAAGGGTCCTGACACCTTTTCTAGTACCGGCTGTACGGCCCGCCTTCGCGGTCGGTGTGAGAGGCCGTCAGGTCGGCGTAGAAGGCGCCGGTGGTCTCGTTGAAGAACCACCCGCCGTCAACGTCGCCGGGAGGGAAGACCTGGCCCGGGCTGGCGGCGGCGCGAACGGCCGCCACGTTGGTGATCGGGTTGGCGGGCATCTGCTCCAGGTACGGGCCGAAACGATGGTCGGCGTCGCGGGCGCTGGCCACCTCGCCTGCGAAGTTGGTGGGCTTGGTCAGTTGCCGGCCGAAATCGGCGGCCGTCGGGAACTGGTTGTGCTCCGCGCGGTACACCTGGATGTGGACGCGGATCTTCGAGAGGTTTTCCTTGAGGTTCGTCTCGCGCGAGATGGTCGTGACGTCGCTGAGGCGCGGCACGACAATGGCGGCCAGGATGCCGAGGATGATGACGACGATCAGGATCTCGACGAGCGTAAAAGCCGCTCTGGCCCTGTACATAGTTTCTTTCCTCGCCCCCCGGTGCGGGATGGCGATGCCCCGATCACAGCCTGCCTTGTGGCATGCTCCACCAGATAGCATGCCGGTAAACCCGACCGCGTCAAGCGCCGCGCCGCTCTTGTTACTTCGACATCCGGCTCAAGTTGCTAAAGTCTTTCTGGCCAAGCACTTACCAGATGCCTCCAAGCCGTGCCGCCGGCGGGGGCCGCCGCGCAGCCCTGCGGAACACCCGAAGAAAATGGTGCGGAAATCCGCCCGGCGCGGTTTCCCATTGTGCACCCGGCCGCACGGTGATAACCTCAACCTGGCCACGCAGGCCGCGGCTTCTGTCGGGGCCGCCGCGGGGGGCCGGCCTTTCGTCTTTGTTTCAGCCCCGGACGGGGCTGACGGCAACGACGGGCCGGTCCGCAACGCCGCGATTAGCGCTGTCGTTTCAGGCTCTCCAGAGAGCGAGGTGCCCGATGTTGAACGTCTTCTTGTCATCACTCACCGTGGCCTGCCTGGCGGCGCTGGCCGCCGCAGCCCTGGCGGCCGACGCGGCTTCGCCGCCGCCGGCGCGGGCCATTCCGGCGCCCCTGTCCGACCATCCGGGCAACGTCTTCCTCGCGGGCGAGGCGGTGACGGTTCCCGTGCCCGCCAAGGACGGCGCCGCATGGGAAGCGGTCGACTACGACGGCAAGAAGGCGGCGGAGGGCAAGGTGGCCGGCGGCCGGGCGGCAGCGGGAGCCCTCGGCGTTGGCTGGTACGAGATCCGCTGGACCGCCCACGAAGGCGGCGAGGCCGGGCAGGTGGCGGCTGGGGTGCTGGCGCCCCTCAAGGCGCCGACGCCGCGCACGTCGCCCATCGGCCTCGACGTGGCGATGGCATGGTTCTACCCGGAGGCCAAGATGCCCGCCGTGGCGAACCTCTGCACCCTGGCCGGGATCAACTGGGTCCGCGACCGGCTGAACTGGGCCGAGATGGCGCCCGAGCGCGGCCGCCTCCTCCCGCCGGGGACGAAGTACGACGCGTCGGCCCGCCTCCAGTCGGCGGCGGGGCTCCAGGTGCTCCAGGTCATCCACCTCTCGCCCGCCTGGGCGAACCCCGACACGAAGCGGTTCCCGCTGGACCTGCGCGACGCCCACCACTTCTTCCGCGAGATGGCGAAGCGCTGGGCCGGGCAGGTGACGGCCTTCGAGCCGTGGAACGAGGCCGACATCGACGTCTTCGGCGGCCACACGGGCGCCGAGATGGCCTCGATGCAGAAGGCGTCGTACCTGGCCCTGAAGGCGGGCAACCCGGAGGTGATCGGCTGCCTGAACGTCTTCGCGCTCGCCCAGAAGGCGATCCTGCGGGACCTCAACGCTAACGAGGCATGGCCCTATTTCGATACGTTCAACCTTCACCATTACGCCCCGACCGACCAGTACCCCGGCCTGTACGCCGAGTTCCGGGCCTCCGGCGCCGGCCGGCCGATGTGGGTGACCGAGTTCGCCGTGCCCGTCCCGTGGTCCGGCGACGAGAAGCGCAAGGAGCCGAGCGACGCCGACCTCCGGGTCCAGGCCCAGCGCGTCGCCCAGGTCTTTGCGGCCAGCCTGCACGAGGGGCCCGCGGTCTCGTTCTACTTCCTCCTGCCGCACTACGCGGAAGGCAAGACGCAGTTCGGCGTGATCCGGGCGGACCTGACGCCGCGGCCGGCCTTCGTGGCCCTCGCGGCCGTGGGGCGCGTGCTGGCCGACGCCCGGCCGCTCGGCCGCCTGAAGAACGTGCCGCAGAGCGTCCGGGCATTCCTGTTCCGCGCCCGGCCCGACGGCCAGGACCGCGAGGTCCTCGTCGCGTGGGCGAAGGACGGCCAGGCGGACGTCGCCCTGCCGGTCGCGCCGGAGGCCGTGATCGATCACCTCGGCCGCGCGATCGCCGGGGCCGGCGCCGCGCTGAAGCTCTCGACCGCCCCGGTCTTTGCGATCCTGCCCGCCGGGTCGGACGCGAGGATCGTCCTCGAAGCGCCGCCCGCGCCGGCGCCGAAACTGCCGGGCGAGGCGTCGCCCGTGGTCCTCCAGGCCGTGTGGCCCAAGCAGCGCCGGGCCCTCGACAAGTCGGCCTACCGCCTCGGCACCGAGCGGCCCGAGACGATCCCCGTGTTCGTGTACAACTTCTCGGAGCAGCCGGTCGAGGGGAAGCTGAGCGCCGCCATCCCGGAAGGCTGGCACATCCAGCTCCCGGCCCGCGTGAAGGTGGGCCCGGGCGAGAAGGTGGAACTGGCGCTGGTCGTCAACTGCCGCGCGGCCGCCGCGCCCCTGACGCAGACGATCCGCATCGCGGGCGACTTCGGCAAGGCGGGCAAGCCGGTCCTGGCGATCCAGGTGTTGCCTGAACCCGCTACTTCGCCCCGGTGAATACGACCTATCGCTTTATTTCGCCCCCGGTGAATACGACTTATCGCCTTACTTCGCCCCGGGTGAATACACCCGGGGCATGGCGCGGGGGCGCACGCCAGCCCTTCGGCCCCCCGTGTGTTCACGGGGGGCTAAGTATTCACGGCGGGCTACATATAGTTAGCCCCGGGTGAACACACCCGGGGTTCTTTTCACCCGCGCCAAGCTTGTATGAACTCCCACGGTCTCGCCGGCCTGCCGACCGCCAGGTTGTGCCGCTCGACGTACTCCACCCTGGCTCCCACCGACCGTTCATCAAAGCAGTATCGCTTGTCGTACCCATCGCCCCAGATCGGCCTGTCGAGCCGCAGGCCCCACCGCACCGCGTCCTTCGCGCACTTGGCGACCTGGCCGACGGGCGTCGCGGTGGCGCCGGCCACGAAATGCACGTGCCACGGCTGCACCGTCAGCGCGTAGATTGGCAGGCCGAGACGCTCGGCGAGCGAGGCGCCGATCCACTCGCCCGCCTGCCGCCAAATGTCGGCGGGCAGCAGGTACGGGGGAAATTTCATCCGCGCTCGGTCGGCCTGCTCGAGTACCGGGTCGGGAGGAAACACCACGCCCTTATCGACCCATCCTCGCGCGTCGCCGCGAAGCCACGTGCCATAGGTGGTGATCGTGAACATGATGGCAAGCGTTTGGCCCATATCGTTTGCCCCTGCGCCCGCCCGGCAATTGCCCGCCGTGTATTCACGGCGGGCTAAGTATACCACCTATTTCGCCCCCCGGGGCCACCTCGCCCAACGCAACCTTACCCCTTCGCGGCGAAAAACTCTTGGGGTTCTCGGGCCACGCGTATATCATTGTCGAGCGTAAGGCGCGCCACAAGTTCGGGGTACGTTACAGGTGACCGAAGAAAGTCCAGCCGTCAGCAAGGACCGCGTGCCGGTCCATCGCGAGATCAAAGAGCTGACCCTCCTCTTTGAGATCAGCCAGACCCTCGACCGCGTCCTCGACGTCCGCGACGCCGTCGGCCCGGTCCTCCAGGCGATGGCCAAGCACATGGGCATGGTGCGCGGCACGATCGCCCTGCTGAACCCCGACACGCGGGAGATCTTCATCGAGGCGGCCTACGGCCTCTCCGCCAGCCAGCAGGAGCGCGGCCGGTACAAGCTGGGCGAGGGCGTGACCGGCAAGGTCGTGGCCACGGGCCGGCCCGCCGTGGTCCCGCGGATCTCCGAGGAGCCGCTGTTTCTCGACCGCACGGGCGCCCGCAAGGGCGTCAACAAGGCCGACATCTCCTTCATGTGCGTGCCGATCAAGCTCGGCAACGAGACCATCGGCGCCCTGAGCGCCGACCGCCTGTTCGCCGACGGCATCTCGCTGCGCGAAGACGTGCGGCTGATGTCGATCATCGCCTCGATGATCGCCCAGGCCGTGCGCCTGCGGCAGTCGGCCCAGGCCGAGCGCCAGCGCCTCATGGACGAGAACCTGCGCCTCCAGGAGGAACTCAAGGACCGATTCCGCCCGGCCAACATCATCGGCAACGCCAAGACAATGCAGGTCGTCTACGACCTGATCGCCCAGGTCGCGAAGTCCGACACCACGGTGC
>Ga0315281_10015909_pt1 | contig 10066 bp, 5 predicted proteins | sample YL17G07_0_MG_FD_204540 | JGI IMG/M metagenome (GOLD analysis project Ga0315281, IMG submission 204540) | Sediment microbial communities from Yellowstone Lake, YNP, Wyoming, USA - YL17G07_0 | ecosystem: Environmental > Aquatic > Freshwater > Lake > Sediment | place: USA: Wyoming | collected...
CTGTCGCATCGGTGCGCGCATAGTGAATATTGTAATAAATGGTATCGTTAAACAACACCGTGTCTTGCGGGACAATCCCGATGGCCTTGCGCAAACTATCCTGAGTCACATCAGCAATGTTCTGGCCATCGATCAAAATCCGGCCGGATTGGATATCGTAAAAACGAAACAATAATCGCGCCAAGGTCGATTTGCCCGCACCCGAAGGGCCGACTACCGCGACCTTTTCACCGGGACGGATCTCGATATTAATCTCACGCAGAATTTGCCGTTCCGGCTGATAGGAAAAGCTGACCTGCTCGAATCGAACATGACCGTGTTTGATTTGCAGTGCTGTCGCCTGGGGACGATCGCGGATTTCCGGCGCGCGATCCAGTAACGAAAATAACTTATCCATGTCGACCAAGGCATATTTCAGTTGCCGATAGACAATCCCCAAAAAGCCCAAGGGAATAAACAATTGCAACATCAGGGTGTTCACCAGCACCAGATCACCTAAGCTCATTTGTCCCGACACCACACCTTGCCCGGCGAACACCATGATGACGGTTACACCTAAAGCAATGATGGAGGCTTGGCCAAAATTCAATAAAGCCATCGAGGTCTGTGTCTTGACCGCCATGGTCTCCCAGTCACGCATAGTCGCATCATAACGCTGCAACTCAAGCCGCTCATTATTGAAATACTTGACGGTTTCATAATTGAGCAAGCTGTCGATCGCCTGCCCGTTCGCCTTGGAATCAAACGCATTCATTTCATGGCGGAAATGCATGCGCCATTCCGTCACCCAAAAGGTAAAAATGAAATACAACACCACAGTTGTCAGCACGGCGAGCGTAAATCGCGATTCATAGCTACCCAGTAAAATAATCGCCACCAGAATAAATTCGGCGATACTGGGTAAGATGTTAAACACCATGTAATTCAGGATCGTACTGACACTGCTGGCGCCCCGTTCCAAATCTCGCGAAATGCCGCCGGTATGGCGTTCCAAATGGTAACGCAGCGATAACTGATGCAAATGTGCCAGCACCGCGTCCGAGACACGCCGCATGGCACGATAGCGCACCTTGGCAAAAACCGCGTCGCGTAATTCATTAAACAGACTGCCCACCAGTTTTAACGCGCCATAGGCCATCAATAATGCCAATGGGAGGATAAGTAACTGCTCGCGCGGCAATGCCAGGCCATCCACAATGTGTTTAAGAACAAACGGTACACCGACCGTGCTCAATTTGGCGACCACCAGGCAGGTTAGTGCGAACAGCACGCGCCCGCGATATTCCCAAATAAACGGAAACATTCGGCGCAGATTGGCCAAATCGCGGCGCCCGCCCTGCGGTGCCTGTGTCTGGTGACCAAAGTGATTCATGGTTGACGCGTCTGGATTTGCATGTGCTTATTCTCTCATGAAGCCTCATCCACAGGCCAAGCTAAAGTGACGGTTGCCGCCGAAAATACGCCTGGTTCCAGGCTAGAAAAACGTTTACTCGCTGATAGCGTCGAAGTCAATTCATGTTTTAATCCATCGAGGTATTGCAGAGTGAAAATCTTTTGCCCAGCACGGGCAAATTGTTTAATATATATCCATATTTACAAACAAAAATGCAATCGAGCCGCCAAAGATGTGTCTATGATGTTCCGTCGAAAGGCTTCTTATCCTGCTGTTGCAGGGTTGTTACTGTCTTGCTGTAGCGCCATTTATATTGCACCGCTGCGGGCGCAACCGACCCTGTCAGAAACGGATTATTTTGCCACGGACTTGCCCATTGTTTTATCCGCTTCACGTTTGAGGCAAACCGCCAGCGATGCGCCCGTTGCCATCACCGTGATCGATCGGGAGATGATCGAAGCCTCCGGCTTTACTGAAATACCGGACCTGCTACGGCTGGTCCCTGGATTTTTTGTGGAGTATGACAGTGGTCATATTCAGGCGGCCGGTTATCATATGCTAGCCAATCGCTATGTGCGGCAACAACAGATACTGATCGATGGCCGTTCCGTCTACTCACCCAGCTTTGGCGGCGTACCGTGGACGGATTTACCCATTACCCTGGATGACATCGAACGCATTGAAGTCATTCGTGGGCCGAATGCGGTGACATTCGGATCGAATTCATTTCTGGGTGTGATCAATATCATTACCCGGCCTGCGGCACTGGACCGCGGCACCTCAATCAAAACCAACATCGGCGCCAACCATTTGCGTGAGGCGTTCCTGCGTCACGGCGACACCAGCGGCAATCTGGATTACCGGATCAATGTTGCCTATCGCGGCGATGATGGTTTTAATGATCGTTACGATAGCAAGATCGTGCGTCTATTTAACACGCGCATGGATTACCAATTCGACAAACACCAGCAATTCAGTTTTCAGGCCGGTTATAACGAAGGCCCGCGTGAAGAAGACAACGCCATCAGCGCGGATACGCCCCAGCATCTGCGCACGGTGACCAGTCAGTTCCAACAGCTACGCTGGGAAAACGTCACCTCCGCCGATGAAGTATTTCATGTACAGCTTTATCATAATTTTATCCAAGAGAACAATGCCTATACCGTCGTCTATGATCTTCCGCCACCCTTGCCCTTTGTTTATGATGAGGGTACGCGATCGGAGCGATTCGATATCGAGTTGCAAAAGACCAACCGGGCCAGCGCGGCGTTACGTTATGTGTATGGCCTGAGTTATCGCCTGGATCGTGTCACCAGTGCATTTTATTTTGGAACCGCTGAACCACTGGAGGCCCGGTATACACGTCTGTTTGGTCAGCTTGAATATCAACTCAGCAATAATCAACTCGTCAACCTGGGATTAATGGCCGAAGACAATAGCATAACCGATACGACATACTCACCCCGCCTCGCCTATAATTTTCGTTTCGCGGACAATGACACCCTGCGAATGACCCTGTCAAAAGCCACGCGCACACCGTTATTACTCGAGGAGTACCCCGACAATAAAATCCTGACCCCCTTATATGTACAGGGCCTGTATGATAACGGGATTAAATTGAATAATGAACGCGTGACCGCCTATGATGTCGGCCTCATTGGCAGTCGCTCCAACAATGCGCTGCACTATGATATTCGCTTGTTTTACGAAGATATCAAAGGCTTAATTTCCACTCAGTCCATCAGCCCCTTTCCTGCTGTTAATAATGAAGCCTTTTATTTTGATAATTTTGACGATGCCTTGATTCGTGGCGGCGAAATCCAGCTTGACTGGCGGCCCAATCACCAAGCGCGTCTGCATGCAGGTGTGTCACACATTGAAATCGATTCGAGCAACAACCGGGGGGATTACACGCATGCCGCACCGGTGAATTCCCTGACCTTCCTCGGCACCTACCGTTTTGCGGTCGGTTATCAAGCCAGCCTGGGAATTTACCAGCGCAGTAGCATGGCGCCACTCGCACTCAAAAGCGGGGATCCCCTGTTAATGCCCGCCTTCACCCGCATCGATACCCGGCTGGCCAAGGACTTTCGGATCAATCAGCAGCGGCACAGCGTTGCGATCATCGTGCAGAATATATTGGATGACACGTATTTCTCGCGCTTGAACAATGTTATTGATCGTCGCACGTATCTCTCCTACAAAATAGAATTTTAATCCACGTGGCAAAGTCCTTCCGCCAAATTTGTCATCCGCCAAATAAAACCGGTGGCAATCGGTTGCCGTTGAAGTTAGTCAAGACCGGCCTGATCGTAGCTCTGCTCTTGATGGTGAATGAGGTCATCGCGCAGCAACGGATCCTACTTGTGCAAAGTAGTGCTGAACCTGTTTATCAACAATTCGCCCAAGCCGTGCGTGAAAAAATCAACACCCTCAAGGAAAAACCCGAACTACAGATTATCACGGTCGATGAATTCAGCCAGCAGCCGATTCCACCCGACGTGCGCGCCGATTACCTCATTGCGGCGGGCATCCGCGCCAGTCAGTTCGTCGCCGGCCTCAACAGTAAAAAACCGCAGTTGCTGGCGCTTATCCCCACTACCTTCTACGAATCGCACATCAAGACCCATAAAATCCGTTGCCTGCCGGGGCTCTGTAGTGTCATTCTGTTGGATCAACCGATTGAACGCCAATTGAAACTGCTACACATGGCATTACCGGAACACCGACGGGTGCTGTTCCTCAGTAGTCCGCAAACTTCGGCACTCCTGCCGCAACTGATCCGTCTCAGTCTCCCGCTCGGGATAAACATCCAACACATCCCAATTACGTCTGACAAATCGCTCATTCAGCAATTAACCGGGGAAATGACGGCGGGTGATGTGGTCTTGGCGCTGCCGGATCCCAACACCTACAATCGAGATACCGCACGCCCCCTGTTACTGGCGACTTACAAATACGGCGTGCCCCTCGTCGCGTATTCACCCGCGTTTATTGATGCCGGCGCTGCGCTTGGCATTTACACCACCCCGGAACAATTTGCCCGGCAGTGTGTGGAACTGATTGCGAAAAATCCCTTGCCCGCCACGACGGTCTGGCCAATGGCTACCCCGCCAAAATATTACACCATCGCCATAAATTCCGCCGTGGTGGAATCACTGGGGATTAAAATTCCAGCCGTCGCCTACTTGTATGATCAACTTGAACGTGAGCAACCATGAAACACCTGAGTATAAAAACAAAAACCCTGTTGATTGGCCTGTTGCCATTGGCAATTACCACCTTCATTTTGTCAGCCGGGTATATTTGGCAACGCGTCAATGACATTGACGCCGCGTTAAACAACAGTTTGCAGATGACAGCCAGCATAATCAGCAGCGCCGCTGAATTTGATGTCGTCACACAAAACCATCAGGCGCTCCAAAAACTCATCAGCGCCTACGCGTCAGGGAAAAATATTGTGCGCATTGAAATATTTGGCAAAAAAGATCAACTGCTGGCGCACACCATCCACCACGCCGCAGAGAAACAAAACGGTGCTGACACCGTTACCCAGGAAAGCCAGCTTATCATTATTAAAAAACCCATTTCGGCCGTCACCATTGAGATGCAAGATTACGAGCGTGAGGTGGAGCCGGTCGTGCGCACGCAGCCCCCGGCTGAACCCATCGGGTTTGTGGTGATTACCGGGACATCCCGTTATGCGCAAAGCCAAAAGTTATTCTTATTGATTCAAGGGGTAACCTTCACGCTGATTGCGATCATTATCACCGCATTATTCGCCTATTATTTAGCGCGGACGTTAAGCACTCCGCTGGCGAACATTGCCCAGGGTGTCGCGAAGATTGCCGAAGGCCAGTTTGATCAGCGCCTCAGCGAAGACAGCGGCGGCGAAATAGGTCAGTTGCAGAAACACATTAATGACATGGCCGCCGCCCTCGGGCAAGCGCGGGAACTGGAACGCAAGCAAGCCGCGCATTTACTCTATATCGAAAAATCCAAGGCGCTCACCACACTGGAGTCACTCGGTGAAGGTGTGATCACCACCGACACCCAAGGTGTCATCACCTATATTAATCCCGCCGCCGTGAAACTCACGGGTTTCAGTGCGGAGGAAGCCACGGGCAATCATTTACATCATGTTTTTCGCACGGTCAATGCCAATTCCCGGCAGGCGTTTGATTATCCGATCCTGTCGTGTATTGAATTCGGCACGGTGATACGTCATGACGCGCTACTGCGATTGCTGCGGCGCGAAGGTGATGAAATTGTTATCCGTGACACTGCAACCACCATCCGCGATCAACATCAAAATGCCATTGGTGCCGTCCTGATCTTTGATGACTTTACCTCCCTACATGCGATGGCGGAACGACTGGTCTATCAGGCATCGCATGACGACCTGACCGGCTTATTCAACCGTCGCGAGTTTGAAAAGCAACTGGAACTCGGCTTGCAGGAAATCCATCAGCAAGCGGCGGAACACGTGCTGTGCTACATCGATCTCGATCAATTCAAGATTATCAACGATAGCTGCGGCCATGCGGCAGGCGATGAATTGTTACGGCAATTGGGCCAGCTGATTAAAGGCAAGATCCGCGCTCACGATATTCTGGCGCGGCTGGGGGGGGATGAGTTTGGCGTGATTATCAAAGATTGCCCGGGGGATAAGGCAAAGACCGTGGCGGAAAATATTCTCGATGCCCTGAGTCGCTTTATTTTTATCTGGGGTGAACGTCGCCAGCAGATCGGCGCCAGCATCGGTCTGGTGACGTTGAATAAAACACAACTTTCCCTTACCGATGTACTGATCGCGGCCGACTCGGCCTGTTACGTCGCCAAGGAACAGGGACGCAACCGCATTCACACTTATACCACAACCGACAATGAGCTTTTTAAACGGCGTGGCGAGATGCAGTGGTTTCAACGCATCAAGGACGCATTGCACAATGAAGCCTTTGTGCTCTACGTGCAAAGCATTACCCCCCTGCAAGCCTCCAATACCAAGGCGAATCATTATGAAGTGTTGTTGCGTTTGCGCAATGACGATCAGCTCTATAGCCCGGAGGTATTCCTCACTACGGCGGAACGCTACAACCTGATGCCACAGATCGATCGATGGGTTATTGAAAACACCTTAAATACCTTGCGTGACAAAATTATCCAAGGCCACCTGACCGACAATGCGCCGCGGTTTAACATCAACCTCTCAGGCCAATCCTTGGGTCAGGAAGATTTTCATGAGTTTGTCCATAAAAAATTAATCCAGAGCGGCATTAGCCCGTCTCTGATCACCTTTGAGATTACCGAAACCGCCGCCATTACCAATCTCTCGCGAGCGATCGCCTTTATGAAGATGTTTCGTGAATTGGGTTGTCACTTCGCGCTGGATGATTTTGGCAGTGGCTTGAGTTCATTTGGTTATCTCACGACCTTGCCGGTGGATTACATCAAGATCGACGGCAAACTGATCAGCGCGATGACCACCAGTCCCATCAATCATTCGATTGTGGATGCGATTAATCGCATCGCCCATCAGATGCACCTGATCACGATCGCGGAATATGTGGAAGATAAGATTCTGATTGAACGACTGCGCGCCATGGGTGTGGACTATGGACAAGGATTTGCGCTGGCGCCCTTGCAACCCATGTCGACGCTACTGGTGCCAGCGCGTTAATCACCGCCCGGCGCTGGGATATTGCGCCGTCGCATCGCCGCGGGGTTCAAACCACTTGAGTTTATCGTGCAATTTCACCACTTCACCCACGATGATCAAGGTCGGTGGTTTGATCGCCTGTTGCTGCACAATCATCGGCAGCGTGGTTAAATCGCCCAGATGCACGCGTTGGTTTTGCGTGGTCCCCTGCTCGACCAAGGCCGCTGGCATTGTCGCGGACATACCGTGTGCCATTAACTGCCGGCAAATTTCCGCCACCGCATGCAAGCCCATGTAGAACACCACCGTCTGTTTGGGTTGCGCCAAGGCTGTCCAGTTTAAATTGACGGTGCCATCCTTCAGATGGCCGGTGACAAACTGACAGGATTGCACATAATCGCGGTGTGTCAGCGGAATCCCCGCATAGGCGGCGCAGCCAGCGGCCGCTGTGATACCCGGTACCACCTGAAACGGAATTCCCTCTTCCATTAAGGTTTCGATTTCCTCGCCACCGCGTCCAAAAATAAAGGGATCACCCCCCTTGAGTCGCAGCACTTTTTTGCCCTCTTTGGCCAGGCGCACCAGCAAGGCATTGATGCCTTCTTGCGGCAGGGTGTGCTTGTCTCTTTCCTTGCCGGCATAGATAAACTCCGCATCACGCCGCACCAGATCCAGTATCGGTGCCGAGACCAACCGGTCATACACCACGACATCGGCTCGCTGCATTAATCGCAGGGCACGAAAGGTTAATAAATCTGGATCACCCGGCCCGGCCCCAACCAGAAATACCTCGCCGTGGGCGTGGGGCGGCTTGCCTTCTGCAATCGCCTGCTCCAGGGCTTGTTGCGCGGCCTGGTCCTTGCCCGCAATGAGCATGTCCGCAATCGGGCCTTCGATGATGTCTTCCCAAAACCGCCGGATATCCTCGCTCGCCCCAAAGCGTTGTTTGACCTTGGCACGAAACCGTTCCAACAATTCGGCCAACCGGCCATACGCGGCCGGGATGAAGGTTTCCAAACGCGCACGTAATAAACGGGCCAGGACCGGGGAGGCACCGCCGGTGGAGATCGCGATCTGGACGGGCGAACGGTCAATGATGGACGGCATGATGAAGGTCCCCGCGTCAGGGTTGTCTACCACATTGACCGGGATACCCCGTGCCTGCGCCAGTCCGGAAATTTGTGCATTAACAACGGCATCGTTCGTGGCCGCGATGATCACGGCCTGTTGGGAAATATCCGTGGGTTCAAACTTGCGGCTGACATAGGTCACATCACCCGCGTTGGCCCAGCGTGCCAACTCATCACAGAGTGCCGGGGCAATCAGGGTAATACGCGCTCCTGCGCGATGCAGCAGGTATACCTTGCGTGCGGCAACCTGCCCACCGCCGATAACCAGGCACGCCTTGCCGCGAATATTCATAAAAATGGGCAGAAACCGCATGTTGCTTCATCCTCACTAAAAACCGGGGCCTATAATAACTTTCTGCGCATGCCGCGTCCTGACTCCACTCAGAGATAGATTTTCACTGAAACCGCGCTGCGGGCGATGGACGCAGAGTTCCCTATCGTAACCAGGGTTATTTTTGCCGCTGATCGGGCGAATTGTTGACTATACTTCTAGGTGAATAAGGTTTCTATCTTCCTCGTGTCACTCACACTTAATCCGGAGGTATGTTATGCGTCGTCGCCTGTATTTGCTTCTTCCTGATCTACGTAGTGCCAATGTTGTCCACAATGAGCTGTTGTTAGCGCGAATCGAAGAACGTCGTATGCATGTGCTGGCAAAAGAAGGCGTCCAACTGGATGGCCTGCCAGAGGCCAATCTCATGCAAAAGAGTGATCTGATCCATGGGTTACAAATGGGCATGTATATCGGCGGTGTAATGGGTATGTTTTTAAGCACGCTTGCCTTGTTGATGGGAATGATTGTGCCTGGCTTGGAAATCCTTTCCGTCACCTCACTGGTGTTTGGTGGCGCCTGCTTCGGCTCGTTCGCGGCAAGCCTCATCGCCGTCAATGTAGGCAACACGCGCCTCAAGGACTTTCAGCCCGAGATCGCCCGCGGCCGAATTCTCTTTATGGTGGACGTCCCCATTACCCGGCTTGACGAGATCCGTGCCTTGATCTCCGGCCATCACCCCGAGGCAGACATGCGCGGTATCGACCCACGCATCCCCGCGTTCCCCTAGTTCAATTTGCTGTCAAGCACAACAAGGGCGGTGATCACCGCCCTTTTTTTTACACATATTGGACACAAGAGTTTGTTATCATAAACCGATCGCCGCAATCGATACACGCCATTGCGAATTACCCACTAACCGGATACTGACTCACACCCATGACTAAAAAATCCATTCTTGTTACCGGTGGCGCCGGCTATATCGGCAGCCACGTTGTACGCCAATTAGGTGAAGCCGGTGAAAATGTTGTTGTGCTGGATAATCTTTCCACCGGTTTTGCCGCTGCCATTCTGTATGGCAAACTGGTCAAGGGTGACACGGGTGACAGCGCCCTGGTGGCCAAGGTCCTCAAGGAAAATAACATTGACACCGTTATGCATTTTGCCGCGCATACGGTCGTGCCGGAATCGGTCAGCAATCCGCTGAAATATTATTGGAACAACACCTGCAGTACCCGCAATTTGCTCGAACAATGCCATTTGCACGGCGTCAAACATTTCATTTTTTCATCTACCGCCGCCGTCTATGGTGTGCCGGAAAGCGGCTGTGCAATTGAAACGACACCGACCGATCCGATTAATCCCTATGGCACATCCAAACTGATGACCGAGTGGATGTTGCGCGATCTGGCTGCCGCCTCCGATTTGCGTTACATCGCATTACGCTATTTCAATGTCGCCGGCTGCGATCCGCAAACCCGCATAGGGCAGGCCACCCCTAACGCAACCTTGCTGTTAAAAGTGGCGTGTGAAACCGCGATTGGTAAACGACCGAGTATCTCGATATTTGGCACTGATTATAAAACTCCCGATGGCACCGGGATTCGGGATTA
>Ga0315281_10015910_pt1 | contig 10066 bp, 15 predicted proteins | sample YL17G07_0_MG_FD_204540 | JGI IMG/M metagenome (GOLD analysis project Ga0315281, IMG submission 204540) | Sediment microbial communities from Yellowstone Lake, YNP, Wyoming, USA - YL17G07_0 | ecosystem: Environmental > Aquatic > Freshwater > Lake > Sediment | place: USA: Wyoming | collected...
AAGAGTTCAAACGGAACAAACAGGGATCAAAAAACGATCTGAGGAATGAATGACGCGGATGCGTTCATGGCTCAGATCGTTTTTTGAAATTCGATATTTTCTCGGGAGGGTTGGGCGACAGACCCATGTTTTGATATTTTTATGAGTTTCGAAGCACCTGCGACGGAAAACAATCCATTGGAAGTCGCTAAGCAGCGCTGGGGAGTGGATCTGGCGAATGATCAAGCCACGTTAAAAAAGATTGCCGAACTCCAGGGAAAGATGCCCGATATCGCCGACTTGAGCAACCTCTGGCAGGATTATCAGAACAAAAAAGGCGAAGCGGCCAAGGCGCCGGAACAGGGCGTCGAGGAAATGAAAGAAGCGGCCTGAATGTCAACAAAGACCAAATCCCGACAATCTGTCGGGATTTTTGATTACTTTATGTTTTACACCCTGTCATTATTCAGATACCATTCTATAATTGTATGGATATCAAAACCCTGGACGGCGCCAACATGGACATCGACCTGACTTCCGAGGACCAGACCTCTTGGAAACAGACCAAATGCCCGTGGAACGTCGCTGACGGCACTAATAGCCACAAATGCGCGGTTAAGAACGTATCCATTTGCGACTACTTTTGCGGTATAAAATACCTGGACAATGTTCTGTGTTGCTATCCGAATGAAAATACTCTGATTGATTCTGAAACGGAATCCGCCGGCCCATGACCACACGAGAAGGCGCCCTGATCGCCGATTCTGCACGAAGCAAAACGTCTTCCGAGCAAGAAACTGAGAAGATACGAAATTTTCGTGGCAATATCGATCGTCACAAAAATCATGTTGACGACTATTTGAGCGCCAGCATGTATCAAAACCTACCCGAAGATTACAAGGATGAATATCGCGACATCCTAGACCGGCATTTTGCCGAACTGCAAAACGATCCCATCCATCCAGACTGCAAATTCACCCTGGTCCTGCCCGCTTATCGCGAGGAAAAAGTTATTTTGCAGACGCTTGAGTCGTTGGAAAACCAGGAAGGTATCAAGCCCGAGGAATTCGAAGTGATCGTGGTCAACAACTATCCCGAAGGCAAAAAACCGCAGTTGAACGATTATGACAATTCGGGAAAAAAGATTGGCGAACATGAGGATTGGACAACCGAAATCGTGAAAGAGTTCGCAAAAACTTCAAAACTCAAAATCCGCGTCGTGGAACAAGATTTTCCTGATCGAATCAAAGGCGTAGGCATTGCCAGCAAGCTTGGAATGGACCTGGCACTCAAGCGCCAGCAGGATAATCCGCAGATTATCGGCTATTACGGAACCGATACCATCTTTGACAAAGGTTGGGTCAAAGGCGCACTCAACGGATTTGCTAATCCGAACGTGGACGGCGTGCGCGGCGTAGCTAAAGCCGGACCACTGAGCAATCATGTGGAAGATGAATTCGGCCTGCACATCCTTACCATGGAACAGCTACAGGCGATTCGGAGCCTTCAAAGCGCTGAATTCCAATACAGCCAACGTCTGAATGCACTCGAAAGCGTGCAGCGGCAAAGCCAGGGTGAAAACGCCAAGCAGCTTACCGGCTTGCCCACGTTCACAGCCGGCATATACGCCAAAATCGGCGGCATGAAAGCTTATTCGCCGGAAAGCGGAAAAGCCGTCACTTCGGGCGAGGATTGGCGCATCGCGCAGGATGTGGCTGACAACGGAAAGATTTTTTGGAACAAAGATATGCGGACCCAAACTCTGGCACGCATCGAAAAACCACGCACCCAGGGCGGCAGCTATACCGAAGAATTATGGGCCATGTTCCGCGCCTACTTTTACGGCGAGGGCGATTTGTTGGACGAAGACAAAAAACTTTTAGTCGAAGACCCTGAGCGATCCGTCATCAGAGAAAAAGTTACCAATATCATCAAAAAAATGTTCGCAGGCCAAGCCGATTCAGAATCGGAAAGTCAATTATTGGATTTGGTGCCGGCCGACGATCTTAATCTGCTCAAGGAACTGATGAAAAAACACGCGGGCAATTGGTATGGGTTTCTTAGCGATATCCCGCAAGAAATTGGCGTCAGACTCATGTCGCGCACGGAAGAGCGCTGTCCCAAAATGAAACTGGACGACGCGGAAAAGAAGCCGGAAGAAATAATGAACAAAATGTAAAATAGGCTATACTGCATCCATATGCACATTAACAAACTCCATTTTATCAGCACAGCGCTTCTCGTTGCCGCGATTTTGTCAGGTTCTGGCTGTAAAGAAAATATGTCGCTGTTGCCGGTCAAAGAAACGTCTTTGCCGCCGATCAGCGATCATTTGGTTACGCCCGTTTTGGGCGAAGTCACGACCCAGCCCAGGCCCGTCAAATTGTCTGACGGCAAATACCATCTGATGTACGAACTCAGGGTCAACAATCTCGTATCATCAGCCATGCAATTAGAAAAGCTAGTCTTGCAGGATCCGCTCAACGGCAATGCGGTGATCGCCGAGTTTAATGCGGAAGACCTGACGAAGTATCTTCACATGCAAAAGCCCAACGGCCCGACCAATGTCTTAAAACCCAATGAAACCGGTCTGATCAACATCACTTTGACAATCGACGCCGATAAATTGCCTGCGGCCATCGACCATGTGCTGACTGTAAAAACCGATAAACCGTCCGGCATCATACTCGCCGAAACAACGGAAAGGATAGCGCGCATCGCCGTGTCCACGGAAAAACCCGTGGTCATAGGTCCGCCGCTGAAAGGCAATGGATGGGTGGCCGTCAATGTCAGCGACAACTACGGCCATCGAAACGCCCTGTCCCCCATTGACGGCAAGTTGTATGTGCCCGAGCGTTGGGCCGTGGACTGGGGCTTGCTGACGGACGACAACAGGTTCTTCAGCGGCGACAGGTTCAATCTCAACAACTATCCCAGCTACAACCAGGATCTCATTGCGGTAAAAACCGGCAGGGTGCTCAAGGTGGTAGACCAATTTGACGATTTGGAAATCGACGGAGTGCTTAAAAACATATCGTTTGACAATGCCGGAGGCAATTACGTCGTGCTGGACATCGGCGACGGCTACAGCGCTTTTTATGCGCACCTGATCAAAGGCACGGTCGCGGTCAAAGAAGGCGATATGGTGCAAAAAGGACAGGTTATCGGCAAACTTGGCAACACGGGAAATTCCACCATGCCTCACTTGCATTTCCACGTGGTCAAAGGCACCAACGCCATGTTCTCCGACGGCGTGCCGTATGTGATTGATAATTTCAATGTCAGCGGCCAGGTCACTTCGGATAAAATAATGGAAAAAGGCACGCTCAACGGCCAGATTCTGCCAATTACGCACGATTTTACCGGCGCCCACTCAAACGAGATGGTCGCGGACTTGACGGTCGTCAATTTTCCGAACTGAAATATGAAAAAACCATTGAATCTGCTCTTTTGGGCTCCCAGAATACTTGCCATTCTTTTAATCCTGTTCCTGGCCATATTCTCTTTGGACATCTTTGACGAAAACTTGGGCTTTTGGGGAACGATCCTGGGCTTGTTCATGCACAATCTTCCTTCGCTGGTTCTGCTGGTTCTGCTGCTCATATCCTGGAGGCGCGATTTATTCGGGGCCATCGCCTTTGGCCTGGCCGGGACAGGCCTTGCGGTTATGGTTTTTACAAAAAACTCCGCAAGGCAATCCGGGATTTTCCTGCTATTGCTCATTGTTATTTTGGCCATGCCCGCATTGTTAACAGGCGGCTTGTTCGCTTTGGGTTGGCGCAAGAAGAAACAAAAAAAACCTTGACCATATCTATGAAAAAAAATATCGATTTGCTTTATTGGACGCCCAGAATACTGGCCATTGTGTTTATTTTATTTCTTGCCCTGTTTTCTCTGGATGTTTTTGGGAACGGCTATGGATTTTGGGAAACCATCCTGGGTCTGTTCATGCACAACATCCCCTCGCTGGTTTTAACCGCCATTCTGATTATCTCGTGGAAATACGAGATCGTGGGAGGCATCGCCTTTATCCTGGCCGGACTTTTATATATCGTCTTATTGCTTACGAGCCAATTTGAATGGTACATGCTCGCCTGGGCAGTACAAATTGCCGGACCAGCATTTCTTACCGGCGCGTTATTCATTGTGGGCTGGTATAAGAAAAAACATAAAACTGCGCAAACGGCTGAACATCCGTCATCCCCGTTATGAAAATAAAAGATTTTTTCAAAAATAAAACCGTTAAAAACTTTTTGTCCGCTCTTGCCGTGGTCGTCTTTGGCTTCGTCCTGCTAAACCTCGCATTTATTGCCGACGCACTTCTCCAAAACTCTATAGACGCCATCTTCAGGCTTTTCTTTCAGGTTGATTTCAACATGGCATGGCGCTGGTTTCCTCCGGTGAAACACGTGATGTTTATGGTTGTTATTAGCATTGTCTCATGGTTTGTCCTGCAATCAAAACTGCGCGTGCTTTTCAAGGCTATTTATCTGACCGTGCCCGTAGCCGTCATTTTAGTCACTCTGGGAATAACATTTTATCCCTGGCCGGGAGTCCCCTTTTGGCTAGGCGCCTTATTCAGCGGCGGCGCGTTGTATTATTGCTACCATACTAAAAAATCCTGGCTGTATTCTTACTCCATCATTCTCGTCAGCCTCACGCTACTGCTATTCACACTGGTTGGAGGAGAAATCTAATATACTTTTCCACAAATACGCATGGCATACAAAAAAACACAGGCATGCCATAATATTGCATTGATTCATATTTGTTTAAGTTTACGCCTTCATTCGAAAATGTCGCTGGCCAGGAAAAAAGCAAATTAGTCCAAGACATCATCAACCGCGCCGACGCGGCCAGTCCGAAAATCAAGGAACGGGTCGAGGAGAGCTTTCTGCCCAACTTGGAGATGATGGGCAAACGCGCCGAGGGCTGGCTGGAAGGCCTGCGCAATGACTTTTCAGCCCTAGCCGAAAATCCGGACGACGAAAGCGGCGGCGGATTCTATACCGGCTGGACGCCTGAAGAAATCAAAGAGCTGTATTCGGTCCTTTACGGTGAAGAATTGGAATAACTAAACCGTCTATGAACAGGATTGGATCGTCAGCCGAACGCGAACCCGTACCCAAAGACATCAGTCAGGAATTTTCCGACATGGACGTCATGGATTTCCTGAGCTATTTGAGAAAACTAAAAAACGAACCTGCACTCTCGATCACCGTGGATTGGAAGGATGCACCTACAGCCCGGCGTCTCAAGGCTTTTCTGGAAAACAAACCGATCGGACAAAAACGCTTCGCCGCTATCCGCGCGACCGAAGAGCAACACGATCAGGAACCAAACGTCTTTGCTTCGGCTGTCAAATGGGAAAAAGTCTAAAGTATAGCTGTTTCTTCCAGCTCCCATTTTAAAGTCTCAGTCGAAAATTTGAGCCTGAAAGCATTAGCCTTGTCAGACACGGAAAAAATATATACTTTTTCGCGCCCGCGGCGCTCGGCATGCACCAAATTGACGCGGTCCACTTTGTATTGGCGGCCATGCCACTTAAAAACCACGGGCTCGACTTTGTTGTCGGCTTTGAAAGCCACCATAACTTCGATGGGCTCGTGGATTTCTTGATGCATAAACGAATCAGTCCTACGTCACTCGTCTCTGTTCGTCATCCTGAGGTCACGAAGGATCTCTCAGTCACTGATTTGCAGATTCTTCACTACGTCTAACTTCGTTCAGAATGACACGAGGGGGCGAGTTATGGCAACAAATTTTTCCACTCGGGATTCACCAAGTTGACCAGTTCATCTTTTCTGCAACGAACCCAACCTTTAATCTCCTTTTCACGCTGAATAGCGCACATTGGCTCGCTCGTCTCTTCCATATAAACAACCTTCCAAAGATTATAACGGGACGCGAAGCTATCGGCATCGACTTTCATGCGATGTTCGGCGATGCGACGCTCAAGATTGTTGGTCATGCCTACATACAACACGTTGTTGCGCGTGTTGGTCAGCAGGTAGACGTAAAACGATTTGGTGAACATAGAGATTCTTCGCTATGTCGAACTCCGCTCAGAATGACGAAGGTGGATAGTTCGTCATCCTGAGAGTAGCGAAGGATCTCTTAGTTATCGATTTGCAGATTCTTCGCTGCGCTCAGAATGACAAAAGTAGACGATTAGAACCTTCTGATGACAGCTCTCACCACTCCCTGAATAATGGGGTCGTAACAGTAAATCGGTTTCATAGTCGAATTGGCAGGTTGCAGGCGGATCCGGTCGCGTTCACGGTAAAAACGCTTGAGTGTGGCATAAGCATTATCGAGAAGTGCGACGACGACATCGCCGTTTTTGGGCGACGGATTGCGTTCCACGACCACATAGTCGCCGTCAAAGATGCCATCTTCGATCATGGACTGTCCTTTGACGCGCAACACGTACGAGTTGGCCGAGTCGGGCGCCAGGTCGACCGGAACCGCCATGGTCTCACGCTCTTCCACGGCTTCAATAGGCATGCCGGCTGTGATCAAACCGGCCAGCGGCAAAATTACGCTCTTGCCCCAGCGCACGGCTTTGTCGGTCGGCTCCAGCTCGCGCGCCGCACCGCCGGCTTTGAGGAAGCCGCGCGTGCGCAACGCCTGGATATGCACGTGCACGGTCGAGGGCGAAGCCAACTCGAGCCCGTCCGCGATCTCGCGGAACGACGGCGCGTAACCGCGGTCGTTGATAAACTGGATGATAAAGTCTAAAACGTCTTTTTGCTTCGGACTTAGGGGTTGGGTCATAAATTTAATGCCAAATTACGAATGCCAAATGCCAAATTACTGTGGCCTTCGGCGTTTTTATTTAAATTATAAATTTTTAATTCTGGATTTTAATGTTAACTGTATTTTAGAAAGAATACGGCACAATTCTTCACATTTTTCAGACAACGAAGTGCCGCTGCGCAACAATTGTTTAGACAGAACAAACTCCCTCTTTTCTTCCGTTAACTTTTTGCAAATACTAATTACAGCCAGTGCAAAATCATAACTTTTGTCCTTTATGATATTTTCACTCATAAATTCGGCATTCGTAATTTGGCATTTGGCATTGTGTGAGGTATAGAACAAAAATAGAACTATTGCTGACAGAGGTCAAGTGACGTCAATGTAGCCAAAATATTGAGTTTCCCACATACCCTGTTTCATTCTTGTTCGAATGTCCGCGAACAAGGAAATGATTAATTGCTCCGCGCGGCTGATAATGCGATAATGCCCAAACACAAACTATGAGCATCGACGTCAACTATTATTCGTTCAGCCCTGCGCGCGCCGACAAGCGCTGGCCGGAATTCATCGAAGACATTAAAGTTTTGCGCGCAAAAATCGTGATTCCCGAACCGCCATCGCACGAAGCGTTAGCGCTCGAAAAAAAGATCGAGACAGTAAAAGCTGAGTTCGAAACGCGGCGGGTTACGCTGCGTAAAAAAATATTCGACTTTTTTAAACACCAAGACCGTCTCATGCCCTGGATCGAATGGGATGAGGAGGAGGGTGTAAACCGTTTCGGCGGCGGTTTCCACGCTTCGGACGAAGATAAACTTGAATATTTAAGAACTTGGGGTCCCACCTATCCCAGAGGCGCCGATTTGAAGGATAAGAACGTCCACGGCCTGATCTTAAAAATCCATGCGCCGGAGTTAAATGAGGAATACGACCGCTTGATCCAAGAACGCGACAAAACCATCTCGGATCTGTACCATCAGATGCCAGTACCGCCTATAAGAAATCCCGGTCCGCCTTTGACTAAACGACAAGAGGCCTTGGAAGACGGAGTTGATTTGAGTTATTTGCAATACGAAATCGAATTCGACAAAAAACAATTGCTGCAAAATCTGAAGGAGTTGGATATCTATTACGGCTCAACAATCAATGAATACTTCGAAAATCCGCGGACCGAATACGCCAATCTTGGGGCTCTGGTAAAAACGTTCGACTTGAAAGTCGAAAAAGATGTGCCATTGCGCGAGGAATGGATTCGTTTGTTTCAAGACTTAAATCGCGAAACCTTAAACACCGCCAGCGATCTATTAGCCAAGGAATTCAACTGGAGCGCTGACGAGGCGGCTTCTGAGCTTATGGATTTTCTACGCTCCGTGCGTCCCGTGGCCGAAGACCTCAAGCACAATCCGGACGCCGTCTTCCTTCGTTCATACGGCGGCGATCCTGCGGTTGATCCTGAGAGCGCTGAAGAGTTATTGCTGGAACGGGCAAAAAAACACGCCAAAGAGTTCAAAGGTTTGCTGCCGCCGGTGGTGTAAATAATTGACTTCTAAGAAGTTTGTTGTCATTTCGACCGAAACGAGGTCGAGCTTGGCTCGACGAAGTGGATACCGTCAAGCTTCATTGTGTATAACCAGACGGTGATGGGACATGGAAATAGGATCGGTTGATGTTGCCAAAAATAGCTTGATGATACTTGTCGGATGATTGCGGAGATTCATGGTGGTCGTAGTGGACTCGAGTCCTGGCTCGGACTTCGCGGAACGTGCGTTCAAGCGCGTTCGTGGTTCTGAGCTTTGACCAGAGATCTGGAGGAAAGTCAAAATACGTGATCGAGAGTTTCAAATTCCAGAGAAGCGATTTAACAGCATCCGGCGCAATCGTCTGCCAGCGTTTTTGTATCTCAGCAACTTGTTTTAGAAACTCGTCTTTTGATGTTGATTGCGTGAGGCGCTTCAGTTCCTTTCCCATCTCCGGCTTGTGCCGGAAGCCGGTATGTTTGAGCACGTTGCGATACCGATGAGTGATGCAGGATTGAATAGGAATTTCTGGCATGAGCCGCTCAAGTGCAAACAGGCAACCAGCTCCACCGTCAGAGACGATGATCTTCGTTTTCGCGACATCCGGTCCGCGATGAATCAGTTCCTCCAACAGCTTCGTCCAGGAGGCCTCATCCTCCTCGAAAGCCAGACGGAAACCGAGGAGTTGTTTTGTTCCATCCTCGTTCGCCCCGAGAACGGCAAGGGTCACTCTTCTCCTTGTTTCTCCGGTCTTTTGGCTCTTCACTGTTTCCCATATCCCGTCCACAAACAGGAAGACGGATGGGGCTTGCGTGAGGGATGTTTTGTTTATTTGGAACGCTTCGGCTTCGAGCATTTCTTCAAAGACGAGTTTCGTCGTCTGCGGTGCAACAGCCTTGCCGAACAGGTTTTTGCAGAACCGATTCACCTTCCTCTGCGAGACGCCGGCAAGATGGAGATGTGCGACAAGATTCTGAAACCGTTCCCGCTCTTCGCCAAAGACTTTCATGGAGGCGAGGTTCAAATCCTCATTCCCTGATCGGAAACGTGGGATTGGGATGCTCTCGACTTTTCCCGCCGGAGAGACGAGATGGCGCGGGTACGTTCCATTGAAAACAAGCGCCTCTTGTTTTTCTTTCCAGAGCTCATCCCGAAGTTGCCGCATTTCCGTTTTCACCAGAATGGAGACCGTGCTCCTGATTGCTTGTTCAAGATTTTTTCCGAGGGCATCCAGCAGGAAGTGGTTCAGCTCTTTTTCATTGGCAAGGTGCGGAAGTGGAACATTTTGTGTACGCTTAGACATACGGGGTTTGATAATGGTGATTTAGTCATTTCCATTATCTCATCCCGTCTTTTCATACACACAGAAAGTTTACAGTATCGACGAAGTGCAGTGGAGAAAACCCTTAACCATTCAACTGATTCGTTAGACGAGCGATTTCTCCACTTCATTACGCGAGACGCTCCATTCCGGTCGAAATGACAAAGGGGAGATGGGCAAACGCGTAAGTCCTACTATTATTCAATTTTCATCCAAGTGACCAAGTGCGTTTTATGAAGATACCTTGCGGACGGAAAGGAACCGGTCGCCGCCACCCCAGCCGTTCCCGAGGCCGCTGCCGTGCGGGCCGCGCCCGCCGCCAAACCAGTCCAGAACCGGGACGCTGCGACCGCCACCAGAGCTCGTGAAGGAAGAACATAAGGCATAAATATACGGCGCATTCACGTGCTGGAGCGACTCCTCATCTTCCGTCAACGTCTCATTATCCGTATCTGGTTTCCAGAATTGTTTGCCGAAGGCAAGCAGTTCC
>Ga0315281_10015911_pt1 | contig 10066 bp, 5 predicted proteins | sample YL17G07_0_MG_FD_204540 | JGI IMG/M metagenome (GOLD analysis project Ga0315281, IMG submission 204540) | Sediment microbial communities from Yellowstone Lake, YNP, Wyoming, USA - YL17G07_0 | ecosystem: Environmental > Aquatic > Freshwater > Lake > Sediment | place: USA: Wyoming | collected...
TACTTAAGTATCCATGCGGGTACTATAATACTTATCCCCGCTGTGTCAAGCGAAATCGTGCGGCGCATACCCACCGGCGAGGGTCTTGCGAAATGGGTTCCCTGGCCGGTTCTATCAGAGCGTGGGATGGACGGACACGGACGCGCACGGACGAACATGGACAGAACGCCGCGGGCTATTCCCCCGCCTTTGCAAGCTCCCGCACCACCCGCACTGCCGTTGGCAGGCCCTTCTCGATGTTCCAGCCCCGGATCTCGAAGAGGATGGCCCCGCCCGAATCCGCCGACACGGCGCGGACTTCCTTCATGCTGTCCTGAAGGGGCAGGGCGCGCCGCAAAAGATCAAAGAGGTCTCCCCCAGGGACAAGCCGGAAGCCTTTGGCGGTGGTGGCGACGGACTCGATGCCGCAACGCCGCGCGAGAACCCGCAGGAGGCTGATCCCGATGAGGTTTTTCGCCGCCGCGGGGACCGCGCCGTAGCGGTCGCGGAGTTCCTCCTGGATCTCCTGGATATCCTTGCCTCCCCGGGCCGCGGCAAGACGCTTGTAGAAGGCGATGCGCTGGGATTCGACTGGCACGTACTCGGCGGGCAGGAGCGCGCTCACGCCCCACTTGATCTCGGCCTGACGGTCAAGTTCCCCTCCCCCGCCCCGCAAGCGCTGGACGGCTTCCTGAAGCATCGTGCAGTAGAGCTCGAACCCCACGTTGTCAATCACGCCGTGCTGTTCGGGACCCAGGATGTTGCCCGTGCCGCGGATCTCGAGGTCGCGCATCGCCAACTGGAATCCCATCCCGAGCTCGGTGAATTCCTCGATGGCCCGAAGACGCTTGACCGCCGTGTCGGTGATGGGGCGGCCCTCGGGAACAATGAGGTACGCGTAGGCGCGCTTGACGTCACGCCCCACTCGCCCGCGCAACTGGTAGAGCTGCGCCAATCCAAACGCATCGGCCCGGTTGATGATGATCGTGTTGACGTTGGGGATGTCGAGTCCGCTCTCGATGATGGTGGTCGAGAGCAGAATATCGTACCTGCGGTCTATGAAATCGAGCATGACCTGTTCGAGCTCGCGCTCGTGCATCTGGCCGTGCCCGATGGCGATCCGGGCCCGGGGCGCGATTTCGTGGAGCCGCCGCGCCACCTGGTCTATGTTCTGGATGCGGTTGTGAACGAAGTAGATCTGGCCGCCGCGGTTGATCTCGCGCATGACGGCTTCCTCGATCTCCTGCGGCGAGAAGCGGATGACGCGCGTGCGCACGGGGAGCCGGTCGCGCGGCGGGGTGTTGATGGTGCTCATGTCGCGCAGGCCGCCGAGGGCGAGGTGGAGCGTGCGCGGGATGGGGGTGGCAGAGAGCGTGAGGATGTCCACAGAGGCGCGCATGGCCTTGATCTTCTCCTTCTGGACCACGCCGAAGCGGTGCTCCTCGTCCACGACCAAGAGGCCAAGGTCGGCGAACTGGACGTCCGACGAAAGAAGCCGGTGTGTGCCGATGATCACGTCAATCTCGCCGGTCTTGAGTTTCTTGATAATCTCGCGCTGCTCCGCGTCGGTGCGGAAGCGGCTGATCACGTCTATGCGGAAGGGATAATCGGCGAAGCGTTCCGTGAAGGTGGTGTAGTGCTGCTGGGCTAGAATGGTCGTGGGAACCAGAATCGCCGCCTGCTTCTTCTCCTCCACGCACTTGAAGACGCCGCGCATGGCCACTTCGGTCTTGCCGAAGCCCACGTCCCCGCACAGAAGGCGGTCCATGGGTTTGGGGCTGATCATGTCGTCCTTGATTTCGCCGATGGCGCGGAACTGATCGGGCGTTTCCTCGTAGATGAAGGACTCCTCGAACTCGCTCTGCCACGTGCTGTCGGGGCCGAAGGCGTACCCCTCGGCCGCCTCGCGCCGGGCGTAGATCTCCAGGAGCTCCTGCGCCATTTTCTCGATGCGTTCCTGGGACTTCTTCTTGCGCGCCCCCCAGCGTTTCCCGCCGAGGTGGTCGAGAACGGGCACGGCGCCTTCGGTGGACGAGTACTTCTGGATGCGGCCGACGTTTTCGATGGGGACGAGCAGTTTGTTCCCCTCGGCGTATTCGAGCTCCAGAAGCTCGGTGAGGCGCTCGTCAATCCGCTGCCGGCGAATGCCGAGGAAGCGGCCGATGCCGTGGTCCACGTGCACCACGTAGTCGCCGCGCTGGATGTCGCTCACCGACGAAATGGCCCGGCCCTTGTACGCTTTGCGATAGACGTGGCGGCGCTTGTAGCGGCCGAACATCTCCCGGTCGGTGATCATAAGCAGCCGCGCTTCGGGGAAGATGAAACCGGTGTGCATGGGGCCGGTGGTGAGGATGATGTCCTGGTAGCCCTCGAGAATGTCGCGCTGCATGAAACGCGAATCCTCGGAGTGGGCGGGCAATAGCCGGCGCGTGTTGACGTCGTGTTCGCGCAAGAGTTCCTCGAGGCGCATCACCTGGCCGTCGTTGTCGCAGATGATATGGATCGAGAAATCCTGCGCCTGTTTGGACTTGATGAGCGAGAGATAGGAGTTCAGGTCGGGAGGAATGGTGTCGTAGGCCTGGACACGAAAATCAAAGTCGGCGCCGGAATCCGAGGAGGCGGAAAGGTGCTGGATGTTGATCTGCGGGAGATGGATCTGGGCGAAACGGTCAAAGGCGCGTTGGACGGCGGTGCGGTCGAGGAAGTAGGCGCCGGGAGGGAGAAGACCCCGCGTGGCGGCGATGGCTTTCGCGCGAGGTTGGGAGAACTCAACGGTCTCCTGGGCGCTGCCTTCCGTCAGTTCCTTGTGGCGCCTTTCGGCGATGCGATAGAACTGGTCGAGGGCGGCGTCGAACTTCTCGGGCGTGTCGAGGATCACGAGCGTATCGGGCGGAAGCCAGTCCGCGAGAGAGACGAGAGCGGGGTCTGTCTCTCCGGAATGGCACTCGCCATCGCCGGAAGAGGAGCGCGCGGGTTTTCCGGAGGAGGTGCGGCGGGCCAGTTCCTCAGTCACGCCATAGATGGCCGCGGGAAGGATCGTGACACGCTCCAGCTCGTCCACGTTGCGGAGCGATCGCTGTGTCGAGGGGTCGTAGAAACGGATGGATTCGATCTCGTCGCCGAAGAGATCAAAGCGGACGGGATTCTCCAGATGCGGAGGGAAAACGTCCACGATGTGGCCGCGGACGCTGAACTCTCCGCGCGTCTCCGCCATGGTCTCGCGTTCATAGCCCATTTCCACGAGGCGGCGTAAAACGCTCTCCATGTCGAAGCGGTCGCCCCAGGATAAGCTGAGGACGAGCTCCTCGAAGGCTGCGCGGCCGGGTGTCTTGCGCTGGAGGGCCTCGACCGGCGCGACGATCAACGCGGGTGTTTGTCTCGTGGGTATAAGTGGTCCGGGTTTCAGCCCGTCAGGAGTATGTAGTTCAGGCTTCAGCCCGTCATCCTCCACCCCCGCCCTGTAGGATGGGCCTTGGCCCATCATCCCTGTTTGCAGTGCGGGCTTCAGCCCGTCAGGAGTACGTAGTGCGGGCTTTAGCCCGTTGTCCGTGGACGTTCGTAGTGCGGGCTTTAGCCCGTCGTCCACCTCAGATGCCGCCCCAGGCTTCTCTTTGGAGGAAATCCGAACTGGGTCGGGCCGCTTCCCGCGGGCCAGGTAGTATAGGGTCGTGTACTGCCGCGCAACGATCTCGATAATGGGTTCTTCGGGTTCGTAGGGCAGGGTCTCCGCCATGGGAAAATGCAGAAGACCTTCGACGCCGAACTGCTGGAAGTCATCGAACCACGCTTCGGCGGACTCCGCGTCCGGCGTCACCACCAGCACGGGACGCCCGGAGAGTTGCTGGAGCCGCGCCACGACCAGCGCCCGCGCGCTCCCGCTCAGGTTGAGGAAACGCGCGAAGTCTCCCGGTTCGAGTCCGGCCTTGGCCAGGCGCTGGAACACGGGCGCGAGATCCACGCGGCTCAGGACGTATTCCTGGTAATTGTTGGGCATGAACGCGCGATTCTCCGAACGCACAACGCAGCTATCCCCTAGCGGGTTTTTTGCCCGGCCAGGGGTTCAATCGTTCATCTTAGTGATGGACTCTAGACTTTGCCAGTGAAAAGGCGGGCGGGTCTTCCGGAGGCAGGAGGATTTCAGAGTCCGGTTCGTAGCTCCGCCTTCAGGAGGTTGTGACCAATCGGCCTCCTAAAGGAGAAACCAAGAACAAGGTGCCTCCTAAAGGAGGAACTACGAACAGGATTCCGAGTCCTTGCGCGCGCTGCAAAACAGGCTGAAGCCTGCACTACGAACTTGGCAGGCGGGACGCCCGCCCTACTCTATTTTGCGCCGACCAATGAGCGGACGGCTTTCTCCAAGTCCGAAATGGAAACGTCGCGCTGATGGATGCGGCCCTCCGGACTGATCAGGATGATACCGGGGAGCGCGCGGACCTCATACGCGCGGAAAGCCGGGCCGGTCCAGCCCTGCCGGTCGCCGTCGGCGACGCGGCCCAGATCAAACGCAAAACCCTTATCGCTCCACAGTTTTTTCAGTTCATCGGACGTGACCGAGGCGTCGCACACCGCCACAACGGCCAGCTTGTTTTCCCCGATCTCCTTTTGAAGAGCCTGAAGCCTGTTCAGTGCGGCCATGGAAGAGCGATTGCCCGGCGCGAAGAAAACAAGCGCAACCGGTTTGCCTTTGAGCGCCTCCAGACCGTCCTTCCCGGCCAAGTCGCCTTTCCCCACCAGCCAGTCCACACCTTCGAGTTTCGGCGCGGCCGTGCCGGTGCTGAGGCGGGTCGAGGCGCCTTTCTCATCCACCATCTCGATCGTGAGCTGCTCGTTCTTTCCATTGGTGAGTGTCAGGTCGGTCTGGGCGTAGGAATACCCCTGTTTTCTGGCGCTGATGATCACACTGCCAGGGACAAACGGCCCCAGGCGGAGCTTGCCGTCCTTGCCGGTGGCGGAGCGGTCACGGAACTCCGGCTGCTTCTCGCCTTGGGCATAGAGATTGACGCCCTCGACCGGGTTGCCGAATGTGTCCACCACCGAGACGTCCACGTAGACATCGGCCCGCGGCAGTGTGATGTCGCCGCGGTCCATCGTCTGGCCCGCGGCGCCCTTAACCTCTTCAATTCGTTCGCTCCCGTAACCTTTGGCCGTTATGTTTAACCAGTAGTCGGCTCCCTCGCATAAACCGTAGATTCGAAAACGCCCCTCGGCATCCACGGCGGCCGGTTCACCGAAAAGCATAATCGTCCGGCTGTTGCCGTGCGCGATTACGCGTTGGAGCTGGACTTTTGCCTTGGCAAGCGGTTTTTTCTCTTCATCCAGCACGCGCCCGATGATCACGCCCCCCGTCTTCAGTTGTATCTTCAGGACGATCTCTTCCTTGTCGCTCTCGATGGGAACCATGGCCGCCAGGTTTTTGTCCGGAGCAAGCGCGTAGATCGTCAGGTCTTCCGTCATGCCGGGATACGTGTTGCGGGTGATATGGAGGTCGAATTTGCCGGCATCGTCGGTGCGGTCATCCCCCCGGTCCCTGTTAAACCCCGCCCGGATGATCGCCGCGGCAGCCGGCTTGCCCGCCGGGTCCAGGACGATGCCGCTGACCCGAAGCGCAGGATTGCCCTGAAGCGCTATCACCACCTCGCCGGGAGTCTCGCCTTGCTTGAGGGTAAGCGTCTGGTCCCTTTGGGAGGTTGACCGATATTCGAGGGCAAGGGCATTCAGCATGACCGTCCCCTCCGGCGCGATGATCTTGAACCCACCCTCCGCATCGGTTTGCGCGGCGCCCTGCCACGCCGGCGCGTTTCCTCCAGCGGTTCCCTGCTGGTAGGCGTTGACAGAAACGTCCGGCAGTCCTTTTTGAGTTTTCTCGTCGGTGACGCGGCCACGAACAAGGATGCCGGGCTTCATCGTCAGGTTGATTCCGCTCAGTACCTGGCCTTCTTCGAGTTTCACGCCGGAGAGGGATTGTACGATCCCCGCCAAGGCGCTGCTCGATGGAGCAATCGAATAATCGCCCGGAGGTAGGTTCTTTATTTCATAGCGGCCGTCGGCATCGGTCGTCGCCTTGCTGCCAAGGGGATCCAGCGACGGTCTGGCCTGCGCGATCAGAGTCACGCCTGCGACCGGTCCACTTGTCACCGAGTCGGTCAAGCGCCCCTGAATTTTGCCGGGAGCGGCCAATTCCAGCCGAACATCCTCCTTGCCCACGTCGAATGCCGCATCGTTATTGTAGGAGAACACAGACAGATTTGCGTAATCGGGATGCCGCACCAGGACACCCGCCTTCCAACCCGCCGTGAGTTGCTCGAAACGGAAGCGCCCGGCGGCGTCGGTCTTTGCGGCGAATTGCTCCATACCGGGAAAGACGATGATCATTTGCAGGCGACTGGCGAGGGTCTCGCCCTGGTTCTCGGCCTGCGGGTACACCAGTGCGCCCGAGACGGGCTCGCCTTTGCGGTTGACCACCTGGCCGGCCAGCGGCTTGGGTTCCCCCAACATCAGATTGACGGGACCACTTTCTATTGTTTTCGCTATGCTTTCGATCCTGTGGCTGCCCCAGGCACAGCCGGCCTTGGAAGCCATCACAAGGTAAAAGCGATAGCCGGTCATGCTACCAGTGGTGGGTAAATCAAACGCGAACTTCCCGTCGCCGCCTGTTTTCGCGCTGCTCATTTGTGTGCCCTTGTGCTCCCACCCCTCAACCTGAATAAAAACGACCTCTGCGTCGCTCAGTGGCCGCCCCTTGACGTCTTGGACGACGCCGGAAATGCTTCCTTTCTCCGGGGTGGCCGGTTTTGCGTCTTTGTCCTCTGTGTTTTTTCCTTCTTTCGTCTTTCCTGTTTGGGCAGCTGGGGCAATTCCGGCTGTCGCCAGGGTCAGGACCATCGTCAGCCAGATAAGCAGGATTCGCTTTTTCATTGTCTTATGTTCCTTTCAAAAGACCGGTTTTGCTTCGTGGTTCAGTCCCTTCACGATGCCAAAGAAAAGACCCCTCACCCTCCCCTCTCCCCCAGGAGAGGGAATTCTTTTCGTTTTCGTTTTCTTGTTTGCCAACATGCCGCCCTCTCTTGGATATATGCGATATATGCCACCCTCTCCTGGGAAGAAGCATTCTCCTGGGGAGAAACATTCTTCTCTCCCTCTCCTGTGGGAGAGAGGGTAGGGTGAGGGGTCTCTTGATCCAAAGTAAGGGGAAAACAATCAGAGACCTCCTGAAAGAACAGGGACGGCCCGATGAAGGGACTATCCCCATCCTTTGAGTTCCGATTCCCGGATTACTGCTTACCGACCTTGATGCGATATTCCTCCGCCTTGACTTCAAACGGTCCAGCCGGGACAACCGGGGTGAAAACATACGTTCCTTCCACTCCTTGAGGCTCTCGCCATGAGAGCGAACAGCCGCTTCAGCCATAGGCGAAGTCGAACGACTTCGCCTCGTCCTTGGAGCCTTCCAACCGCACCTGGAGTTTCGCGCCGCCTCCGCCGCCCATTCGGTCCGAGACCCGGTACGCCTCGCCCATCTGGCCCGTAAGACTCAGATTGAACGTGTGCTCCGCGCCGCCCCCGCTTGATTCGGTCACTTGGGACGTCAGCGGCGGCCCAAACGTAAGCTCGGCGGGCTTGTCCGCGACAACGAGGATGGCGGGAAGGTCCTTCTTCTCAGAAGCCTGCCCTTGCAGGCTCAGTCCGCTCTTCTCCATCGCCGCTTCCGACTCGAAGAAATCCGCGCTCACGAATTGGTATTTGCCGCAGGGAACCGTCAGTTCCCCACTCGTGCTTTTCACCGAAAGCCGGCTCCCCTCTCCGAACAAAACCAACCGGAACGGTTGCTTGTGCCCGGTCTTGATCCGTCCCATGGGCGCTTTGGTCGCATCCAGCGAAAAAGAGGCCCCATCCACCGCCACCTTCAAATCGTAGCATTTCTCCCCGATACTGAGGTATTTGCCGGTGGTGAACACCTCCTTATACAAGAGACCGTACGAGTCCAGCCGCCCGTCGTCGTTAAGGTCAATCAACAGCCAGTCGGACTGGGAGAGACTGGGGCCGACGTCATCGAAACGGCCGTTCCCGTTGTTGTCCACCAACGCCACGCGCCGCGTCTTGCCATCCAGCTCGATGCGATCCTCGTAGTAACACGCCGTCTTCAGTTCGGCGTACACGTTGTCGCCGCGCCCTTCCCTGAGGTAAAACATGGCGTGATAGTCCACCGGACCATCCCCGTGGTCGAGCTTGAGCAACACCGGCCCGAAAACGCTCTGACCCGAAAGTGAAGCCTGCCGCCGGCTGGTCTGACCGCAGACGATCGCCTTGGCCCAGTTCCCATCGCGGCTGATCCAGAGCCGGTCGCGCAGCGGCGCATCCGCCTTGGTCTTCCCGAACACAATACGGAACGTGTTCTCGTCCCCCTTGCCCGGGAAATTGACCGTGGCCATGACCGGGTCCACGGCCTCTTTCGGCGCGGCCCCGGCTTCCTGGGTCTTGGACATCTCAATGGATTGGCCATTCAGATTGACGATCTCCTTTTCGATATTCGGGGTGAAGCGATACTTGAGCCAGTATTCCTCGGCCCGCGCGAATAAAGCGCAGCTGACTAAGAATACTGTCGCCATTGCCGTTATCCACTGCTTCTTCAATGATCCGTTCATAGCCTTCCTCCTTGTCGTTCCAGCGCTGATCAATTGCGATGAGACACCCCCCGCCGGAAGTGCGGCGCGGACACAGTCAGTCCACTATACACTTAGACGCCTCCTGGGGCTGTTTGTTTGGACGTATTGCGCAAAAAGCTCGACACGAACAAAGACCCGTTCAGGATCTGTAGAGGCCCGCCTGCCGCCGCTCTTCGGCCTTGTGGCTGATCGAAGTGCCTTCGCGGACTTCCATCCCCACCTTGCCGATCAGCGTCTTCAAGTAGTCCAGGTGAGGGCACGGCGGACCGTGGTAGTTGTCCTTGGTAATGCACGAGGAAAGCTGCACGACGATCCGCTCGCGGCCAACGCCTTCCTTCTTCTGAATCTCGCGGGCCAGGTGGCTCAGCTTGCGATGCAGCGCCCTGCCGCAACACCCCCCGCACGTGAGGGTTGAGGGTGCGGTAGGCCGCGTCCTTGGGATACGGGGCGAATCCGCCGGTGCGCTCATGAAAGGCCTTCTCGCAAAAGTAGCCGGAACAGCGCTCCTTGACGATGTGGCATTGCACGATGACGATGTAGGTTTTTTCTTCCATGGGTTTTCACGCTTCCGGAAAAAGGCTAAGGCATCCTCCCGGGAGGGTCAAGGGTTTTCCATGTCCTCTCCTTTCCCGCTTCCCACCCTTCTCAACCCTGCCGCTCTCCTCACCTGGTTTGCCCCATCCGTCCGATCCGTCCGATCCGTCCGATCCGTCCGAGCCGTCCGATCCGTCTGATCCGTCCCTTTCCTTCGCGATCCGCCCAACTTGCGCAAACCATTCCGCAAACGATTGCATTCGGGCGGCGGATTCGATAGGATTGGCGTGTCCGCTAGCTGGAAAGGGAACAGGTATCCTTGGACGGCTGAATAAGAGGGACAGGCTGAAGCCTGCACTACGAACTCTGGAAATGATGGGCCAAGGCCCATCCTACGACGCTGCGAACGATTGCGAACATCCACGAACATGAGGAAACCGATGTCTTTTCAGGAATTCGCGGATCTTTCACTTGCGGGGCAATGCCTGACGCGTGAGCAATGCCACAGGGTGCTGGAGTGCCGGGATGAGGATATTCTGGCGCTGCTGGACGCGGCCTATCGGGTGCGGCGACGGGCCTTCGGCAATCAGGTGCGCGTCCAGGTCCTCACCAACGCCAAGAGCGGCCTTTGCCCGGAGGACTGCCGCTACTGCTCGCAGTCCAGCGCGTCCACGGCGCAGATCGAGAAGTACCCGCTGGTTTCGAGCGCGCGCCTGCTCGAGGATGCGCGCGCCGCCAAACAAACCGGGGCCTGGAGATTCTGCATGGCGCTGAGCGGGCGCAACGTCGCGGAAAAGGAAATGGAAACGCTGTGCGCCGCGATCCGCGCGATCAAGGCCGAGACCGGAATCCCACTATGCTGCTCCCTCGGCTTCGTGAGCAGCGATCAG
>Ga0315281_10015912_pt1 | contig 10065 bp, 11 predicted proteins | sample YL17G07_0_MG_FD_204540 | JGI IMG/M metagenome (GOLD analysis project Ga0315281, IMG submission 204540) | Sediment microbial communities from Yellowstone Lake, YNP, Wyoming, USA - YL17G07_0 | ecosystem: Environmental > Aquatic > Freshwater > Lake > Sediment | place: USA: Wyoming | collected...
AGTCACGAAGGCGTATCCCCGCAGCGGCGTGGCGCTGGCAGACGTGTCGTTCCGGCTCTCCCGGGGCGAGTTTGCGTTTCTCACCGGTGCCAGTGGCGCCGGCAAGAGCACACTCCTGCGCCTCGCGTACTTCGACGACATGCCGTCTCAGGGTGAGGTACGCGTCAGTGGCGTCACGTCGAAAGACGTGTCGCGCCACGAGATCGCCCGGCTGCGCCGCCGACTCGGCATCGTGTTCCAGGATTTTCGCCTGCTCGACGACCGATCGGCCGAAGCAAACATCGCCTTCGCATTGGAGGTCACCGGGACACGCCGCGATCAAATCGCGCCACGGGTGAACCGCGTGCTGACGCAGGTAGGATTGGCGTCGAAGGCCAGGGCCATGCCGGGTGAACTGTCTGGCGGAGAGCAGCAACGCGTCGCGATCGCTCGGGCACTGGTGAATGATCCGTTCGTGCTCATCGCGGATGAACCCACGGGCAACCTTGATGACAAGGCGACGCGCGGTGTGTTCCAACTGCTGCGCGACATCAACGCGTCGGGCACCGCCGTCCTCATGGCCACCCACCACCTCGAGCTCGTGAAGCGCACCGACTATCGCTGCATCGAGCTCGAGCACGGCCGCATCGTGTCCGACACGACCAAGCATCACGGCGTTGTCGCGGAGCTCTCATGAGACTTGCGGTTCGCGACGCGCTTCTCGCCGTTCGCAAGGCGCCGCTCCTGAGCGCGCTGAGCGTGACGACCGTCGCGTTCTCGCTGTTCGCGTTCTCCCTGTTCGGCCTCGTGGCACTCAACATCCGCCGCGCCCTCGACACCGTGGCAGAGCGTGTTGAAATCCGCGCCTTTGTGGCCGAAAACACCAGGGTGGAGTCTGTCGTGACGGCAGCGAACGAGATCGCGCGCTACAGCGAAGTGGCCACCACCCGCGTGGTGACGCAGGAGGAGGCATTGGAGCGTGCCCGGCGCGAACTCGGCGAGTTCAGCGACGTATTCGAGGCCGGCGTGCTGCCGGCGTCGATCGATATCCGCCTGAAACCGGGATTTCGCGACCCGCGCAACGTGGCCGCGGTGGCCGCGCGCGTGCGGACGATCGAATTCATCGACGACGTACGGTTCGGCGAGGAGTGGATCGCACAGCTCAACCGTCTGCGCACCCTGGCCGGAGTCACCGGCACCGTGCTCGGCTTCGCGTTCGCGATCGTGGCGGTCATCATCATCGGCGCCACAATCCGGATGGCCGTGCTGGCGCGCGCGCGGGAGATTGCCATCATGCGCCTCGTTGGCGCCACGGACGGATTCATCCGGCTTCCGTTTCTCCTCGATGGGCTGGCCAAGGGCTTGCTGGGCGGCGCGCTCGCGTTGGGCATGGCCTGGTCCGCGGCACAGGTGTTGGAGCATTACCTGCACTTTCATGCAACGTTTTTCGACAAACGCATGGTGCTGGCAGGCTTGGGGGCCGGCGCGTTGATCGGGCTGCTGGGCAGTGGCGTCGCGGTAGGAAGGCACCTGAGGAGCCTGTGAGGAAGGAGGAAGGAGGAAGGAGGAAGGAGGAAGGAGGAAGGAGGAAGGAGGAAGGAGGAAAGAGGAAAGAGGAAGGAGGAAGGAGGAAGGAGGCATGAGGAAGGAGGAAGGAGGCATGAGGAAGGAGGAAGGAGGCATGAGGAAGGAGGGTGCTGCGCACGCGAGTGTGCCCGGAGTCATGCTTCTGCTCGCGCTCCTCGTTCCTCCTCCCTCCTTTCTGCACGCCCAGGACAAGGTCCGACAGAGAAAAGCCGAGCTCGAGCAGATTCGTTCGGAGCGCACTGTGTTGGAGTATCAGATGCGCGAGCTCCAGAACTCCGTGCACGACCTGAACGCCGAGGTCACCAACCTGGACAAACGCGCAGATGCGACAGAGCGCCTCGTCAAGACGCTGGACCGTCAGCTAACGGCGATGAATGGCGAAGTGAGCCAGGCGTCACTCAACATGCGACGCGCGGGCCTCGAGCTGGCCGCGAAGCGGGCCGTAGTGCGTCAGCGACTCGTGGGTATCTACAAGCGCGGCCCGATGTTCGCGGCGCAGGCCATGTTCTCCGCCACGAGCTTTGGTGAGCTGGTGGCGCGGTACAAGTACTTGCATCTCCTCGCCCTGCGCGACCGCGCGCTGGTTCGCCGCGTGGAGGTCTTGCGCGCCCAGTTCGCGAACGAGCGCGATCGGCTCCTCGTCCTGCAGCGCAACCTGCGCGACAGCCGCGAGGACCGTCAGATCGAGGAGACACGATTGCGCGCGCTGGAGCAGCAGCAGCGCCAGCAATTGTCCCGCACGCAAGCACGAGCGCAAGTCACGGGAAGCAAAATCTCCCGTGCGAGGCTGTCGGAGGCCCAACTCACGAATTTCATCGTAGCCCTCGAAGCCGAGCGGAAGCGCGCGGAGGCGGCGCGTCCGGCGGCGGCGCCGGCCCGGCGCTCCAGCACGATTCGCAGCAGCGAGTATGGAAGGCTCGATTGGCCGGTGGATGGTTCGCTCCTGTATACGTTCGGGCGCGACGTTCTGGCCAACAACACGAGCATCCGGTGGAACGGCGTCGGCATCCGCGCGGCGGCTGGCACGGCAGTGAGGAGCGTTTCGGCCGGCACCGTCGCAACAGTGCGCCAGTACGGTACGTATGGCCTGACCGTGATCCTCGAGCATGGCGGCGGTGACTACTCGATCTACGGTTCCCTGTCGCGCGCAGACGTGAAGGAGAAACAGTCCGTCGTCCAGGGCCAGATCCTTGGCGCGGTTGGGGTGGGAGACCCGGACTTGCCACCACATCTCCACCTCGAAATCCGTCACGGCCCGCGCGGCGAAGCAATCGACCCTGTGACATGGCTGAGGCGCAGATGATTGTCACGAAACGATGCTCGGTGTGCGGTCGGTTCCGGCACTATGCGGAGGACGACGTGTATTGCATGCCATGCGGCAACAACACCCTCGAGACCGCCCATGCGTGCGGTCGCGGTTATGAGTACGCGCTGGACGCCCGCAACGAAGGGACGTCGCTCCACTGCCCGCGCTGCGGCAAAGCGCTCAAGGGGCGGAGCGCCGAGTTTGATCCCTGAGATGCGCCAGTCGGCCGAATGGCTCGCGCAGGAACCGGCACGATGATACTCTTCCCTCAATGATCAAGCGCCGGCCGTTCGCTCGCGGTGTGACATTGCTGTGGGCATCGCTGCAGCTGGCGGTGCCCGGGCTGAGCAGTATTGCGGACGGCCAACTTTCGATCAACGACGAATTCCGACACACGATCCACATCGAGGCAACCACCAGCGACAGTTGCCCGGTGGGACACTCCCTCGATTGCGCGCTGTGCCAGTTTCTGAGCACCTCCGGCGCGAACGACGCTGCGGCGCCCTCGCTCCAATGGCAGTTGGGCGCAATACGCGCCCACAACCCGACAGTTTCTGCGGATCCCTGTGGCGGCGCCGGCGCGCTGCCGCACGAACGCGCGCCGCCTACGGTCTGAACGTGCCGTAGGCCTCCGCCATCGCCGGAGCGCCGTCCCCCGTCACGCTTTCGCTGAAGCGCAGACACCACGTATCGGACTTCAACACAAAACAGTCATGAAGGTGAAGCACCTGGCCGCGACGTTGGTCGCGGCACTCAACCTGTGTGCCGTGTCGTTGCCGGGGCAGCAACCCAGCGACAGTGTGGCGCGAAGACAACAACGGTCGCTCGACTCACTCGCTGCGGCGATGCGCGCGCTCCGGGCGCGGCTGGACAGCATGTCCGCGGCTCCACAGGGAGCGATGGCAACGGCCATTGCACGGCAGGCTCCTGCTCCCGCGCGATCGGCCGGGGCATACATGAACCTTGGCTTCGTCGCGCTGACGGACGCCGGTGCGTCCACCGCGCCGGACCTCAGCGCGATTCTCCAGGGCGACCACGATCCGAAGGTGCGCGGCTTCACGATTCCCAATACGGAACTCACGCTCGACGGCGCTGTGGATCCCTATTTCAAGGGATTCAGCAATATCGTCTTCAAGCTCGACGATAAAGGAGAAACGGGCGTGGAACTGGAGGAAGCCTATGTCCTCACCACTGCCCTGCCTGCGAACCTTCAGCTCAAGGCCGGCCAGTTCTTCGTGGAGTTCGGCCGCCAGAATCCGCAGCATCCGCACTCGTGGGCGTTCGTGGATCAGCCGGTTGTTCTGAGCCGGATGTTCGGTCCCGATGGGCTTCGCAGCCAGGGACTGAGACTCTCGTGGCTCGTGCCGACGTCGTGGTACACCGAGGCCATGGTCAGCGTCATGAACAGCACGAACGGCACCACGTTCAGCTTTCGGTCGGATTCGTCATCCGAGATTCACGGCGGCCAACCTATTGATCGGTCGGTGCGTGCATTTCGCGACATGCTCATCGTCCCGCGCATCGCCACCTCGTTCGACCTGAACGACACGCAGACGTTGCTGCTCGGCGCGTCTGCGGCGTTTGGCCCAAACAACTCAGGGCCCGATGCCCAGACGTCGATCTACGGGGTCGATGGCTATTGGAAATGGAAATCGCCCACGGCTCAGGCGGGCTTCCCGTTCCTGTCGCTGCAGGGTGAAGCCCTGTTGCGCGCCTACGAGGCAGCACCGCGCATCACTGTGACCGACCCCGCGGTGGCCATGCCTGGTGAGACGTTCGGCGACCGCGGCGGGTATGCGCAGCTGCTGTGGGGCATCAAGCCCCGCATCGTCGCCGGGCTCCGAGCCGATCTTGCCACGGGTGACTCCACTGCGTTCGCCTCGAACTTCCGCGGCGATCGCCTTCGGGTTTCGCCGAATCTGACCTGGTACCCGACGGAATTCTCGAAAGTCCGGCTCCAGTACAACTACGACGACCGAAAAAACATCGCGTCCGACCGTTCGCTGTGGGTGCAGTTCGAGTTTCTGCTCGGCGCACACGCGGCTCACAAATTCTAGAAGGCACTTCGAACATGACACAGAGAACCGTACTCACGGCCGCGGCCGTCGCATTGGTCGCGCTGGCCGGGACCGGTGCATCGTTCGCCGGAAAGCTGCGCGTCGTTGCGACAACGCCCGATCTGGCATCGCTCGCACGAGAGGTCGGAGGAGACGCTGTTGACGTCACGGCGCTGGCCAAGCCGACGGAGGACCCGCATTTCGTCGACGCCAAGCCAAGTCACATCGTGACCCTCAACCGGGCGGACGTTCTGATCGAGGGCGGAGCGGAGTTGGAACTCGGCTGGCTGCCGCCGCTGCTGGAGAACTCGCGTAACACAAAAATCGCCTCGGGCGCGCCCGGACGTATCGTGGCGTCCGACGGCGTGAGGATGCTTGAGGTGCCCACCACCTTTGATCGCTCCAAGGGCGACGTACACTCCCTGGGCAATCCGCATTTCATGATCGACCCGGTCAACGTGAGGACCATCGCCGCCAACATGGCGGAGCATTTTGCCCAAGTGGATCCGGCGTCGGCGGCGTTGTACAAGGCCAACCTCGCGAAGTTCGACACGAAGCTGGACGCGAAGTTCGCCGAGTGGCAGAAACAGCTTGAGCCGTATCGTGGCGCCAGGATCGTCACGTACCACAAGGATTTTGTGTACCTCGCGGAGCGCTTCAAGCTGGAAATCGTCGAGGAGTTGGAGCCCAAGCCCGGCATCGCGCCGTCACCCTCCCACTTGGCCAAAGTGATCGAGACGATGAACGCGAAGGGGGCACGCGTGATTCTTGTGCAGCCCTATCAGAATCGAAAAACTGCGGAAACCGTCGCGCGCCAGACGTTCGCCGTCGTCCTCGACGTTCCGCAGCAGCCGGGCGCGCGGAACGACACCCAGACCTACTTCGACATGATGGACTATTTGGTGACAACACTGGCCACCGCGCTCGGAGCACAGAAATGAACATGGACTTCCAGACCGTCTGGGAGGTGATGAAATGGCCATTGGCGGCGTCGCTGCTCCTGCCGCCACTGCTCGTGTATTTGGGCCTGCACGTCATCAAGCGCGAAGTGATCTTCGTGGACCTCGCGCTGGCTCAGGTGGCGACGCTTGGCACGTGTGTCGCCCTGCTCCTTGGATACCATTTCGGCGATCGCACCACCTTCTGGATTTCCCTCGGCGTGACCTTCCTCGGCGCCGCGTTCTTCAGCTGGTCCAGACGGAGCCCTGACAATGACGTGCCGCAGGAGGCGATCATCGGGATCACGTTCGTCGTTGCCGCGGCCGGCGTCATCCTCATGTTGAGTCGCGTGGCGGGCGGAAAGGAGGAGCTCGAGCACCTCCTCACCGGCGACATTCTCAACGTCACGAGCGCCGAAGTCGCGCGGCGTGCGGTGCTGTTTGCGGCGTTGGGCGGCTTTTACGCCGCGTTTCACAAACGATTCGTGCTCATTTCATCCGACCCCGCACAGGCGTTCGCGTCCGGGATGCGCGTGCGGTTGTGGGACTTCCTGTTCTATTCCGCGTTCGCGCTCGTCGTGGTGAGCTTTGTTCGAGTCGCGGGCGTACTCCTCACGTTTGCGTACTTGATTGTTCCGGCGGTGTGCGGAGCGACGATGGCGCAACGATGGATCGATCGACTCGCGATCGGATGGGTGGTCGCGGCATCGGCGAGCCTGCTCGGACTGTGGGCGTCGTACGCCTTTGATCTGCCCACGGGCGCCGCGATCGTGTGCGCGTGCGGTCTCCTCTTGATCGTGGTGAGCGGCTGGGCCGCGGTGCGTCGGCGTCTGGGGCACTGATCGTCTGAGCCATCGGCGACACAAGGGCGCTCCACCGGCGAGTTACCGCGTTGGTGGTTTGCGCGGTGCGGCCGGCGGGGCGGCGTCCGGTGGCGGCGCTTTCGTCACCGGCGCCGTTGTTTTTGTCGCCGGCTCCTTGGTGACATCCGGCCTGCTGTCCGGCCTCGCATCAACGCGCGTGTCACCCTTGGTTGCGCTGAGGCATGCCGCCCATGTGTGATACACCTTGCCAGTCCTGGGCGACACGTAGGCAAACGTCGCAACGCTGTCCGCTTGCGCGGTCGCGCGGGTGGGATTCACGACTACACAGCCGTGCAGGGGCACGATGCTCGCCGAGTAATCGCCAGCTGAATCCACCTGGACAAAGCTGATGACCACGTCGTCCTGGCCCACGCCGGCGACGACAAAGCGCACGGCGTGTCCCACGCGGTACTCGCAATCCATCCGGCCGCTCTTCTGCTGTTTACAGTCCATGCCGTCGACTACTGCGTCGTACGTCGCGGCTGGAGTGAGAATTCGCGGTGCCGACGAGGCGGCGATGCCGGCCGATTGCGACGCCAACGGCGACGACGCGGCCGCCATCGCCATCGCCATCGCCATCGCCATCGCCATCCCGATTCGCACAAGCGACTTGTTCACCACGTGCCCACACTCCGGTTTCGCGGTACCTTGAGGCGTCTGGATAGATATAGTCACTTGTCCATCAGGAGGCTCATGGAACGGCGTGACCTCATCCGCGCTTTCGGCGCCGCCACGGCGCTGGCGCTCGTCCCGCGTGATGCAGTGGCCGCGTGGGCCCGCGTCGCCAGCGGCATCAGGCCCGCGGCCGGCCTCACGGAGGCGCAGTTGGCCCTGATCAATGCAATTGCGGATGGCATCATTCCGCGTACAGACACACCCGGCGCGTCCGACGTGGGAGTGACGTCGTTCGTCGACGTCATCGTGAGTGAAAACTACGACGACGCCGAGCGTGACCGGTTCGTCGCCGGCTTGGAAGCGATCGACGCGGACGCGCGCGCGAATGCCGCAACGGCCTTTGCGGCGCTTGCCGCGGACGCACGCGCCGCGGCCATCGGCCGCATCGAAGCGCTTACGGACCGCCGAACCGAGCCTGCACGCACGTACTGGCGCCTCAAGAGCCTGATCGTGCACGGTTACTTCACGAGCGAGCCCGTGATGAAGGACGTGCTCAAGGTGCAGGTCAATCCCGGCGCATTCGACGGCGCCGCGCCGATGCCGGCGAAGGCCACGCCCTCCGGCGCGGAGCACTCACATGCATGAAGAAACGCGCTTCGACGCGATTGTCGTGGGCTCGGGCATCAGCGGTGGCTGGGCCGCGAAGGAACTCACCGAGCGCGGTCTCAGGACACTCGTGCTCGAAGCCGGCGGTCCGGTGGACCCGCAGGCAGACTTCGCGGAACACGTGCAGCCCTGGCAGATGCACTTTCGGGGCATGGGTGATCGCAAGTCGCTGGCGCGCGACTACCCCACCCAGCGCGAGTGCTACGCGTGCGATGAGGTGGGCCACAAGTTCTTCGTGAAGGACACGGAGAATCCGTACACCAACCCACCAGACGCGCCGTTCAAGTGGTTCCGCGGGCGTCAGGTGGGTGGGCGGTCCATCACGTGGGGCCGTCAGGTATATCGCTGGAGCGACTTGGATTTCGAAGCCAACGGAAAGGACGGGCACGGCAACGACTGGCCCATCCGCTACAAAGACGTCGCGCCCTGGTACTCCCACGTCGAGAAGTTCATCGGAGTGTGCGGCGCGAAGGAAGGGCTGTCGCAGCTCCCGGACGGCAAATTTCTGCCGCCGATGGGAATGACCGTCGTGGAACAGGACGCGCGTCCCAGGATTCTCAAGGCCTTCAACGGCGAGCGCGTCATGACCATCGGCCGCGCCGCGATTCTCACCAAAAATCACAACGGCCGGCTCGCGTGCCATTACTGCGGTCCGTGCGAACGGGGCTGCGTCACGCATTCCTACTTCAACAGTCTCGGTTCCACTCTCCCCGCCGCGCAGAAGACCGGCCGGCTCACGCTGCGCCCGAATAGCGTCGTGGCCGAAGTGCTGTACGACGCCGCGACGGGCACGGCACGCGGCGTTCGGGTGGTCGATGCGAACACGCACGCGGAGACCGAGTACTCGTCGCGCGTCCTGTTCCTGTGCGCATCCACGATCGAATCCGTGCGACTCCTCCTCAACTCGAAGAGCACCGCCTTCCCCGACGGCCTCGCGAACTCCAGCGGGCTGCTCGGCCGCTACGTCATGGACCATCACTACGGGTCTGGCGCGTCCGGCACGGTGCCTGGTTTCACAGACAAACGCACGACGGGCCGACGGCCGAACGGCATCTACATCGCGCGCTTCCGCAACGTGAAGTCGCAACATCCCGATTTCCTCCGCGGGTACGGGATGCAGGGCGGTTCTGGTCGCGGCGGGTGGGGCCGTGGCGGCGGCATGCCCGGATACGGCGCTGCGTTCAAACAGTCGCTCATCGACGAACTGGGACCGTGGTCCCTCTCTGCTTCCGGCTGGGGCGAGACACTGCCCCACGCGGATAACCGCGTCACGCTCGACCTAATGGTGAAGGACAAGTGGGGCGTTCCCGCGGCACGCATGGACGTGCGCTGGCGCGAGAATGAACTCGCCATGGACAAGGACATGATGACGGCGATGGCGGAGATGCTCGACGCGGCCGGCTGCACCAACATCCGACCGCATGGGTCGGATCATCCGCCCGGCCACTGCATTCACGAAATGGGCGGCGCGCGTATGAGCAAGGCGCCCGCGGACGGCGTGCTGAATGCGAACAACCAGGCGTGGGACGTGAAGAACCTCTTTGTCACGGACGGCGCGTGCATGGCCAGCAGCGCGTGCCAGAACCCGAGCATCACTTACATGGCCCTCACTGCACGGGCGGCCGCCTTCGCGGTTTCTGCGATGAAAAAGCGAGACCTGTGATGCACGACATCTCGCGTCGTGAGGCGCTGGGCGCCTTCGGGTCAGCGGCACTGTTTGGCATGTCGCACTCCGATCCTCGGTCAGCGGTCTCCGGTCTCGGCGCTGCTGGTCCCGTTGTTGGTGCACGGAATGCCGGCCGCTTGAAGCACTCCGTCTCCCGCTGGTGCTTCCAGCGAATCCCCCTCGATGATCTCTGCGAGGCCGCGAAGTCGATCGGCTACAAAGCCATCGACCTGCTCTCCGAGCCGGACTACAGCACGCCAGCCAGGCATGGCCTCGCCTGCGCGATGGCGAACGGTTTCGGCTCCATCCCTGTCGGCTTCAACCAGCCGGCCAATCACGACAAACTCGTCGCCGACGCGGAACGCATGATTCCGCTCGTGGCGCGGGC
>Ga0315281_10015913_pt1 | contig 10065 bp, 6 predicted proteins | sample YL17G07_0_MG_FD_204540 | JGI IMG/M metagenome (GOLD analysis project Ga0315281, IMG submission 204540) | Sediment microbial communities from Yellowstone Lake, YNP, Wyoming, USA - YL17G07_0 | ecosystem: Environmental > Aquatic > Freshwater > Lake > Sediment | place: USA: Wyoming | collected...
GACGACGTGGGCCGAAAAAATTCGTTCCCCGAATTCCTTGTTCCCGGTCAGGGTGAGCAGGTCGTGGTAGTAGGTGGCTCCCATTTGGAGGTCGTAGAGAGCGTCGGGACGAACGGTCAGGCCGCCGAGGTAAGCGCGGTTGCTGTTCACATCTCCTGCGTCACCGGCGCCGCTGATGTCCGAGAACCTTCCGTTTCCGATTCCAACCTTGTACCCGAGGTTGAGCCCTCCGGCGGCGGCGGATCCCTCGATCAGGCCGCCGACGAAATGGACCGGAATGAATTTCCCGCCGAATTTCGTCATCTCTGGGCGTGACACCGAGGTCTGAAGCCATTGGCCGTGGTGAAACGCGGTGTTCCAGTAGTTGATCGGTGTGTGGTAACGGCCGAAGGAGAGCTTGAACTGATCGTTTTCGTCCCAGCGGATGATGGCTCGCTCGATGACGATATTGAAGGAGCCCGATTTCGACGTCGAGCTGACTTCACCGAAAAAACCCAGGCGGGGAGCGAGAAGCGAAGTGAAGTGGAGAACGAATTGACCTTCGGAGAATCCACTCTTCGGGTCTTTCCCGGCTTTGTCCGATGCGAAGAAATCGAAATCGGTGAATCCTCCGATGTGAAGCGACGGATAGGAGGGAGGTTCATACGAGGGCGCGTTCTGAGCCTTCGCGGTGCTGCAGACCAGACAAAGGATCGCGATCGCGGGGAGCAAAGACTTCGTTCGCATGAGGCGGAATAGTACGCTTGGATGACCTCGAAAATCAACAAATGAAAGCCTGTTGACGTTATTCGGGGCGGTGAAGGCCGGTTCCGGGTTCCGATCGCGTATCGAAGACCAAGGCCCATCGATGGAATGGAAGTCCCGATGCCGCGCCGGGTGCGGAACGCGCTCGGCGAACTGTTCGAAATTGATGCCGCGGCCTTTCCTGGATCGCGCGCTTGGCTTCGATCGGACGGCCCCGCGGCCGGATCAGAACAGGTAGCGAATCGCGAGCTGATACTGCCGCGGGTCGCCGGTCTTTCCGAAATGGACCCGCTTGTAAATCGGATCTCCGTTCGCGTCCTTCCCGATGGCGATCCGTTTTCCGCCGCTCGTGATCGTCGTGTCCGTCGTGATGCGATTTCCGCTGTCGTACAAGTTGAATCCTTCGACGATCAGCTCGAGGCGCTGGCTCGCCCAGGTCTCCCTGCCCCAGGAAAGGCGAAGGTCGGTCGTCTGAAACGCCGGCGCCCTTTCTCCGTTCCGTGAGGCGTGGAACCAGCGGCCGCTCGGGCAGGCCGTGCTCGCGGGATCGTCGATGCAGTAGGTGGCCCGGTCGGTGTTGTTTCCGTCGTTGTTCAAATCCCCTGAATCCTTGAGGGTATAAGGGAGCCCCGAGCGGACGTTGTAGATGAACGCGACCTGGAAGCCTTTCGGGAGTGTCACGACACTCGAGAGAACAAGGTTGTGCTCGACGTCGTAATCCGATGGGCCCCAGTCGCCGCGAAGATTGTTCATATCCTCGGCGGAGTTTCCGGACCCGGAGACGTTCCGCTCGTTCGAATCGTTGTCGAACGACTGGCTCCAGGTGTAGGAGGCGAGGAGCGACCAGTCGGATGAGAGCGCTTTCCGGGCCGTCAGAATGACGGCCTTGTAGCGGGCCTCGGCGTCGGACGTGAACCGCCAGATGCGGTTGAAGTCGGCGTTCTTTTTGGGGGAACCGCTGTAGCTCGGCCGCCCGTCGAGCGTGAGCTTCGTGGCGCTCGGATCTCCGAGATTCGCGTCGTACCGGCGCTCGAGGTCGGTCGAGTGGGCGAAAATCGCCTCGACTCCGACGGCGACTCCTCCTGCGGCTTCGACTTCGTAGCCCAGCGAAGATCGCAGTGTTTTCGCGTTCTCGAAATCGTGATCGAAGACGAAGAGGTTGGGCGTGACGATTTTCGCGCTTCCGAGGTCCGGGAAGATGTTCGGGTAGACCGGCATGTCGGACGTCTTGTCGATCTGGATCTGGACGACCCGGACGCCGTTGGCGAGAAGCGCATTGGCGGTGAGGAGTGAAGGGCTCATGCCGTAGAAGATTCCCGACCCTCCTCGAACGACGCTCCGTCCGTCTCCCTTCACGTCCCAGGCGAAGCCCAACCGGGGCGCCCAATTGTTCCGGTCATCCGGAATCCTGCCGGTGTCCGAGTACCTGGGGTTGGTCTCCTTCGCGTCGGGGTTGTTCTGGAGCTCATACCGGAGTCCCGCCGTCACGGTCAATTTCGGCGAGACGCGCCACTCGTCCTGGAGGTAGACGTTGAAGTCATCGCTGGCGTATTTCACCCGTCCGTCGAAATCGGAGAACGACTGGATGTAACGATTCGGTTTACCCTCTTTGAAGTCCTGCCAGCTCGCGAAGCGGTAGAAGCCGGCCTGATAGCGGAAAAATGTGTCGTCGTAATTGACGCGGGAGAAATCGATCCCGGCCTTGATGGCGTGGTCGCCGGCCAGAAACGTGAAATTGTCGACGAGTTGAATGCGTTTTTCGATCAGATTGTTCGGTAGGAACTGGTTCTGCCCGAAAACGAAATCGAAGTTGTTCCCGATCTGCGCCTCGGGAAGCGTGGACGAGTTCGCCGATCGCGGGCGGTCTTCTTTCGTGTATTGGACGATCAGCTCGTTCGTCGAGGTTCCACCGAGGACGAAGGAGAGATTCCCGACGGCGGAATTGAATTTGTTCGTGTTGGTCCCATTGTTGGACAGCCCCGTCGTGGGGGCGGTCGAGCCCTGGTTTTTTCCATCGTAGTTCGAGAAGTTGTCGCGGAACGTGAAGAGGCCGGAGGATCCCACGCTCGCGTCGATTTTTCCGAGGAACGACTCGGCGTCTTTCGTCTGGATCTTGACGCCGGTCTCGTCGTCGAGGTCGATGAACCTCGCGACGAACGCGGCGTTGGCCGGATCGCGAAAGAATTTCGAGGCGGGGCTGTTCGGGTCGTTGTGGCCGACGTAATCGAACTCCGCCGGGTTCTTCCACCGCTGGACGTCGGCGGAAACGAAATAGAAGACGCCATCCTTCACGATCGGTCCGCCGAGCGCGGCACCGAACTGTTTCGATTTGAACTCTCCTTCGTGGCCGGGGCGCGAGTCGTACGTATCTTTGTACCAGGCGTTGCTGTTCGGATCGTCGGCGCGGTAGTAGCCAAAGACCTGACCATTCAATTCGTTGGTTCCCGACTTGGTGATCGCGTTGATGGTCGCGCCGACCGCCGAGAACTGCGCGTTGTAGCTCGATCGCAAGACCTGGAACTCCTTGATCGCAGCCTGACTGAACGTGAAGGGGGGATCGAAGCCTCCCCGTTGTTCACCGAAAAAGGACGAATTGTCGTCGGCCCCGTCGATGTTGTACGAGTTCTGGATCCCGCGGGCGCCAACGTGGATTCTCGAATCGGCCGTGACGATGGCCTGGGGTGTGAGTTTGACGAAGTCGGTGAAGTTTCTGCCGGCCAGCGGGAAATCGGCGATCACCTGGTCCGACACCGTCGAGGTGGAATTCGGTGACGTCGACTCGACCACCGGAACGGCTCCGGTCACCGTGACCGCCTCGGCGGCTCCGGCGAGCCGGAGATGAAAATCGACCTTGCGTACGGCGCCGACGGCGATTCTCACGTTGTCGACGACCTGGTCGGCGAAACCGGAGAGGCTCCCGGTGATCTTGTAGACGCCCGAAGGAAGGATGGAGAAACGAATGTCTCCTTCGGAGCCGGCCGTCGTCGTCCGGGAGCGCCCGGTCGCGATTTCGGTGGCGGTGACGGCGGCGCCGGGGAGGGGGGCGCCGGTTTCATCGGACACGGTGCCGACGATCTGGCCGGTCGCGATCTCCCCCTGCGCAAAGAGCGCTCCGGGTGTGAGGGCGATCGCCGTGAGGGTCACGGTGAGGGCGGCGAAGCTCATGCGGGAGGCGATGGGAACCACGAGTCCGAACAGGGAACGTTCTGCCAAACGTTTCATGATCTTTTCCTCCTTCGAGTGTCACGAGCGAGAACTTGCCGGTTTGAGCTCGAGAAAATCGAACCGCTTTTCACAGGACCCGGCGCAAAACCGGACCCGTTCGAAAACTTCGGAGGCAGGAAGCGGTGAGCCGCCGGTAACGCCGCCGACGCAACGGCTCTTCCTGTTTTTTGAAAGCGACATCCAAGAACTGCGTGGAGTATATCCCCGGGAGGCGCCAACGGCGCTGGGCGGGCGGGACGGGCAGCGAGGGAGAGGAAATCAGCCGCCGGCGTCCGGGTTCGAGGTCATCGCGGATCTTCTCTAGAGGAGGATCCCGGCGATGGCCGCCGAAAGGAAGTTGGCGAGAGTTCCGGCGAGGACCGCGCGAAGGCCGAGCCGGGCCAGATCGTGACGCCGGCTCGGAGCCAGAGCGCCGATGCCGCCGACCTGAATGGCAATCGAAGAAAAATTCGCAAAACCGCATAGGGCAAACGTGGCGATCTTGAAAGAGCGGGGATCGAGGGTGTTGGAGATTTTTCCCAGATCCAGGAAAGCCACGAGCTCGTTGAGGACGAGCCGTGTTCCCAGGAGGTTTCCGACAGCTCCAGCGTCGGCCCAGCTGACGCCGAGAAGGAAGGCGACCGGGCGAAACAGCACACCGAAGAGCTGCTGGAGCGACTCGGGGACGATTGCCGCGAGCGCCGACCAGAGCCCGCCGGGGTTTCCGAAGGCGGCGTCGGCGAACCAGCCGTGAGCCGCGGAGAAAAACGAGTTCCCGAGGGCCACCAGCGCGATGAACGCGATGAGCATCCCACCGACGTTGATCGAGAGATGGAGCCCTTCGCCGGCTCCCCGCGCCGCCGCGTCGATGACGTTGACGTCGGTTCGAGGGATCGAAACCTGCACGCTCGATCCGGTTTTCGGCTCGGCGGTTTCCGGAACGAGCATTTTCGCCAGGACGATCGCTCCCGGCGCCGTCATCATCACCGCCGTCAACAGGTGGACGATGTCGACCCCGGCGACCAGAACGTAAGCGACCATGATCGCCCCCGAAACGTGCGCCATGCCCGCGGTCATGATCGTCATCAGCTCCGACTCGGTGAGCTCGTCGAGAAACGGGCGAATCGTCAACGGGGCTTCGGTCTGCCCCATGAAGATCGATGCAGCCACCGATAACGACTCGGCGCCGCTGGCCCCGAGGAATCGGGTCATGATTCGCGCGAAAAAACGGACGACGACCTGCATCACGCCCAGGTGGTAAAGGATTGCGAAGATCGACGCGATGAAGATGATCGTCGGCAGAACCTGGAATGCGAAAATGAAACCGAGACTCTTTTCTCCGGCCGTGCTTGCCAGCGGACCGAACACGAACGAAGCTCCTTCGGCTGCGTGGGACATCAGGTGCGTCGCGTAGCCGCGCATCGCTTCGAAGATGCCGGCGATCCAATTGAAGCGAACGGAAAAAATCACCGCAGGGATGGCCCAATAGAACCAGAGTCGTGCAGCGCAGAATGCAGGCGGGAGGCGCCCGCTTCTTGAAAGCCCGAAGATCAGGGCAGCGAATACGACGAGGATCGCCGCGACCGGAAAAGGGTTGAGGTTGATGAACGAAAGCGACTCGGAGAGGAGGCCGCCGTCGAGCACCGCGATGGCGACGGCCAGCTGGAGGGAAAGGCCCCACAGGACCGTCCGGATTCGTATGGCTTTGCGGTCGGTGGAAAGGGCGTAGCAGACGGCGAGGATGACCGCGATTCCGACGACCCCCGCAAATCGACCCATCGACCCGTCTCCTTCGTTCTTTCTGCCCAAGGCTCCCGGTCGTCTTTTCGCCGGGAAACACTATCACGCTGCGGATGGAGCATCCGGGCCGCTATAATATCCATGTGACTCCGGAGCTCGAATCGCCGAAGGAAATTCTCGACGGAGGTCGTCTCCGAGGAGGCGTTTTTCGGTCGCACATTCAGTGGGTTCGCGACACCCACGGGGATGTCGGCCTGGTGAAACTCTGGACGGCCCTTCCAACCGAAACGGCCGAAGCCCTGGTGGGAGAGCTCTTCGACACCGGACTCTACGCGTTCCGGCACCTGATCGCCCTCGATCGTTCGATCGCCAGGCTTTTTGGTTTCGAGGACGAGCCCACACTCGTCGCGCTCGGGGCCTATTCGGCGCGGATCAATCTGTCGACGAGATTCAAAGACTTCAACAAGAATCATCCTCATGCTTTTTTCGAACAATCCGCCAGGCTCCACGCCCAGTTTCAGGATTTCGGCCGGGCCCTTTACGAAAAGACCGGCCCGATGAGCTGCCGCATGAAGATGACCGGTTATCCCTGCTACTCGAAAGTTTTTTGTTGGAGCGCCGTCGGCTACTACTCCCAGGCGACCGAAATGCAGGGTGGGGCGAACGTGAGGATTCGCGAGACGCAATGCCAGTGCGAAGGCGCGGAGGCCTGCGTCTTCGACATCAGGTGGGAGTAAGTCCTGACTCTTCCTCGCGCGGTCTCGGAAACCCTGGTGGAATTCGGTGTTCCCGCCGAGGTTCGCGCCGGTCTCGACGATCTCTACCGGTCTCTCGGCTCCGCCGTCGTGGATGCGCTCGCCGAGCTCTCGGACCGGCGGTGCATCGCACCCGCTGAGCTTCTTCCGGAACATCTCGAACACATCCGGCCGATTCTCGGAGAACGCTTTCTCCGCGCGCATCACGCGGAGTGGAAGCGCGGGCAACCGACGCCTGCGTTCTGGCGCGATCGCTCGCTCGAAGGGAGGGCGACCGGGCTCGCCGTTCCCCTCGGTGATCTCGAAGACGGAGGAAATGCTTTCATGGCGCGGGTCGCTGCCGCGTCGAGGGAAGCGGCGGGACCGAATCAGCCGCCGCCGCGCGGGCTCGTCGTCATGTCGAAAAATGCTCATTTCGGAAATCGCCCCGGAGTCATTTCCTACGATCTGATTCCTGCGGATCTCGACGAGGCGCTCGCGGTCAACCGGGCCGTTGGCCAGCAGCACACCCTTCCGGGATCGATTGGAGAGGCCAGCGGAACGACTTCGAGCGAATCCGGGCTCGCTCTTCTCTGGGAGGTCCAGCCCAACATCTACAAACCTTCGGGCGATCGAAACCGAAACGCTGCGAGCTCGTTTCGGCGTCACCGGAACTGGCACGTCGCCACGGCCGTCGCCGCCCTGGCCTGGCTCGAAGAAAATGATTACCGGATTTTCGTTCTTCGGGGTTCGGCGCTCCGCGTCACCCATCAAGTCAATCAGGCCAAGCCGGTCACCTCCGACATCGAGCGGATGCACGACCGAACCGTGGGGGCCGCGGCGAGAACCCTGGGATTGTCGCTCGAGGCGTTCGTCGCGAAGGAATTTCAGGAAGAGCTTCGCGCCCTGGCCAACGTCGCACTGACGAAAGAAATCGATGGCGTTGGAATCGCGGAGCTCGTTTGGGAGGCTCGAAGAAGCGGAGGTCTCGAACGCCGCGCAGGGGGAGGGGGCGGCATTTCGGGATCGGAATAGGAAACGAGCGATCGGGAACTCGCGTCGACGGGGCCGGAAGCGCAGCGGGGGGGCGATCCGTAGCGCTACGGGGTTCGGTTCCGCTGGTTGTATACTTTCCGGCAGCGACCTTCGAAGTTTCGAAAAAATTGATGGGTTGGGATTGGGAGACGCATCCAAAAGGCTTTGGTGATGGAAGAGCTCACGGTTTCCGGGCGGGAAGGGATATCGGTTCGAATCGGCGCGCTCCTCGCCGCGCGCGATTCTCTCCGGGAAGGTGCGCCGGGCGCGGTCGATTCGATCCGCCGCCTGGCTCATTCGATGGCCGGCTTCGGGCGCACCTACGGGCTTTCGGACGTCGAAGGGACGGCGAAGCGGCTCGAGACCTGTTCCGACGAGAATCTCATGGGTTTCGTCGAGGAGCTCTTCGCCCTTCTTCGGGATTATGTTCCGGACGAGAAGCCGAGAAAGGGCGCCATCCTGATCGTCGATGACGATCAGGCCTATTCCCGGCTCGTCGGGTTGAAGCTGGCGAGCACGGAGCGGGAAATTCTGACGGCCAAGACTTGCGACGAGGCTGTTCGAATCGTGGATTCCCGGAACCTCTCCCTGGTGATTCTCGACCTCACGCTTCCGGATGGCGACGGGCGCGACCTTCTGATCCGGATTCGCGAGAGTTCTTCCGGGGCGGCGGTCCCGGTGATCGTCCTCACCGGTAAAGCGGGCACCCAGCCCAAGACGGAATGTTTCGCTCTCGGCGCCGACGAATACCTCGAAAAGCCGGTCGAGTTCGAAACGCTCGCGGCCCTCGTCTCGGCGAAAGTGGAGAGGGCGGGTGAAATCACGCGCGAGACCCAGCGCGACACGCTCACGAAGCTCACGAACCGGAAGGGGCTGGCGGTTGCCTTCGAACGGAGCGAGGAATCCTCCGCCGAAAGTGAATTTCCTTCTTCGATCGGGATCATCGACTTCGACCGGTTCAAGTCGATCAACGATTCCTACGGACACGACGCCGGAGACGAAGTGCTCAGGCGTGCCGCGACGGTGATTCGAAAGAGCTTCCGGCGCGGCGACGTCCTCTGCCGCTGGGGCGGAGATGAATTCGTCGCATTTTTTCCGGCGACCGGTCTCGCCGAGGCGATCCGCGCGCTGGAGCGGGCCCTCGATTTGATTCGGGCCGAGACTTTCATCGCGAGCGACCAGCGGACTTTTCAGGTCACCTTCTCGGCCGGCGCAATGCTGGTCGCACCCGACGCGACGCTCGATTCCGCTGTGGCCGTTGCTGACCGGTGGCTTCAACGAGCGAAAGAGTCGGGGAAGAATCGGATCGTTTCCTCCCTCGACAACGATGGAGACGCTTTAGGCGGCGTTCCGCCGCCGGTCTAGTTCCCCCATGGGTGCGGCCTGCAGGGGCCGCGCGTTCTCGGAAAAGCTCACCTGACAGTTCGAGGCTCACTGCGCCACCGGGTCTATTGACCCTTCGTCCTGGTGCTGCTTATGTTGAGCCCCAGCGCTGGCTTTGCGCTGGGAGGAACCTGTGACCGATCCGGACTATCTCGCCATGCAGCAGGCGGTGGTCGACGGCGACGCCGATGCCGCGCGCCGGCTGGCGCTCATTCTCGTGGACTCCGGCGGCGATCTGGTCACCGCCGTCGAAAAGGGTTTTTCGGCGGGGATCCTGAGGGTCGGTGAGCTCTGGGAGGAAGGGGAGTACTTCCTTCCCGAGCTGGTTCAGGGAGCGGAAGCGATGAAAGCCGCGATGGGAATCATTCAGCCGGCTCTCGAGGCCGCTTCCTCGACGGGGCGGTCCAAAGGCCGGGTCGTCATCGGCACGGTCGAGGGGGACCTCCACGACATTGGCAAGGGTCTGGTTGGCGTTCTTCTTTCCGCAAATGGATTCGAGGTTCACGATCTCGGCTCGAGCGTGAGCATCGATCGATTTCTCACTGCCATGGAGGATACGCGGGCCGACGTCGTCGCGGCTTCGGCGCTTCTCACGACGACGATGGAGATGCAGGCCCGGCTGGTCGAAGCGGTTCGCGCAAGGAGCGTCGGCGTCCGTCCCTTCGTTCTGCTGGGCGGGGCGCCCACGTCACGCGCCTGGGCGGCCAGGCTCGGCGCGGCCCACGCAGAAAACGCTTTGCAGGCCGTGCACGTCGCCCAGGAACTGCTGCGGTGAATTTTCGTGACCGCGTCCTCAAGAAGAGGACGATTCTCCTCGACGGCGGATTCGGAAGCGCGCTCCTGGCACGCGGGCTGCCCCGGGGCGTGGCTCCGGAATCCTGGACGATCGAGCGGCGCCGTGGTGGAAGTGCATCGAGCTTACGTCGAGGCCGGAAGCGAAGCGATCCACACCAGCACCTTTGGCGCGAACCCGATCCGGCTGAGGGGTTACGGTCTGTCGGACCGTTGCGATGAGATCAACCGGGCGGGCGTCGAGCTGGCGCGGCAGGCGGGCGCGCGATTCGTCATCGGAGACGTCGGCCCCACCGGAGAGTACCTGCCTCCGGTCGGCAAGGGAGATCCCGTGGCGTGGCGGGAATCGTTCGCGGGCCAGGGGAAATCGCTGGCAGAGGCCGGAGTCGATGCCTTTCACGTCGAGACCATGAGCGACCTTCGCGAGGCCCGG
>Ga0315281_10015914_pt1 | contig 10064 bp, 10 predicted proteins | sample YL17G07_0_MG_FD_204540 | JGI IMG/M metagenome (GOLD analysis project Ga0315281, IMG submission 204540) | Sediment microbial communities from Yellowstone Lake, YNP, Wyoming, USA - YL17G07_0 | ecosystem: Environmental > Aquatic > Freshwater > Lake > Sediment | place: USA: Wyoming | collected...
ACGTGCGCGCCGCCAAACACCTGAACCCATTCACCCTCAAAACGTTGCCCTACCCCGGCTTCGCCTCAGACCTGGCGCCGGTGTTCGCGGTGCTCGCCACCCAAGCGGATGGCATGTCCATGATCCACGAGCGCCTCTATGAAGGACGGCTCGGCTACGTGCATTGGCTCGTGAAAATGGGCGCGAACGCGGTGGTGTGCGATCCGCACCGCGTGGTCATCGCCGGTCCGACCCCACTCCACGGCTACGAGATCCGTGCGCTGGACATCCGCGCCGGCGCCACGTTCGTGCTCGCCGGGCTCATCGCAGACGGCGAGACCGTGGTCCATGATGCCGAGGTGCTTGACCGCGGCTACGAAAAGCTGGCCGAGCGACTCTCGGCCCTCGGCGCTGATATCACCCGCGCGGCCTAAGTGGTATACTCACCCTCTATGCGACGCTCCCCGCGCATCATCGTTTCGGCGTTCGTCGGTGTGCTCCTCGCGGGCGCCGGTTTTGTCGCGGGCGCACAGGTACAGAGCCGCGGGGAAAAGCAAAAGGCGATTGAGGCCGCGCGCGCCGAAGTGGTCACCAACAAGAACGCCCCGCCGAGCTACCTCGGCAAGGACGTCGATTTTTCGCAATTCTGGGACATCTGGTCACGCGTGCGCGACGGGTATGTGCACCAGCCGGTGCACGAATCGCAGCTGTTCTACGGCGCCATCAAGGGCGCGGTCGCGGCGCTCCACGACCCATACACGGAATACTTCGACCCGGATGAAGCCGCAGCGTTCGCTAAGGAGCTGGAAGGAAAGTTTGAGGGCATCGGCGCTGAGATAGGATTCCGGGACTCGAAACTCATCGTGGTCGCGCCGCTCCCGAACTCGCCGGCCATCAAGGCGGGCATCAAGTCGGGCGATCAGATTTTGGAGATCGATGGGAAAGATACGGTCGGCTTTGCGCTCGACGAGGCGGTATCGAAGATCCGCGGTCCGAAGGACACGGAGGTGAAACTCACCATCTACCGGGAGGGCTGGAAGGTGCCCAAAGAGGTGACCATCACCCGCGCGCAGATCACCGTGGATTCGGTCACCTGGAAGACGGTCGACGTGAAAGGCGCGGACGCCGAGAAAGGTGTCTACGGCGTCATCACGCTCAGCCAGTTCAATGAAGACACGGTGCCGAAGTTTGACGCGGCGACGCGCGATCTCACGTTGCGTGGCGTCAAAGGCATCATCCTGGATCTGCGCAATGACCCGGGCGGGTACCTGGACGCGGCGGTAGAGGTGGTCGGCGGATGGGTGGATCATGATATCGCGGTCATCGAGCGCCAGTCAGACGGCACCGAGAACCCGTTCATCTCAAAACGCGCGCCGAAACTCGGGGACATCCCGACCATCGTGCTCGCGAACAAGGGTTCGGCATCTGCCGCCGAGATCGTGACCGGTGCGCTCCAGGACTACGGCAAAGCGACGTTCGTCGGTGAGAAGACGTTCGGTAAGGGCTCGGTGCAGAACTACGAGTCGCTCGCGGACGGCTCGGCGCTCAAACTTACCATCGCGGAGTGGCTCACCCCCAAGAAGCGCTCCATAGATAAGGTGGGGCTGGATCCGGACGTGGAGGTGAAACTCACTGACGAAGATGCCAACGCCGGCAAAGACCCGCAGTTCGCGAAAGCGATCGAGCTCCTGAACGCTAAGAACGGGTATGCCGCCGAAACCAAAAAGACAAAATAGCAACGGGCGCACGCGCATCGAACACTCCGCCGGCGGAGTGGTGTTTCGGCGCACGCGCACCGGGCTCGAGATCGGCCTCATCCTGGATTCGTACAAGAAGTGGACCTTCCCCAAAGGACGCGTCGAGCGCGGCGAGACGGTGGCGCAGGCGGCACTCCGGGAGACGCGGGAGGAGATGGGGCTCCGCAACGTGCGCACCATCTTGCCGCTCGGCACCACCTCCATCTGGTTCGTGGATCGGTTTGAGCACGTGGGCGCACGCATCCATAAGTTCATCACCTACTTCCTCATGGAGACGCCCGCCGGCGCGTGGGGCAAGCCGCAAAAAGCCGGACACGTGCTCGGCATCCGATGGGTGCCGTACCGGCAGGCCGCGCGGACGTTGCAGTACAAGAACATGAGCAAGATCATCCACAACGCGATCGCGTATCTTGATAAAACCCGAAATTCGAAATCCGAAATACGAAACAATATTTAAATCTGAATGTTCGAAACGTTTTGAAATTTAGAATTTCGAATTTGTTTCGAATTTCGATATTCGGATTTCGTGCTTTCTTATGAATTATAAGGAAGCGGCCACCTGGGAGATAGAGAAGGTCCTCTCCGAGCTCGGGAGCGGGACTGCGGGGCTCTCTCCGGTGGTCGCGACCAGTCGCGCCGCATCAGAACCGAACGTGATCGCGCGCGCACCGTCCTCGGCGGCCGCCATCCTGTGGCGGCAGGTGCGCTCACCCATGGTGCTGGTGCTCATTATCGCGTTTCTGGTCGCACTCTTCACCCGCGACCTCGGCTCGTCCATCACCATTCTCGTGTTCGTACTCTTGAACACTGGCCTCGGTTTCGCGCAGGAGTTCCGGTCAGAGCACATCATCCAGAAACTCGACACCTACATCGCCTCATACGCCACCGTGCGTCGCGGCGGGGTGGTTTCGCGCGTGCCACGCGAGACCGTGGTGCCCGGGGACATCACGATCCTGGAACCCGGTGATGCCTTCCCCGGGGACGCGCGTCTTTTGATCGCGGAGAACCTGCAGGTGGACGAATCGGTGCTCACCGGGGAATCAGCGCCCGCGACCAAAGACACCGCGCCCATGCGCACGCCGCCCGGCACCCCGGCTGACGCACGCCCGCTCGGGTTCGCGGGCACCATTGTCATCGCGGGGAGCGCCGAAGCGGTCGTATTCGCCACTGGCTCGCGCACGGCCTTTGGGATGATCGCCGCGCAGACCACCGAGGTGAAGCGACCCTCCATTTTCGAGAAGAACGTGAGCGCGTTTTCGCGTTTCATACTGAAAGTCGTCATCATCACGCTCACCGCGGTGTACGTCGCGAACCTCATCATCAAAGGTTCGGCAGCGCACCCGGCCGAGCTGCTGCTCTTCGCTCTCGCGCTCGCGGTCTCGGTCATCCCCGAGGCGCTCCCGACGGTCATGACCATCACGTTCTCGCGCGGCGCGTTGAAGCTCGCCAAAAAGAAGGTGGTCATCAAGCGACTTTCCGCGATCGAGGATCTCGGCCACATCGAGGTGCTCTGCACGGACAAGACCGGCACCATCACCGAGAACAAGTTGCAGGTGGGACGTATCTCGTGTCTCAACACGGATGTGTGCCTTCAGGCAGCGATGCTCTCGATCGAACTCCCGACTGAGGGCATACGCGATATCTCGTCGTTCGATACCGCGCTCTGGAACTTCGTTTCTGATGAGCAACGAACGTTCGCCCGCGCAGCGGTGCGGCGCGAGATGCTGCCCTTCGACCCGGTACGCCGCCGCAACACGGTGATCGCCGACGCCGATGGCAAGACATTCCTTGCGGTCAAAGGCGCGCCTGAAGAATTGCTCGCACTCTCTGGCGCAGACGATGCGGAACGGGCGCGGGTGATGGATGAGTTCCGGCAAATGGGCCGGGAAGGCATGCGGGCGCTCGCGCTCGGCATCCGCGAGGTGGCGGTGAAAGCCGACTACTCGCCCGAGGACGAGCGGGGGATCCGCTTCGTCGGGCTCGTCGGATTCACCGATCCGCTCAAACCGACCGCCAAAGATGCCATCGCACTCGCCGAAAAGCTCCACGTGCGCGTGAAGATAGTGACCGGCGACTCGTTCGACGTCGCGGCCTCGATCGGCATGCAGGTGGGCATCATCGAATCGCGCGAAGACGCGGTGAACGGCCCGGATCTTGCCGCGCTCACGGACGAGGAGTTCGCGGGAGCGGTGGAGCGGTATGACGTGTTCGCGCGCGTCACCCCGGAGCTCAAGTACCGCATCGTTTCACAACTCGAGAAGAAACACGCCACCGGGTTCCTCGGCGAGGGGATCAACGATGCGCCGGCCTTGAAAGCCGCGAACGTCGCGCTCGTGGTCGCCGGCGCCTCCGACGTGGCGCGTGAGGCGGCGGACGTGGTGCTCCTGGATAAGTCGCTCGACGTGGTGGTGGACGGGATCCGTGAGGGGCGCACCATGTACGCGAACGTCCTCAAGTACATCAAGTACACGCTCGTCGGCAACTTCGGCAATTTTTATTCGATCGCGCTCATTTCGCTCTTCATCGATTTCCTGCCGATCACGCCGGAACAGATATTGCTCATCAATCTGCTCACCGATTTCCCGCTGATCGCGGTGGCGCTCGATCGGGTGGACCTGGAGGACCTTGCCACTCCGCGCCGGTTCAACCTCCGCGACATCGCGCTCTACACCACCGTGCTCGGTCTCGTCTCGTCGGTGTTCGATTTCATATTCTTCGGGGTCTTCCGACACGCGGCGCCGGGTACCCTCCAGACGATGTTCTTCTATGAGAGCGTGCTCTCGGAGATACTGCTCATTTTCGCGCTTCGCACGAATCGGTTCATGTTCGCGGCGCGGCCGCCGGCGCGTACGCTCACGCTCCTCGGGGTGGTCACCGTGATCATCACCATCGCGCTGCCGTTCACCGCGTTCGGGCAGCACGTGTTCCATTTCGTGCATCCCGAACGTCCAGCGCTCATCGCCGTGTTCGTCATCGTGCTCGGGTACCTGTGCAGCACCGAGGCGGCGAAGCTTGCCTATCACAAGTTTTGGGGAAAAGTGCGTTTGGCCTCGCCGCGCGCATAGGGTAGAATCCACACCTGTGACCAGATACATCTTCGTAGTCGGCGGCGTCATGTCAGGGGTCGGCAAGGGCACGGCCAGTGCTTCTATCGCCAAGATCTTGCAGAGCAAGGGGTTTCGCGTCTCCGCGATGAAGATCGACCCCTACATCAACGTCGATGCCGGCACCATGAACCCGGTCGAGCACGGCGAGGTGTTCGTCACCGACGACGGCGATGAGACCGACCAGGACATCGGCACCTACGAGCGTTTTCTGGAGATCGACATCAACTCCCCGAACTACATGACCACCGGGCGTGTCTACCAGACGGTGATCGCCAAAGAACGCAACCTGGAGTATGGCGGCAAGTGCGTGGAGGTGGTGCCGCACATCCCGGAAGAGGTCATCCGCCGCATCCGTAAGGCCGCCAAGGCCTCGCGCGCCGAGATCATGCTCATCGAGGTCGGCGGCACGGTCGGCGAGTACCAGAATGCGCTGTTTTTGGAAGCCGGCCGCATGATGCACCTCAAGAATCCGCATGACGTGCTCTTCGTGCTGGTGTCGTACCTGCCGGTGCCGTCCAAGGTGGGGGAGATGAAGACCAAGCCGACCCAGAACGCGGCGATGCAGCTGAACTCGGTCGGGATCCAGCCGGACATCATATTGGGCCGCGCCGAGGTGCCACTCGACGATCCACGCAAACGCAAGATCGCCCAGTTCTGCAACGTGGATTTTAAGGACGTCATCAGCGCGCCGGACGCCGACTCGGTCTACGAGGTGCCGATCAACCTGGAGAAAGAGGGGATTTCCCGCCAGATTTTGAAGAAGTTCGGCCTGCGCGCGCGCAGCAAAGACATGAAGGACTGGCGTCGCATGGTGCGCACGATCCATGATTCCGAAAAGCCGGTCCGCATCGCGGTGATCGGCAAGTATTTCTCCACCGGGGACTTCACGCTCTCGGACGCGTACATCTCGGTCATCGAGGCGATCAAACACGCGAGCTGGTTCCATCACCGCAAGCCGGAATTGCACTGGTTGAATTCAGAGCAATACGAGCGCGAGCCATCGAAGCTCAAAGAGCTCTCGCTCTATGACGGCGTGGTGATCCCCGGCGGGTTCGGCACGCGCGGGATCGAGGGAAAGATAGCCGCCATCAAGTACGTGCGCGAGAAGAAGATCCCATACCTCGGCCTCTGCTACGGCATGCAGCTCGCGGTCATCGAGTTCGCGCGGCACGTGACTCGTCTGCGGAGCGCCAACACCACTGAGGTCCAACCAAAGACCTCCCACCCGGTCATCCATGTGATGCCTGACCAGGCGGGGCTCATCCGCGCCATGAAGTACGGCGGCACCATGCGGCTCGGCGCGTACCCATGCGCGCTTGCGCCCAAAACCGTCTCCCGCGAGGCGTACGGCAAACGGCTCGTGAGCGAGCGCCACCGGCACCGCTATGAGTTCAACAACGCGTACCGTGAGAAGTTCAGCAAGGCCGGTTTGGTGATCGCCGGCACCTCGCCGGACGGCAAGCTCGTAGAGATCATCGAGCTCAAGAACCACCCGTTCTTCGTGGCGACCCAGTTCCACCCGGAGTTCAAGTCCCGCCCATTGCACCCGCATCCGCTCTTCCGCGAGTTCATCAAAGCGGCGAAGAAGCGGAGTTAAGGCGATTGCAGGAAATACCGACGCGATGTAGGGTCATATATATGCGCAATATCGGCGAAGGGGCTACTCCCAAATATCAAAAGGCGGGATTTGGAAATGAATCTTCCACTCGGGGGGAGATTGCTGGTGATTCTTCAAAAGCCGATACGGAGGAACAACGCCGCAGAGAGCGGGCTGAAAAGGATGCAGAAGAGCTCAAAGAGAAACAGGAGTTAGCTCTGGAGAAAAAACTCGCGCCGGGCACGATCGAAAACCTCAAAGAAGAGATCGAGGTATTGCAGGGACAAAAGAAACACCTTCAGGAGACGATCGCGAAGATGGAATCGAAAGCCGTATCGAGGCGGTCGTTATCGGAAAGTGGCAAAACAGGGGAATACGGGAAGCTCACCGCGCGCCAGCTCAGGGACATGCTTCACTCTGAAGAGCTGAACCTGATCGGACTGAAGGGCGTCAGGAAGTTCACCGACAAGGTGCGAGCGGCATTCGGCACATTGCCTGAAGATGAAAACACATCGCAGGCCAAGATCGGTGAACTGAAGGAGGCGATCGAGGCCGCAGAGTCAGCAGAGAGCGGACGGCGTGTCAGTGGGTACGATGCCAGCGCGGATATATCCGAAAAAGCTCGTTGGATCGGTCGAGAAAAAGTTATTGACCAAGAAATCGAGGTCGCCCAGAAACACATCAAGCGGTTGGAAGGCCTTTTGGGCGAGTGATCACTTATCCACACCCATTGCATTTCTGCGTGAGTGTGCTTTTATTCTAGGTGAGGAGGGAACCGAACGGATGATCCAGATGACCGGCCTTACGCTCGCGCAGTTGCGCGAGCGTTACCACCTGTTCCGGATCGTGGCGACTTCGATCGGTGGCAAGAAGGAAGACTTCACGCCGCGCACCGATCCTGCGGACGCGTTCAAGTTCGCCCGTGAGACCTTCACGGATGCGATGCACGAGCGCAAGCCGTTCGATCAGATCGAAGTCATCGTGGTGACAGGTGAAACCATCTACACGGTGCGCAGCATGCCCAGCGCGCATCATTCCGAGTCCCGCTAGTGCGAACGCGCCTAGCGGGACTACTTTTTTTGGAACCAAAAATCCCGCGGCGCGGGATCTTTCAGTATCAAAGTTACTTTTTCTTCGCCGTGGCCTCGCGCGGGAGCACGCTCACGAACGTGCGCGCGTGGAGGCGTCCGCTGTAGCGGAACACTTTGCGGAGTTTGAACTGCACGATGCCGGGGATGAGCGCGAAGAGCGTGTCGTCGACACCCTTGCCGACGTTCTTGCCCGGGTGCCACTTGGTGCCTCGCTGGCGCACCAAAACTTCGCCCGAGTTGACCGAGCTGCCGTCCGAGCGTTTGACGCCCAGGTATTTTGGCTGTGAATCGCGGCCGAGCGATGTACTGCCGCCTGCCTTTTTATGTGCCATATCTTGGAAACTTTGAGTTTATTGATTGTTGGCTATTCTATGCCTGCTGCCCAGATTCGTCAAGGGCGGGGGATAACGCCAATCTTACGAATGCGGGCGAATCTCACGAACGAATACATTGACGGAATGCCTAAAAAACCGTATTCTTTACGAATATGAAAGAGAAGATTTTGGCCGTGCTTGATGCGGTGCGGCCGATGCTCGCCATGCACAAGGGAAACGTCGAGTTCGTGGATTTTGACGAGCCGACGGGGGTCGTCAAGGTGAAGTTTTTGGGGATGTGCCACGGCTGTCCGCTCTCTGACCTCACGCTCAAAAGCGGTATCGAGGAGCTCATGAAGGAGCACGTGCCGGCGGTGCGCGAGGTTGTGGCCGTATGACCCGTTAGAAAATCCGCATTCGCATGATTGATACTCGAAAATACGACCACCCCACCGTCCGCCACAACCAATTGCCGGCCCGTAGCTATTATTCCATCGCGAGCGGATTTTCTAACGGGTTATGATGCAGCGGGTGAAAGATTGGATCAGGCCACTCGCGGTCGACCGGCTCGCGCGCACGCTCTTGATCATCGCGCTCATCGCGAACGTGCTCGCCTGGGCGCTCCTGCTCGTGCGCCTCTGGCCGCTCCTTACCCACAACAGTGTCATCGCGCTCCATTACAGCATCTACATCGGGGTCAATGACGTCGGACGCGCGGGTTGGGCGCTCCTGACTCCGCTCGTGGGGCTCCTCGCGCTCGGGGTGAACGCCGCGCTCGCCCGCATCGCCTACGTGCGCGCGCGCATACCGGCGATCGTCTTTCTCGGCGTGACCGCGCTCTACGAGTTCGCCGTGCTTGCCGCCGCGGTGTTCGTGGTGCTCTCTAACCTCAAATACTGATGGAATTCATCGTCATCAAACTGTTCATACTGACCGTGGTCTCCTTCCTCGTGGCGTTCCTCGCCACCCCGCTATGGTCGCACGTGCTGTACCGTTACAAGCTCGGCAAGTCGATCCGCGACGCCGCGAGCGCGCCGATCATGGCCGCGCTCCATGCGAAGAAGGCCGGCACGCCTACCATGGGCGGGGTCTTGGTGTGGGGGACTGCGGTGTTCCTCGCGCTCGTGGTCGCCGTACTCGACCGCTACGCAGACGGTATCTTCACCAAGTTCAACTTCCTCTCCCGTCGCGAGACCTGGCTGCCACTGTTCGCACTTTTTTCCGCGGCGCTCATCGGACTCGTGGATGATTACCTGAACGTGCGCCGTATCGGGCCGCACGGCGGTGGACTGCGTGCGCGGCACCGGCTCGCGCTTTACGCTGTGATCGCGGCCATAGGCGCGTGGTGGTTCTACGTCAAGCTCGACTGGCACGTCCTGCACATCCCGTTCGGCCCCACCGTGGACCTCGGGCTGTGGTTCATTCCGCTCTTCATCTTCATCATCACCGCGGTCTCACACTCGGTGAACGTCACCGACGGGCTCGACGGGCTCGCCGGCGGCGCGCTCGCGGCGTCGTTCGCCACCTACGGCGGGATCGCGTTCCTCCAGGGCAAGTACGATCTCGCCTCATTGTGCGCGGTGATCATGGGCGCGCTCCTCGCGTTCCTGTGGTTCAACGTGAACCCGGCGCGGTTCTTCATGGGAGACACGGGGTCCATGTCACTCGGCATATTGCTCGGCATCGTGGCTTTTTTAACTAACCAAGTCCTGCTGCTTCCGGTCATCGGATTGGTGTTCGTCATCGAATCGGCGTCCGTGATCGCGCAGCTGCTCTCCAAAAAATTACGCGGCAAGAAACTGTTCCGTTCGACCCCGCTCCACCACCACCTGGAGGCGATCGGCTGGCCTGAACCCAAGGTGGTCATGCGGCTGTGGATCATCTCGGCGGCAACGGGAGTGATCGGCCTCGTGCTCGCGCTTTTAGACAAGACGTTCTAGAATGGATTTTGAATATAGAATAGAGAATTTAGAATCGATTCAAAATTCTAAATTCATAATTCTCACCCATGGCTAAGCAAAAGGAGGAACAAAGCGCTCAGGTCCGTATCCCGCCCGAACTTCCGGTCGTTGTCCTCAAGGATATCGTGATGTTTCCGCGTCTCTCCGCGCCGTTCGCGATAGGGGAGAACAAGAGCGAGAAAGCGCTCGAAGCGGCCATGGCGGGGGACCGCATGGTGATGGTGGTTGCGCAGAAGGCGGAGGTGAAAGCGCCGACCG
>Ga0315281_10015915_pt1 | contig 10063 bp, 20 predicted proteins | sample YL17G07_0_MG_FD_204540 | JGI IMG/M metagenome (GOLD analysis project Ga0315281, IMG submission 204540) | Sediment microbial communities from Yellowstone Lake, YNP, Wyoming, USA - YL17G07_0 | ecosystem: Environmental > Aquatic > Freshwater > Lake > Sediment | place: USA: Wyoming | collected...
GAAATGAGCAAGAGTGATTATATAGAAGTGGGTGGTGAGGTATTATTATCTTTACCAAATGCTATGTTTAAAGTTAAATTAGATAACGATGTAGAGATGATTTGCCATATATCGGGCAAAATAAGAAAAAACTCTATAAATATTATACCGGGCGATAAAGTTGTCGTGGCGGTATCTACTTATGATACTACCAAAGGCAGAATTATATTGAGGGTAAGAGGTAGCAAGTTATGAGGAAGGTTAGATACTCTTTGGTTTTGGTAGGCAAAACAGCAAGGAAAGACAAACAAAAATTAGGTGGAACAGAGCCATATACTAACGCAGAATTGTTAGATTTGGTTAAATTAGATGTAGAAGAACATTTTGGCATTCGTCCGGTTTTTGTTATGGATGAGGAATTATTACCTCATAAATACAAATACCCCAATTTTTACGCCGCAGGATGGTTTGTAAGCGACGAAACTATAAGCAATGAGCCTGGTATGGGGTCAGAATTGGTGGTAGTTGGGCACGCTGATACTATGGAGGCGGCTAAAAAGATACTATTAGATAAGGCAAACAGTTTGGATTGGGAGAACTTGGCCAAAACAATCGGTGTTGAGTGAGGAGAAGAGCATTTGTAGAAGTGTTATCTAATGACGAATTGAGAATAACTACGACATTTAAACAAAAATATATAAAGATACCATTAGGAATTAGTATGATAGATTTAATAAATTTAAAAGCAACCGATAAAGACAGGAATAGTAAATTTTTTGCTATAATGGAGAGAAATAAAGATCATATAATAGGTGTGGCCTGCGGTTATGATGGCGGAAATATAGTTGAACTCGGAACATTTAGTTTAGGCTCGGACGAATTACCTAATAAATTAAATATGTTAACAAAAACGGTGGTAATATGAAAATTATTTATTGGGCTGTTAAGTTGGGCGATAAGAGTAAAACGGAATTATTGAATGCTTTTAGACCAATACATAAGAAAATATTTGGAGAACATATGACCCTTGCTTTCAACCCAGATCAAGCAACTAACGAAATGATGGAAAAAATAGCCGGGCAAGTAGTTAGTATGAAAGTTATTGGTATGGGTAGTGATAATAATGGGCAAGCGGTAGTAGTCGAGCCGAGTGTTAATAGGATTGATGGGGAAGTCAATCATATAACTATAAGTTGTGCTGAAAAAGTTAGCCCAGTATATTCTATTAAATTACTAAACCAAGAGTATAGGTATTTAAAAAGCAATCAAATAACTCTTACCGGCACCATTCAAAAATTTACAGATAAGGGATGGAAATGAGCCTAATTGAAGAAGACATAAATAATTTGATGTATGGGCTTATAGCGGTAAAAGCAAAACAAGAAAAAATAATAAAACAATTGGCCGATACAGATGCCGTGTTAGAGATTGAATGTATAAACTGTAATAATACAGGCATAATAAAACGAAAACAAATGTATGGATGGGATTTAGATGATTAGTATATTGTTTAGTATAATGATTAATATTAGTAGCCCCGGATTTATTTTGGATGAAGCAGAGGCACTTATAGAAAATGGTAAAATAGACCAATCAATCGAACTATTAGAAAGTGCTTTAAAAACGACAGAGTTTAATACTTTTGCCAGAACAGAAATATATTGGAGTTTGTATATGTCTTATGATTATATTGGAAAGTATGATCAAGCGGCCGATAAACTATTGATGTTTATAGAAAGTAGCAACAGTATTAAAGAGGCGGCCGAGAGCGAATTAGATACTAAAATACAATTCTTTATAGAGAAAAGTAGATTAATTACTCGAACAGAATATGCCAAATCCTTAATGGAAATATATTGGTCAAAGTATAATATTAATAATTGTAAAACTGCTATGTTTCATTGTGCCTTACCAGATGATAAATTAATTGGTTTATATCATATTAGAATGCCCTTTTGCGGCGATCCAAAGAAAGTAATAAGTATTAATAAAACAATAAATAACTATCTAACCAATATAGATGTGTTGTGCGAAAATAAGGAAATTGAAAAGTATTATTTTCGATGAGTAGTGATTTTCTTGATGCCAAAGGAATGGTTGGTATAGGGTCGGATATAAAATGGTGTGGTAGATGGCACGGTGGAAAATTTTGCCAGTTATGTCGTCATTATGTAGTCTTTGAGGAATGGACTAAAAATTGGAATTGGTATTATTTGATAGAATGGAAAGACGGTAATTGGGCTTGGGATGTTAGTCGCTCTAATTTCAAATATAGATTTAAAGGCTATAATGGACAGATACGAGGAGCCTATGGTATAGGTAAATATAATACCAAAGGATTATCAGAGGCAGATTTAATAGCGTTATTTAGAAAAGGTTGTAGATTGAGTAGTAAATGTAAATGTGTAAGATTAGCTCAACGTGGTCATTGGTATTGTCCGACTTGCTATAAAGACATAGAAGCATTGGCCAGACAAAAGCAAGTTAATATACATGACATTATGATTACAGATAGGGATGAGTTGAAAGCAGAGTTCCTGATAATGAGATTGTCAGGAATAATTTAATAAAAAGAGGGTGATTGTTTTTAGTAATTAAAAGATGACCCGTTTTAATCATCAACGGAGGCCAATCAACGGGATAAGCCTCCAAAGTCGAAGTTATACAGTGTTAGATGTTCTTATTAATTATGTGTTGCCGATATGTTACGTTATTGTTAGTATGGGTATATCAACATATACAAAAAATGTTCTCAAAATAATTGATAATATAGATGTTCCTGAAAAATTAACGGCATCAAGCCCGTCAAAAATAAGTCTTAAATCAAACAATTCTTTTAGTATGATTGCTGGGCCGGAATTTAGTTGTCCAGGTGCGACAGAGGCTTGCAAAAATTGCTATGCTATGAAAGGTCATCATCATATGTTCAACGTTCAGTCCGCATTGGCTAAAAATTGGTTATTAATAAGACAGTTTGAAAAGAAAAAAGATGTTCAAGGTGCCGTCCAGGCTTTACTAAAAATAATACCGGAAAGAGCCAAGATTTTCAGAATACACGAGAGTGGCGATTTCCACTCCCAATGGTATGTGGATGTATGGGCAGAAGTAATAAGACGCCGATCGGATATTAATTTTTGGGCTTATACGAGGTCTTTTCAATTTAATTATTCAAAAATAATAAGACGAAAAAACTTTACTCTCTGGGCCTCTACCGACGAATACAATCTAAAAGAAGCCAATAGATTTGTAAAGAGATACGAAAATAGTCAAGTAAAACACGCTTATGGTCCTTGGAAACACGATCAAGAAATACCGAGCAATTCATTTAAATGCCCCGCTGTTACAAAACAACTTTCTGTTGAGGGTGCTTGTGAAAAATGTATGTTGTGTGTTGTAAAAGATAGGGTAAAAAAGAATGTAGTATTTTTGGAGCATTGATGAATTTTTTAATCTTGGATTGTTATTGGGTATTATTAGGATATCATTGGAACAAAAAAGAATTTAAAAAATGGGCAAAACATTATCAAATTCAAATAGATAGTATAATAGATGGTGTGGACTAATTAATGAGCGACTATATTAAAAGCTATTATAGGCTTATGTTTTATATTAATAATGATAATGAATATAGAACTTGGATAATAAACATACAAATGGCAATAAATAAGATAAAATGAATGATGAAATAAAAAAACAGTATCGTTCGGCTTTTTTTAGAATGAAAGTTATGAAGTGGAATAAAATAATATACGGACAGGATAGTCCAAACGAAGATCCAATATTAGGTCCAGAGGAATTATGGGATAAGTTTAAAATAAAAAGTTATCCAAAGTTTGAATACGAAACATCATACCGAATACCTAATTCTTGGGCAAAAGATGTTGAGGATTTTATTTATGATGTTCAATTTATTTTGGGTAATAAAATTGATCTCTCCCAAATAAAAGAGAAGTTTTGTGTGCTTACGGTCTATTACGGTGCTGACGGTGATTGGGCAAAAATAGAAATGGAACGACTGATTAATGAGTGTATTCAAAAGTTAATTAATAAAGGACTACATCCGAAAGATAGGCTATGAAATCATTTATTACTCTTTTTTATACTGATTATTTTAGAACAGGAAAAGCAATAAAATTAGTGATTGATTATTCTGTCAAATATCATTGCGGTGATTGTGGATGCTATCTTAATGATGATGGCTGTAAAAATAAATATTAATAGAAAGGATGCTCTATGACTTTTTGTAAGTGGCCTAAAACATTCAGGATTTTAGTGCCAGAGATAGATGTAAAAGGCAAACATTTCCTATCAGATCAGGATACAAAATTACTATTGGCCGGCGAAGTTTCTATTACCCAAAAATACGACGGGGCCAATACCGCTATAATAAGGGTTAAGGATGGATTTCGATTTCAAAAACGAAGTGGATTGGTCGGAACTTCTGAACATCCCCAATTCGGCGCCCTAATTGCATGGGGGCAAATTAACTATAATAAACTAATACAAATACCAGAAAACACTATGCTTTTCGGGGAATGGTTATACGCAAAGCATAGTATATTTTACAATAAACTACCAGATTTTTTCTTGGCCTTTGCTTGGTATAATTTTAAAGATGATACTTACTATTCTCGTGATGAAATGACTAAACTTTGTGATAGTTTGGGATTATCATATGTTTCGGAAGTAGCCAGAGGTCATTTTAAACGAACTGAACTGTTTAATATAATACCAAAAGTGTCTGACTTTGGTGATTGCCCGGCAGAGGGAATAGTGATCGAGAAGATGAAAGACCATACTCGCGGTAAAGTAGTTAGGGCAGAATTTATTAAGCATATAGACGAAAACGAACATTGGACTAAATACAATATAGCCAAAAACGAATTGGCTAAATGAAAGCAATAGATCCTGAATTATACAACATTTACAAACACATATTTTTAGGACATAAGCTACATTTAGATAAGATAAGTTCGAATATATTGTTTTTACATGTAAATAGGATTATAAAATATGCCGTTGGTTTTAAATTATCAAAAATGGGAATGACTTATTATTATTTATACGAAAGGAATTAAAATGATTGAAGATACAATACTCGTGTGCCTGCTTTGTGGCGAAATTACTGAAATGCCATCAGAGGCTCAAATGAAAATATTTAAAAATGCCCTGACCTGTTGCGAGTCGAATATGATCAAGCTCGATAGAAATAAAATATACAAGATAATCAAAAGTTTAGATACCGTAAAGTCCAAATTAGAAGCCGAAATAATCAAAGGTATGTAATGTTAAACAATCAACAAGTAGTCTATCTTTGTAAATTAGTTGCCTTAAAAACAATTAAAAGCGACGATGGAACAATAATAAGTGTAATGCCGAGTAAAACTGATGCCGTGGTGATAGATACTTACAGCAATTTCAAACTCAATATGGGCCTTGATGATATACGCTTTGATTGGTTATTATCGCCTGGGTCTTGTATTGCCGGCGGTTCTGTTTTGGCTTGGATATTACGGGAAAATAATAGCACCGATGTTGATTTCTTTTTTGCGGACGAAGAAAAGGCTGATAATTTTGCTCAATTCGTAGGCAATTCTTTTGAGTTTGTAGAGACTAATAAGACTACTTACGCCAAGACATTTTTCCATACTAACGGGGCTATATTACAAGTGGTAGGTGCTGGGCGAGGAGGAATAAGTGCTGGCATCTTTAAATCAGGTGAAGCATTACACGGCACACCAAATACATTATTCGGTAGTCCAATAGAAATAATAAATGATTTTGATATAACTGTTTGTAAGTTTGCTGTTGATAAGGACAGTGTAATATTAACTAAACAATCCGTAATAGATTTAATAAATAAAAGATTAACATTTTCTACAATTAATACCAATAGACTTTTAAAATATTACCGCAAAGGATTTTACTTTAAAGCAACACCAAAAATGGATCTAAACAACAATGAAGATAATTGGTTTTAAACATAAAGTTAGGGTTTTAAGTTTAAATGATGACAACAACTATCTTGGCATAATAGAAGGCAAGATATCAAATTTACCGTATTATGTAGTGCTATTTTCAAAATTAAACCGAGAAAACAATCATCGCCAAGCCTTATTTGAAGGTAAATATGGATTACCTGTAAGACATCTGCCGTTAGAATGGGGAGTTTGGACGGGTAGTAAAGCAGAATTTTTGATAGCAGAAGGTGATTTGGAGATAGTAAATAGTTTCTAAAAAATATAAGAAACAAGGAAGGGAGATGAGCGTATCTAATTATTCATATGGAACAATACCACCGACACCATTAAAGGATATATGGTATTACGAAAACAAAATAACATTATGGCCAACTCTACCTGATATAGAAAAGAAAGAAATAGAGGATATATTTTTAAACCCAACAAAACATAATATTTTAAATAAATATGGATTTATGCGTTGTGTTGAGGCATTAGATGTTGTATGGCCAAAAATTAAAATGGTTGAACTCATAAAAAACATATGTACGGCCCCCACAAGTTTACCGAGTTATTCATTAGATACCTTATATGGATTAATTTTAAAAATCAAACCATCGGATACTAATGATGAAATTAGAACCTCTTTATTAGATAATTCACAACCCAATATTAAAAAGATAATATTAACTTACCCAAATTTAAAATTGGCAGAAGAAATTGAGGGATTGCGTTGTTTGTCGACTAGTAAATATTGTCCGCAGATTATTTATAGTAGCAAATATTGTCCGACTTTCGAGGCATTAAAAGCCTTACCGCCAGTAGGTAGAATGAAAATAATAGACGCTCTTTTAAATAATAAAGATATAGCGTATAATATATTTAAAAATATTCCAACCGAAGAGGATTTTAAATGCCTCCTATTCGGTTCAGTTTTAAGACATCGGGAAAAAGCGGAAGAAATATGTAAGAAATATAAAGAACTTATTGATATAGGTAATATGGGATCTATAAAAATACAAGGGTATTGCGACAATTGTGGTCCATTTGAATTAACACTTACCAATGGAAGAATAAAAACTAAAACCAGCCTTGCCTATACACCATTAAATAGAGGAATAAACGAGGCATATTGTATGTTGTGTAATCGTCATTTGTCAAATAAATTAATTATTATGGAGAATTTGAGTGTCTGATCAACTTACTGACAAAGAAGTAATATTCGAAACCATAGCCGGATCAATAGCGTATGGGACTAATGATGAAAATAGTGATGTTGATACTCGTGGCGTGGCTATAAAAAAAGATAAAAGTTATTATTTTGGTTTCTTAAAAAAATTCGAACAACAAGAAGACAAGAACAATGACACTGTTATTTATGACATAAGAAAAATATTTAATCTTATGGCTGACTCCAACCCAAGTGTTTTGGAGCTGCTATTTATGGAAGAAAGATTTTGGAAGAAATCTACTAAACATTGGGAAAAAATAATAGAACATAAAGATAAGTTTTTATCAAAGCAAGCCAGATATTCATTTTGCGGATATGCTATGGCCCAGTTGAAACGCATAAAAGTAGCACGAAATTGGCTATTAAATCCGCCTACAAAAAAGCCTGAACGGTCTGACTTTGAATTGCCAGATAAAACTATAATAACCAAAGACAACCTAAACGCCTTTCAATGGACTTTGGTATATTTAATAAAAGACAATATACAGTATTTGAACCTATCCGACAGCACCAAACAAGAACTGAATGGCATAGAGTGGATAGGCCCATTACAACAACATCAACTACCAGAACAATCAATAGACGCTATGATGGAAATGACAGGAGCTTCAAGTTCGTGGATGGAAGTAATGAAGAAAGAACAAGCCTACTCACAAGCCAAAAGGCATTGGGATAGTTATTTAAATTGGAAAGAAAATAGAAATAAGAAACGGGCCGTATTAGAAGAGAAGTGTGGGTATGATTGTTATGTTGAAGAAACAGAATTTTTAACTGATAATGGATGGAAAAAATTCGATCAAGTTATTGAAAATGATTTACTCGCTACCGTTATATTACCTGAAAATTGCCCAAAACATAAAGAGCCATTTTCAATAGAATATCAAAAGTCAATAGATAAGTATAATGGAACTTTCACAGGTAATTTGTATAACTTATTTGGGTATCATACTGATTCTTTAATAACACCTAATCACAGAATGGTGGCAAGAAAAGTAGAAAGAGAAAGCGGAAAAAAATATGAATGGGGTTTTATTGAAGTTGCTAATTTGCCAGATACTTTTGAAATATTGAGATATCCAGCCCCTAAAATCAAAAACTATACAGATAAGGAACTATTCAGCGGTCTTGTTGTAAAAGATGTTGCCTTTTTAAGATTAATGGGTTGGTATCTTTCTGATGGTTGTATGCTATTTAAAAAGGGCATTCCTTGTGAGGTGCGTATATCTCAAAAGAAAGGCGGAAAATTACATAAATCTATGTCGAACTTTTCATCAAAATATGGGTTTAAATTATACCAATACAATCGAAAACCAAATGCTTTTAATCCAAATAGTATAATAGAAGTTATATTGAGTGTTAATGATAAATCAATAGTAAATAAAATATTTAATGATTGTGGAAATAAAGAAAATAAACGAATACCAAGATGGGTGTTTAAACTATCTAAATATAAAATGGAAATACTTTTCGACGCTATGATGCGCGGAGATGGAACTAAATCTCGGCCAGATAATAGTATGATTTATTACTCTAAAAGCAGAGATTTGGCTAGTGATATTCAGGAATTAGCTTTGCTTTGTGGATTTGAAACATCCTTATATGGACCATATAAACATAATAATAAAGGATATGATCTGGAAATGTATCAAGTTCATATAAACAAAACAAGAGAGCAGTTTAAAGAGGTTATTAGAAGTTGTAATATCAAAACTGTTTCAGTAGTTAATAAAAAAATAGTTTGTTTTACTGTGCCTAATGGGACGCTAATAACTCGACACAATGGTCATATAGGAATACATGGAAACTCAAAACATGCATCACATTTAGTTAGACTTTTAAGAGCAGGAAAAGAAGTATTAGAAACAGGAAATCTACAAGTCTATCGCCCAGACAGAGACGAATTAAAAGCAATAAAGTCAGGTAGTTGGGCCTATGAACAGGTAGAGGAATACGCCAATAAAATGGAAAAAGAGATGGCAGAACTATATCTTACCTCTAAATTACCAGAAAAACCAGATCGTGTATTTTTGGACAATCTATGTGTTGAAATCATTGAAGATTATTTAAGTGCAGAATAATATAAAGTTCTTTTATAGATCCTCATTTCAATGTCCAAAAGCATTAGGTTGGTCAATTTTAAGACGCAGAGCAGATAATGCGTTATTTTGGGTATGGCAAGGGTGTAGAAGAAAGTTAATTCCCGGCACTATTATGGGCTTTGATGATATTCCCTTACAATACGCCGTTAGACCAAAAATCAAAAGACTTACAAAAACACAAAAAAGACTAATAATATTACATACTTAAACTCTATTAATAAAGAAGGTATATATGAATGTGCTACTCGATATGGACGGGGTTATTACAGATTTCGTTCCGGCGGTTATAGAGCAATATAACTACCTAACCAATGAAAAAGTCCAAGAAGATCAGATAAAGGGCAAAAAAATAGAGGCTTATGTTCAAGATCCTATGACGGCCAAGAGAATTAAGAATGCCACAGGATTTTTGAGAGGTTTAAAGCCATCATACAGAGCAATAGATGCCATAACTTACTTACACGATCAGGGCCATAATATTATATTTGTAAGCGTTCCTACCAGATGTTCTACAAGTGGTGATGAAAAGAAAGAATGGCTAAACTATTATTTTAGTAAATTATGGCAAAAAGCACCACTAATAATGACGCCACCCAAATATAAAAGGTTTGTAAGAGGCGATATTTTAGTAGATGATGACCCAGATAATTTAGAGAATTTGCCGGCTGATATGAAAGGGTTGTTATGGCATCAGAAATATAACTCTACGGTAATGGGATTTGAGAGATGTTATGGATGGGACCACCTTATTAATTTGATAGAAAAAAATGAAATTTAAAGATAAAAAGATAGCA
>Ga0315281_10015916_pt1 | contig 10062 bp, 7 predicted proteins | sample YL17G07_0_MG_FD_204540 | JGI IMG/M metagenome (GOLD analysis project Ga0315281, IMG submission 204540) | Sediment microbial communities from Yellowstone Lake, YNP, Wyoming, USA - YL17G07_0 | ecosystem: Environmental > Aquatic > Freshwater > Lake > Sediment | place: USA: Wyoming | collected...
CGTCTTCGTGCCGCGCTTTGGGATCAAGGCGGCTGCCAATGAATACAGGTCGCGTGTGTTGACGGTACCAGCCATGGCGGGGTTTTCTTTGCTGGCGTTCGGATCGATCAGGTCACGCTGCCGCATGGTGGCGCAGGACACCTGCGGCCTCGAGCGTTTTGTGCAACGAGCGAGCGCTGAATTCCAATCCATTCGGCCAGCACAGCGCGCCGAGCTCCAGGAAGTATCTTTCGAAGTATTCGGGCTGTTCAAGCGGTCGCGTCAGCACCGTATCCCCGGCAAGGACGGAGGCAAAATCGAAATCACCCTCGCTGCCGTCACTGAACGTCAGCCGCAGGGCTTTGGCGCCCAGTACTTTCGCAGAAACAAGCTCAATCATCATCCGCCCCAGAAATCCGCTCCAATGGATCGAGATTCTGCGCCCGTTTCCAGTTAGCACGCAACTCCTCTCGATGCTGCTCGGACCACTCGCGCACGAGGCGCAGCGCACGTCCCGGCAGGCGTCCGGATCTCGCCGGACTCGATTACGACGAGGGCCTCGTGACCCTGGTATTCGACATGGAAATGCGCAGGACCATGGTCGGCGTGGTACATGCGGAAGTAGATGCCAAAGAAGTAGGAAATGACTGGCATGGTCGCTATCGTACCGACAGCGCGCCGACCGCGATAAACAGCGACGCGACCGACTCGCGCGTGATGAAGACGATGCGCGTGCTGCAGTCGGTGTCGCGCCAGGCATCGAGGGTCACCGGCGGGTGGATCACATGCTGCGCCGCCGGCAGGATCACGGGGCCGGACTCGCCGGCGACATTGACGATGCGTTTGACGCGCACCGCAGGCGCCATCAAATCGTCATTTCGAGAATATAGAGCCCGCCGATGTGGCGATCGACGGCGTACACGATGCGGCGGTCGTCGACGTAGACGTCGTTCAGCTGCACCGCTCCAGTGTGCGCGCCGGAGGGCGCGGCCGGCACGAAGTGGGCGACCTCCTTCGGTTGATACGGGTTGAGCACGTCGTAGGCGCGTACGCCGGCGTTGAAGAACGTGCCGATCACGAACTGCTCCGAGCGCCACGAGCCGGGCACCGGCAGGTTCTCGTGCAGGTTGTGCGCGCCGAAGCGCCCGCCGCGGCGCACGAAGTCCTGATAGGGTGGGGCGGGCAGGGTGGCGATCGGCACCGGGTTGGTCTCGATGCGCGCATCGAGCACCCAGACCAGCTTCGGCCAGTCGGCGCCGCCGTCCTGGACGCTTTCGTCGCTGACGATGAGCAGGTCGCGGCCGGGCAGCGGCAGCACCGTGTGGGTGAAGCCGTGGTAGGGCGGCGAATGGCGCCAGTGCGCGATCAGGGAAGGGCGCGCCTTGTCCGAGATGTCGAGGATCATCGCGCCGCCGTCGATGTAGCCGACATAGGCGCGGTCCGGACGCGCCGGAAACACGTTCGTGTTGTGGGCGCGGAACCCGCTGTCGAATTTGCGCTCCAGCCGCTGCGGCGGCGGCGCCTCGTCGCCCTCGCGCGTTCCCGGCAGCCACCAGCGGCCGAGCTCCGCCGGCCTGGATTGGTTGCGCACGTCGACGATGCGGTAGAACTGGTCGTCCAGCGCATTGCGCGGCTGGAAGTCCGGCGCGCCGCTCGACATGTGGACGGTCTCGCCGTCGACGAACCACAGCACGTGGACGCCGCGCGAATGCGGGCCGGAGCAATCGAAGTGCGACACCAGCCTTGGTTTTTCCGGAACTGAAATATCAAACAAATCAAACCCGGCGGGCCTCAGGCCCGCCCGGCTGGTCTGGTAGGCGACCGCCAGCGTATCGCCCACCACATCGAGGGAGTTCGAGCGCATGTTGGCGTGCGGCAACTCGGTCTGCACGACCACGCGCGGCGCGCGCGGGTCGCTGACGTCGACCCCCGTGAAGTTCTTGGGAGCCGATTCGTGCGCCAGCCACAGGATGCGGCGCCCGTCGCCGGCGAGCTGCATGCCCATGCCTTCGCCCATGCCGCCGAAACCCTGCAGCTCATGGTGGGCGAGGAGGCGCATGTTGAAAGACAGCGCGTTGGTCATTGCTTAAGGGTACTGTTCAGGTAAGAATTCGTGCAAGTGAAAAAGGGAGGGGTCATGCTCAGGTTCTTCTTTCTGATATTCGGGTTCATCTGCGGCAACGTCCTTGCGCAGAGCTTTCCGTCCAAACCCGTGAGGCTGATCGTGACCTACCCGCCCGGCGGCAGCTCCGACCTGATGGCGCGCGTCTTCGGCCAGAAACTGTCCGAGGTCTGGGGCCAGCAGGTGATCGTCGAGAGCAAGCCCGGTGCCGCGGGGTCGATCGGCATGGAATTCGCCGCGCGCCAGCCGGCGGACGGCTATACCTTCGTCATCGGCAACATCGGCCCGGCCGCGGTCAACCCGCTGCTCTCGAAGGTGCCCTACAGCATGGACAAGGATTTCATGCCGGTCACGCTGATTTCCACCGGCCCGAACGTGCTGGTGGTGAATGTGGCCTGGCAGGTCAAGTCGCTGGGCGAGATCGTGGCCTATGCGCGCGCCAACCCGGGCAAGCTTTCCTACGGCACCAGTGGTCCGGGCAGCGTCTCGCACCTGAGCAGCGAGATGCTGAAAAACCTCACCAGGGTGAACATCGTCGAAATTCCCTACAAAGGCGGCGGGCTGGCGATACAGGACCTGCTGGGCCAGCAGATTCAATTCATCTTTTCCGACGCGCTGCCGGCGATGCAGCACATCCGCGCCGGCAAACTGCGCGCGCTGTGCGCCACCGGGGCGCAGAAGTTCGCGCTGCTGCCCGACCTGCCGACCTGCGATTCCGAAGTGGCGGGGCTGGTGGCGGTGAACTGGTGGGGTGTCCTGCTGCCGGCCGGTACGCCGAAGCCGGTTGTCGAAAAGTTTCACCTCGACATGGTGAAAGTGATGCAGGACGCGGTGGTCAAGGGAAAATTCGCCGACCTGGGCGTGGAAGCGGTCAGCAGCACGCCGGAGCAGTTCGGCAGCTTCATCAGGGCCGAAATGGACAAGTACGCGCGGCTGATCAAGGAAGCGAACATCAGGGTCAACCCATGATGTACAGCTGTGCTCCGGCGTCCTCCGGTTCCACGGCAACGATACGAAGGAGAAAAAAAGGCAGCCTGAAGATCGACATTCATTGCCATTACCTGAACCGGGACGTGGCGGCGAAGGTCGCGCACCTGAATCCGGGCCAGCACGAGCCGTCGGTCACGTTCGCCAACGCGCTGACGCGTGAAGTTAACGTCAAGCAGATGAAGGACCGTGCGGCAATGCTCACGGAGGTCGCGGTCCGGTTGAAGCACATGGACCGCATGGGCATCGACATCCAGGCGGTATCGCCGGCGCCGAACCAGACCTACTACTGGACCGACCCGGGGCTGGGCGCGGAACTCGCCCGCGCGGTGAACGAGCGCATTGCGCAGATCGTCGGCCGCTGGCCCGATCGCTTTGTGGGCCTCGGCACCGTGCCGCTGCAGGATCCGGGATTGGCGGTTGCCGAACTAGACTTCTTGATCAAGAAGTTGGGTTTGAAAGGCGTCGAAATCAATCCGAACGTCAATGGCTTGGATCTCACGGATGTTCGCCTTTCACTGGAAAAATTCTTTGCCGCTGCGGAAAAGCTGAAGGCAGTCGTATTCATGCACCCCATCGGCTACACCCAGGGCGAGCGGCTGATGGACCACTACTTCAACAACGTCATCGGCAATCCTCTCGAGACCACGGTGGCGGCGAGCCACCTGATCTTCGACGGCGTGATGGAACGCCACCCGAAGCTGAAGATCGTGCTGCCGCACGCCGGCGGCTACCTCGCGCACTACTGGGCGCGCATGGACCACGCCTGGAAGGCGCGGCCCGACTGCCGCACGGTACTGAAAAAGAAACCTTCGAAATCGCTGGAAAAATTCTACTTCGACACCATCGCCTTCGATCCCGGGATGCTCAAGCACCTGATCGAGCGCTTCGGCGCCGGCCACGTGCTGCTGGGGACCGACTACCCCTACGACATGGGCGTGGAAGATCCCGTAGGGTTCATCAATCGGGTTTCTGGTTTGAATGCTATTAGTAAAAAGAAAATCATGGGCGGAAACGCGGCGCGGCTGCTCGGGATTTCGACTTCAGGTATCCATGGGCGTTGACCTGCTCAATCCGTGGAAGTAAGCAATGTAGACAAGTTCATCACGCGCTGGCAATCCGCCAGCGGCTCGGAGCGTGCGAACTATCAGCTTTTCGTGCATGAGTTGTGCACGCTGCTCGGCCTGCCCACGCCCGACCCCGCGCGCGAGGACACGCGCGACAACGCTTACGTGTTCGAGCGCCGTATTACTTTCCGGCACGGTGACGGCACCGAATCGCCCGGTTTCATCGACTGCTACCGCCGCGCGACGTTCGTGCTCGAAGCAAAAAAGGTCAAACAGGCCGGGGGCAAGGGTTTCGACGATGCGCTGCTGCGCGCCCGTGGTCAGGCCGAGCAATATGCCCGCGCGCTGCCGGCCGCGGAAGGCCGCCCGCCGTTCCTGCTGGTGGTCGATGTCGGCAACGTGATCGAGCTGTACGCCGAGTTCACGCGCTCCGGCGCAACCTACACGCCGTTTCCCGACCCGCGTTCGCATCGCGTTCAGCTTGCCGACCTGCGCGATGACGCCACCCGCCAGCGGCTGCGCGCGGTGTGGCTTGATCCGCTGTCGCTGGACCCGACGCGGCTATCCGCCAAGGTCACGCGCGACGTGGCCGAACGGCTTGCCGAAGTGGCCCGTGTGCTCGAAGCCGCCGGGCACGCGCCCGAGGTCGTCGCGGGCTTTCTGAGCCGCTGTTTGTTTTCGATGTTCGCCGAGGACGTGGGACTACTGCCCAAACGCGCGTTCGTCGATCTGCTCGAAAGCCTGAAAGACAACCCCGCGCAGTTCATACCGCTGGTGGGTGAAGTCTGGCGCGCGATGGATCGCGGTGAATTCTCCGCCGCCGTTCGCGCCGATCTCCTGAAGTTCAACGGCAAGCTGTTCAAGAACCCGCAGGTGCTGCCGCTCAACCGCGATCAGATCGAACTGCTGCTGGCGGCCGCGCGCGCCAACTGGCGCGAGGTCGAGCCCGCCATTTTCGGCACGCTGCTCGAACGCGCGCTCGACCCCACCGAACGCCATGCGCTCGGCGCGCACTACACGCCGCGTGCCTATGTCGAGCGGCTGGTGCTGCCGACCATCGTCGAACCGCTGCGCGAGGACTGGAAGATCGCCCAGGCCGCGGCACTCGTGCTGGCCGGCGAGGGCAAGCTGAACGAGGCCCAGCAGCAGGTGCGGGACTTTCTCAAGCATCTGTGCGAGGTGCGCGTGCTCGACCCGGCGTGCGGCTCGGGCAACTTTCTGTACGTGACGCTCGAACACCTGAAGCGGCTCGAAGGCGAAGTGCTCAACCAGCTCGACGAACTCGGCGATACGCGAGGCCGGCTTGATCTGCAAGGCGTATCGGTCGATCCGCATCAGTTGCTCGGCATCGAACTCAACCCGCGCGCCGCCGAGATCGCCGAGATGGTGCTGTGGATCGGCTACCTGCAGTGGCACTTCCGCACGCGCGGCCAGGTCATGCCGCCGCAGCCGGTGCTGAAAGATTTTCACAACATTGAATGCCGTGATGCCGTGCTCGCATACGATCGCATGGAATACGTAACCGACGAGCGCGGTGTGCCGGTCACTCGATGGAATGGCAAAACGATGAAGAAGCATCCAGTTACTGGAAAGGACGTGCCCGACGATCGCGCGCAGGTGCCGATGGAGAAATATGTCAACCCGCACAAAGCCGAGTGGCCACAAGCTGATTTCATCTTGGGAAATCCGCCCTTTATCGGCAACAAACGGATGCGCGAGGTGTTGGGCAATGGCTATGTTGAAGCTCTACGAAGCGTGTGGACTGACGTGCCGGACACATCTGATTTCGTCATGTACTGGTGGAGCCATGCGGCCGAACAGGTACGGAAAGGCAAGGCACAACGCTTCGGACTTATCACCACCAACAGCCTTCGCCAAGCCTTTAGCCGCAAAGTCATTGAACACCACATGGCAGCTAAGCCGCCACTGGTCTTGTCCTACGCGATTCCCGATCACCCGTGGGTTGATTCGACGGACGGTGCTGCAGTACGCATCGCCATGACGGTTGGAGTGACCGGCGAGACGACGGGGCGCCTGGCGCAGGTTATTGCAGAACGAATCATCGCGGACGGGGAGCAAGAGGTTACCCTTTCCGAACGCTCTGGCGAGATTCACGCGAATCTCACGGTCGGCCCCGGCGTTTCCAAGGCTGCGCGCCTCAGTGCAAACGAAGGCGTGTGCTTTCAGGGCATGAATCTCGTTGGTAAAGGTTTCCGCCTTCAGCCGCAAGAGGTTACCGCGCTCGGCTATGACCTCGAACGACTGCCCGCCGAAATCAAGCCGCATTTCAATGCCCGCGACTTGCTGCAAGGCGGCGAACCCTGCTTCGTCATCGACTTGTTCGGCATGACCGCAGAGGAAGCACGCCAGCGCCACCCGGCGCTCTACCAATGGCTCTTTGACCGCGTCAAACCGGAGCGCGACCACAACAACGATCCAGCAAGACGCCGCGACTGGTGGCTCTTCGGCAGATCCAATCGGGATCTGCGAGCGTCGGCAACGAACCTTCCCCGCTTCATCCTTACTGCAGAAACGGCAAAGCACCGCGTCTTTACGTTTGTGGATCTGCCGTTCTGCCCCGACCACAAGCTTTACGCGGTGTGCAGCGACGACGCTTACATGTTGGGCGTACTGTCCAGTGGCCCGCATGTCACATGGGCACTCGCGGCGGGCGGTCGTATGGGTGTCGGGAACGATCCCGTCTATAACAACACTCGATGTTATGTAACGTTCCCCTTCCCCGTCGCCATCCTCGATCGGCAAACTCGCATCCGTGATCTCGCCGAACAACTCGATGCGCACCGCAAACGCCAGCAGGCGCAGCACGCCGATCTCACGTTGACCGGCATGTACAACGTGCTCGAAAAATTGAAGACCGGCGACGCGCTCAATGCGAAAGAGAAACTCATTCACGAACACGGGCTGGTCGCAGTGCTCAAGACGCTGCACGACGAACTCGACCGCGCGGTGCTCGATGCCTATGGGTGGAGCGATCTCGCGCCGCTGCTGGAAGTGGTGAACGGTAATGCTGTTGCCAGTGCGAGCGGCACGCCAGCGACACCCGAGGACTGCAAGCGCGCGTTCGACGACGCGCTGCTCGAACGGCTCGTGGCACTCAACGCCGAGCGCGCGGCTGAAGAACAGCGCGGCGTGATCCGGTGGCTGCGGCCTGAGTTTCAGATTCCGGCATCGGGCCAGCCGCAAACGCGGGCGGCTGAGCAACTTGAGATCGACACCGGTGAAGAAGCTGCCGTTGCCGCCAAGCCCGGCGAACGCCGTCCGTGGCCGGCCACGCTGCCCGCGCAGGTCAAAGCGGTAGCCGAAGTACTGACTGCGGCACGCGCACCGCTGGCCGACGACGCCATCGCAGCGTGCTTCACCGGTCGCGGTGCGTGGAAGAAGCGCCTGCCGCAGATCATCGACACGCTGGTGGCCGTAGGCCGCGTGCGCAGAAGGAAAGATGGCCTCGCTGTAATTGCGTGAATGTCACGGCCGTTAATCGAAACGGCGAGACTCGGGTTTGGAGTCGATTACTCAAAGGTCCGTCAATCGGCGAAATTCATACAACCTTCACATTCGGAGTTGAAAGGCCGCCTCTGCAGTGGGACTTATCACTTCGCAAGACAGATCGTAATTGTGGAGCTCATTGCTCATCTCTTCCAGTTGTCTTCCCAAGTATCCAACTCCATCGGTACGATCACCGTATTGTCTTCTCGGTTTCCGGCCCGTCGCCTTTCCTCCGCGTGCATAGCCAATGCAAGATATATCAGCGCCGCGCGCGCAAGCTTGAGGATTCGCAGGGCTTTTGCGGCTAGATCATCGCGCGCTATTGCATAGACGTTTGGATCTGAACCGAAAGCCTCACCAGCAGAGTGCCGCATATTGGCAAACGGACCGGACCAATCCATGCCGTGCACAGAAACAAAACCATGTTCCAGCCTATTGCGCAGTTCGTCCAATGCGCGCGCATCTGGCTCGGTGTAATTTCGGAAACCTGGTGTCGGATCGTACAGATCGCGTGAAAGCCAATACAGCCCGCGCAACGGCCAATTAGGCTGCTGGCGGAACTCATCTCGCAGTACGTACCCCGTCTTCGTTTCCCTAAGCCATATTCTGCGAAACGTCACGTTCTTTCCGTTTACATCCAGCTTCCAGTAGTGGTTTATGAACTGAGCAATTTTGTCAAATAGTGAGTAGGCCATACGGAAGGCGCACTTGACCTGTTCGATAGCGAGCCCGTATGCGGGATAGTCGAGAGTATTGAAGAGCGAGACGCCGCGATCTGAATAGTGCACCTGTTCCGAATGTAGACCGCTGTGAAGCAGGAACCGAGCGGAAACGAACTCCTGTTTCATGATGTTGAAAAACTGAATGAGGCTGGGTGGTTCATGCACATTGGTTACAAAGCTCGGCGTGGTGAGCACGTCATGGTCGGCGACTGGCAGAGATCCCAAATCATTTAACGGGTTCAGGAACAGGCGCTGGTCCAAACACCAGCGACGATAGACTTGCTCGCGCTTAGATCGGACTTTCGAGCCAGCGAGTTTCGCTATCTGCTCCCTAACTGCGGCTACCTTGATGTGGCTGGAGATCTCGTTCCTCAAGCGGTGAAATGCTTCTTTCGCACCCTGAGTGTCGGGGCTATCAAAGAAGGCATCGGGCTCTAGGCTTGCCGTAAGGTCGTCGTGGGCCGCCAACATCATGATGACCTTGTGGCCAGGATCATAGAGCGCTCGCGAATAGAAGCTCAGTCCCTGACCCCTGTTACCTCGCGCCATCGCAAAGTGTGTGATTCGAGCCAAGGCGCGGTCCCAGGACTCTATGGCGTCCACGAATCGCCCAACACGGCTGAGTAGGTTGCCAAGATTCGTATTGATCTGACACTGGCGAACTGCATCCAACTCCACGAAGCCGGGATGGTGCGCCGATTGGCGCAAATACAAGATTTCGCGCTGTACCTCTTCCCCTTGCCAATCCCATTCCTCCGGCTTGCCAAGCATCTTTAGCGCGTATATCCCACTCCAGATATTGGCGCGAAAATATGCCAAAGTGGCGGCGGAACTTGGAGGAATCTGACTTCCGGAAATTTGCTCCGCCAAAGCATCTGCCCGTTCCAGGCCGGCGCGATCACGTGAATCGGTGGCAACATCGATCGCCTGTGCCAGGGCATTGAGACGACTCTCGATAGACTGGGCTGCATCAGTGGCAATTTCCAACCAGCGCGCCAGTGAATCATTCATAGGGTCTTTTTCTACATCCTCAACGTGTAGCTCAACAACAGCGGTTAGCGGTCCATCGCAGATGCCGGTCGGCTGACTATCTTGTCTACCTCCTCAACTGCGCGGTTCGGATCTGAGATCACAGTGCATCCGTAAAGACGGTCTAATCCGAGATCAGTCCTTGTGAGTAAGTGGCGAAGACTGCGCTCTGTCAGGAACATATTGAAGTACGGTAGAGCTACTTCGGCGTGCCGAATATCATGCATGTCAGTGGGTTTGTATTTCCTATTCGGCTCCCAGCGAATCGCAGCTTGAAGTGTGGCCGGTACCCTAATACTGGGCAGTTCGGAAGAGAAGCGCTTGAGTCGGAAGCCGTGATAAATAAGATTTACGAACTGCTGTGGACCACCGCTGGCTGAAATCTCCTTCTTCGTCGCTCCCCCTCCAAGACTCTCGTACAAATAGGCAAACATCTCGCCGAAGTCTGGTTTGAGTGTGTCTAGGATTCCAGCGACTTCCGACAGGAATACCGCCTCGAATGATTCGTTCTCTCTTGCATGGGCCAACTTGCCCACATTTAAATGTTCAGAAATATCGGGCATCCTCGGCATCTCGCGGATGGTTTTGATCCCCATCGTATCGATCATATCTGCGAGCGAGACTTCCCACATCTGGTCGAGGAAAGCTT
>Ga0315281_10015918_pt1 | contig 10062 bp, 1 predicted proteins | sample YL17G07_0_MG_FD_204540 | JGI IMG/M metagenome (GOLD analysis project Ga0315281, IMG submission 204540) | Sediment microbial communities from Yellowstone Lake, YNP, Wyoming, USA - YL17G07_0 | ecosystem: Environmental > Aquatic > Freshwater > Lake > Sediment | place: USA: Wyoming | collected...
CTGATGAAGGACCGTGCGCGCGAGGCGTTCGAGTTCGGCGGCCGGAACGACGTCGCGGTCGAGAAGGAGATTTCCGCCGTTCAGTCGCAGTTGGACTCCGCCGTCGCGGCGCTTCGGCAGGTGCGGGACGTGGACTTTGCGATCGAGTTCGCTCCCCTGTTCGTCCGCGTCGGATTGGACGCCCGCCTGGTGGATTCCGCGCCGCTGGGGGCGCTGTTCCGCGCGCACGCGCCCGGCGACCTCGGGCTGCTCGGCTTTTGCCCGCCGGAGGCGAGCCTGGTCGTCGTGAACAACCTGTCGTTCGTGAAGGCCGCGGGGCGGATGTTACTGAACATGGCGGGATTGCCTTCCCCGGAAAGGCCTGAGCAGCGGGCCGGCTCCGGACACCGGGCGATTGCGCTCTTTCTGTCGCAACAGCCCCGCGACCCGTCGCGGGACGCGCCGACGCGCGTGGAGATTCTGGATCTGCGCGACGGGGACCAGGCGGTGAAAGCGCGGCAGGAGTGGGACCGTCTCGCGCGTCCGGCGTCTGAACCGGCGATGCCCGATCAGGCCGGAGGCGAGCCGTTCAGTCTGCATCCGGTCAAGGCTGAGGAACCGGCGCCGGCCGACGTGCGTCTCGCCGAAATCGTGCCGAACGAGGCGGCGCTGCAACCGAAAGGGGTGGCGGCGTTCCGGCGATTCCTGGGCAGCCGCGTGCAGGCCGCGCAGGTGTGCTCCGGCAATACGTGCGTCACCGCCGTCGGCGGCTCTCCGGTGGAGCGGGTGCGCCAGGCCGACGCTCTCGTGGAGGCGAAGGGGGTCTCGTTGCTGGCTTCCCCTCGGTTCCAGAAGAGCATGGCTTCGTTGCCGGAGAGGCCGAACTTGCTGGTCTACGTTTCTCCCGACGCGCTTCGAAGGTGGTTTGCCCTCGGCGGGCGCGCCTCTTCGGAGCCGATTCCCGCGGACGCGATGGGGCTGGCCGCCGGCGTGACGATTGACGGCGATGGCGCCCGCTTCATCCTCAAGTTCCCCACCGCCGGCATTCCAAGCGCAAAGTGACCGGGAAATACGAGCGGCCCAGGCGCTGTTCATGGCGCCTGGGCCGCTTGACTTCAGGACGGCTTCCGATCCTCGCTGCCGAGTGATCGGTTACTTGGACTGTGCCTTGCCTTCGCACATCCGCGAAAGTGTGGAGAGCGGATTGACGAGCATCGTCATCACGGCGGCCTTTGCCGGCTCGTTGTGACGAATCGCGTCGGCTGGGTACGGGCCGACGGCGTAATACCACGCCGAGAAGGCCCTGCCTTCCGGCGCGCGCAGGAGCAGGCCGTCACGAAGCTCCCGGATGTCGTTGAGCTTCTGCAGGCGCTCCGGCGACAACAGGTAACTGCCGGTGCAGTTGACTTCGAAAGTCCCCGGTAGAGTCGGGACCTCGGCCTCGTAAGCCGACGTGGCTATGAAGCATCCGCCGCCACCGCCGCCGCCGCCACCGCCGCCGCCACCGCCACCGCCGCCGCCGCCGCCGCCGCTCGCCGAAAACACTCCCACCACGGAGAACATGGTGAAGTGAGTGGTGTTGAATGTGACGGTGTTTGCCGTGGCATTATAGGCGGTTGCGCTGATGCCGTCGGTGAGCCACAAGCCGGTGTTGTAATCGTACCAGTAAGCCTGGACGTTCGTCCAAGTGGAACCCGCCGCCCCCGTCGAGGTGAAGGGCACCGTCACGGTGGCCGCCGTCGCAAATGTGAGGTTGCTCGGCCCGAACATGTAAGAATTGCCCATGGCGGAGAAGGTCGGATTCATGTGGTCGAGGTTGTTGAGGTATACGCTCGGCCCGACCGGCGGATACAGGATGCCCGAAATACTGACGCTGGCCTCCATGGGCAGCGCGTGGATCACGGCGCTCGCGCCGCCCGCGAGTGAGACAGTATACGGCCCGCCAGGTTGTTCCAGTGCCGAGGTTGTGTTGCTCGGGTTCGAATAGGAAGTGCCGGCAAACCAGATGTCCTGCCTGCCGGAGACGCGTTGGTCCACCCAGGCCATGTAAGCCTGGCCGTTGGCGTCGAACCCGACGCACGGATTCGTCTGGGCCGCGTTCGTGCTGTCGTCATTGACGACCAGGATGTTGGTTCCGGGCACGCCTGCCCAGACTTCGCAGAAGTAGATGTCTGTGTCATTGGGGGCGGCGGTTGTGACGTTGCGAGAGTCCTGCCACGTGATGAAGACGTCCGCTGCGTCGCCCACGCCGCTGACTGCCATGGCCGGCGCAACATGAGCCTTCCCGGTGGTGTCGTCAATGATGTCGACGCCGGTCAGCGGGCTGGTCGGCAGGCCGGCCGAAGTGATGGCATAATAGATGTCCCCGTTGCTGTTGACGCCGTCGCCGACCCAGGCGACGTGCAGGATGGCGCCGCTCGATTCCGTAGCGACCACGGGCACTGGGCCGGGGAGGGTGTTACTGTGCGCATTGCTGACAATGGATGCTGCGTTCCAGCTGATGCCGTTGGCGGACATGGCGCCGAAGATGTCGAGGCCGTGGCCGCCGCTCACGTTCCGCGCGTCGGACCAGAGGACATAGACGTTGTTCGACGCATCAATCGCGATCGAAGGATGCGTCTGCGCCGCCGCCGACTGTGGGCTGATCGGAATGGGCGCGCTCCAACTGAACCCGCGGGTGGTCGAGTAGGAGACGAAGATGTTGGTGGTGTTCGTCGTGCCGGTCTCGTTCGCGCCGTACTCCCAGACGACGTAGATCTTGCCGGAGCTGTCCACGGCGACGGCAGGATTCGTCTGTTTCGCCCCGGTTTGGACGTAACTTCCGGTCGGTGTCGGGACGTGGAACTCGTACCCGAACCCGAACCCGCTCGTGCTGTAGCCGAAGATCTCCCCGTTAGAAGTGTCGCGGTAATCCTGCCATAGGATGTATATGCTCCCGGATCCGCTGGCCAGGGTCGGGGCCGTGGGATTCACAGCCCTCGAGTCAATCTGCACGCTGGGCTGGAAGGCGCTCGTGCCGATCGGCATCTCGCCGAGCCAGATGCCCGTGTTGTTCGCATCCCAGACCACCCAGAGGTTTCCTCCCGCGTCGTCACGGACTGTGGCCGGGTGATAGTTGGGGGTAGTCGTATTGGTGTTGGCCCTGACGTTCTGGCCGAACACGCGCGTCTGGATCGTGAACGTGTAGCTGAGCTGCGTCATGGCGATGCCGGCATTGCTGGTGGCGTTGACGACGACGTGCACCAGTTGCTCATAATTGAAGGGCTTGAGCGACTGGAAGCTGATGGTGTAGTCCTTCGCGTTGCCCGTGCGCGTGGCATAGCCGTACACGGTCTGCGAGGTCAGGGAGGAGGTGTCGTAAAAGCCGGTCGTCGCAGTGGACGACGTCTCCGCCGCGCCGTTGTAAATGATGTCGCCTTCCACCTGGACCGTGACCGTTGAGAGGTTAACGCCGGACAGCGGTTCGGTCACCTGAAGCTGGATGATCGTGTCGGTCGGGTTCTGCGCCGAGCTTACCACGGGGAGTTCCTGCGCGACGGTCGGAGCTGTGGCGTCCAGTTGATAGATCGCCACAGCGGTTTCGCTCGGCCCCATGGTGAAGCTCAAGGTCGCGACGCCCTCGGCCCCGGCGAAGCCGCTGCTCAACACCCATTGGGCGAAGTAATACGTCTGTCCGCTGTTGACGACCGTGGCTTGGGCCGTCAGATTGACCGTCGCGCCGACGGCAACGGTGGAGGAGTAGTTCGTAGTACCGCCTTGCCCGGAGGTGGAGGAGATGACCGCGCCCGTGATGGGGCTGGACTCGACGGCCAATTGCGTGGGGATGTCGCTTGTGAAGATTGCCGTAATGTTCAGCGTGCCCTTGCCCAACCCGCTTAGGAAGGTCGCAGAAATGGTCAGCGGATTACCGGCATTGGGCGAGTTCGGCACGTCGCCGGCCCAGTTAGAGAAGGTCCAGCCCGTCAAAGCCGCGGCGGTCAGGGTGATACTGTTCCCCAGCTGCACGGTGGTGGTGTAGGATAGCGTGCTGCCGTTGACCGTGCCGGCCGTCGCGCCCGCCGGGATGGTCACGTTGATGGTGTACTGCTGGACGAAGTTCGCCGTAAGCGCGGTGGTCCCTACGACGACGATGTGCGCATTGCTCGGATCGCCCGAGACGTTGTTGGAGACGATCGGCCCGTTGGCGACTGGGCTGATTGTCCACTGCTGGAACATGTAGCTCGCGTTCGCGGGCGCGTCAATAGTGACCTGGGTGCCGTACGCATACGTGCCGCCGCCCGTCGGCGACGAGGCGGCAGTCGGGCTCGCGGCGACGCTCAGCGTATAGTTTTTCACCGTGAAGTAGGCCATGATCGTCTTGTTCCCGTTCATGGCCAGATAAACCGTCGTCAGCTTGCTGCCCTCGATCTGGGGGTCGCCGCTCCAGTAATCGAATTGGAACTCGGCGCTGTTGGTCGCAGTGAGCGTGGCGACGTCGTTCGCATTGTAAGTAGCAGCGCCCGTAACCAGGCCGCCGGGCTGCGTCGTGTTGAGGATATAAGAGTTCACGACCAGCGAGTACTTGCGCGGCACGGCGGTGAAGTGTGCGGTGATGTCCATCGTCTTCCCGCTGTTCGTCTGCGGGTCGAAGTTGTTGAACGTCCACGTGCTCTCCTGCGTCTGGCTGGACGCATAGCCGTCCCAGTGGTCGAAGCCGTATCCGGGCCGCGGCAGCGCCCAGAGCCGAATCGTCGTGCCCGATTCGGCGCTGACGTTCCCCGCGGTGCCTGTGGTTGGATCGGTGACTGTGAATGCGTACACTGACTGGCCGGACACGCCGGACTGCGATGTGCTCCCAACAGTATTTGTATTGTACGGGTACGCGAAGGGAATGACCACGCCCCCGCCGCCGCCGCCCCCTGGATAGGTGGGCGGGTCAATGTGCCATTCCACAAGGTGTGGGGAGCCAACTGTGGTGGCCGTAGCCGTTGGCCTATAGTCGAAGCTGGCAATCTGCGAATGCCAGTACCTCGCCTTGAGGCTCGACATGGCGGCGTTGCCCCACCACTGGCCGCTCGGCGCCGTCGGGGAGGAAAGAAGCGTCGCGTAGTGCTGGTCGGCCGGAAGACTCCCCGTAGTGGGCGGAGTAACTCCGGGGCCGTCAATCCCCAACTGCCCGTGGTTGTTGTGGCCCCACGCGTAAACGACGCCAGTTCCAGCAGGAATTGAGGTTCCGCGGGCCAACGTGTATCCCCAACCGGCGCTCACGGCTTGGATCGAAGCTGCCTCGGAAAGAGTGGTGTCAGGGGGATCAACTGTGGGGTCAATCTGTGCCTGTACCGGCAAGGAGTGGGCGGCGGTATCGTTCGTGCCCTGCGCCAGTTCGCCGTACGTGTTCGACCCCCAGCACCAGACTGTCCCAGTGCTGTCCAAGGCCACGGAATGCTCGTTGCCTGCGGACACGCCGAACACGGGGTACGGCACTGACGGGTTCGGGGCGGGGAACAATTGCAGGGGCGCCGTTCCGTCCGAGTCCAAGACCTGCGCGGGCGTAAGCTGGTTCTGCGGCGCGCCGCTTCCCTGCCCCAACTGGCCTAAATTGTTGTAGCCCCACGACCAGACCGTGCCGTCTTCCTTGACGGCCAGGCTGTGGGACGTGCCGCCGTCCAGCGCGATGACTATCGGGGTCAGACCCAACTTCGCCGTGAAGTCCGGCGTGGCTGATCCATGAGTGCCTGCGGCCGTCAGAATCAGGTTCACGCTCACGTTGCCACTGGTGGAGTTCCTGCCGAACTCCACGTGGTTGATCGCGTCGGTGTGGCGCTGGTAGCTCTTATCCGGAGTGGCCTGGCCGACCAGCCACCGTTTGACGGTCAAATCCTTGGAGCCGGTGAGGACATAGCAATTCGGCGGCGTGGAAGTGTCGTAGGAGATTGCGACGCCGAGGACGGCATCTATGTGGCCCATCAGCGTCGCTCCGTTGCCGACGTTGCCGTCGAAGAGGGAATCAAACGTTTGGGTCCAGCTCGGCGTAGCCGTGCCCGTCGTCCCGACGGTCCACAGCTTGCCGGTGCAATCGGCCGAGCCGGAGACCACCAAGTCATTCCCCGCTGTGACACTGGGTATGACAGCCAGTGAGGTAACCGCGTAATTGTGGGCGAAGCTGCCCGTGGTGACAGCGGGGTCCGCAAAGTCGCTCAACCATGCCGCGTAGGGGGCTTGGGTCGGGTTCCAGGCCTTGACGCTGCCGGCGGCTACTCCCAAAGAAGTCTGAGCACTCGCGCCCGTGTAGAGGTAATTGCTGGTGGGGGAGAAGACCGCGGCGTTGAGGCCCATGTTGTTGCCGTGGAGATAGGTCGTGATGCCTGTGATGCTGTTGTCCGTTACGTTGCCGGCCGGCGAGGTGATGTCCGTTGTTAGAATGATGCTGTCGTTGTTCACCTTGGACGCAACGGTGTAAACGCCCGGGACCACGTTGTCGCCTGCGCCGCCGCCGGTGATCTGGATTGTGTTTGTGCCGCCGCTCGTCCAATTATAGTAGGCGAACGCGCCGGTCTGCGTAAGCGTCTTGGTCGCGTCGGTCCAATTCGCGCCGGTGACAGTAACGTTCATTGGCGCAACGGTCGAGATCAATGCGCCGGTGGACGTGTTCCAGACCTTGGCGGTCTGGTCCACGGACGCCGTGACGATCCGAGCGCCGCCGTCGTTGGTCGAGAAAGCGACGCTGGTCACGCTGCCCTGATGCGCGTCCGTGGTGTTCGTGCCGCTATAGAGAGTCGTATCCACGAAGCTACGCACGTAGCCGCCCGTCACCGTCCAGAGCTTGGCCGTGCGGTCGGTCGAGCCGGTGAGAATGTACTGCCCGTTCGGCGAAAAGGCGACGGAGTTGATTGGCCCGGTGTGCGCGTAGGCGCCGACGTTGCACATTGTCTGGATCAGCGCGCCCGTCGTGGGGTTCCACAGTTTTACGCTCACGTCGTATGAAGCGGTCGCAACCGGGTAGCAGGCGTAATTCAAATTATACGTCGGGGACATCGTGGCCCAAGTGACCTGGTCGGTGTGTCCGACGAACCGCGACAACATGGACGACATGACCTGAACGGGGCTGGACCGGTTCGTCTGGGTGCCGTCGCCCAACTGGCCGTCCAAGTTGAGGCCCCAAGCCCAGACGGAGCCGTCGCGCTCGAGGGCCAGCGTGAAGTAGTCGCCGGCGGCGACCGCGAGAACGTTGCTCAGCCCGGGCACCTGCGTCGGCGTCGGGTGGCCGCCGGCCTGGTCATCGGTGGTCCCCAATCCCAATTGTCCATCGTTGTTGCGTCCCCAGGTCCAGACGGTCCCGTTCCCCTTCAAGGCGACGGTATGGTCGAAGCCCGCGGCGACGCTGATGACGTCCTGGATCGTGTTGTAGGAAGTATTCTTGGTGTCGGCCTGCGACGGAGGAGTCAGCGCCTGCGGGTCCGCGAAAGCCGGCGTGCCGGCCGCGGTCGTATAGGTCCCCGTGCTGACGCCCAGGCCCAACTGGCCATATTGATTGCTGCCCCAAGCCCACAACGTGCCGTCAGCGGAGAGCGCAAGGGAGTGAGCTCGTCCGGTCGAAACGGAGTTGAACGCCAACTCGGGTAAGCCGACCACGTATGGCCAACCTGCGTGCGAGTAGACCTGGTGGTAAGGCTGCACCGGCTCAAGCATGTCGCGCCCGTACGCGTAGGTGTCATCGGGATAATTGTACGTTCGGCCCCACCACTCCGAGAAGTACGACCCGGGAGCTGTCGACGGCGATGACCACCCGATGAAGGGAAGGACGGGCGCGATCTTATCGTAGAAGTGCGAATATTCGTCAGCAATGTCCTGTACATTACCGGGCGGGTCCACCGGCGGCGCGCTGTGCCCGGCGTTGTAAAGACCGGGCAAGCCCACCGGACCCGAATGGCCGCTGCCGCCGAATGGCGTCGCCGCGTTATTTGCGGGCGAGAGTTGGCCCGGAAAGAACGACTGGAGCGGCAGGCCCGTCTGATTCGGGTCCGGGTTCGGAGGCGTCACCAGGCCGATGCCCAACTGCCCGTAATAGTTGTATCCCCAAGTGAAGTGCCCCGCCTCGGCGGGCTCGATGTTGAATGCGTTGCTGTTGATCGCCGGAACGGCGTCATCCGCACCTGCGGCGGCCATATCTGCGTACGTCGGCGTGGGCGTGGGCGCGATGACCGTGCCGGTATTGTCAGCCCGCTGCATGAGGTAACGGGCCTGCAACTGGTAACCCACGCCCAGCCGGTCAATCTGCAAAGTGCCAAAGGTTGTGACCCCTGTGGCTGTGTTGGGCACATAGGCCCAACTCGAGCCGGGCGGCGTCGGAATAGTAGGGGACGGCTGGGTACTCTGGCTGTAAAGGATGGCGCCGGGTTTGCCGGTCTCCGGCGCAATGTCCATGATGATCGGGTTGCCCGCGCCCGGTGTGAGTGTTGGCTCGTTGGTGATCACTGCGACAGGCATATTGTCTTCAAACCACAACTTCACCCGGACGCCCACGTCCGCGGTGCCCGCAATATACGATAAGCCCTCGCTCGCCAGCGTGTCGAGCGGCGCGAACGCGTTCCCGAAGATAGGAGTCGGTTGCGTTACCCACGTCATGTGGTCGGCGCGCGTCCACCACGCCGTCACCGTCGTATCGTTGTACATCGTCACCCTGCAGGTTTGCGGAGGAAGACCGTTGGTCGTCGCCAGCGCGGCGGAGGTTGGCGTGTTGGCCGGCGCGGGAAGAGTGGTTGAGTTCACGGCCCAGTAAATGTCGCTGACGCCGGGCACCGTCGGAGGAAGGGTCACGACGGTGGGATTGGTCGTTTGCGTTTCCATCGTTGATCCGTTGACGATCACGTCCTGGCCGAACTTATAGTCCGGCTTGGCGGATGCGAAAGCGATCGGCACCGTATCGCCCCAAAGGTACTGATACTGATAGAATCCCGTCGCCGGGCTTGTGGTTCCAGCTATGACGTACCTGTTCGCGTTCGGGGTTGTGGGGGCAAACGTCGGCTGCTTCGGGCCGGCGTTGCCGATGCTGAGGCTGAATTTAGGTTTTAAAATGAAGGTGACGGTCGTGTTGGCAGTGACGGTCAGGGTCAGGCTCGTTGACAAATGAACACCGTCGGTAGCAAGCGGCATCATGGTAACCGCCCCGCCGTTGACTTGATACTCAAAAGCCTGATACGGGACCCCGTTCAAAGTGCCCGGCGTAACAGTGAAGGTGACAACGGTGCCTACTGTGACGGACGAGGCGGTGGTCGGAGTGGCCGTGCCCGCGCTTGGGGGCGTCACCACTGCTGCCGAAACCGTACATTGCGGAGCAACCTGATACTGCACCTGAATCGTTGTTTGCGCAGCAGGCATGGAGAACGCCAGTGTGTCGTTAGCCACTGTTGTGGTTGAGATACTCGAACCGCTTGGTAGCGGCGGCGACCACTGTACGAAGGAATAGGTGGTCCCGCCGGAAACAAAAGTTACTGGCGCTATAAGGGTGATGGGCGTCCCACTTGGCAGGTTGCCCCATGCGTAGTTGGTTTTGAGGCCATAAGGCCCGCCAATTTGCGCTCCCGCAAACGGGGTGGAATTCACGATCAGTGTGTAATTAAACGCATATTGTGCGACAAGAGTGGTGTTCGCCGTCACGGTTCCCGAAATAGTTGTGTCACCCGGAGAGTATGTAGGGAAGCTTGTGTTGGGCGCGGGTACCCACTGCACAAAATTGTACGTCTGTCCGCCCGAAACAAAGCTATTTGGCGCGATTTCCGTGACCGGCGTCCCGCTGGTCAAGCCGGTCTGAGCCCCTACGGGATAAGTCGAGCCGGCCTGCATCACCGCACCCGTTGGGTCCGAAGACACAGTCAGGCTGTAAGTAATCTGCGCGAAGGCGCTGCCTGCGCTGAGAAGAACCAGCAAGCCGGCAAACAAAAGCATGAAGGCGATCGGGGAATGGCTGACGTTGCTGCGCGTTCGTCTCATCTTCCTGCCTCCTTAGAGGTGCGGACCAAAAGGGTTTTGACGGTGGGAAAACGTGGACGGGAAGACATTGCAACTCTCTGGCTTTGCGGAAGTGCAGACGGGAAAGCGCACCGC
>Ga0315281_10015920_pt1 | contig 10061 bp, 7 predicted proteins | sample YL17G07_0_MG_FD_204540 | JGI IMG/M metagenome (GOLD analysis project Ga0315281, IMG submission 204540) | Sediment microbial communities from Yellowstone Lake, YNP, Wyoming, USA - YL17G07_0 | ecosystem: Environmental > Aquatic > Freshwater > Lake > Sediment | place: USA: Wyoming | collected...
AAACCCCCATCCCCAACCCCTTACAGGGGGTTGGGAGGGGAGTTTGAGGGGAGGGCGGGGGAATTGATTTCCCCCGGCCCTCCCCTCAAATCTTCTCTGTTAATACAACCGGCTGATCAGTTTACCGTGGCGGTAGAGGGAGATGTGCCCGTCCTGGGAGATGCAGATGCCCAGGACACCGGGGGCGGAGGCGGAGAATTCCCGGGTCACCTGGTGGCGCATGCCGCTGCCCAGGTCGTCCTGGTCCGGCAGCAGGCAGACGTTGGTGGGTTTGAGCCGGGCGCGGAACTGGCAGGCCTCCAGGCGGTCGTTGAAAATCGTGGCCCCGTCGGATTTGGCCAGGCCCAGGAGGTGGTCCAGCCAGCGTTCGTGCAGCGGCACGCACCGGGCCAGGCGCACCTGATTTTCCATGGGGGTGTGGGGGTCATCCAGCTGGGAGGGGGTCAGGCCCAGCAAAAAGATGGCGCCGTGGCCGCTGTGCCGCAGCATCTCCAGGAGGGTTTTGAGACGGAGCAGGGCGTCCGGCAAATTGGCGCCGGGACAGACTTCTTTCAGCTGGCGCTCCAACTCCTGCCAGAAGATGTCCTGGAACAGGGGGATATGCAGGTGGCCGTGGCGGTATTCCAGCACGGAAAGGGGAATCTGCCGGTTCTTGCGGCCCTTCAAGGCGATCCAGAAGCTGACCCGGCCCCGGTGGGAGATGGTGGCCAGGGTCAGCACGGTGCGCCAGGCATTCACCGAGGTGAGCTGGCGGTGGGTGCCCCGGTCCAGCCGCAAGAGCCCCACGATGCGGCCGCCATAAGTGGCCAGGAAGGTGTGGCGGCCGTCGGCGTTGAGGAGAAATTGCCTGAGGGCCTGCAGCCCCAGTTCCAGGGAGGTGTAATTGGCCTCGTGGTACCAGAGCAGAGAGGGCCAGCGTTGCTGGTAGTATTCCAGGGGCCGGTCCGCCGACAGAATGGCAAAGCCGGTGAACAGCCGCTCGCCTTCCACGGAGTAGTAGAGGAGCCGCTTGAAGAGGCGCCAGGCCCGGATGACGGCTTCTTCCCGGCCGCCGCCGGGCATCTCGCAGCGCCGCAAGTCCGCCGAGGTGTGCAGCATGGAACCGATGTAAGGGTTGTCCTGGGCGTCCAGCTTGATGGTGGCGCAGGGAGCCCACTCCAGGCTCTGGAGGTACCCTGCCACCACCTGTTCCTCCAGGGAGTAGGGAGTGAAGGGCAGGAGCTCTCCTTTCCCATGGGGGGCCAGAGACAGATGGTGGAGCACCAGGCGCCCGAACAGTATGCTGAGGAAGCGGCAGTGGAAGGGAGAGAGCAGAAAAGCGGCCTGGGTGGTGCGCAGCCTCAGGTACAAGGGCAGGTCCGCCAGGTCAAGCCGGATTAGGTGCGACATGCCGGCCTCGTCCTGGGGCAGGTTGGGGTAAATGGTCCCTTTAACCTCCAGCAGGTGACGGGCGAAATGCAAGGTGAAGCACGGAAACAGGGGCAGGCCCTGGCCCGGCTCGATGCCGGTGAGGTCCGGGTGGTCCTCCCATTCCACCGTGCAGGTGGTGATGTCGTGGATGAGGCGCAAAACCTCGGGGGTGATTACCAGGGACCGCAGCCGGGCCGCCATGGCCTCACGAGTGGGCGCATAGTTTTGGATCATGAAATGGAAACCTGTTTTCCTGGGCCTGGGTGGCGGGGCAGCAGCAGGTGGGCCCCTTACCCCCGGTATTATTTATTTAATCATTATTTTTGCGGGCACCAGGGGATGGCTCCCGGGACCGCATTTTTTGGCAGAACCCAGCCAGGTCCCGGCTGCCTGCCTGGATTCTGCCGGCGATCTCGGGCCAGTTCAAGGTGGTAAACTGCCGCTCAAACAGCAGCCAGCGCCCCCTTACCATCACGTGGCGCACGTCCGCGGCCCGGGCCGCATAGACCAGGTGGGAGTAAGGGTCATAGAGGGGCGTGAGGTGCGGTTGGTCAAGGTCCACCACGATGAGGTCGGCCTCTTTTCCCGGGGTGAGGGTGCCGATGACCTCTTCCAGGCCCAAGACCTTGGCCCCCTCCCGGGTGGCCAGGGCGAGGGCCTGGGCCGCGGGCAGCACGGTGGGGTCAAGGCGCCAGACCTTGTGGAGGCGGGCCGCCAGGCTCATTTCGCCCCAGAGGTCCAGGTTGTTGTTGGAGGCGGCCCCATCGGTGCCCAGGCCCACCGTCACCCCCAAGGCCAGGAGCTCCGGGATGGGGGCCACCCCCGCGGCCAGCTTCAGGTTGCTTTCGGGACAGTGGCTCACCTTCACCCCCCGGGCGGCCAGGAGGTGCTGTTCGTCGGGGGTGAGCCAGACGGCATGGACGGCCACCGTCCGGTCATCCAGGACCCCCAGGCTCTCGAGATAAGCGGCGGGAGTGAGACCCGTCCGCCGCCGGACTTCCGCCACTTCCTCCCGGGTTTCCGCCAGGTGGATGAAAAAGAGGCTCCCCCGGTCCCGGGTCATCTCCTTGGCTTGCCGCAAGGTCTGGGGGCCGCAGGTGTAAGGGGCATGACAAAAAATGGCGGAGGCGATGCCCTGCTGACGCCAGCTAGCGGCCGAGTCCAGGAAGGCTGCGGCCACCCTGAGGTTGTCCCCGGGGTCGGGAATCCCCGGGGCGGGAAAGTCCACCACCCCCTGGGCCGCCACCCCCCGCAGCCCCGCGTCGGCCAGGGCCCGGCGCACCTCGGTTTCATAGAAATAGCCGTCGGCCACGGTGGTGATGCCGCCCCGGATCATCTCCGCCGCGGCCAGCATGGCGCCCACATATACTCTCTCCGCATTGAGCCAGCCGGCCTCCGCCGGGAAGATGACCTCCATGAGCCATTTTTTCAGGGGCAGATCGTCGCCCAGGCCCCGGAACCAGACCATGGGGGCGTGGGTATGGGTGTTAACCAGCCCCGGCAGCATTAGGGCCCCCTGGAGGTCCAGCCGTTCCCGGGCCGGGGGCAGATCCCGGGGGTTGGCGGCCTGACCCACTGCGGCAATCTTGGGCCCCCGGATGGCCACATAGGCGGCCTCCCGAGGCGGCGCCCCGGGTTCCAGGGTGAGGAGCAAGGCATTGTATATCAGGAGATCTGCGGTCATAAGCCGGGCCTGGTGGCAAAAAAGCAGGCCTGGCGGCGCCGGGCCGGCAACGGTCTCAAGGGGTTATCCGGCAGGAAAAGGTGAGGGACGGGTCTTCCTGGTATTTTTCTTTGATGGCCGTGATCACGTCGTGGATGGAAAAGAAAGCCGCCACCACCTCCGGGTCGAACTGGTGCCCCGACTGCTCCCGGATCAGGTTCAGGGCCTCATCCTCGGGAAAGGGTTCCTTATAGACCCGTTTGGAGACCAGGGCGTCGTAGACGTCGGCCAGGGCCACGATGCGGGCGGCCAGGGGAATCTCCTCGCCCTTTTTGCCTGGGCCCAAGGTCACTTGATCCTGAAAGATATCACCGACTTTGCCGGGGTAGCCGCCGCCGTCCCACCTTTCGTGGTGGTTCAGGGCGATTTCCTCGGAAATGACGTCCAGGTCGGAGCTGGTATTTTCAAACAACCGGGCACCGTAAATGGTGTGGTACTGCATGATGGTGAACTCGTCACGCTCCAGCCCCCCGGGCTTCTTCAGGATCGCATCAGAAATGGCGATTTTCCCCAGGTCATGCAGCATGGCGGCAATTCTGATCAAATCCCGGGTTTTCTTGATTTCCGCCTGGGGGATCCCATGGTCCAGGGCCCATTGATGATAGATCTCGGCGGAATAGGCGCCCACCCGGTTGGCATGGGCCCCTGTTTCCTGAGGATCACGCAGTTCGCACATCTTGATCATGCGCAGAATGACTTCCCGGGTCAACAGGGCCCGCTCCACCGCGGCGGCGGCATTGTTGCTAAAATGGTTCAGGACCAGCTGATCCCGCTCGGTAAAAGGAATTATGGCCCCATCGCGGCTCAGGGCGTTAATAATTTCCAGGACCCCCACGGTCTTGTCCCGGCTGGTCTTGAGCGGCGCCGCCAGCATGGATTTGGTGCGATAGCCCGAGACGTCATCGAAGGAGTGGTTAAAGGTGAAGGGCATGTTCCAGGGAATATCGTAAACATCGTCAATGATGATGGCCTTGCCGGTGCAGGCCACATATCCGGCAATGGACTTGTTGTTGAGCTCCAGGGTGTGGCTGGTGTAAAGGTATTTGCTTCTCGTGGTGCTGAACAAGGTGTCGTTATGAAGGTAGCTGAAATTCAAGACATTATTCTCAATTAAATAGATGGAGCCGGCGTCTGCATTGATGAGCCGCCGGGCCTGCAACAAGACCGTGTCCAAAAGGGCGTCCAGGTCCTTGATGTGATATAATTCCTCCATGATACTCAGCAGCTTGCTGCTGGTATCATTATGGTCGTTAAGGTCCATGCTGGCGGATTCCTCTTAAAACTGCGGGATTCTTCCCTCTCATTTATCCCCTGACCAAAGCCTCTACCACAAATAAGGAATAAATGCCAGTGGGGGTGAGGCGGGATTCTTCCGGTGGCTGTTACTCCCGGGTGATATCCACCGGGGCGCCGGTTCGCTCCTCCACCGCCTGGAGAAACCGGTACCAGTTGATGCGGCCGGACAGGTCCTTGCCCTGCAGGCGTTTCAGGGCATACTGCAGCATATCCGGGATCTTGTGATAGATGTCCTCGTGCACCTCCACAAAGATGCGCCCTTTGAGGAAGCCGAACTTCACCGGTTCGTAGATGAGCTCCACGGTGGTGCCCACGGGGGTGATGCTGAAGAGCTCCTTGATGTCTTCGGGGTAGTGGCGGATGCAGCCGTGGCTCACCAGGCGGCCCACCCCCATGGGGGCGTGGGTGCCGTGCAAGCCGTAGTGGGACAGTCCCATCCAGTGGCTGCCCACGGGGTTGTCTTCCCCGGGCGGCATATAGGACATGCCGTATTTGGCCCGCAGCCCGGCGGGGATGCGCCAGCCGGGATTTTCCGACTTGCTCTGCACCCTGAAGTGCTGGCCGATGGGAGTCTTGTAATCCAGCACCCCGATGCCGATGGGAAAGGTGCGCACCTCATGTTTCCCCGGAAAGAAGCGGTAGCCGCGTAATTCCGCCACGTTGAGCAGGTAGCCGGGAGGATTGGCCCTCTCCGGCAACACCCACTGGGTGGGGATGACGATGTCGGTCTCCCAGGGGAGATAGAAGTGGTCCAGGCCGCGCTGGAAGCGGGCCAGCTCCCAGAAGCCCAGGTCATATTGCCGGGCTATCTGGTACAGGTTTTCGTAGCGCACCAGGTGGTGCGTCTGGGGTTCGCCCACCACCGTCACCGCTTCCGGGTCCACTCCTGGGCCCTGGGGCAGTTGATAGTAGAAAGGCCCGGCCCCCCAGGTGGGGCCCACCGCGCTCCAAAGCCAGATGAGCAGGAAGACCCCGGCAACCTTTGGCAGTATTGACATGGAGGTAATTTTATCTGAAAAGGAGGATCAGAGAAAGATTGAAGGGCAGAAAGGTTAAAGCCCACGGAATAAGGTGTGATAATAATTATAATTTTTTTCCTGGCACTTTTGTCTTTTTCCCAGGGGCGGTTCGAAGGTATGCTATAATTACAAGATTGGATCAGCATGATACTTGACGCCCATACTCACATTTTCCCGGAGGAAGTCTGCCGCCGGCGGGAGGATTTTTTCGCCGACGAGCCCGCGTTCCGCCTGCTCTACGAGAACCCCAAGGCCTCTCTGGTGGGCCCCGTGGAACTGGTCCAGGCCATGGGTGAGGAAGGAGTGGAGGCCTCCGTGGCTTTAGGTTTCCCCTGGCGGCAGGAACGTCACTGGCGCCGCCATAATGAAGTGATCCTGGAGGCCATGCGCCGCTTTCCGCGCCAGATCATCGGTTTCTGTGCGGTCCATCCCCTCTACCCCGGGGCTATCCGGGAGGTGGAACGCTGCCTGGAGGCGGGCGCCCGGGGGGTGGGGGAGCTGGCCTTTTACCTGCAAGACCGCGGGGAGAACCTGACCGCGATCTTGGCCCCCATCGCCGAACTGTGCCATCACTATGGAGTCCCTCTCCTCCTGCACGCCACCGACCGGGTAGGACCCAATTACTCCGGCAGGTCTTTAACTCCCTTGGCGGCAATCTATAAGGCCGTCAGGGCCTTCCCGGAAACCACCTGGATTTTGGCCCACTGGGGCGGCCGCCTGCCCTTTTACGGGCTGCTGAAAAAAGAGGCCCCGGAGACTTACCGCCATGTTTATTTCGATACCGCGGCCTCCCCTTACATCTACCGCCCGGCGATTTACCGGTTGGTGGCGGAGATGGTGGGCCCTGAAAAGGTCCTCTTCGGCAGCGACTATCCCTTGCTTCCCCCCAGTCGGTATTTCCAGGAAATGGAGGAGGCTCGGCTGCCGGAGGACTGGCGGGAGATGATCCTGGGGAAAAACCTGGCCCGGCTGCTGGGCTGGTGATCAGGGATGAGGAGATTTGGGGGGAGGGCCAGGGAGCGAGGCTCCCTGCCCTCCCCCCAAACCCCCCTCCCAACCCATTACTGAGGCCGGCAAGGCAGGGCCTTTGGCCCTGACTTTCCGGCCTGAAATACCCCTTAAGGGATTGGGGGTGGGGGCTTGGGGGAGGGGGTAAGGGCCGTGGGCCCTTAGCCCCCTCCCCCAAAAACTAACCCAAAGGAACCCAATTTGGAGCATATCTCGGACGTACTGGTAATCGGCTCAGGTTTGGCGGGGTTGGGTTACGCCCTGAAGGTGGCGGATTTCGCCCGGGTGAACCTGATAACCAAACGGGGGCTGACGGAGACCTCCACCAAGATGGCCCAGGGCGGCATCGCCGCGGTGCTGGGGCCGGACGACCGCTTTGAATATCATATCCAGGACACCCTCACCGTGGGGGAGGGCCTGTCCCACCCGGACATCGTGGAGCTGGTGGTGCGCCAGGGGCCGGAACGCGTCCGGGAGTTGGTGGAGCTGGGGGCCCATTTTGATGCGGGCTCGGACAATGGCTACGACCTGGCCCGGGAAGGCGGCCACTCCCGGCGCCGCATCATTCACGCCCATGACATGACCGGCGCCGAAGTGGAGCGCATCCTGGTGGAGCAAGTCCTGGCCCACCCCAATATCCGCACTTTTGAAAACCACATGGGGGTGGATCTCATCACCCGGCAGCGCCTGGTGCGCCGGGGCGCGGTGGTGGCTGACACCGAGGAGTCTTGTCTGGGCGCCTACGTGCTCAACACCCTGACCGGAGAAGTGGACACCTTCAGGGCTAATATTACCCTGCTGGCCACCGGCGGGGCGGGCAAGGTCTACCTCTATACCAGCAACCCCGACATCGCCACCGGGGACGGCATCGCCATGGCCTACCGGGTGGGGGCCTGGATCGGCAACATGGAGTTCGTGCAGTTCCACCCCACCTGCCTCTACCACCCGGCGGCCAAGAATTTCCTCATCTCCGAGGCCCTGCGGGGGGAAGGGGCCATCCTCCTGGACCACGCCGGCCGCCCCTTCATGGAGAAGTACCATGCCTTGAAGGACCTGGCCCCCCGGGATACGGTGGCCCGGGCCATCGACCTGGAGATGAAAAAGAGCGGCGCCGACTGCGTCTATCTGGACATCAGCCACAAGGACGCCCATTTCATCAAAAGCAGGTTCCCCAACATCTATCAGAATTGCCTGGAGTTCGGGGTGGACATGACCCGGGAGCCCATCCCGGTGGTGCCCGCGGCCCACTACATGTGCGGCGGGGTGACGACCGACGCCTGGGGCCGCACCACCATCTCCAACCTGTATGCGGTGGGCGAGGTCTCCATGACCGGCCTCCACGGGGCCAACCGCCTGGCCAGCAACTCGCTGCTGGAGGCCCTGGTCTTTTCTCATCAGGCGGCCCAGGCGGCCCGGGAAAGCCTGCCGGAGTTGCAATCCAAACCCTTCGTGCCGGTGCCGGAATGGAACCCGTTTGGGGCCACCGACAGCGAAGAGGCGGTGGTGGTGTCCCACAACTGGGACGAAATCCGGCGCTGCATGTGGAACTACGTGGGTATCGTGCGCACCGACCGCAGGTTGCTGCGGGCCCAACACCGCATCGACCTGATCCAGCAGGAGATCCAGGAGTATTACTGGAACTTTCTCATCACCAGCGACCTGTTGGAACTGCGCAACATCGCCACCGTGGCCGATCTCATCATCCGCATGGCCTTGCGGCGCAAGGAGAGCCGCGGCTTGCACTATAATCTGGATTATCCCCAGGCAGATGATGTAAACTTCCGGCGGGACACCCTGATTTCCGCCGAAGGGTGGCACTGATGAGGGAAGAAAAGATCCTGCTGGCCGACGACGATGTCCAGATGCTGGAGATGCTCAGCGAGTTTCTGCGGGGTTTGGGGTATGCGGTATCCGCGGTGGCGGACGGCTGGCAGGCCATGGAGGCCATCCGCGCCACGGAGTTCCACCTGGCCGTCCTGGACCTGATGCTGCCGGGATATTCCGGTCTGGAACTGCTCTCCTACCTCAAGGCCAACGCCCCCCGCACCGAAGTCATCCTGTTCACCGGGCATGGCGGCGTGGACAGCGCCATTCAGGCCCTGCGCCTGGGAGCCTATGATTATCTGCTGAAAGCGGAGCTGCATCTGGAAGAGTTTCAGGCGGTGGTGACCCGGGCCCTGGAGCGCCGCCGCCTGAGCCTGAACAACCGGGAGCTTCTGAGCAACTTACGCCAGGCCCAGAAGGAACTTGCCAAACAGCGGGGGGCCGAGCTCACCCAGGTCCGGCGCATCGGCGAGGCCCTGGCGGTGCCCCTCACCTGGGAACAGCTCTTCCACGGACTGTTGAACCTCATCTGGGACAGCCTGCCCCTGGACGTCCTGGGCCTGGAGTTTCAGGGGGCCAGCCAAGAGTTGTCCCTGGAGGCCTTCCGCCGTCACCCTGCCATCCCGGAGAGCGGATTCGGAAAATTTAAGGCCTGGCTCCAGGCCCGGTTCAAGCAGGAGCGCCGGGAGAACCGGCATAGCGGCGTTGAGCAGGGCCCCCTGCCGGAGCAACCCCTGCCGGAAATCCTCTGTGAAAAAGTCCAGGTCGGCGGGATCCTGGCCGTCATCGCCGCAGGCCGGAACGCCCCCTTTACCCAGGAAGAAACGGAGCTCTTCCACATTTTCGTGCTCCAGGGGGAGGCGGCCCTGAAAAATCTGGTGCTCTTCGAGGAGGTCAAAGCCCTGGCCATCCGCGACGGCCTCACCGGGCTCTACAATTACCGCCACTTCTGGGAACTGCTGTCCCACGAAGTGGAGCTGGCCCGGCGCTACGGCAAACCCCTGTCCATGCTGTTTCTGGACCTGGATAACTTTAAGGTCATCAACGATACCCTGGGACACCCCCAGGGGGACGTGGTCCTGAAGACGCTGGCCGCCTATCTGCAAGGCGCGGTGCGCCATGCCGACGTGGTCTGCCGTTACGGCGGCGAGGAGTTCGTGCTGCTCCTGCCCCACACCCCGCCGGAGCAGGCCATACTCCTGGCGGAAAGACTGCGCCAGCGCATCTCGGAACTCACCATCCCCTTGCCGGAGCGGGACCTGCAGTTCACCGTCAGCATCGGGGTGGCGGGACTGAAAGAGGGGATGAGCGGCGCCGATTTGCTGGACGAGGCCGACGCCGCCCTCTACCGGGCCAAGCAGGCCGGCAAGAACAAGGTCTGCGGGCCGGAGGGAGTCTCGCCGACCCCGGCAGCCAGGGCCGAGATGGGTTAGGTGGCGTTTCATAATTGCTATGACAATTAAAAGCAGGATTGCTACCCCCCTTTTCTAAAGGGGGGTAAGGGGGGATTAAAATAACCGCTTGATAATCCCCCTAAATCCCCCTTTAAGAAAGGGGGACTTTAAGGCTTCTAAAACCCAGGGGATAATAGATTTACTGTCATACAATTAATGGAACTTGACCATAGCCGCCCGACCTCAAGGCCCCTATAAAACAATTCGCTTATTGCCATTGCTCCTAAAATTAGCTATAATTTACTAAAATAATTAGCTAAATGGGGCAAATATTATGCAACAGGAAAGTCTGAGTCTCCTGGCATTTCAAAAAAGGTTTAGGACCGA
>Ga0315281_10015922_pt1 | contig 10061 bp, 8 predicted proteins | sample YL17G07_0_MG_FD_204540 | JGI IMG/M metagenome (GOLD analysis project Ga0315281, IMG submission 204540) | Sediment microbial communities from Yellowstone Lake, YNP, Wyoming, USA - YL17G07_0 | ecosystem: Environmental > Aquatic > Freshwater > Lake > Sediment | place: USA: Wyoming | collected...
TCGGGTCGGCCCAGTAGACTAGCCAATACATTCGGAAAGCTATAAACAAGTGCTGTGAGCGTTATTCCGAGTAAGCAGTTTATTAGAAGACCTGTCTCAATGAAGACGCGGATAAGCTCTTTCTTGTTTTCGTGGCGATACTGAGAGAGGTATCTTGTCAGAGCGGCGCTGATGCCAATATCGCTGAATAGCATGGCTATTGAGATGGGTATGTAAGCGACGTTGATCAGACCATAGTTCGTTGAAGCCAGGAAACGGGCGACGATTATTACACCTAAGGCGGTAATTAATGTGGATATCAACTGGCCGGCGATCAAAATCATGCTACCCTTCGCCGTGCTTTGGACCATATCTCTTAGGTCTTTGACCAGAAGATTCCCCGCCCGTTAGTGTCTTAGTTCAGAACCAGTGAATTTATCCGTTTCGTGATAAAAAAAATAATATACGATTTGGCTTTTCCTCAGCGAAATTACGCTCCGATGATAGACATTACTTCGTTGCACTCAAATAGATGCTGTGCGTCACGCCCTGTGGAATTGTGAGCTTCATTGAGGCACGAAAGCCAAGTGGCAACATATTTAGGGGCATACTTTAGATTCCGATGACTTTCTTTAACCAAGTCTTTATCCTTTCCTTATTCATCTTTCTCACGAATGGGGCTACATCCAATTTTTTAGCACCTTCATGCAAGACGTAGCCGTGAGCCATACTGATTCCAGCTCGCGGTTTTTGAAGCATTAACGCGAATATTCTCCTATATGCCTGGATAGGGTGCACGCCCAGACTGTACATCCCCTTGCCAAGGTTCTGAGATTTTTTCGGCGAGTAATTTGCCGGCCTGGTAACTGTTATTACTTCGGTGACGCATTCAGCCCGTTTTCCATCCATCAACGCCCGGTATACAAGCCAGATCTCCCAGCCATACTCCACAGGGAACTGCATCTTGTTTATACCCATCCACCAACGTGCGTCGACTATCCTACCGCTGCCTCCGGGGAGTCGGTTGGAGAATATCTGATCTTTGTACCTCCCGCAGGCCACAACTAATTCAGAACTCATGTGCTTCAGTATGCCTTCAACGTAGTTGGGTTCGATGCGGTGATCCCCGCCCAAGATAAGGATGTAATTGGGGCTCGATTCGCGGGCCTTATTGAGACCGATGTTCCACCTCTCGGCGAGCTCTGGCCCACCCAAATAGCTCTCAGAATGTGGAGGGAGACTCACTATCTGGATACCTCTGAAGCCGAGAGCAATGTCTCGCGTTCTGTCAGTGCTACCGTCGTCGACCAATATTATAGGCTCAATCGCTGTCGTTTGGTTTATGATACCGGTGATAGTATCCCTAATATGCTCATCTTCATTGCGAGCAACGATTACGCCGGCGACTTTGGAACCCATACAAAGAAAAAAATGCTTGTGTTATTTGTCATTTTTCTATCATCCCATTGCATAATTTGAGGGATAACAAAATTTCCAAAGAATGCAGGCGACCATTTAATGCTCGCCTACAGCCATGGGATCATTTTCCTAGAGGACACAAACCTAAGGATCCGCTGTCATTTCTTTTAAGCTATACAATTATAACGAATGTAGTACTCGAAACACTTCGATAGCAGCATCATTTTACGTTTTTGAGTTTTTAAATTAAAATCGAAGTCGTCGGTTTTATCCTATTTCAACTATTTAACATAAAAACATATTTTCTAGATAAGCGATTTTTAAGATAGTATCTACGATATTATTGGTTAGTTAGCTTTTTATTTTTTGAATCTCAAACCTATTCTGGTTTGAGAATATTAACTGTAGTTGATCAAGCGGAGTTACTTTCGAATTTAATGAATCAGATACCTTTAATAGACCTTGTTCTAGATGAAGCTGAATATTTTGGAGAGAAAAAATGACCAATTATGTGTATCTTAGATACTTTCTAGGTCTTAGTGTCGGGCTTAAAAACCAAGATGCCTCAGGTCGGTAAAGGGCAATTGGTTACCGAAAGAAAGTATGATGTTCGTTTTTCTTGTCGTGGGAGAGCACTCTCAGCATCTGCTTATTTATAATCCGAATTTTTCTTACTTCATCTCATTGTTTTTAGGTGTTTTACGAGTATGCGTGTAATAAATGAAGACCGCTGCGACGAGAGACATGCCACTCATCGTCGCGAACATATTGAAGGACTGCGGCGGCTCACCGTTTCCGAGGATCGAGGTCGCCATGAAGGGGCCTATGGCCATTCCCAAGAAGCGGGCCGAGTTGAGGAAACCCATGCCCGTGCCCCTACTGCCCGATCTCCCCCCGAGGAGGTTCGCGGGTAGGCCAGCCTGAATCGCCCCGATAAGGATCCTGAGGGCTATAAACTGGACGGGGTTAAAGACGAAGGCCGTCGCCATTATGGCAACCCCCGCTCCTAGGGAGAGGAGCGGAAGCGACCTGTCTGTAATTATCTTGGTCATTATGGGGGTCGCTACGGCGAAGGCGAGACCGTTAAGGACCGTAGCAGCCGTCGTGTAGAAGAGCAGCTGATCATACGGGACTCCAAGGGACTCGAGGAACCAAGATATTGTCGGAGCTATGAAGCTGATACAGATGTAGACGAGGATGAGGGCAACTACGTCGGGCAGTATCGATTTGAAGTCCTCGAAGGTGAAGTGCCTCGCATCGCTCTTCCTCGCCTCGGGCGGCGGCATGCTCAGGACGGAGACAACGGGGATGATGCAGACGAACAGAACGGCGGATGAAGCGAGTGTCAGCCTGTACCCCGTGAACGTGGCCATCACGCCGCCTATTCCTGGGGCGACGAGGCTGCCCATAGTCATCGCCACCATCTGGTAGCTCAGAGCCTTTTTCAAGTACTTCGCCGGCACGACCGAGGCGACGAGGGCGAACATCACGGTGCTCAGCCCGCCGAAGGTGCCCTGAAGGCCCCTGAAGAGAACTATGTGGATGACGTCTGCCGAGAGGGCCATGCCAGCGTAGACGATGATGTTTCCGATTATGACGATGAGCATGATCTTCTTTACGCCTACCCTGTCGCACATCCAGCCCCAGAAGGGGGCTGTCAAAGCCATCAGGCTTGAGGATACCAGCGCGGCGATCCCCGTCCAGTAGGTCGCATCTATGAGTGAGTAACCAAGGTCACTGCTGATGAAGAGGGGCATGAAACCGCCCATGAGGTTGAAGGCGACGGACACAAGGAACTGCACTAGGAGGGCGGCGGTGGTCATGTCCATCCTCCTCAGGGCTTTAGGTGCTTCACTCAAATCCAACAGGCTGCATCTCTTCGAAGAACGGCTTTCTCCGGGTTAGGGAACCAGATAAAGACTGGATCAATTTAAAGGTAGTGAGAGCCAAAATACGTGAGTGATAACAGCTCAAATTCTCGAACAGGGGCGATTTTTTCCTGACAAGTAAACGATGGCTGGACAAGTTTATACTCTCTGGCAGGACACTTTGATCAAATAACCGTGCTGAGGTAGGGGTTCATCCTGTCTGAAACCGTGCGGCACATCGGGAAGAACGTGAGGCTCGGCAGAGGCGTGAAGTTCTGGCACTTCACCTACATCGGTGACAACACCGATATAGGGGACGAGACCAAGATCGGCTCCCTCGCCCACATCGACTACAACGTGAAGATCGGCAAGAGGTGCAAGATAGAGGGGATGGTCTACATTCCGCCGTTGACGGTCATAGGTGACGACGTCTTCGTCGGCCCAGGCGTCATCTTCACCAACGACCCGTTCCCCATGTCCCCGAAGATGATCGGAGTCATCGTCGAGGATGGTGCCGTGATCGGTGCAGGCTCCATGCTCAAGGCCGGCGTCAAGGTCGGCAAGAAGGCAGTCGTGGGCTTCGGATCAGTAGTAACCAAAGACGTCCCACCGGAGACAGTCGTGTTCGGCAACCCTGCCAAATCCCAATACAGCCTCGAGGAATACCTCGAGAAGAAAAGGCAATGGGAAACAAGCTAATTTAAACATCTATCCTGAGGAATCAGAGGAATAATATCAAATGTAGGTTCATTCGAGAGAGATCCAATGACCATTAATGAGATTAATCTTAAAAAGGTCATTTTACAGGGTTATCTTCCCTTACCACTGTCTGTGATTCCGCCGGAGCGACCTTTCCCGCTCTGGCGATCTGTACCTGAACCACGAAGATCAGATGAAGAATTCCTCCAAATTTTACAAACATCGGTTGAAAAAAGCGTTCAGGACATTGAAGGAAAAATTGGCGTTTGGTTTAGTGGCGGAATAGATAGCAGCATATTGTTATACCTAGTAAGTAAGGTTCTAGACCCCAAAAAAATTGTAGCTTATACACTAGATTTCGGGTGTTATCCGGATGAAATGGAGAGAGTCGATCTCGTTAAAGATGAGCTGGGATTATGTGTGGTGATAAAAAGGTTCTCTCTAGAGGATCATTTCCGTTTACTGGAAAAAAGTATCATTAACGCACGACAACCCGTTGACTTCTCCACACAGGTTATTGAGGCAGGAAATATGGCCTCGTCGGATGGCTGCGAGACCGTTTTGAGCGCCCTTGGACTAGATGAGATTCAGTCTGGATATCCTAAGCACGTGGTGGCTAGTGATGAAAAGTTTCCTGAAATTGAACGTCAACTCCTAGAGGCTTGCCAGAGTAACTATGTGTGGAGCAATATCTGTCAGGCGGGCATAGAAGTTAGATTCCCGTTTCTCTCACCCTTGGTTATTTCATATGGGAGGGCTTTACCACGCGATCAGAAAAACAAGGACGACGAAACCAAGATCCTATTAAGAAGGTCTCTGTCAGGAAAACTCCCAAAAGATATTGTTGAAGCAGGGAAATTTGTAGGGACGAAAAGGGGTTTCACTCCCCTAATCACGACATGGTGGAAAGAGGGGCTTGAAGATTGGGTTATGGATGAAATTAAAACACTACCCATAAGCAGTCTCAGCCTTGCAATAAGACCCTTCATAATGAACAAGATTTTTAGCAGAGGGAATCTTTGGAGATTGATACGCCTAGCGTCCCTTCCGACGTTCTACCACCTATATAACCAAGGAAAATTCCAGTAAATCAACAAGGATAGAGTTTTTTTTGATCCATTCCCTCGTCCTTTTTAATTTATTTAATAATCAAACAGAGCTACATACAATCAGTTTGCATTTCGAAGCATAACGTAACAGTAAAATATATTCAGCGGCTCTCGGAAGCATCACGATTAAATTTGGCATCGAATATTAAAAGCGATCCAGCTAGATTATCAAGATCATATCTTAATTATTACTAAGAATCATGTGAGGGATGGAGGTTTTGGATGGTTAAGGTCTTAGCTATCAATGATATGGCTAGCGTGATGTCAACGGTAATGAAGTACGTCGATTTTCTTGATCTAGCCTACCAACCATCGACGGTCTCCCATACCTTCAGTAAAGTATTAGATATTAATGAAAGGGGTTTTAAGATACACGCGAAGAGTTATTCAAATTTTATCGATTTTATAAGATCTAAGAAGGATAGCTACGATCTATTCCATTGCTGTGGCTGGGTAAGTGTTGCAGCTTATTTAGCTGGGGTGCCTTATGGTATTCATTTCCATGGCGATGACCTCCGGCTTTGGCGAAAAAGAGGGGAAATGAAGCGGGTTTTCCAAACCCCTCTTTTCGAAAGAGTTCTGAAAAAGGCAGATTACGTTGTGGTATCGACCCACGACCTGTTAAAACATATCAACAGATACCGGGAGGATGCGATAAATATCGGTAACCCAGTTGACGTCGATTTTTTTTCAAAAGACGCCCACAAAATTGATCTCCCATTCAAGAAACCGATAATATTCTGTCCAACTAGGCTCCAAAGAGAAAAAGGCCATGAGATCATGTGGCTGGCGGTTAGGGAGGCAAAAAGCGACTTTGTTGTGTTACAATCGGATTGGGGATTTGAGCCATACTGGAGCGAGATGAAGAAGAACGCACCTGGGAAGGTACAATTTATCGATTTAATACCAAGGAACAGCATGCCCTCATATTATGTATCTGTGACAGGGGTACTGGGCCAAGTACATCAAATTGGAGCGCTAGGCGTCGCGGAGTTGGAGGCTGCGTCATGTGGGACAGCTGTATTAAGTTATACTTCCATCGACTCGCCTTTCCTGCCGAAAAATATAGATTCTATTGAACTAGCGAAGTGGCTCGATTGCGTGGTGGAAGATGAGGATTTCCGTAAGAAACTTGCAGATGATGAGCGGAGCTTCGTTTTAAAGAATCATGATTCTAGAGTGGTAGCGGAAAGATGGAGAGTTCTTTGGGAAGCAGCTATTGAGAAAAGCAGTCGGACAGATAAAATCCTTCCATGGCTTGTGAGAGAAAATCCCCTCTTTCGGTCTCTCTACTAAATTAAGTTTGCGAGATTTAGAATGGTTGGGATGCTATTGATCTCGCAGGTACACCAAACACTTTATCGTCGTCAGGTACATCCTTCGTGACGACAGCTCCCATACCTATAAGTACATTTTTCCCAATTTTCACGCCATCACGTATCGTAACACCTGGGGCGATCCATGATCCTTCTCCGATTGTTACACTCCCAGCCACACAGGTCTGACAAATAATTACGCAGTTCGGGCCGATATTCACGTTATGTGCGATGTGGACGAGATTATCTATCTTTGTCCCACGTTGAATTCGGGTGTCGATTAAGGTCCCCCTATCAACACACGTATTTGCTCCAATGTAGACGTCATCTTCGATAACAACACCAGCTAGTTGAGGGAAGTGGAGATAGCTCCCATTAGGTGTTTTCTCGAAGCCAAATCCTGCGGATCCAATCACGCAACCGGGTTTCAAAATGACGTTCCGTCCAATTTTCACATCTCTATGTATATAGACGTTAGCATGAATTTCTGTGCCTTTACCTATGGTGACATTGTTCCCCACAACAACATTCGGGCCTATGAAAATGTCCTCATCAACCAGACAATCTCGGCCGATTATTGCGGTTGGATGAACCCCTCGCGGGGATCTGGGCTCGAAGAAGCGTTTCAATATTCTAATGTAAGCGAGACGAGGATTCTCAACCAATATTACTGTTTTTTCATCCGCGTGAAGGAGATTTTGGGGAATATTTATATAACCCACCACGACACTCGCTTTAGTTTTATTAATTTCTTCAACAGCTACAAGCCCTTTTTCGACACAGAATGTGATATCATCTTTAGAAGCGTTAGAGATGGGCGCATAATTCTTGAACGCCCTATTTTTTCCTAGTATTTGGTGCGGCTCTTCGAGGATTTTTATAATGGTTTCTGTAGATAGCTTCAAAAGATAACCTCACCATGAATTGCTGTATGTTAATATATAGCAATTCAATATTTCAAATTTCTACCACAATTTATTTGTCACTCGAAATCACCTAATTAAATATCGGAAGTGGTTAAATGACTAATACGCTTTATCTTGGTGCTCACCCCGATGACGTCGAGTTCGGATGTGCCGGAACAATCGCCAAGCTGAGAGAAAAAGAGAATGCGTTTATTGCAGTCTTCTCTCTTTGTGGGAAAAATAGTGGGCTTAACGTATCGTCCAGCGAGTTGAAGGCGGAACTACTCGCATCAGCCAAGACACTGAAGATATCAGAAGACAAGATATTCATTTGCGATTTTGAGAATACGAAACTGCCTGACTACTCACATGAAATACGAGCTAAATTGGAGTGGATTAGGAACGAGATAAAACCAAGCAAGGTCTATATGCCATCCCTAAAAAATGGACATCAAGACCATACAGCAGTGTCCTTTGAGGCTTTGAGGGTCTTTAAAAGAAAAGAAGAATTGAGATGCTACGAACTCCCATCTGACCTTGGTTTCTCGCCCCACATATACGTGGATATTACGGATAGTTTTGAGGAGAAGGTGAAGGCACTGAGTAGCTATGCATCCCAAGTCACTAGACCTTATATGAGAAGGGAGGTTTGGGAGACCATCGCACGGTACAGGGGGTATGGGTCAAGTGTTCTACTTGCTGAAGCCTTTGAGCTCATTAAAAGAGTTGAATGATTTTTTATTTATGATAATGAGTTGTTACCTTCTCCACTGCAGATATCACGGTTTCAATATCGTCTTCAGTTAGGTACGGGTGCATGGGTAGGCTTAAGATTCTGTTCGATAGGTCTTCGGATACCGGACACTTCTCGGGCCCCAAGAGGTTTAGGATCGCGGGCTGCTTTGTGAGCGGCGTAGGGTAGTGGACTCCGCACTCGATGTTCTCAGCCTGAAGTGCCAGAATGAACTCGTCCCGTGTGCATTTCATTTCCTCTAGGTTCAAGGTTACCGAGAAGTAACTGTAGCTGTGGTTGGCCTTCGGGGTGACTTTCTGGGGTTGGACGCCGTCTATCTTCTCTATGCCGTTCCTGAGCCTCTCACCGTTGCGGCGCCTCTTCTCGAGGAAGTCTTCCAGGCTTTCAAGCTGGTTCAGGCCTATGACGGCCATGATGTCGGTCATGCGGTAGTTGAGGCCGAGCATGACGTGATGGTATTTTCCGTCGTCGCCGTGGCTCCTGATCAGCGTTCCCAAGCGGTATAGCTCAGGGTCATTCGTCGTGACTATGCCCCCCTCCCCGGTCGTCATGGTCTTGGTCGGGTAGAAGCTGTAGCAGTTGATGTGGTCCCATGATCCAAGGTCCCTGCCATCGAATTCGGTTCCGTGTGCCTGGGCGCAGTCGCTTATTATTTTGAGTCCATGGTCCTCCGCTATCTCAGCGAGGGCGTGCATGTCGCATGAGTTGCCGAAGAGGTGCACCGGGGCTATCGCCTTCGTCTTCTCGGTTATCTTCTCCTTAACATCCTCCGGGTCGATAAGGTACGTCTCGGGGTCGATGTCCGCGAAGACGGGTCTGGCGTTGCTGAAAAGGACGGTGCTCACCGTCGCGATGAAGGTGAAGGCGGGAGCTATGACCTCGTCGCCCGGCTTCAGGGTTGACAGGTAGGCGACGTGGAGGGCTGCGGTGCCGCTCGATACGGCATAGGCGTACCTTGCGCCCACCCTCTCGGCAAATCTCTCCTCGAACTCTTTAGTGTATGGTCCCATTCGGACGTAGCCTGACCTCAGGACTCTGGCTATGTCGTCTGCGTCTTTCTGGGAGAAGACAGGTTTCGCGAGAGGGATCTTTTTATCGGATACAGGTTTGCCGCCGAAGATGGCGAGTTCATCCATGATATCTGCTCAGGTCAGAATGTAATTAAGTTCTTCTCAGGAACTTTGAACAGATCTTTGCTTGGAGTTAGACCTCCGCGTTCCTAGGCGCTTGATTCCAGGCTCCGGGTGGAGCCATGACGGGTCCCCGTAGACCGGGTTCGGGTAGGCGTAGAAGCCCTTACCGGTTTTCACTCCCAGCTCCCCCCTCTCGACCTTGTCTAGGAGGGTTCTTGGGGGGTAATCCGCGGCGTCGCCCGACTCCTCGTAGTATGTCATCTCTATGTCTCTGACGACGTCGAGCCCTACCCGGTCCATCATGCCGAAGGGGCCTGCGCTCGTTCCATAGAGGCTGATCCACACTCTATCGACGTCCTCGTGGGTGGCCACGCCCTCGTCGACGAGGTGGAGGCACTCCCTCTTCACGGCCCTCCAGACGCGGTTGAAGATGAAGCCCGTGCTCTCCTTGAGCACGGTAAGGGGCGTCAGCCCGATCATTATGGAGAACTCTCGTACCCTACCCAGGGTCTCGTCGCTGGTCTTCGTTCCGCGCATGAGCTCGACTATCCTGCTTCTCCATGGGAAGCCGTAGAAGTGCATGTTGATGACCCTGTCGGGGCGGTTCGTCGCGTCCTCGATCCTGGAGACCCTTATGGACGAGCTGTTCGTCGCCAGTATGGTACGGGGACCGCACAGCCTGCCCAGATTCTTGAAGACCTCACGTTTCACTTCGAGGCGCTCCGTGACGGCCTCTATCACGATCTCTGCAGAGGCGGCAGCCTGCGAAGCCGAGTCGGTCCAGAGCATCCTGGACAGGATGGCCTCCCTCTCCTCGGTTTTCATCTTCCCTTCAAGGATCCACTGGTCTAGGTACCCATTTACCGAGTTCTTTGATTG
>Ga0315281_10015923_pt1 | contig 10061 bp, 5 predicted proteins | sample YL17G07_0_MG_FD_204540 | JGI IMG/M metagenome (GOLD analysis project Ga0315281, IMG submission 204540) | Sediment microbial communities from Yellowstone Lake, YNP, Wyoming, USA - YL17G07_0 | ecosystem: Environmental > Aquatic > Freshwater > Lake > Sediment | place: USA: Wyoming | collected...
ATGCCAATTTTCGATGAGTTGTCGAAAAGCGGAAGCTGCTTTGAATCGCTCAAACTGCCCAAGTCCCTTAATGGCCAGTGTCTCCGGTGAATCGAGTTTTTGGGGTTCCCGCGTGAGGTCCGAATCTGGCTTGTCAAAGTCTTCTTCGTTGTTGATCGCGTAACCTTCGCCAAGCGCAAAGTCGATGAAATGAAATGGCGAACCATGGCGCCCTCGTTTGTAGCGAAGGATTTCACGTTTGACGATCGGGCCGTTACCTGGACTTTCGCCAATTTCCAGGCGATAGGTGACCAAGCGATTGATCCCGGCGATATCTAGCCGGAATTGAATCTCGATTTCCAAATCCTCTTTCTCATGGCCACGGCTGAGTACCTCCTTCAATCCGTTGCGCCCGCCCTCTATGTTGAGGGCCGTCCGCACATTTTTGGCGAGGCAATTTTTGAGAAAGGCAAAAACGCGGAAGAGCGTGGTTTTCCCAGTGCCGTTACGGCCAACAAAAACGCAATAGGCTGGGATGTTCGTAATCTCCACATCGCGCAAGGCTTTGAAATTCTTGATTCGGATCGTTTCAATGTTCATAAGTTGCTCAGCATTTCATGGAATAAATTTTTCCGCATCAGGCATGATCGTTACGGAGGCGTCCGGCGAGGATACGCGAAGCTTCGGAGTCGGTGATCCATTCGTTCATGCCCTCGGCGTTTCCCAGCGCAGCGAGCCATTCGAGCAGGGCGATGAAACCTTCGCGTTTGCCCCAGTAACCCTGGCCGAAGGTGTCGCGCAGGTATTGACGGCCGGGCTCCGGGCTGTTTTCCGCAGCAGTGGTTTCGCGAATTGAGAACATCAGATGCCGGAGTGGCGAAGCCGCAAACGGATGCGGCGCTCCTGTGCCAGCGCGGCCACGGCGGGCCGGAAGGGCCGTGGCATCGGACTCTGCGCCTTGGATGGGTGCGAGCAGACCCGCCGCTAATCCAGAGGGCGTGAACATGCGGGTGCCGTTGGCTTTGTCGCTCTTGAGGAGAGGGCGAATGTCGGTCACGCCGAAGCCGCGCGCCAGCTCCTCATACATGCCTTTGCGACGTTCCCCCCGGCTCTCGATGTCGAGGGCACGCAGGTAGTAGCGCTCCACCAGCGAAAGCTCGCGCCATGAGTGGTCCAGTCCACGGGGAACAAGCGTGTCGCACGCAATGCCGAGGGCGCGTTCGATAACGGTCTGGAAGTCGCTCTTCTCGTCTCTGGCCCTCACGGCAAAGACCTCGTGCTCCACGTCCTTGCCATCGAGTGTGCCGTATTGGGTAAGCACCTTGAGCGCGGCCGCGTAGGCAGCGAGTTGGTAGTCAGCATCGTTGAAGTTGGGTTCGCCATCTTCGTCGAGTGCTTGCATGGACGCGATCTGGCGTTTTACTTCGTCTTCCACCAACGGATAGACCTCGTCGAGAAAACCCGGTTCGCTGGCGACACGCTTGCGCAGTACAAGGCAGACTGTACCTTGAACGTAGTTGCCCTTCTTGATGCCGACGGCTTCGGTTTCGGTGCTGATGGTCCACGCGGCGGTGGCCTTCAGTCCGGCGGCCCAAAGGATCATGCCGAGATCAGCCCATACCGCCGGGTCTTGGTGGGTGAACATGACCATCTGCAGGCCATTGTCCGGCATGTGTTGGGCGAGGTTCTTGTAAATCTCGACCATGGAGCGGCGGAAATCCTCGCCATCGCCGCGCACTGCCAGTTCGGCGCGGGCGTCGCGGATCCATTCGGGAAAAACTTTGGCGAGCTGCCTGTCATACCAAGCGAGGAAGAAGTCGCCGAGTTCATGGTAGTTGACGGCATCGGCGTAGGGCGGGTCTGTGATCCAGAAGTCGCAGGTCTCGCCTAGGTCGCGGGCGTCACTGGGCTTAACTTCGACCCGCGTGCAATCGAAGGATTGATTGGCTAAGGAAATTTGTGCGTGGGTGAGCGCGAGAAGTGGTCGGCTTGAGTAATTGAATAGTGTGTTTAGTGCCTGGTTGAGGAAGGTGTTCTTACCTCGTGACATCTGTGACTTGTGTGACAGCCAGCAACTCAGCCGGCTATCCCAGTCCGCAAATCTTCCCATGTTTAACATAGTTACCACAGACAAACGCCGATTCTGGGAGCCCGACGACAGATTTGCCAACAGCCCATGCGTCAACAACTGCCGCGGCGTGAACAGATGGTGCCAATGTGTCCATCCACGCTCTCGAAAAAGTCGATCAGTTTCTGCGCCGCTTTCGGGAATCGCCTTAGATGGGATGAACCCCTCGCGTTGCCAGTCGGAAAAGCGTTCACGCAGCAATTTGAGCACTTTTGCTTCGCGGGCGAGATCGGTGGCATCGGGCGCGGCGTAGCGGCGGTTTCCATCGGAATCCATCCAGCGAATGCAGTAAAGTCGTTCTTGAAAAACGTCTCCCTTGCGAGGCACTAGGTCGTCATTGGTCCAGCGGCGCAGACCATCCGATCCACGCAGTGCTTCAATCGACCACGATCGACTGGAATCAAACGGGTCCACCACTCGGCTATCGACCACCGTCGACCCTGTCCTTTTGCACTCCGCCATTTCGGCATTCGAGACGACGGCCACTTCGGGTTTCAAACAATCCGACTCGGGAACTTGGCGCCATCGAACGATAACTTTCATGTATTCGTCCACGACCCAACTTGGACTAAGAGGGATGTAGTAGTCGCAGCCGTCCGGCTTCACCTCTACGCAGTAGACGTAAGCCTCTGCCCGCTCGCCCCGATGATTGTGTTCGATTCCCCATTCTGTGATTTGCCTGTCGGCGGCTGCAAAGACCGCTTCCTGAAAGCGGCGGATTTCCTCCTGCACTTCATTTCCGCCGCCGAGCAGATTCAAACTGGCCCAGGTGAGCAGGCCCGCCACGGGATTGAGATCGGAACCGAAGGCCGCGCAGCCTATGCGGGCAGCCTCGAACGGGATAGAGCCGCCGCCGCAGAAAGCATCGCCGACGCGTGGCGTATGGCCGAAAGTGCGATGCCCGAGTTGCTCGACAAGTTCGGGAAGGCAGGTGGCCGTTGTGCCAAGGTGGGCATTGATCTCTGCCCAAGCCGCCGTTGTGGGGCCTTCGATGTTCTCTGGGCGTTCGCAATCCTTAAGGCGTTCCGCGTAAGTTAGGGCATCGAAAGTGGCGCGATTTTTAATCCTTCCTTTGTTCCGCTGCCATGTGCCGTTGTCGTCCATAGTCAGGATCTTGAGAAAAATCTCCCGATCCTTCTTCGGGTTATCCGACGCAGGCATCAACATCCCGAGGATTGAAGCCCGAACGAGGATCAGCGGCTTGCGTCCCCACCACTTGCCGAGACCGGTTAGTGTTTGACTTGCTCCCGCCTTACGCTCCTTGTAAGACTCCGCGGAAAGGCGAGCAATAGGAAATTGCGTTTCGATAAAAGTGGACATTGCAGAAATGAAGCCTGTCAGAGTGAGAGTGAGAGCTGCGAATGCCCAAGAAGCTCGCGGCGCGCGCGGGGCGAAAGGCCCTCGCCTTTAACGAAAGGATTGTCAGCAATGGCGGCGCGCAGTGCCTTACGCCAGCCCACGCCTTTCTGCATGGCTTGGCCAGTGGTGGCCACGGTCATGGTGTAAAGCCACCAGCGCTCCTCGGGGGCCAGAGCTTCCCAGTTGCGCAGGGCATTGGGGATGTCGTCGGGCGAGGCATCTTCCACCGCCCAGCAAAGGATGCAGAGTTCCTTGCCGAGCGACGGATGCACGGGCACGGGCTTGCCAGGGTTCTTCTGAAACTTTGCGGCAGGCAAACCGTTGGCACGAAGGCGGCGATTGGCCTCTTCCCAGAACGCCGGGGCGAGTGCCTGCCAGCGAGTACGGTCGATGACTACTCGAAGCGAAGGATCGTTGGGCGACGGCGCATCCATCGCGCGGGCGCCCAGATGGTCGAGGTCATCCCCCCGATGCTCGGTGATGCAGATGAGGTCACTACCTCCACTGCCCTTCGGGATGTCAATCAAAAAGCCGTGGCGAGCTTCTTCTGGGAGAAACCCGAGGCCGACGACTTTGCGGGCTGACGATGAACTGGCGCGTGCCATGCTTATTGGCCTACGTTCTGGCTTACTTTGGCGGCGTTGAACGGTTGATTGGTGGCCTTGAGCCAGTCGAGAAGCGCCTGTCCGGTGGGGAAGCCAAGGGAGCCAATCGTCATTCGCAGGCTACCGCCGCCGACGACTTCCTGAAGTTTATCTGCGACGGATTTCACGGCGGCGGCAGCGTAGCCGCCGTCCAAGGCGCCGGAATACTCCACGTTCTGCTGGCCGTCGCTGCTCTCGGCCGTGAGGCTGATGTCATAGACGCTAACACCCGCGGCGAGTTCCAATCGCTGGATAAAGTCCCAGACCGCCCCGGCGTCATCGAGTTTGGTCTGTTGGGTCCAGCGGGCCGGCAGTATCGGATCAATGGGCGGGCGTTCCTGCCCTTTCTGCGGAATCGCGATGCGGATCGCGTCGGAGTTCAGGTCATAACCGGTGGACACAGCCATCGCGCAAACGACGCGGCACTTCGCGGGAACGCGGAAGACTCCATCGTAAGTGGCAAATCCCGCGCTGGTGGGTGAGGAACCATCCGTCGTATAACGGATGGAGGTTCCATTGGCTTTGGGCAGGGCGAGTAACTCGACTTCGTAATGATCGCCCCGGTTGTGAAGCTGGTATTTCAACCTGAGCTTCGCCGTCCATTCCTTCACCACGCTTACGCGCGCCTGGTCGACGGGATCGAAGGCGAGAAATCGGTAGCGCATGCCAGTCGCCTCAAAGCGGGTTGGCGTTGGCACCGGACTGGAAGCAATGGTGGGATCGGAATCTCCCGTTTCATAAACAACCGAAGGTGCATGCAGCGGTTCTATTTTCAGATAAGTGATCCCATCGCCGTCTTCCTGCGTGGAGAGTTCACGAATAGAAACTTCGGGAACGGGTGGCGGGAACGGGCCGCGACGAATGTGGTTGCCTTCTTCGCGCCACAGCCCGCGGCGAAGACACTCGGCTTTGAGGTCATCGAGCGCCGAAAGTTTGTGCAGGGGCCAATTGGTATTGACCGCAGCGGCGCGTTTGAAGTCGGACCAGAGGACGACTTTGGTCTCTTCTGATCCGAAGAGGCGCGCCTCCGCTCTGATGCGGAAGCTGTCGTCGTCGATCTTGGTCGTGAATTTCTGCGGGCCTTCGAGAGTGTGACGAAGGGTGGCCTCACCGCTCTGGTTGCCGGCGAAGGCGAGATCGGTGCCGGTGGTTCGCAGCGCTGAATTAATGGAAGGATAGACAATCTGGTCGAAAGATTCTTTCAGTGCTGCGTTGAATTGCAGGCCCACGCGGTCTCGTAGCGCGTCGAGCGCCCGCCACTGCGGGTCATCGGAAGGGGTGTTCTCTGCCTTGAGTTCATCTTCGATGCTTTGAAGGGCGCGCGCCTGACGGGCGGAATCGAGCACTTTCTGAAAAGTGTCCCGCGAGCCTGTGAGAAAAAGGATGCGATTTTTGTATTGCTGCTGATTCCACCACGCCTGCCAGTCGGCGGAAACGGGCAACTGGTTCGCCTGACCGCCCGGCCGCACGATGACAAGTGTGGTCTTTTCCTGCTCGACCTGAACTTCATCGGGTGGCGGCAAAACTTTGATGACCTGGTAACAGTCGCGCAGCGAAGCGGAGAAATAGGACTCCAGATGTTCGCGGAGCATCCGGTCAACGGTTTCGGCGTGGAGTGAGAGCGCCGTCGAACGCAGCTTGGCGGCGAGGTTCTGCTGATTCTTGAAGAACAGCCGTCCGTCGGCTGAATTGTGCAGATACCAGGCGCGGGTTGCCAGTTTGTCGAGAACATTGGCCTTGAAGGTGGATAAGTCGCGCCCGGGACGCTGGAGACAATCGACGAGTTGATATTCACGTAGGCCGTGAATGGCGCCCGGCGTAGTCGAAAGCGAGGCAACGAGTATCAGGCGGGCGGCGTCGGACGCATCGGAATTGCCATTGGCAAGGTCGATCTGCTCAACCTCCGCATCGCCACTATGGGCGATGTCATGGGCGATGGCCTCACTGAGCGACGGGTTGATGGTGCGCACCTCGGAAGCAATTTCATCCAGATTCAAGTCGAGATCGTAGGGATGGATCAAGTCGATGCCGGCAGCTTTCTTTGATGTCCAAAGATTGGACACGACCATTTGCATGAGGCGGATGACGCCCCGGGTTTGCTGAAAACCTTCGTTTTCCTTGAACTTGCCCACGAGTTCCCGGAGGTCGGGATGGAACGGATAGGCGTCAACGGCGCGAGTGTAAAGAGCTTCGGGCGAGGTCGTGGTCAGGCCCATCTTGTTCGCCTCGCGCAGTGCCTCGCGGTAAGCCCCAGCGACCTTCTGGATTTCCGGCTCTGGCGCATTAGTCTCGAAAAGGCGTTTGCGCAATATGTGATACAGCTCGTCGCCGTTCGGATTGACGGGAGTGATTGGGACGGCGATTCGCTTGGATTCCGAAGTAATACCTTGGACCGCCCGACTGAATGCAGCGTTGAGGTTTGCCTGGCCGAGGCTGAAATTCGTTCCTGCCAAATCGGAAAGGACCAGACACACATTGTTCATCTCGGCGACCGCCACGAAGAGATTCCCGAGCGCCGCCGTCGTAACGACCCCCAAGTCACTATTCCCGACTGAGACCGCCACCGCGTATTCCAGATACGGCGGTAGTTCGTCGAGAAAAAGAACGAGCGGGTCTCCACCGAGTAACTGCTTCCAGGCCTCGGGTCCCGGGGCACTGAGCAATGGCGAAACGTAGCGGGCGAATTGCTCGGATTTTCCGAGTTGGTCCGCTATCGATCCCCAGATTCCGCCCGCGGCATCGGTGCTTCTTCCATTGAACCCAGCCACGCGACAAAGGCCAAGCTTCGGAGCAGGGTTTTGTTCGCCACTAAGAACTTTCTTTCGCAATTCGGGATCACGCGCCAACAGTCCCAACGCAATCATGCTGTGCGTCTTGCCGCCTCCCATCGCCTGCGACAACAGGAATACCGAAGAACCTGCTCCGGACCCGCCCAAGTGGCGGAACGCCCGGTCCACCAGCGTAAGCATGCCGTTGGTGAAGAAGTTCTCCTCGAAAAACTCAGGGCCATTTACCTTCCCTTTTAGAAACGTATCGAGGTTAAGAACGGTTGCTCTTCTGTCAGCAACAAAGACAGACTGGCGCGGTTTGCAGAGGGAGTGGATGCTCATATTCTGCCTAGTATTGGAAAGTGATCATGTGATGTAGCGCCGCAAATGCCCGGGCACCCAGTGCCGATGCTGCAAATGTACTTCAATGTACCGTAGTGTCCGGCATAATCCACCTGATTGACACGGCAACATCCTGTCGAGCAAAACGCGGAAGCCCTTGCCGCGCTGGAGTGGCCTACTAGTCCATGGGCGAGGATGAGAGAGCGACATGGGTTTCTTCCGTCAATTCGACGAGTTTGATCCGCTGACCGGAGCAGTGCCCGATCATCCGTTTTCACATCTCCCGTCCATCGTATCGAGGGCGCGAAGGCTACTCAAGAACAGAACGCGCGATGAAATCGTCAGTGCCGCGCATAACGCCGATTTCTTCATTGAGGAGTACTTCAGCAGCGAGAAGGCTGATTACATTCGGCGGTTGTTGGACAGGGGTGGGTGGGAGCTTGGCTATCTGCCTTATGAGGCTCGCAATGAAGCCGGGGTTCGTGAGCTCTTGGATAACTGGCCTTCCGAGGCCGATGATCCTCCGCCCGATATACCAACACCAGAGAATACTTCTGAATTGGACGCGCTGAAGGAGTGCATCGGACATTACGTGCTCGATGATGACGCCGAATTTTCAAAGGGACGCGAGTTCGAGTATTTCGCGGTGCTGGCGCTGTGGCTTGTTGCGGACGCATTGCATTGGCTAAACTGGACATCGGATCCAAAGGTGCTAACGAAAGCATTGCAGGATACATTCGCGCCGATGCCCCCAGGGGAGTTCCCGGAATTGACGGCGGGGATCAACAACAAATTTCAGGAAAGTCGAGATCACGTTCCGGAGTTGGTCGAATCTATGCAGACTGCCATGAAGGTCGGCAAAGCGTTCGGCACGACCGATACGTCTATCAGCCTGTCTTTGGCAGGATCAAGTGCGTTGTGTGCGATGGACGCAGTTTGCTATGCCGAACATTTGCACGACACGAAAGCCCAGGCTGAAGCGCTGTTTAATTTGCAACTCCAAATCCACCAGACTGCGCAGAAAATGGATATCCTGGCGGAAGAGAAGGCGAAGCAAAGAGTCTCACTTGCCGCGAGCAAGGCGGCGATCAAGCGCCATGCGGAAAACCGCGCCATGAAGGAGCAAGTGTTTGAGTGGTGCGCGGCGCATTTGCATGAGTATCCAAGCATGGACGCGGCAGCGGAATCCATTGCGGGAAAAGTTGTACCCGTTACGTTTCGGACTGCGAGAAGCTGGATTGGGGAGTATCGAAAGAAAGGACAGTCTGCGCGCAAACTGTAGTACCAGCGCGCACGGTATGCGCTAAGCCAGCAGCCCGTCTTCGCGGGTGCAAGTCGTGACGATTCAATGGCGGCATGTTCAACCACACCCAAAGGGGTGCAAACATGCCGCAGACCATCTTCCGGCTTCCTGCCGTAAAAACGGAATCGGGCTATTCCCGTTCCACGATCTACCTTCGCATCTCCCAAGGCTTGTGGACCAAGCAGGTGAGCCTGGGGCCGCGCTGCGTGGGCTGGCCCGCGCATGAAGTGGCGGCGCTGAACGCGGCGCGCATCGCCGGCAAGAGTGACGACGAAATCCGTGTCCTGGTGCTGAAGCTGGAAGCAGCGCGCAAAGCTGCTGCGTAGGGGGCGCGGTGATGAGCGCGCCCGTGACAGTTTTGCCGCCCGACGCGGTGGAAACCGACATAACCGGCGAAACCGATCTTGTCGGCAATGGTGAATTCCTGCTGGCCGTGTTCGGTGAGCTTGTCGATGCGCGCCCGGTAGTGGTGAGCTTCGAGGGCAACCCGGTCAGCGTTCTGCCCAAGGTCTGGTTCGGCAGGCCGTGGCAGGGCACAGCCGATCTCGCCGTCGGCCTGCCCGCCGGCGCCAACAATTACTTCAGTCTCGCGGTGTTCAGGCCCGACGAGGCAGGCCATTTCCGGCGGCAGAAGGCGCGCTTTCAGGCCCTGTATGCGGTGATGCTGGACGACATCGGCACCAAGGTGGCCCTGGAGCGGCTGACATTGCCGCCGTCGTGGCTGCTGGAGACATCGCCCGGCAATCATCAAGCTGGGTATCTGCTGCACGAGCCGCTGACCGATGGGTCCGCTGCCGATCGCCTGATGAATGCCATCGTTGCTGCCGGCCTCTGCGATCCCGGCGCCAACGGCCCGCGGGCGCGGCTGGCGCGCTTGCCTATTGCGGTGAATGGCAAGCACACGCCGCCGTTCCAGTGCCGCATGGTTGAGTGGTCGCCCGAGTTGCGTTATTCGGTCGAGAACCTCGTCGATGGCCTTCAGTTGGAGATGGTATCTGCGGGGCGACCCGTGCGACAGGGCACGCGCGCCGCGCAACAGCGCCCGAGTGACGGCGACCCAGTCTGGATACCACGCCCCGAGGAAAACAGCGTGCTGGCCGCATTGCGCAACCGTGGCCTGTACAAGGCGCCGCTGGGCGATAGCAAGCACGACATCACCTGCCCGTGGGTGACGGAGCACACGGGCGCGGTGAACGGCGGCACGGCCTATTTCGAGCCCGACGATAACTGGCCCATCGGCGGATTCAAGTGCCTGCACGGCCATTGCGCGGAGCGGCATGTGCGCGACCTGCTGCGCTTTGTGGACATCGAGGTCAACGCCGCGAGCATGAAGCCCACGATCCGCGTCAGGGCAGGGGAGATTCACCACGTCGCGGATGCAGCCGAGCGTGAGTTGGCGCTCTCGCGGCGGCACTACCAACGCGGCGGGCTGATCGTGACCGTGGTCACCGACCCCGGCACCCGCGAGACCCGCGTGCAGGACATAAGTGCACCAGCACTGGTGCGGGCGTTGGCGGGTGCCGCCACATGGGTGCGAT
>Ga0315281_10015924_pt1 | contig 10061 bp, 8 predicted proteins | sample YL17G07_0_MG_FD_204540 | JGI IMG/M metagenome (GOLD analysis project Ga0315281, IMG submission 204540) | Sediment microbial communities from Yellowstone Lake, YNP, Wyoming, USA - YL17G07_0 | ecosystem: Environmental > Aquatic > Freshwater > Lake > Sediment | place: USA: Wyoming | collected...
GACAGGGCGATACCGCGCATCGCGGCGCCGATGCCCAGCGCTTCAGGACGCCCGAACTTGTCGTCCTTGTAGTCCAGGTCGTGCACGACTTCGGCGATGCCGGTCAGCGCGGGTTCTGAAAGGCCAAAGGCCGAGAGGAGCGTTTCGAACGTGCAGCGGTCGCCCACGTGCGTGTACTCGCCCCGATACATGTCGAAGCGCAGTTCGCCGGGTTTCTTCCGATAGTCGTTCGCAACGAACTTGAACCGCGCCCGGGCGTCGATGAAGCGGCGGATAAGCCAGGCGCTCGCGATCCGGTCGATGAACACATCGCTCCGCGTGACCCACGTAGCGCCGTCCGGGTGCTGGGCCGACGCAGGCTCGTCGCGTTGTTCGATCTCCGGGTCGGCGGCGCTCCGGAGCGCATCGATGGCGCTCTCCGCATCGCGCTTCTCAGTCGAGCCGAAGAAGTCCACCAGGCGCACCGCCTCAAGCCTCCGCCTGAGGCGCACCAACTCCTCGCTGGCGCCCGCCGAACCGCGGCCCGCCAACCGTGCGTCCTTCGCGATCTCAGCATAGTCCGCGTCGCGCTCGGTTCGAAAGAGCGCGATGAGTTCCTCGTCAGACACCCCCGAAAGCACGGCGGCCGAGCATATGGTCGCGTTCCCGCCGTCTGCGGCGATCTCGTTGGACAGCCACTGGAGGTCCTCGATAGCGCCCTCGGTTTCCGGGAGAACGTACACCGAGTTCTTGAGCATCACGGCGCCGAGCCGATGCAGGCGACGACGGACCTTCACGCGCACGTAGTCAGGCCTGTGCGGCAACTGGTGAATCAGGAGAAGCCAGCGGCGGGCCCCTTGCGAAATAGCTTCGACAGAAGCATTCATTGTCTCAATTGTATCATTGATATTTGCGGGACGCAAGTTTGGAAATGGGGGACACATGGAGCGACGCGGGTTCCTGGGCGCACTTGGCGCGGCAGCGGCAGGGCGGGCAATGATCCCGTCGTACGAACCGCGCGTTGCATCGGCGCCGGTCGAGTCAGGACTGGCCGACGAGTGGAGGCGTCATTTCCCGGCGCTGCGTCAGGCGGTGAACGGGTACCCGCTCACCTATCTCGACACGGCGGCAACGTCCCTCCGGCCCAATCAGGTCATCGACGCCGTGGCCGACTACTATCGCACGGACAACGCCAATCCTGGTGGCGCCCTCCATTGGCTCGCGCGGCGCGCCAATGAGCGGTACGAAGGCGCCCGTCGCACCGTCGCACGATTCATCAACGCGCCCGACCCGAGCGAGGTCGTCTTCACGAAGGGAACCACGGACGGCATCAACCTGGTGGCGTCGGCCTGGGGTGGCGCCAATCTCAGGGCCGGCGATCACATCCTCATCGGGCGCGCCGAACACGCGTCGAACATGGTGCCGTGGCAGTTGATTGCCCGCAAGACCGGGGCCGAGGTGCGCTACTTCGGCATTGATGACCAGGGCAAGCCCCGCCTCGACGAATTCACGGCCGGCCTCTCGCCTCGCACCCGGGTCGTTGCGTTCAGCCACGTCTCGAACGTCCTCGGCATGATCAACCCGGCCCGCGAGATGTGTGCGCTGGCCCGCGGGCCAAACCGGATCGTTGTTGTCGACGGCGCCCAGTCCGTGCCGCACATCAAGGTCGACGTGCGCGACATGGGTTGCGACTTTCTGGCGTTCTCGAGCCACAAAATGCTCGGGCCCATGGGCACCGGGGTACTCTGGGGCCGCCAAGATCTTCTCGACGCGATGCCGCCGTATCAGGGCGGGAGCAACATGGCGCACGAAGTGGATCTCGACTCGCTCTCACTGTCCCAAGGCGCCCTCAAGTTCGGAGCAGGGACGCCGAATGTGCCCGGATCAGTCGGCCTCGCGGTGGCGATGGAGTTCCTCGACAGCATCGGCCGAGGCGCGCTTTGGACACATGAGCAGAACATCACGCGTCGAATGCTGTCGCGCGTGAGTCAGGTGCGCGGCGTTCGCGTGCTCGGGTCTCTGGACCCAGAGGCCCGCGTTTCAGTGGTCTCGTTTGTCGTCGAAGGCAAAGCGCCCGCAGACGTTCTCAAGGCGCTGGACGAGCGCGGTGTCGCCATACGCGCCGGTGATCTGGCGGCGCTGCCGCTGCTCAAGCACTTCGGTGTCACGCGCGCAGCCCGGGCATCCGCATACCTGTACACCAGCGAGGCGGACGTCGACGCGTTCGCTGATGCGTTGGACGACGTCGCGAGGAAAGGATGAAATGGGTCACGCGGGAGCGCCCGAAGATCGATCGCGTCGCGTGCCCCTGGCTCATTACGCGATTCATCGATCGTGACGCCGTGTTCCTGTTCGTGCCGCCCAAGTCCGTGAGCGACGTAGCCCGCGCGACGGGCGCGACGCCGTTCGACGTTGAAGGCGTCGCGCTATCCCATGTGGGGCCGAGGTGCACCTTCGACGCGCTCCTCGATCGCTACCACCTGGACGATGCCGCGCTCCACCGCCTGGCGACCATCGTCCGCGGCGCCGACACCGACCGGCCGGATCTCGCGCCCGAGTGCGCCGGGTTGCTCGCCATTTCGCTCGGCCTTTCCCGGTTGTTCACGGACGATCACGAGCAGCTCCGCCACGGAATGGTGCTGTACGACTCGTTGTACCGCTGGCTGCGGGACGGAACGGCCGAGCGGCACACATGGAATCCGCAATCCGGGCCGGTCTAAGGCGCCATTTTGGCGGCGCGAGTGCACGCGTCGCTATCGGTCGGGTCCGCTGCGCCGTATTTGGCTCGAATGAGCCGCGGCGGCCCGGCCGCCGGGAATTCGAGGATGAAGAGCATGCTGTACTGCGGATCGCAGAGGTCCGGGAGTTTTGGTCCGCCGAGCGCAGCGACGATTGCAGCAACAGTATTCGAGTGTCCCACCACGAGCACAACATCGCCTGCCGGTCGGGCCCTTACTGCTGCTGCGACGGCCTCGACGTGCAGAGCCACAGGCGCCGCCACCGGCACCACGATCGGCGGCCTTCCCAGCGCATCCGTGACCGGCTTGGCCGTGAGTTGGGTTCGCTGCAACTGCGTGGTGATCACGGTCGTGACGTGAGCGCCACTGAGCGCTTCTGCCAGATCGAGGGCTCGCTGGGTGCCGGCGGGCGTGAGCACTGGATCGCTTGCCGGCGCGGTGGACTTCTCCGCGTGCCGGACAACGATGACGGTCGACGGTTGCGCGCGGGCGGCCGTCGCGCAGCACAGCGCGACGACCGCGAGAGTCAGACTGAAACGTTGGCGTCGCACTACTTGCTCCACGGCGGCTTGACGCCGTTCGCGCGGGCATAGGCGATGAGCTGACCCAGATGCTCGTGCAGGTCACCAGACATGATGAGCGATGTTTCGATGATCGTCATGCTGCCGCCAAAAATCGGCTGAGCGCCGACGAGCTTTGCGTTGTCCACCGCGGTCACCTGTTGCTTCATGTACGCGAAGCCTTCCGTAAGGTGTTTCAACACATCGGCCTTGGTGGACGACGCTTCGAACTTCTGGAAGGAATCCGGGCCACGCGGGATGAGCGGAGAACGGGCCGCACCATACGCCATCGGCGTGAAGACGTAGTACTCACTCGCCACATGCATGAATACCTCGCCCACGGAGCGGACTCCGGCGCCGGGCCGCCACGCGTATTTCTCCGCAGGAAAGGCTCCGGCCAGCGCCAGAAACTTGCTCTGCAGCGTGTCGAGATCCATGAGGAAGCGCTTCCGTACCTCGGCAGCCGCCTCAGCGTTGGGCGCCCCTTGGCCGGTTGCGGGAGCGGGGGGTGCCTGCTGGGCCAAAGCGGGCAGGGCGAAAGCCAGGCTGAAGGCGATGGCCAGGGTCGTGACTCGGCTGAACCGCATGGATGCTCCGATTGGGTGAGTACGAAAGATCAGGCGACTCCCCGCGCAATTCCACCTTGCGGGGACGAACCGGCTTTTGTACTTTACAGTACAAAGTACTTGTCACACGAACCCGGACCAACATGCGCGTTCCCGCTCTCCCAAGCGTGATCCTCAGTGCCCTCGTGGTTGGCGCGTTCGCGTTTTACGTGGACGTTCACAACGATGAGGTGCAGCCAGCAGCACTGATCTTGGTCCTTGGGGCCGGTACGATCGGCGCCATTTGGCCAAAATGGTCATGGGTCGGCGGGCTGGTCTCCGGAGTGTGCATTCTGCTCGGACACCTGGCGTGGAGGGCCAGCGGTCAGCCAACGCCATTCCCGTTGCACCCCAACGTGTTCGCCGCGCTCATCGCTGTCATTCCAGCCATGGTGGGAGCGCTGACAGGCGCCGGTGCGCGACTCATGTTCCGATCCACGGCAGTGCCGCGGCACTAGACAGGCGGCACCACCGGCATCCGCTCGTCCGCCGTTGGGCCGTAAATCGACGGCACTGCGATGTCGTTCAGGCGCAGATAGACCGTCATTTGCCCGCGGTGATGCACGATATGGTTGATGGTCTGTCGCACCACGGCGCCGTGGGGCATCGACAGCATCACCACCGGACCGCGCTTGAGCGACCAGGTCACCGCGAGGTCCGCATCTTTGGCAGCCGCGAGCGCGGCCTTTGCTTCCGTTACGTGCTTGTCGAACGTTGCCAGCAGATCAGACGTTTTTTCATTGCTGTAGCCGGCGAAGCCGGCGAGGTTGAGCTCGGTGTCGCGAACAGCGTTTGTGACCCAACCGGGCATGAAGGACAACAACTGGGCCAGATGCGCGATGGAGAACGACTTGGGGTGCGGCTTCCAGCCGGGATTGCCGCCCGGCACCCGCTCAAGTACGCGACGGGTGGTGGCCATCTCCTCGCTGAATTCCTCCAGAAAAGCCTGTGCGATGGTCATGGAGCACTTGCAATCAGGGGGTGGGCGGCGGCGTTGACTGCGGCAGCAGGACGAAACGTGCGAAGTTGGCCGTGTCGAAATACTTCTTGGCCGCCTCCTGGATCTGGGCGGCGCTGATTTTCCTCACCAGTTCGTCGTACGGCCCCAAGAGGCCCGCGATGCTCTCGCCGGACTGATCCCGCGTCACGATGCCGGACATCCAGTAGCTGTTCTTCTTCAGGTCCACTTCGCGGCTGCGAACGATCTGCTCGCGCACCTTGACCACGTCCGCCGGGCGGGGTCCCTGGGTCTTGATCGAATCGATGAGCGCGAAGACGGCCTGCGACAGTGTCTCGACGTTGGCGTCCGACGACTCAAAACGCACCTGAATGCCGTATTCCTGGCGCGGCCGGCGGCTGCATGCCCCGGATACGTTCGGGCTGTAGGTGCCGCCCAGTTTTTCGCGCAGCGATTCATCCAGCCGGATCTGGAAGGCGTCCAGCATGGCGCGCATTGCGATGCGGGTTTCAGGCGAATATGCGCAGGCCCCCGAAAAGACGATGATGGTGGTCGCCTTCTTCTCGATTCCCTTGCGCACCGTCTTCTGAATTACGCCGCGCGGCGCCGGATTGCCCGTGACCCGGGCACTGTCTTTGCGACCCGTGGCTGGCAGGGACGCCAGGTATTTCTCGACGAGCGGTTTGAGCATCGTCGTGTCCAGTGTGCCGACAAACACGAACGTGAAGTCGCCCGCGTCCGCGTAGCGTTCACGGTAGAAGGCGAGCGCCCGCTGCGGATTCACCTCGGCGAACGTCGCCGGCGAAATGGGACGCGCGCGGAAGTGATGCTGCGATAGCGTGACCTGAATCGTGTCGCCGTACACTTCTTCCGGCGCTGCGCCCCGGTTTTGGAGAAACGGCGTGACGTTCTGCTTGAACGCCGCCCAAGCGACGGTATCGAGTCGCGCGCCGGTGAACTGGAGGTAGGCCAGCTGAAACAGTGTCTCCAGATCCTTGGGCGACGCGAAGCCGCTGAGTCCCTCGCTCATGTCGCTGATGCTCGGCGACACCTGCGCGGCCCTGCCGGCCAACTTCTTGCCGAGATCGATGCGGTTGAACTGACCGAGTCCGCTGAGCCCCACGATCTGCGAGGAAAGCGCCGCGGACATGTACGTCGAGTCTGCCGTGAGAGACGTTCCGCCTTCGCTGAACGCGCTGAAAAGGATCTCGTCCGCTTTGAAGTCCGTTGGCTTGAGCAGGACGCGGGCGCCGTTTGACAGCGTCCATTCGTAGACGCCGGCGGCTCCCGCAATGGACCGCTGCGCCACGATACGGCCAGCGGGCCGGAGCGCGTCGATCAGCGCCTCGCCCGACACATTTTCCGCATACGCCACGACACTGACTTTCGCCGTGCGATCGAACACCGCCAACAGTGCGTTCTCAGCCGGCAACGTAACGCCGTCCTTCTGCGGCCCCTGCACGATAACGACCCGATTGTCGTCTGTAATCCAGTGTGCGGCCAGCTTGTTGACGTCGTCCAGCGCGATCGTGGGCAACAGCTTCTGGGTAATGGAGTACTCGTACTCGATACCGGGAATCACTTCGGACTCGAGGAAATTGCGGATGTACTCGTCGGCGTAGTCGGCCGATTCCGTCTTGTCGCGCTCTGCGTTGGCGCGTTCGTAGCCGCGCAGCAGGTTGGTCCTGGCGCGGTCGAGCTCCGCCTGAAGAAAGCCGAACTGGTCCACGCGCCGGGATTCCACGAGCAGGGCTTCAAGCCCGCGCTCCACGCCGCCGTCCTGCACGGCGGCGTCGAGTGAGAACGCGTCGACATCCCGCGCCAGGAAACTGCCTTTGCCGGCGCCCGCGCCGATGAACGGAGCGTCTGGCTTCTGCGAGATCTCGCCCAGCCGGCCGTTGAGCATGTTCAGATACAGGCGCTCGACCAGGTCGCGACGGTAGTCGCCGACGGTGGTGGTCGTGGACTTCGGCACCTTGAAGTACAGGCTGACGTCGGTGCTGGTGGCTTCCTTGTCGCTCGCGATGGCGACGAGTGGAGCTGCGTTCGGCGGTACGCTGGACGCGATACGAGCAGGGGCATTCGGTCGGCGCGCGATACCGGCAAAGTGCGCCTTGATGCGCGCCTCGATGTCGGCCGGATCAAAGTCGCCTACCGCGATGACGGCCATCAACTCCGGGCGGTACCATGCCTGATAGAACGGGCGCAGGCGGGCCGCCGTGGCGGACATGATGCTTTCCTCTGTTCCAATCGGCAGCCGCTTGGCGTACTGCGAGTTCTTGAGCGCGATGGGGAGGATTTGCTTGAACATCCGCTCGCCGGCGCCTTTGCCGCCGCGCCACTCCTCGCGCACCACGCCGCGTTCGCCTGCCACCTCGGCCGAGTCGAAGACCTGGCGATGGGCCCAATCCTCCAGAATCGTGAACGCCTGTTCGACGATGCGTGCCGTGTCGGTGGGCACCGGAAGGATGTAGACCGTCTCGTCGAACGACGTGTAGGCGTTGAGATCGGCGCCAAATCGTACGCCGATCGACTGCAGGTATTTGACAAGGTCGTTCTTGGCGAAGTGCTCCGTGCCGTTGAACGCCGTGTGTTCGATGAAGTGAGCGAACCCCTGCTGGTCGTCCGTCTCAAGAATCGATCCGGCATTGATCGCCAGGCGCAGTTCAGCGCGCTTCTCGGGCTTCTTGTTCTGGCGGATGTAGTAGCGAAGGCCGTTCGGCAGCACGCCGATCGTGATCTTCGCGTCCGTCGGAATGCGGGTGGCCAACGAAAGCTCCGCGGTGTCAGGCCGCGCTTGCTGCGCAGCGGCGGTGATTGACAGGGGCGCGAGGGCCAGCACCAAGCCGGGAACAAGGAAACGACGCATCACGTGTGCACCATCTGTAAAGGGGTTTGGGAGCCCCTAAAGTAAATGCACTTCGGGTGCGCCGGTTGGGCGCGCAGCCCCGGGCGCTATACTCACTGCCATGCGCTTTGCGTTTGTGGGACCTGCGTGTGTGGGACTTGCTGTTGCGGCGGCATGCGGTGATTCCGCCTCGACGATGCCCACCGACGAAGTGCCTACCGGGAGCTTTGCAAGCCTTCAAGCCGGCGTATTGTCGAAGAGTTGCGCTGTGGGCGGCTGTCACGTTGCTGCAAGTGCTGCGAACGCGGGCAATCTCTCGCTGGAGGGCGAAGCGGCCTGGGCCAACCTTGTCAATGCGGCGCCGACGCTGCTCTCCGCGAGACAGGCGGGACTTCGCCGCATCAGGCCCTTCCGGCCTGACAGCAGCCTGCTGTACCTCAAGCTCATTTCGCAACCGACCCAATCAGGAAAAGACTACGGCAACACTATGCCGGTGGGCGCCGCGCCCCTGTCCGCGGGACAGCTGGAGTTCATCCTGCAATGGATCGCTGCGGGAGCACCCAGGGCCGGCGACGTGGCCAACGCGTCGCTCCTGGCAGACGCCACGCCGCAGCCGAGTGCTGCTTTCCAGCCGCTGGCCCCACCCGTGGTGGGTACCGGGTATCAACTGCGCGTCGACCCGTTCGTGGTCAAACCCGCGTTCGAGCGCGAACTGTTCGTGTATCGCAAGGTGGGCAACGCGGCGGATGTCTTCGTCAACCGCATCGCGTACCGTATGCGCCCCCGGAGCCACCACTTCGTGATGTACGCGTTCGACACGGCCGCGCCGCCACCGTACTTCCCGCCCGTCGACTTCGTTCGCGACATCCGGAACGAAGATGGCACGATGGACGTGCTGAGCATGCTGCCGATGGCGTTCCACGTGTTCGTCGGCGGCTCGATGCAGACCGAGTTTGGATACGACTTCCCGCCTGGCGTAGCGCTGCGGTTGCCCGCCGCGGCGGCGCTCGACCTGAACTTGCACTATGCCAATCGCACCGCGAGTGCGGTGACAGGCGAAGCATATGTGAACCTGTACACGGTGGACCCCGCGAGCGTGCAACATATCGCGAAAACGCTCAACATGTCGAACACGAGCTTCTCGTTGCCAGCGGGCCAGCGGACGACCATTGGACGGTCGTTCACAGTCACCAAGTTGACCACCGTGTTCGCGCTCACGTCGCACATGCATTCCCTGGGCGAACGGTTTCAGATCGCCATTCTGGGCGGCGCGCGCGACGGCGAGGTCGTCTACGAAAGCACAGACTGGGAGCACCCGCAGATGCTGATGCTCAACACCCCGATTGTTCTCCAGCCCGGTCAGGGTCTCAGGTCAATCATCACGTGGAACAACACGACCGCAAACACGGTGCAGTTCGGCCTGCTCAGCACGAACGAGATGGGGATCATTTTCGGGTACTACTACTAGCCGCGCGCGGTGGCCCTTCGGTGCACGAGTGCAAGCCGGGGGCAACAGTTGAAAGACGGTCGTGCTGCGTGTCTCTTTCTTCCGCATGACCATGCGAGAGAAGCTCGAGCTGCTGGACAAGCGCCGCGCCGAGGCCGAATTGGGCGGCGGCGAAGAACGCCTCAAGGCCCAGCACGACAAGGGCAAGCTGTCCGCCCGCGAGCGGCTGGACCTCCTGCTGGATGAAGGCTCGTTCGTGGAACTGGATCGCTTCGTCGTGCACCGGTCCACCGACTTTGGACTCGACGAGCAAAAAGTGTACGGCGACGGCGTGGTGACGGGTTACGGGCGGATCGAGGGGCGTCTCGTCTACGTGTTCTCGCAGGACTTCACAGTGTTCGGGGGATCGCTGTCGGAGTCGTTCGCCGAGAAGATCTGCAAAGTGATGGACCTCGCGGTGCGGAACGGAGCGCCGATCATTGGCCTCAACGACTCCGGCGGCGCGCGCATCCAGGAAGGCGTCGTTTCGCTCGGCGGCTACGCCGAGATATTTCTGCGCAACACGCTGGCGTCCGGAGTTGTGCCGCAGATCTCCGCCGTGCTGGGGCCGTGCGCGGGCGGTGCGGTGTACTCGCCGGCCATCACCGACTTCACGTACATGGTGCGGCACACCTCGTACATGTTCGTCACGGGTCCCAACGTCGTGAAGACAGTCACGCACGAAGACGTGACAATGGAGCAACTGGGCGGTGCGGACACGCACGCGGGCACGTCCGGCGTTGCGCACTTCGCAATGGACTCAGAACCGGCCTGCCTCAAGGCGATTCGCGATCTGTTCCGCTTTGTGCCGTCCAACAATCTCGACACGCCGCCGCGCGGCGCGGGGACCGATCCGCGCGACCGGCGCGACGACGCATTGCTCGACG
>Ga0315281_10015925_pt1 | contig 10060 bp, 9 predicted proteins | sample YL17G07_0_MG_FD_204540 | JGI IMG/M metagenome (GOLD analysis project Ga0315281, IMG submission 204540) | Sediment microbial communities from Yellowstone Lake, YNP, Wyoming, USA - YL17G07_0 | ecosystem: Environmental > Aquatic > Freshwater > Lake > Sediment | place: USA: Wyoming | collected...
TGCCCGAGGTCATTGACTGCTGGTTCGATTCAGGTGCCATGCCCTTTGCCCAGTGGCATTATCCTTTTGAGAATCAGGATACTTTCAGGGCTAATTTCCCTGCTGATTACATCTGCGAGGCGGTGGATCAGACGCGCGGCTGGTTCTACAGCCTGCACGCTATCTCCACTCTAATTATGGAGCAGCCCTGTTTCAAGAATGTGATTTGCCTCGGCCATATCCTAGACGCCGCCGGGGAGAAGATGAGCAAGTCCAAGGGGAATGTGGTGAAGCCTGAGGATGTGCTCGCTGCCAGTGGTGCCGATGCCTTGCGCTGGTATATGTATACCTCTTCCCCGCCGGGCAACGTGCGCCGCTTCTCCAAAGACCTGGTTGAGGAGGTAGTGCGCAAGTTCCTGCTCACCTTGTGGAATACCTACTCTTTCTTCGTGACCTATGCCAACATAGATAAGTTTGACCCTAGGACTGTTACGATAGTAGGGCAGCGACCTGAATTCGACCGCTGGATACTATCAGAACTCAACCAGCTTGTCGATGGTGTGACGCGCTCGCTGGAGGAGTACGACTCAACTGGAGCAGGCCGTAAGATTGAGGAATTTGTGGACAACCTCTCCAACTGGTACGTGAGGAGGAGCAGGAGACGGTTCTGGAAGAGTGAGAACGATGCTGACAAACAATCAGCTTATACTACTCTTTACCAGTGTTTGGTCACTCTGGCTAAGCTCCTTGCTCCGCTTACTCCTTTTGTTGCCGAGGAGCTTTATCAAAACCTGGTGAGGCCGTTTGATAAAGATGCGCCGGAAAGCATCCATCTCACTGATTATCCTCAGGCTGACCTGAACCAGGTCGACGAGAAACTGTCTGCTGCTGTCAATGTGGTGTTGAAGGTGACGAGTCTGGGGCGTGCTGCTCGCGCCAAGGCAAACTTGAAGGTGCGCCAGCCATTGGCAAAGGTTTTGGTCAAGGTCAGGACCGAAGCCGAGAGAGAGAGCCTGGAGCAAATGGCTTCTCAGGTGCTGGATGAGCTAAATGTGAAAGGGCTGAGCTTTGTTGAGAGTTTGCCTGTGGAGAAGCATCCTGAGTGGCCTGCGGTGGAGGAAGGTGGCTTGATGGTGGTGATCGATACCGACGTCAGCCAGGAGCTTCTTGATGAAGGGCTGGCGCGCGAGCTGGTGCATCGCCTTCAGACCTTACGCAAGCAAGCTGGCTTTGATATAGCCGATTACATTGAGACCTATTACCAGGGTGGGACTTCAGTGCAGCGTGTGATGGAAAGATTCGCCCTCTATGTCAAGCAGGAAACACTATCAAGGAAGCTGGTTGAAGGGAAGCCCCCTGAGGGGGCCTTCAGCAAGAGCCAGGTTATAGATGGTAATAAGGTGAATTTGGCAGTTAAAAGGTTGAAATAATCTTATCCTGGGTCTGGCCATCCTGCTAACCTCGAAATCGGAGGTCGGCTTTAGACGGATTGACCTTGGGCTTTATTCTCTCTTTTTGGTCGACCTTATCATGACTATATTGAGGTGAAGCGGTGTCAGCTTGCTTTCCAGTAGCTGTCTCAGGTTCTTCTGAGAGCGTTTGGCTTCGGTGAGCCATCAAGTCCATCTGCATCACCCGCTGCTTTAAGTGGTGTTTCCGGGACTGGTAAGGGGCTCATTTTTGTAAATGCCGAGATAAGCTTGGCGCAAAAGAGCAATATCATTGCAGAGATATAGGACCACACCATCAAAGCGATGATTGTGCCCACAGAGCCGTAGACGAGGTTGTAGGTGGCGAAGTGCCCTACGGACCAGATAAAAACGTTCTTCGCAATCTCAAGGAGCAGTGCTGCTACTAATGCCCCGACCCAGACGTGTCGCCAGCGAACGCGGGTGTTGGGAACAAACTTGTAGAGAAAGAGGAAACCCACGAAAGTGATGGCGACGCTGGTTATAATCACGATGGCGTGCCAGAGTAGCCCATTGCTCAGGAGATGCCCAAAAATGGAGATGTTCGCTGCCTGGATGATTTTGAAAGCGGCGGTCAACCCCAGGGATATGATTAACAGAGCACCTAGCCCCAGCATCATGAGAAATTCCATCAATCTCTCACGGAGGAAGGGACGGGGTTGTTTTATTCCCCAAGCGGTGTTCAGCGACTTCCTCACAGCACCGAAAAAGCCCATGCCTGACCAGAGAAGCCCTACAATGGCTATTGCTCCTGCCGTTCCCCAGCCCTGGGCGACGCCCTGGATAGTAGCGGACACAACTTGACCTGACACTGGCAACAGATCGGCTATGGCTTGAGTCACTCTGGCCCCCATATCGGGTGACCTTGAGAAATAGCCTAATATTGTGATTGCTGCTAGGGCCAGGGGAAAAAGTGAAAGCAAAATGTAATAGGAGATTGCTGCTGAGAGATGGGTGCAGTTGTCAGCTAGAAATTCATTGACAGCCTGCTTTATCGTAGCCGCAATAAAAGTTATTTGTTTCACAACCATTGTTTAACCGGCCTCCGGCATTGGCACAAATGCACTTCAGATTGAAGCTGCAAACGCCTGCAGGGTACACTAACATAGTGCACCATGACAGACAAAGTGTCAACTATCTTTACCTTAGGATAGATTGACTTTACCTTCAGTCAAAGGGAATATCAGAAGAAATCATTCCGCTTCTTCATTATTTCCGTTTTCTTCTGATATTCCTTCGTGTCCCTCGGACACTTCGCCAGGCTTATCTTGTTCGTGGCGCACGATTGTGCCCTCCTCCTCAAGGAGGTCCATGATTCGTGCTGCTCTGGGATAGCCTATATGCAGGCGCCGCTGAAGGAGGGAGGTGGAAAGGTGAGAATACTCCTTGGCAAGTCTTCTCCCCGTTGCTAACAATGGGTCCTCACCTTTCAGTTCCTCAGTTGGTAAGGAAGCAAATGCATGGGCTATAGTATCCTCTAATGGTGTGGGGGTCTGTGTTATTTGCTGCTTCCAGAAGGTTGCCACCCTGTCTATCTCCTGGTCGGAGACAAAGCATCCTCGCAGTCGCTTGGGCTTGGGGGCATCTGGCGGCAAATAGAGCATATCGCCGCCTCCCAAAAGGCTCTCAGCGCCTACGGTATCGAGGATGGTGCGTGAGTCCACGCCAGAGGCCACAGCGAAGCTTATCCGGCTGGGGAAATTGGCTTTGATCAGCCCGGTAACCACATCCACCGAAGGACGCTGAGTAGCTACGATGAGATGTATGCCTGTAGCCCGTGACATTTGGGCCAGGCGGCAGATCGCAGGCTCAACTACTTCAGCCGCACTCATCATAAGGTGCGCCAGTTCGTCGATGATGACTATCAGATAGGGCATGGGCTCGGTGGCAAGATGGCTGTGGTTGTAGCCTTCTATGTTGCGCACTCCTGTCGCTGAAAACTTGCTATAGCGGTTATCCATTTCGCGCAGGATGCGGCGTAGGGCATCGATAGCCTTGTCGGATTCAATTACGACTGGCGATATGAGGTGGGGCACTCCCTCGAAGCTTACGAGTTCTACTCGCTTGGGGTCTATCAGGAGCAGGCGCAGGTCTCGGGGCGTATTATACATCAGCAAGCAGGTGATGGTAGAGTTGATGAATACTGTTTTGCCGCTTCCAGTGGCACCGGCGATGAGCAGGTGGGGCATCTTGCACAGGTCAGCCGATACGGACTCCCCGGCGCTCCCTTTGCCCAATGCTATGGCGAGCTTTGTCTTTGTCTTGAGCTTCTGAAAAGCTATGCCCTCAATTACCCCCCTGAGGCGGACGATGGAGGTGGTGGTGTTGGGGACCTCGACGCCTACCAGCGATTTTCCAGGGACTGGAGCTTCGATTCTGATATTGGGGGTGGCTAAAGCGAGCGCGAGGTTGTTGGTGAGGGCGGTGATACGTTCCACCTTTACCCTGGTCTTGGATATCTCCTCTAGCCTCTCTACAGGATTACCATCCCTATCCAGTTTGGCCTTGCCCTCACGGTCTCGCTCCACTACTCGTTTGTATTTGCGGTCCCACCCCGGCTCTATGCCAAATTGGGTAACAGACGGCCCTGGGTTTATTTGCACTACTTTGGCCTCAACCCCGTAGCTTCTCAATGCCTCCTCGATGAGCTTTGCCTTCTGCTCGTTGCCTACTTCGGTGAATTCGATATCGGTTGCCTTATCGAGAAGTTCGATGGGCGGCAACTGCTGCTTCACCGCGATAATCTGTTGAGGCCTTGGCTCCCTGGTCTCAGCAGTCGTCGGTTTTTTCTTCTTGACACCAGGGATGGGCAGGGGTAATTGCTCTCCCGCACCTGCTTTTTCAGGCACAGCTTTGTCCTCAGCAGCCTCAGACTCGGGCGCTGGGGCCACAACTTCGCCAGCCTCTTCGCTTCCTATCTCAGGTTCGGCTGAGCTCCTACGGCCTAGCCTTTTTCTCAGAGCAACGATGGGTGCTGCTAAAAGTAGGCTGAGAGGATACTTCTGGTTTAGCCTGGCTGCCAGTCGTCCTAATCGGGGCAGGAACCATTGGAGGCCAGACAGGGTTACCAAGCCTGCTCTCTTTGTTGCTTGGTAAAAGAGCTGAAGAAATCTAAGGCTCGGGCGGGGGATGACCAGCCCTATCCCCACCAAGAACAAAATGACAAGGCGCACTGCTGGTGGAGCACCGACGCCCTCGTTGCCGATGAAGTTTCTCCCGGCGTTTCCTCCGAGGCTTACCTGGGAGAAGTCAGCATTGGCGATTGACCCTGAAGGTAGTAATAGAGCGAATATCCCCCAGAGGGCAAGGGTGAAGACTATAGCGCCCAGCCAGAGGTTCCACCACTTAAACAGGCTACTCCATCCCTGTCGCCATACTACATAGACGATAACCGCCACCCACAAGACTCCCAGAAAGAAACCGAAACCTATCGTCTCGAAAATATCGTGGCCCAGGAAAAAGATTATCGCAGCTATAGCAGCTACTGCAATGACAATCCACCACATCCCCCTAGGCATGGGCAGAAGAGCCAGAGATGCCTGGGGTTTACTAACTTGTTTCTTGGAACGCGATTTTGCCATTTTTATGTCTTCTTCCTAGAACATGGATAGCTGCTGGGGTTCATCCTCTTTTTTTACCTCCTCCGCCGGCTCCACTTGAGCCAGCAGCGGGGGGATTTTGAGCATATCTGCTTCTATGGTCTGGCGCAGGCTCTGCTGGTGCAGGGCAGCCGCAGGATGATACATGGCGAAGTATATGATACCATCTTGCTTACGCGCTTTACCATGAACCTTGCTGATGGGCTCTCCAGGGAAGTACCTTGCCAGTGAGTAGCGGCCGAGGGTAACTATCATCTTGGGTGAGAGCAACTCAAGCTGTTGGTCCAGCCATTTCTGACAGTTCTTAATCTCTATGGGAAGCGGGTCGCGATTATTGGGGGGACGGCATTTAATCACGTTACAAATATAGACATTGCTGCGCTTGAGACCGATAGAGTTGAGCAATTGCTCCAGGAACTGCCCCGCCTGGCCTACGAAGGGACGCCCCTGCTGGTCTTCGTGGAACCCCGGAGCCTCTCCGATGAACACTATCTGGGGCTTTTCTGGGCCTTCTCCGGGGACTGTCTGTGTGCGAGTCCTGGCGAGCTCTTCACAATCCGTGCATGCAGCTATTTTTCGGTATAGCTCAGCTAACGCTGACACCTTGACCTCCTCGATTGAATAGCAGCATTCTGCATCCGATGAGCAGCAGGAAGATGGCAAAAGCCCTGGTCAACCATTCTGCGCTGACCTGGCCCGCTGCCCATGCCCCCAGATATGAAAAGGCGACTGCGCTGGGGATTATCAAAAAAACTGTGCTCAATTTTACGTTCCCTTGCCTATAGTGAATAAAGGCACCAACCAGGGCTGTGAACATCATGGCGGCGAGCGCGACCCCTTGAGCTGTGTGCTGTTCAATATGCTTTTCGCCACCTAGAAGTAGGACCATTGCCGGTATTGTGATTGTCCCACCGCCGACACCGAGCATTCCGCTGATAACTCCTGCGACTAAGCCTACGACAACGGCAATCAGTATATCCATGTGTTATCAGCCTACCTCACCAATAGGAATATCCCGATGGCTATGGTATATACGCCGAAAAGCTGCCGCAGCCTAGGAGCAGGCACTTTCATCATCAATTTTGCTCCAATAATAGAGCCTGCGACGCTGGCTGAACCTATTTCCGCCACGAGCACCCAATTCATGTTGCCGCGCAGGGCATATACTACGGCGCTTATTATAGCGATAGGAACGATAACCGCAAGCGAGGTGCCGTGAGCCTTATGCTGCGTGAGACCGAGGAGCGCGACCATCATGGGCACCAGCAGTATGCCGCCCCCTACACCCAGAAAACCAGCAGCCAGCCCGGCGATGGCTCCGGTCGCTATATACCAGATTAGCTTAGATTTCATTGTATTTTGGTCTCAACCTATTTGAAAACCGATAGTAGCACTCATAATAAGTCTATGAAGCTATTGTGCTCGGAAATCTGCGGTTGTCAAGGGGGTTCGGCGATAATGTAATTGGGGGCGGGGGGGGGTGAGGATACCAAAGGGGGGCGACCTATGGAGTAAATTTACCATAAAAAGGGGGACTGCGATAAAGAATGAAAGAGCCGCGATGCTTATTGCAGGGATTGAATAGCTCATCGCAATTCCCCAGGTTTTTTTGCCTTATTTTGTCCAGCTACTACTCGTCCTCTACCCCCTGTTCTTTAATATAGTCAATCGCATCCTGTACAGTCTTTATTTTTTCAGCATCCTCATCGGGGATCTCTATTCGTTTCGCTTCGTTGCTAAACTCCTCTTCCAATGACATCACTAGTTCTACGAGATCGAGGGAGTCAGCGTTGAGGTCGTCGACGAAGGAGGACTCAGGTTTTACATCTGCTTCCTCGACACCCAACTGGTTAACGACGATTCTTTTCACTCTCTCGAAGACGGTTGCCATCCTTTTGTCTCCTTCCTGATGAATAGTCTGCCTGACCGCCTGCTTTAGCCTGGCTTATCGCGCCAAGCACTCCATTAATGAACTTGGGTGAACTCTCGCTGCCGAAGGTTTTGGCGAGCTCCACCGCTTCGTTAATAGCTGCTTTTAAGGGCACTCTATTTTCTATCGAAATCTCAAAAATTGCAAGCCTCAATATATTTCTGTCGACCACAGCCAGTTGCTGTACAGGCCAGTTGGGGGCATGAGCCTGAATCAGGGCATCAATCCGCTTTACGTGCGCCAGCACTCCCTTGACCAGCTCCGTGGCGAAGAACACTGCTGATTCCGGCAGTGCTTGCTCTTCGGCCAACCTGTTCAGGGAAGCTTCTGCGTTGTGGCTGGTGCAATCGCTCTCGAACAGCGCCTGCAGCGCCACCATCCTGGCCTTGTGCCTCATGCCTGGCATAGATCCCTCGACTGAGGCTGTTTCATATTGTTAATTTGCGCAAGCGAAAGCTTATCCAGTGCGCATTTTCTGCCTATTGTACCATGTTCTTTCAGGTTAGGGAATCTCTGTGAACAGGGTTATTTGTGAAATGTCACCCGCTAAGGGGCAGACACACTGAGAAATGGGATTAAGGACGGCAAGTAATTAATCATAGCATCGCCATCCCACCATTAACATTTATCACCTGTCCGGTAATGTAATGGGCCTCCTCTGAGACAAGGAAAGCCACGGCATAAGCTACATCCTTAGGCAAGCCAAAGTAACCTAAAGGGACTTGTTTAAGCGCCTCTTGCTTCACGTTCTCGCTAAGCTTCTGTGTCATACCGGTATCGATGAAGCCGGGGGCTACGGCATTGACTGTAATGCTTCTCGAGGCAACTTCCCTGGCGGTGGTTTTAGTGAGACCTATCAGCCCGGCTTTCGAGGCGGCATAGTTAGCTTGCCCCGCATTGCCTGTCAGGCCGACGACGCTTGCGATATTGACGATTCGCCCCCAACGCTGCCTTATCATATGCCTTAGAACTGCCTGAGTGCAAATAAAAGCACCCTTAAGGTTGATGTTCAACACCAGGTCCCAATCGGCCTCGGACATTCTCAGAAGCAGGCCATCCCGCGTAATTCCGGCGTTGTTAACCAAGATGTCGATATGGCCAAACGAGGATAATGTCTGTTCTACAAGTTTGGTTACCTCGTCGACCACGGCAACATTTGCGGGAATAGCGATGCTTTTACCATTTTTCGCCTCGATTTCGGAGGCGACTTCCTTCGCCGTAGCCGCGTTGACGTCGCTGATGACTACGCTGGCTCCCTGCTCTGCCAGCGTTAGCGCTATCTCCCGCCCGATACCCTGGCCACTACCTGTGACTATGGCGACCCTATTAGATAAACTCATTATCGTCTCTCAACTGGGACATAAAGGGAACCAGGTGCGTTTCAGAGGCTTAGGGCTTTGATGGACTCCGGATTGCTCATATTGAGAACTTGTACTTTGTTGCTGATCCTTTTGATCAGCCCGGAGAGCACCTGGCCGGGACCGATCTCAATGAAAGTGGAGACTCCTTCTCCTACCATGTACTCCACCGATGGTTGCCACTGAACGCAGTTACATAGCTGCCGCAGCAACTCTTCTTTAACACCCTCGGCAGTGGTTACTGGCTGGGCAGTGCTGTTAACCACGATTGGGACTTTTGGTGTTCTGAAGTTGATTTTTGATATAGCCTCAGACATGCCTTCGATGGTAGGCTGCATCAGGGTTGAGTGAAAGGCGCCGCTGACCTGGAGTGGTATCACCCTCCGCGCGCCTCTGGCTTCCGCTAAGTCCATAGCGCGCGCCAGGGCCTCTTTCGAGCCACTGATGACAATCTGGACTGAGCAGTTGAAATTGGCGATTTCAGCACCGCTCTCACTACATACTTCTCTTATGGCTGCTTCATCCATGCCAATGACTGCTGCCATGCCTCCCGGTTTGATTTCACCTGCCTTCTGCATCAAGCGTCCTCTTTCTCTGACAAGCCGAATGGCATCAGTGAACTCGAGTACATTGGCAGCAACCAGCGCAGTATATTCGCCAAGGCTGTGGCCGGCGACGAAGGCGGGTGATATCGTATGGTTGTTCTCTGAGGCGGCCCTCAAGCAGGCGATGCTGACTGTCATTATAGCCGGCTGAGCGTTGATGGTCTGGCGAAGTTCTTCCTCGGGGCCCTCAAAACAGAGCCGCGAAATGGAAAACTGGAGGGCCTCGTCGGCCTCCTGGAAGACCTCTTTTGCTTTGGGCGAGTTCTGGTAAAGTTTGTAGCCCATTCCCACTGATTGGGAGCCCTGGCCCGGGAAAACGTGAGCAGTTTTTGCTTTAGACTTTGTTTCAAGCTCAGCCATATGCTGCCTCTAAAGGATTACTCCTTTTTCTTAGGTGCCTTCTCTTTGATTACTTGCCTACCATCATAGGTTCCGCAGAAATGGCAAACCTGGTGGGCAGGCTTGAGGTTGTGGCATTGAGAACAGGGGACAAGGGAAGGGACTAGCACACCGAGGTGGCTGCGTCTTTTCCCCTGTCGCGCCTTAGGATATTTTCTTTTCGGTAGCGGTGGCATTGTCTAACTAACCCCTTTCTTTCTCGCCCTCGGTCTGCTCCTGGTGCGTAGCGCCTGAAGCGGGGCCCAACGTGCATCAGGGGGAGCAGGCGGGCACTCGCACGTTACATAATTGAGGTTGCGTCCACAGTGAGGGCATAATCCGGCACAGTCATCACGACAGACCGGCTTCATGGGAAGAGTCATTATCTTATATTGGCGCACTGCTTCGCCAAGATCGAGCATGTGGTTCTCGTCGATAAGAAAGGCGCCAAGTTCAGTCGGCGGGGGCAGAGGTAAGCCGCTGACCGGGTCTCTGCTGAGAAAATACTCTTCTTCGATAGCCATCTTCAAGGGATATTCGAACTGCTCGAGGCAGCGGCTGCATTCGTCTCTAACGATGGTATCGAGGGTACCAGTTACGAGGATGCTGCGATTGGTGCGAAGCAACTGCACGTTGCCCCGGATGGGGAATCCGTCCTCGTCCGTCTCGTCAATATCGTATTGGCGGACTGAGCCTATATGTTCCTTAAGTTGTTGAACAACGTTGATTTTCATTGCATTCT
>Ga0315281_10015926_pt1 | contig 10060 bp, 10 predicted proteins | sample YL17G07_0_MG_FD_204540 | JGI IMG/M metagenome (GOLD analysis project Ga0315281, IMG submission 204540) | Sediment microbial communities from Yellowstone Lake, YNP, Wyoming, USA - YL17G07_0 | ecosystem: Environmental > Aquatic > Freshwater > Lake > Sediment | place: USA: Wyoming | collected...
GAAGGGCGCCGCGCATCCGCTCCTGATCAACCAGTTCGGCACCGAGAAGCGGATGTGCCTGGCGTTCGGCGTCGAGAAGCTCGACGACCTCGCCGACAAGCTCGGCGAGATCCTCGAGCTGCAGCCGCCGCAAGGACTTGTCGACAAGGTGCGCTCGCTCGGGAAGCTCAAGTCGATCGCCGACTCGATGCCGAAGGAGGTATCGAAAGCGGCCTGCCAGGAAGTCGTGCTGACGGGCGACGACGTGAACCTCGACCTGCTTCCGATCCAGCGCTGCTGGCCACTCGACCCCGCGCCGTTCATCACCCTGCCCGCCGTGATCACGAAGGACCAGAAGACCGGCGTTCGCAACGTCGGCATGTACCGGATGCAGAAGATCGACAGGCGCTCGACGTTCATGCACTGGCAGATCCACAAGGACGGCCGCGCCGATCTGCGGGCTGCACCTGACGGCAGGATCCCGGTTGCCGTCGCGCTCGGGCTCGACCCCGTCACCGCCTACTCGGCCAGCGCACCGCTCCCGAAGCACATCGGCGAGCTGATGGTCGCCGGCTTTCTCAAGGGCTCTGCCGTGCAGATCGTCAAGTGCAAGACCGTAGACCTCGAGGTGCCGGCGAACGCCGAGATCGTGCTCGAGGGCTGGGTCGACCGGAACGACGTCGGCATCGAGGGCCCGTTCGGCGATCACACGGGCTTCTACACGCCGCCCGAGGAGTTCCCCATCTTCCGGATCTCGGCAATCACGATGCGACGCGACGCGATCTACCCGTCGATCGTCGTCGGCAAGCCGCCGGCAGAGGACGAGTGGCTCGCGAAGGCGACCGAGCGCATCTTCCTGCCCGCGATCCGCATGAGCGTGCCGGAGATCGTCGACTACGATCTGCCGACGGCCGGCACGTTCCACAACTGCGTCATAGTCTCGATCCGCAAGCGCTTCCCCGGCCACGCGAGGAAGGTGATGCACGCGATGTGGGGGCTCGGCCTGATGAGCCTGACAAAATCGGTCGTCGTGGTCGACGAGCACGTGAACGTGCACGACTACGAGCAGGTCTTCTTCTACGTCTGCGCGAACGTCGATCCGGCGCGCGACATCGTGCTCACGGAGGGCCCGATCGACCAGCTCGACCATGCCACGACGCTCCAGGCGTACGGCGGCAAGATCGGCATCGACGCGACCGCCAAGGGTCCCGCAGAGGGCGCTCGGGACTGGCCGCCCGAGATCGAGATGAGCGCGGAGGTGAGGGCGCGCGTGGACGCGAGGTGGGCCGAGCTCGGGATACCCGGCGCACCTTCCGGCGCCACAGTGCAGAATGGTGCGCGCGGCCGCACGTTGACGCAGTTGTTACGTCGTTGACATGCGGCCCTGTGACACTGTTAGATGCCTGATCGGGAGCGAGACGTGAGCCACACCCCAGACGAAAAACCCCACGTTCATGCCTCGAGCCTGTGGCCGATCGGCTTTGCGATCGGTCTCGCCTGCCTGCTCGTCGGCCTCGTCATCAGCTGGCCGGCCGCCGTCCTCGGTGCGTTGCTCGCGATCCTCTTCGGTGTGCTCTGGATCCGCGACGTCGCCCGCGCGCACGCACCCGTCGATACCGCCGCCACACGCGAGCTCGTCGGCGACACCCCGAGTGCCGCCCGCGCGGCCGCGGAGGAGCACGAGCTCGAGACGTACGGCCGTGCGGGGTTCCTCACGCTCGCCACGATCGGCCTCGGCGGCGTCATCGGTGCCGCCGTCACGCTCCCCTCGCTCGGCTTCGCCGTGCTGCCGTCGTTCGAGGGTGACAACGTCAAGTACAAGAAAGTCGACCTCGGCCCGATCAAGAACTTCCCCGAGGGGCAGTTCGTCGTGACGACCTTCACCGAGGACCCGGTTGCAGGTGACGTGAGCCGGCGCACCGCGTACATCCGCAACAACGGGCTCTCCAAGGGCGGCGAGCCGAGCTTCACGACGATCTTCAGCCGCTGTGTCCACCTCGGCTGCCCGGTGCAGCCCAACGGGCCGGTCTTCGAGGAGAAGCGGGTCAAGTACAAGGACGTCGTGCTGACGCCCGTGCAGCCTGCCGGCTTCGGCTGCCCCTGCCACGGTGGCGCGTACGACACGGAGGGCAACCGGGTGGCGGGCCCGCCCGTCCGCTCGCTCGACCGCTACGAGTTCTCGATCGTCGACGGCAACCTCGTGCTCGGCAAGCCGTTCAGCGTCGGCACGGTGCAGGGAACCGGTGCCGACGCGACGATGACCCGGTTCCGGAAGGCCTACCCGGGCGTCCACGTCGACGGTATCGAGCGCTGGCTGTACCCCATCCCGGTGCCGGGGTCCTGACGATGGCCAAGTCCACGCGCAGACGGCAGCTCGAGAGCGCCGCCCTCTACCCGCTCGACTGGGTCGAGGAGCGCACCGGACTGGTTGGCGGCGTCAAGTACATGCTCTTCCGGAACGTCCCTCGCGACGTCAACTGGATGCAGACACTCGGGTCGGCGACGCTGACCGCGTTCCTCGTGCAGGCGGTCACCGGCGTCTTCCTCGCCATGTACTACTCGCCCGATCCCAAGAGCGCGTACGCCTCGATCAACACGATCACGAACGACATCACGCTCGGCTGGCTGGTGCGGGGGATGCACAAGTGGGGCGCCAGCGTCTTCATCATCCTGATGTTCTTCCACATGGCGCGAACGTTCCTGTTCGGTGCGTACAAGTACCCGCGCGAGATCAACTGGATCGTCGGTTGCCTGATCCTCGTGATGGGGATGGCGGAGGGCTTCACCGGGTACCTGCTGCCCTGGGATCAGACCGCGTACTGGGCGACCGTGGTCGGCATCAACCTCAACGCCACGGCACCCATCGCGGGGCCGTACCTCGCGCAGTTCCTCCAGGGTGGCGCGGCCATCGGGACCGACACGCTCGCGAAGTTCTACTCGTTCCACATGCTCGTGCTCCCCGGCGGGATCATGGGGTTGATCGGCCTGCACATGTACCTGGTGGTGAGGCTCGGAGTCACGTCCCCGCCCTGGTCGAGCGTCGAGGCAGGCCGGCCGCAGACGCCCGAGGCCCCCGCACCCGGCGGCCGCGAAGGGCTGATCTCCGACCCCGCAACGGGTGAGGACCGCTGATGGCGAGCAAGGTCAAGAACCAGCAGCGAGCGGCGTTCAAGCGCTACAAGGCCGACGTCGAGAACGAGGGAAAGCCGTTCTTCCCGCACGCGGTCTTCCACGACACGGTGATGTCGCTCGTCGTCGTCGCCGTGATCATCGGGCTCGCCTGCGTGTGGAAGTTCACCGCCGACGGCGTCGATCCGGGCACTCTCGGGCCGCTCTATACCGCGCCGGCAGACCCGGGCACCACCAACTTCGTGCCGCGGCCCGACTGGTTCTTCTACTTCCTCTTCTACCTGCTGCGGATCTTCAAGTGGCCGGAGACCGTCGTGCTGGGAACGGTCGGCATTCCGACGATCCTGCTCGTCCTCCTGATCGGGCTGCCGTTCTACGACAGGGCTCCCGAGCGCAGGCCGCTCCGCCGCCCCGTCGCCATGGTCTCCCTGATCCTCGTCATCCTCTCGATGGGCGTGCTGACGTGGAAGGGTGCCACAGCGAAGGAGACGCTCGGCTCCGAGACGGTCGCACTGGTACCGAAGTGGGCCGAGGAACAGGGCTTCGCCGGCAACAAGGTGGCCGAGGAGGGAGCCGCTCTCTTCGCGGAGTCGGGTTGCCTCAACTGTCACGTCTATCTCGGCGCGGGCGGCCAGAACCTCGGCGCTCCCGAGCTGACCGCGGAGGGCGCGAAGAACCGGGGCGTCAAGTGGCAGGTCGAGCACCTCAAGTGCCCGAGTTGCGTCACCCCCGGCTCGCCGATGCCGTCCTTCGTCGGGCTCGGAGACGAGAACCTGACGAAGATCGCCACCTTCCTCGAGGCCTCGAAGGGCCCGAAGGGGAAATAGGCGGACCGGCGCGCATGCCCCTCGCCGGGCTACGCTGCCGTGCATGCGGGTCTTCCTCGGCGTCACCGGAGCCTCGGGCGCGCCGTACGCGTCCCGCCTCCTGCACGCTCTCGTGCAGGCTGACTGCGAGGTCGGCCTCGTCGCCTCCGCCTCCGGCGTCGAGGTGATCGCCACGGAGCTGTACGGCAATGCGTCGTTGCCGCGGGACGAGGTGCTCGAGCGATTCGTCGGTGACGCGGGCGGGCACGTCACCGTCTACGGCATCAACGACTACAAGAGCCCCTACGCGAGCGGCTCCGCGAAGGTCGACGCCTACGTCGTCTGCCCGTGCTCCATGGCGACGGTCGGGACGCTCGCGGCGGGTGCCATGGCCAACCTGATCCACCGGGCGGCATCCGTCGCGCTGAAGGAGCGCCGCAAGCTCGTGCTCGTGCCGCGGGAGACGCCTCTGTCGTCCATTCACCTGCGTGGCCTCGCCACCCTGAACGAGGCGGGCGCCGTCATCCTCTTCGCCGCCCCCGGCTTCTACCACGGCGCGCAGACGATCGACGACCTGGTCGACTTCGTCGTCGCGCGCGCGCTCGATCAGCTCGGGGTCGAGAACACTCTGGTGCGGCGATGGGGCGAGTGAGGCCGGTGCCGCGGTCGGGCGAGCCACACCTTCCCCCTGCGGGCGGTCGTTGCTCGTGACCCACGATTCCGGGACGCTCGCCCCGGACGGCGTCCGCTCGATGTTCGACCGGATCGCACCCGTCTACGACGCGATGAACCGGGTGATGACCGCCGGGCTCGACCGCACGTGGCGGCGCCTCGCCGTCGAGGCGGTCGTGCAGCCCGGCGACCGGGTGCTCGACGCGTGCTGTGGCACCGGCGACCTTGCGCTTGCCGCGGAGCGTGAGGGGGGGAACGTGACGGGCCTCGATTTCTCCCGTGAGATGCTCTGCCGCGCGCGGCGCAAGTCCGAGACGGTGACGTGGATCGAGGGCGACCTGCTCGCGCTGCCGTTCGACGACGCCTCGTTCGATGCCGCGACCGTCGGATTCGGCGTGCGGAACGTTGCCGACCTCGCGGCCGCGCTCGGCGAGCTGCGCCGGGTCCTGCGACCCGGGGGCCGCCTCGCGATTCTCGAGATCACGCAGCCGCGCGGCCCGCTGAAGCCGTTCTTCGGACTCTGGTTCGACCGTATCGTTCCCCTGCTCGGGAAGGTGCTTCCCGGCGGCAGCGCCTATACGTATCTTCCGGCGAGTGTTCGCCGCTTCCCGGATGCCGACGCGCTCGTGAGCGTGCTGGGAGACGCCGGCTTCGACCACATCCGCGTCCGGTTGCTCGGCGGCACGATCGTCGCCCTGCACGTCGGAATCGCCAGAGACTATTCCGCCTGATCGCATGGAGTCGATCTCGTCCGCCACGAGCCCCTCCCGCCGCGAAACGGAGAGCAGGACAGCCGCGCTCGACGTCGTTCGTGCCGCACCGGGGCTCGCTGCGTACCTCGACGACGTCGAGGAGGCGCTCGCGCGTGCGGTTGCAGGGCACCCCGGGCTCGTGGCCGAGGTCGGCGCCGAGGCGCTGTCGGCCGGCGGCAAGCGCCTCAGGCCGATGCTGTCGTTCCTGTCCGCTCCCGCAGGCGCCACGGCGTCCGTCCCGGCGGGTGTGGCCGTGGAGCTCGTGCACATGGCGACGCTCGTGCACGACGACCTGATCGACGGCGCCCGCCTGCGCCGCGGTCGTGCCGCGGCCTGGACGGAGCACGGCGCTCGGGTGGCGAAGGCGGCAGGGGACTACCTGTTCGCGCGCGCCTTCGCCGAGCTCGCCACTGCGGGGAGCGACGAGGCCGTTGCCGTGCTCGCCGAGGCCTCTCTCGGGCTGGCCCGCGGCGAGGCGATGCAGCGCCGCCAGCGGCACGACCCGGGCACCTCGACCGAGAGCTACCTCGAGCGCTGTACCCTCAAGACCGGAAAGCTGTTCGAGGCCGCCTGCGCGCTCGGAGGCGGCAGCGGCGACTACGGACGGTTGCTCGGCATCGCCTTCCAGATCGTCGACGACATCCTGGACTGCACCGGCGACACGATCGAGACCGGGAAGGTGCCGGGCACCGACCTCCGCGACGGTACGCCGACGCTGCCGCTGCTTCTCGCCGCCGAGCACGACGACGTCGTACGGGCTGCGATCGCGGGCGGTCCGCTCGAGGGCGTCCTCGTCAGGATCGCCGCCTCCGGTGCGTTGGAGCGCTCCCGGGAGGTGGCCCTCGACTACGCTAGAAGGGCGAGGGAATGCCTCGCCGGTGAGACCCGCCGCACCGAGCTCGTCGCACTCGCCGACGCCGTCGTCGAGCGCGATAGATAGGACCATGGCACTCCTCGACCGCACTTCAACCCTCGAGCCGGTCCGCGAGAAGATCGCGGCCGGCGAGCGCCTCGACTTCGAGGACGGGCTGACGCTGCTCGAGTCCGACGACCTGCTCGGCCTGGGCGCTCTCGCAGACAGTGCGCGTCGCCTGCGCGGCGGTACGGACGAGGTCTACTTCGTCCAGAACCTCTATCTCAACCAGACGAACGTCTGCCGCGTGAAATGCAAGTTCTGCGCATTCGCCGCCACCCGGAAGCAGGCGCACGCATACACGATCTCGACGGACGAGCTCGTGGAGGACGCCGTCCACCAGCACGAGGTGACCGGGTTCACCGAGATCCACATGGTGAACGGCGAGAACCCGCACGTCCCGTTCGAGTTCTACGTCGACACCGTGCGCGCGCTGCACGAGGCGCTGCCGGACGTGCACCTGAAGCTGTACACGGCTTCCGAGATCCACCACATGACGAAGCTGTCGGGGCTCACACACGAGGAGGTGCTGCGCGAGCTGAAGGCGGCCGGGCTCGGCTCGCTCCCCGGCGGCGGCGCCGAGATCTTCGCCGACCGCGTGCGCCAGCTCGTCGCGCCCGGCAAGGAGCACCCGGACTTCTGGTTCGCGACGCACGACGCGGCGCACCGGATGGGCATCCCGACGCACTGCACCATGCTCTACGGGCACGTCGAGACGTACGAGGAGCGCGTCGACCACATCATCCGGCTGCGCGACCAGCAGGACGCGACAGGGGGCTTCCTGGCCTTCATCCCGCTGGCCTTTCACCCGGAGAACACGGTCTTCGAGCGCCGCGGCTTCCGTCACACGACGGGCGCCGACGACCTCAAGATGCTCGCGTTCGGCCGGCTGATGCTCGACAACGTGCCGAACATCAAGGCCTACTGGATCATGATGGGAATGCCGCTCGCCGCAGTCGCGCTGCACTTCGGCGCGAACGACGTGCAGGGCACCGTCATGCGCGAGGCGATCTTCCACGCGGCCGGCGCCACGACCGAGACCGAGCAGAAGATCGATCAGCTCGTGCGCTTCGTCTCGGACGCGGGCCGCATCCCGGTGCAGCGCGACACGCTCTACAACGAGATCCGGCGTTGGTGACCCCGTGTTGACGAAGATCCGCCTCGGCCGCATCTCCTACGTCAACATGGCGCCGGTGTTCCACCGGCTCGAGTACGACGTCGAAGAGGTCACGGGTGTCCCCACCAGGCTGAATGCGATGCTGATCGAGGGCGAGATCGACGTGGCCCCGATCTCCTCGATCGAGTTCGCGCGCCATGCCGACGACCTGCGCCTGCTGCCGCGCCTGTGCGTCTCGTCCGAGGGTGCGGTCGACTCGATCCAGCTCGTCACGCGAATGCCTCTCGGCAGCGTCCGCTCGGTTGCTGTCACACCGGAGAGCGCGACCTCCGTGGTGCTCACGAAGGTGCTGCTGCCGCAGGCGGAGATCCGGCCCTTCGACGACGAGGCCGACGCGAAGCTGCTGATCGGGGACGCCGCGCTCAGGAGCGCGTTCGAGGATCCCACCCCGCACCATGACCTCGGCCGTCTCTGGCTCGAGCGCACCGGCCTGCCGATGGTGTTCGCGGTGTGGGCTGCGACCGAGCCGGTGGTGGACGGGATCTCCGACCTCGAGCACGCCCTCGTCGCGTCCGTGCGGCTCGCTCGCTCGGAGCCGGAGAAGCTCGCGTACGAGGCGAGCGAGCGCTACGGCTATCCGGCCGGGTTCCTCGCACGCTACTTCGAGAAGCTCCGCTACAGCTTCGGCCCGCGCGAGCGTGCCGGCCTCTACACCTTCCTCGAGATGGCACGCGATGTCGGCGAGCTCCACCGGGTGCCGGAGCTTCGCTTCGCCCGCGACCTGGGAGTCCACCTGTGAGCGCCACCGTGACCGCGCCGATGGTCGAGGACGTTCTCGACAAGGCGATCGACGGCGAGCGCATCACCGAGAGCGATGCGATCACGCTGCTCCGCTCCCGCGATCTCGTCGCAGTCGGGCGTGTCGCCAACGAGATGCGTAATCGCAGGGTCGATCCCGGCCGGATCACGTTCATCGTCGACCGGAACATCAACTACACGAACATCTGCGTCACCGACTGTGACTTCTGCGCCTTCTATCGCCGGCCCGGTGACACCCGCGAGGGCTATCTGCTGCCGAAGCCCGTCATCTTCAGGAAGATCGAGGAGACGCTCGCAATCGGCGGCACCGGTGTGCTCATGCAGGGTGGACACCACCCGGACCTCGGGATCGAGTTCTACGAGGACCTGTTCAGCTCGATCAAGAGCCGCTACCCCGTGCACCTGCACTGCCTCTCGCCGCCGGAGGTGCAGCACATCTCCCGCCGCTCGAAGCTGACGATCTGGGAGACGCTGTCGCGGCTGCGCGACGCGGGACTCGACTCCCTGCCGGGCGGCGGCGCCGAGATCCTCGTAGACCGTGTGCGCGGCATCATCGCGCCGAAGAAGACGACCTCCGACGAGTGGCTCGACGTGATGCGCCACGCCCACCGGCTCGGCATGTCGACGACCGCCACGATGATGTACGGGCACGTCGAGACGCTCGAGGAGCGGGTCGAGCACATGCGCCGCATCCGCGAGGTGCAGGACGAGACCGGCGGCTTCCGCGCCTTCATCTCGTGGACGTTCCAGCGGGACGGCAACCGCCTCGACGCCGTCGTACGCGACGAGGACATGCCGACCTCGGTCGACTACCTCCTCACGCAGGCGGTCTCCCGCATCTACCTCGACAACGTGCCGCACATCCAGTCGTCGTGGGTGACGCAGGGCCTGAAGATCGGTCAGGTCGCGCTCGGCTTCGGCGCCGACGACATGGGCTCCGTGATGATGGAGGAGAACGTCGTCTCGGCCGCGGGAACGACGCACCGTACCTCGATCGAGGAGCTCGTGCACCTGATCAAGGCGCTCGGCAAGACCCCGGTGCAGCGCGACACGCTGTACCGGGAAGTGCGCGTGTTCGCCTGACGTGATGGAGACCGATCACACGCTCGTCGAGCGCCGCCTGCTGGACCAGGGCTTGCAGCCCGGGGCGGTCGCGCTCGACGCAGGGTGCGGGCGCACGACCCGGCTCCGCGACTATCGCGACCGCATCGTGCGGCTCGTCGGGGTGGACAGCGACGAGGCGGCAGGGCGGGAGAACCCGTTCCTCGATGAGTTCGTCCCCGCCGACCTCGACGACTCGCTTCCCTTCGAGGACGACAGCTTCGACCTCGTCTACGCGAATTTCGTGGTCGAGCACCTTCAGCACCCCGAGCGCGCTTTCGCCGAGTGGCGTCGGGTGCTCCGTCCCGGCGGCCGCCTCGTGCTGTTGACGAGCAACCGGTCGAGCCCGCTGATGGCCGCTGCGGACCGGCTGCCGCAACGTGTGCGACTGGCGGTCAAGCGGGGTGGCGCGGGCGCGGCGGAACACGACGTCTATCCGACGCGGTACCTCGCCAACACCCCGGAGCGCCTTTCGCGCCTCACGGCTGTGGCGGGCTTCGCGCCCGTCTCGGTCGAATACGTCGGCACCCTCCACCGGTACGGAGCGCGCGTTCCGCCCGTGGCATGGCTGCTGGCCGCGAGCGAGCGCATGCTGCCGGCCGCCCGCCGCTCGACGATCGTCGCGAGCTACGCCTGACGGGCATGTGCCCATCACCCCGGCGGCGGAGGAGACCGCGTTCGGATGGTGTAAAGGCAGGAGTGGCCGGCGGTGAGCGTCGGCTACGCTCGGCAGGGGTCATGGTTCCTCGCTCGCTCTACGATCTACTCGCCT
>Ga0315281_10015927_pt1 | contig 10059 bp, 10 predicted proteins | sample YL17G07_0_MG_FD_204540 | JGI IMG/M metagenome (GOLD analysis project Ga0315281, IMG submission 204540) | Sediment microbial communities from Yellowstone Lake, YNP, Wyoming, USA - YL17G07_0 | ecosystem: Environmental > Aquatic > Freshwater > Lake > Sediment | place: USA: Wyoming | collected...
GTGCCAAGCAATACCACCTCGGGATGATTATGCATAAAGGTGACCTGTTCCTCAAGCCGTACTGGTTCACATAGGTCATCAGCATCCAGGCGGGCAATCCATCTCCCCCTAGCATGCGATATACCCACATTGAGAGAATCGGCCAGGCCGGAGTTTTCCTTGGATATGATAACGATATGTTCATCTTGGGCGTGATAACTTTGGATGATACTTAATGTCTCATCCGTTGACCCATCATCTATCAAAATGAATTCATAGTTCTTAAAAGTTTGGGCAAGGACGCTGTTAATAGCCTCATGAAGCCATCGACTGGCGTTGTAGCATGACATCAGCACTGATACCTCGGGATTTCCGAGATTAGAAGAACGGTTCAAAGCTTAACCCATTCGTCAGGAATTAGCCCCTTGAAACTCCAGCCACCTACCCCTCCAATTTTTAGATCGGGCGTTACTACTATCTTTTCCTTTCCTCCTCCCAGCCAAGCCCCCCACCAACTGAACGTGCTATTGGCGGTAATAAAGTGCCGACAATGTGTCATCAACCAAAGGTCGGCATAGGCCCTTTCGTCTCCTGCGTTATGAGAAATGCAAGTCACTCGGCCTTTTGGTAAGATGACCTTTTCGCGTGCTACATCTACGTTATCGGAAAATAGGAAGTAATGAGGAGATTTTATTTTGCTCTCCATCACGCAAATGGCTCGTTGATAATAGTCGACCGAAACATTATGCAGCTCTGTGCTATGCGGAAGATCAAAGCAGCGTATATGTATTGCCACTGAATTAACGCCGCGAATTTTCTTGGCCATAGAATTGTTTTCCGAATCATAGGGTGGGTTAACCCTTAGGTCCTCGCGGATGATCTGTTCCACATCTTTGAAGTAGGCTTCACTTTGCCAGTATCCATCTAGATAAAGCGTTTTCTTTACCTTCAATGTGAGAAGCCTCTCATCGAATTCGTTTCCTTCTTGCCCCAAATATTTGCGCTCTTCAAATGGTTTCTTACTGGATAACCATTTAATAAAACCTCGCCGATAACGTTCAAAAGGTATTAACCGCTCGGCGGGAGTTGCTTTTCGTGCCGATATACAAAAGTGATCAAGCATATATCTTCGGCAATATTGGACATCTCGCGAAAAACCAGTCACATTGTCTATAACCAGCTCGGCGTTATTTACTAATGCCAAACGCCGGGCAGTAGCATAACAAAATAACTGGTTGCCGAGACCGCCTTTAATGCGGGTGATTATCTTTCGCATTTTCCAACTACTCGCATTTGATGTTTACAGTTGAGTGTCCAGCATGACGCGGTCGGCCACGCATTCTATTGCGGATCTAAGAGGTCGTTCGTCCCCCGGTACGCCCTCAATCTTTGTGTTTGTTTCCTTTTTATTACTGGTTGGGTATCTCGTTATGCCACGCGAATGCCCCATCCACGTGTTCTCGGAAGCCGCTTTGCTCAGGCCAAGCAAAGCATAAAGAAAAACACTCACACGTGGAATGTAGAAGAACGTGTTCTCGACGAATGATTCCAGCAGAAGCACCATGAATACGAGCATGGTTGAGTAGATTATGATGTCGTCATCATCAGGCGTCGTGCAACCGGTTCTGATAAGATGTCTGCGCACCTTTAGCGTCTTCAATACCTCCCGCATCTTTATCAGATATAAGAGGGCGAATACCATTGCCATCGGGACTCCGTACACAACTCCTGTGTATAGCCATAAATTATGGCTATGATAAATTCCTGTCGTATCAAAGAAATGGTGGATTCCCGTCCCGAAGAAGAAGCTATGAGCTGACTCACCAATTATTCCCAAACTATTCCTCCACGCTTCCAATCGAAGTGTTTCGTCGGCAATGTTTCCCCTGGCGCTAAAAATGGCCAATATAACTTCTATTATAAAGGGGGACAGGCACATGATGAGGGCAAGACTTCCCCATCGCCGCAGGATTCTGAACATTGGAAACCAGAGCACTATAGTATACGCAACCAGCAGACTCGAGAAGATTAACAGCATTCTGGTCTGAGTGTAGGCCAAGAAGATGGCGCCAAGGACAATAAGAGCCGCGCCCTTTATGCGGCTAAGGCGCGCTTTGGAAAGAGAGAATATTGCCAGACCGGTTAGGGCGCAAATTGAGCAGAACGCCGCAGTAAATATGGGATCCCCAAGAACGAGACCAGATATTCGCCCACCTTGGCCCGCACCGCCCGTACCAAACATCTCGGCCCCGCTAGCCCCTTTGCCCACCAACATGAAGGAAGACCATAGCGGGAGGTCTGGCCGCGCTAGTACCAGGAAGTTGAGAAGCAGCCCAACGAGCATAGCAGATGACATTATGTTGAACGCTGCCCTCCGCATTGCTTTACTGCTTGATACGGCATAAAAAAATGTATAGGCAACGACGGGCAAAGCACTGTGAAACCTGGGATGATTAAGGTCGCGGATATCGCTTAGGCCGATGGATAATAGCAGCACCGCCACGGCCGTGAACAGAAGAAGGCCGAACGAAAAATAGTCACGAGAAATGGCTTTGAATAATCTGGGCTGGCCGAATGCCAGAGTTGATAAAACCCCCAGAAGTAGCATCACCTCAATAGTCTGGATAACGAACCCGCCGACAGAAGCATCGGGAAACACGATAAGCGAGGCAAATATGCCAATGATTATCAGTCTCATCGCTGCCCCGTGTCCCGATCATTACATAGCTTCTCGATCATGGCGGCGTACTGCTGCACGACCTTTTCCCACGTATACCGCTCGTCAACAGCAGCTCGACCTTGCTTGGCCAGCAGGTGCCGACGGGGCTCATTGGCCATCAAGTCTCGAACGGCCCGGACCATCTCCGTTAAGTTGCGTACTATGATTCCACCAGGCATATCACGCACACAACCAACATCAGTACACACGAAGGGTTTGCGAGATGCCATGGCCTCTAAGATCATCAGTGGCTGGATTTCCCACTTCGAGGAGCAAAGGAAAAGGTCTGCGGCGCAGTAAGCAGCGGCAATATCCTCGATAGTCTGCTTCTCGAGAAAAATAACCTGCCGGGCGATTGCTCCAGCCTCATGGGCGAGCGATTGTATACTGCGAGCATAATGATTTATTTCGCTACCGACGAGTACAAGCATCGCCTCTGGCAAAGCGGCTTTGATAAACGCCTCGATAGCCATCTTTTGGTTCTTTTGGGGATCATAGTTGGCTACGTACAGGAGCATTTGTTTTTCTCTAATGCCGTGTTTGGCCCGAAATTCTTCTACGCGGCCCATTGCGGCGGCAAACCTATTCAAGTGTACGCCATTGGGAATGGCGCTGTATTTATGGTAGCCGATGCGATCCATAAGCCAGCGATCATAAAAAGCGCGAGAATCGCTACGTTCCGCCAATAGGACAACGTGATCGAACTTCCGCACCATGGTTGGCATCTTGGACACGTATGGCTTCCACTCAAGCCAGGAGAGCAAGCCGCTCAGTGACTTTCGTAACCGCCGTGCGCTTACTCCATGGCTAACGAGTACCTTAGGACAGCGCACGCGGTCAAAGACCTCCACCGCCAAGTCAGTCGACCAAATCTGCCAGCAATGGCAGATGATCAAATCTCCGCTGAATGAGGCAACGAATTCCTGATACCCACGGATATCCCCGCCATACCCGCCATGGATATATCGGCCATTACCCCAAGTTGCGAACTGCCGGACCTTTACACCCTCCTCAATGGCTTCCACGCGGGCCGACTCTAGGCCGGTGGCAACTGTTATGTCATACCCAAGCCGCGCCAAACCCGTAGCATGCGCTTCTACAACATGTGAGACTCCGTTCTTTTGGGGCGGAAACGTAAAACTAGTTATTAAGATCCGCCTACTCATAATTTATTTTCTACACTTATATGTCGAGCTGGGCCGTCGAAACCTGCCCATACGGCGTACCTTTACCCCCATATATTTCTGAGGAGGGCTTTACCCGTCCAGTAACTAGCTTCCATACCCGCCGGCACATGGGCACGAGAGCGCCGACGGCAATCGCAATTATCATGGCTACAGCGATGCCGTATAACCCAAATCGCCTGCCCAATAAGAAACCCGATATTATTAGTATCGTCGCAGCTGCTGATTGTGTCACCAATTGAATCCACAATTCGCTTAAACTCCACATGAACGTACTTAGCCAATAAAGTACACCCTGTATTATTACAAAGATGCCAAGCAGTAGCAGAAGCGGCCCAGCCGGATTGATCGTCTTATGTGTCCATAGCCGGACGGCCCAGGGGCCAATGATGCCCAGGCTGATAGCGAAGAGGAGCGAGAGCGCGGCAGTACCGCAACAGATCAATAATAGCCATCGTCCCACCTCTTTATGCTGACCGGTTCGCCAGCTTATTGTAAACGCCGGCCAAAAAACTGGCACTACTGCCGCAATAGCTATTAATGGCAACGACGCAAGTTGATAGCAAATGCTAAATTGTGTTACCTCACTAAGGGAATGCAACCGAACAACCAAGAAGTTGGGAGCTACGCTTAGGACAATCGAGCCGCCCTGAATGCCCATTGCTAGAAGCCCCGGATAGAACAGCTCTCGTATGATCCGTCTGACAACGGAGAGTTGAGGCCAGATAAGCGTACAATCAGCCACAAACAGCTCTAGCAACATCGTTAAGCGGAGAATAATTCCCGGTGCGGCTATAAGGGCTGCAAGCCAAGGTAAATTAACCCGAAAATGTATACCTACCAGCAGCATTAAGAATCCAACAACACTTCCAATCAATTCGTAGATTCGGGGTTTACTAACCTGCATACGGGCATCATAAATTGTGGGGATGAAGCTTGTTCCGACCTGGGTGAAGGCACAAATAACGATAACTATGATGAGGGGAAGAGTCTCCTTCTGAGCAATAGGTTCGGTCACCTTCATCAAGTCAACCCAATTCACTAGAGATCCCAGAAGGGCTGCCAAAGGTCCAATTAGCACTACGATAAAACCGATTAGAAGGCCCGTTGAACTATACATACAGAACTTCCGATTATCATTTTGACCGAATGCCTCTGCCATTCGTGTTTTGATATGCGGAATCAATCCCGCGTTAAGCAACGAGATAATCGTGAGCACGGAGATGGTCAGGCGCCAAAGGCCCATACGTTCAGTACCCAAGTAACCCAAAATTAGTGGTACGCTTATAAAAGACGTAAGCATGGAAACGAATTTGCTAACCATGGCCCACCCTGAGCCACTGATGACGCGTTTCCGTATGCTGAACGATGTAGCACTCAAGGTTCGGACTCAGATAGAAGGGATACAACCCCAGAGGAAAGGTCTAAGCGATGAACGGCAGAACACAATCCACGCCTTATCACCTACCCATTTTATAGCCAGTCACATAGCCATGCATCCACCTGTTCATAAGCGTTTCGTCATGGGTAGATTGAGAGATTCGACTTTATTGGCTATATTTTTCTTATATATCGTTTATTATATATATTTATTTCCTCTCTATAGTATTCAATTATCTTCCGAATTATTCTTTAATAATAGTTTCAATATCCGCTTATTGGAATCGTTTGATCCGGATGAGATTGTGCCCACATAGTTACATAATTACTCTGCAAACGGGTGAGAAATAAAATGTTCTTATATTCCTTTCTCCGCGCTATCAAAACGGGCGTTATTTCATTCTTATTCTTGAAAATAGTTCTCTTTTTAACTATTTCCGGATCTTTAATCATAATCCAAATTTTTTTTCATTAAATGGGATGGCTAAAATCGTTTTTTCTGTATAATAGAACAATTCCTGGCAAACCCGTATTTTGTGCGATTATTTTATACATCGTTTTGATTCTTGGCAGAGAATCTTCAATTGCCTGATAGGGCCCAATGTTATACCCAGATTCTTTGGATTGATAGAATGTATCATGCACGATTATCCAGGCGTCTTTGACGGAACGGATTATCCCGTCGATTTCCCGTTTGACCGATTCATAGCTATGGTCACCATCCAAGAAAAAGAGCACGCGCCTTTCTCCCCCTAGGCTGTGATAAATAGTTAAAGCCGTTTCGAGGCCGTCTCCCTGATGGAGAAAAATGCGATCTAAGTTTTTTACTAACTCCCCTCGTCGCCGACCTGGATGTTCAATATGTGCAACATGATCTGGCAAATCAACTGAATGAATATCGCATTCTATTTTAAAACATCTTGTAGTCTCATAAAAGACACGCGCTGATTTACCCACATGAGTTCCCCACTCGAATATATGAGTCGGCCTTAGCCTACAAACAGTGGCACTCATCATCATAAGTTCACTTAGAGGAAAGGGCCTGACCCCGACGGTTGGAATAAGCTTAGCCAAAACAAAATCAGAAAGCAGCCAGTTATTTACCTCAAATTCGGTACAATGCTCATTTATCGATGGCTCTTTGGAGCTAAAATCCATGCATGCTATTAATGATCTGCCTAGTTTTTTTATACGGCCGCGATAATTCATCATTTTATTTTTAGAAAACTGCTTGTCATTTTGAACCAATCGATAGCTCTGCTGACCTGCCCCCAGTCACTGTGGGCTTGTCCCCTGGTTTGGTCCTTTTTTTAGGGATGAGCTCCAAAACAACCGTCTCTCATTACGGGGTCGGGCTCGCCCAGGAAATGGTGCCTGGCGCTCGACCAGAGATAATCATTGGCACGTTCGATAGGGCCCATCCAGACAGGGTTGTATTCGATGAGATAGATGTGATTTTGGTATTGTGGACCATTTTATTGATTATTTGAATATTAGAGTTATGGCCTATCCCATTATCTTTGCCGCCAGAAGGCGAGGATATCATTGAGGGTTTGATCAAACGAGATCCGCGGTGACCAACCGGTTTCCTTTGAGATTTTTTCGTGGCTGCCCACTTGAAAAGGTAGGTCGATATTCCTTAGTTTAGCAGTATCGACTTCGACTGATATGGGAATTTTCCCGGAAGCCTCCCTGACCAGGAAATCAAGTATGTTATGAAGCGCGATCTCTTTTCCCGAACAGATGTTGTAGATCTCGCCTCGACGGCCTTGTCTCCTAAGCAGCAGGTATGCCCTGACTACGTCCCGGACGTCACAAAAATCGCGCCGGATATCAAGGTTCCCGACTTTTATGATAGGTGGAATTTTACCTGTTTCGATTTGGGCAACCTGGCGGGCCCAATCGGAGCAAACGAATTCCACCGTCTGGCCCGGGCCCGTATGAGGGAAAGGCCGGGCGATGACGATGTCGATGTTTTCAATCTTTTCGTAAAAACCACATAACATTTCGCCGGCGGCCTTGGAGTAAGCGTAGGGGCTGACAATCTGGAGCGGGGCATCTTCTTTCAGGGCCTCGGTCGGAGACGCACCGGATCCGTAGACATCTGAGGAGCTGATAAAGAGCACTCTGGCCGCGGGCATAGTCTGCCTGATGGCTTCAAGTAGGTTTTGAGTGCCGAGGACGTTCGTTTCAATCGTTTCGCTTCTCATTTGCCAAGATCTACGCACATTTGAAATGGCCGCAAGATGGAAGACCCAATCGGGCCGGATCTCGCCCACGAGCTTTATTACGTCCTTTTCGGAGCGCAGGTCCAAGTAAAAGAGGTTATTCCGGGAGGTCGGAGGCGCATCAGGATAGGCAGTGCCGAATATCTCGAAAGCGGACGGCCCTTCTGCCTCAAGGGCCTGGATAAGATGCCCTCCGACAAATCCGGTCACGCCGGTGATGAGAACGCGGGTCTTTTCGTTCATCTTTTCAGGATAGGGGTGCGTTTGGCATCCATTGGAAACCTTTTTGGCAGGCGATCTTTTTCCCATGCCCCGGCGAATCAAGCCCCAGCATTTCGAGGTCGGCGTCGACCATGATTTTGACAAGGTCATTGAAAGTGATTTTGGGAACCCAGTTCAGCTTTTTTCGGGCCTTCCCGGCGTCGGCCCTAAGTTCCGGGACTTCCGTGGGCCGGAAATATTTTGGCTCGATTACGAGATGTTTATGCCGGTCGAGATTGACGTACTTGAAGGCTGCGTCTACGAATTCATCGACGGAGTGCGCCTCTCCCGTCCCGATAACAAAGTCGTCAGGCGTCTCCTGTTGAAGCATTCGCCACATGACCTCGACGTACTCCGGGGCGTATCCCCAATCTCTTTTGGCGCTCAGGTTACCCAGATAGATGCTTTTTTCCTTATTGGCCAGGATTTGGGCTATGCCCCGCGTGATCTTTCTGGTGACGAAGGTCTCCCCTCTCCTCGGAGACTCATGGTTGAAAAGGATTCCGTTGCAGGCAAAAAGGTTGTAACCCTCGCGGTAATTCCTGACCATCCAATGAGCATACACTTTGGCCGTGGCATAAGGGCTTCGGGGCTCGAAGGGGGTATTTTCACTTTGTGCGGCCGGGGCGCTGCCGAACATTTCACTGCTCGAAGCCTGATAGAACTTGGTCTGAATCCCACTCCTTCGCACGGCTTCCAATAGGCGCGTAGTTCCCAGGCCGGTAATATCGCCCGTATATTCGGACATATCAAAGCTGACGCGGACATGGCTCTGGGAGGCCAAGTGATATATTTCATTAGGCTTAGTATTATAGATAATTTCCGTAAGCTGTTCGGAGTCGGCAAGGTCTCCGTAGTGAAGAAAAAACCGGGCATCGGGAAGATGGGGATCTACGTAGAGATGGTCGATGCGGCTCCGGTTGAACGAGCTGGACCTTCGGACGATCCCATGCACCTCGTAGCCTTTCGAAAGCAGGAACTCGGCAAGATAAGAACCGTCCTGGCCAGTGATCCCTGTTATCAGGGCTTTTTTTCTGTCGGGCATATTCTTACCCCGTTTTCGCTTTTCCGGCTTGATCTGCAACCCAGGGGTAGGTTAGCGCTATCCCGTCTTTCAAAAAATACTTGGGTTTCCAGCCGAGCGAGTAGATCTTGGCATTGCTAAAATTCCGGGATTGAACGCCGACAGGCCCCTTGATCCATTTAGTCAGTACCTTTTTATTGGCCGCCTGGGCAACCGTGTCGATTAATTCTTTTACCGAAACGTATTCAGGGCAGCCGATGTTCACGGGAACCTTAAGATCCGAGCGCATGAGGAGATAGATGCCCTCCAACATATCGTCGATATAGGTGTAGGAACGGATCGCCGTTCCGTCTCCCCAGGCCTCGATTGTCCCGCCGTCTTTCGCTTCGGCGACCTTGCGGCATATCGCGGCTGGGGCTTTCTCGCGGCCGCCGGTCCATGTGCCTTCCGGGCCGTAGCAGTTTTGAAACCGGGCGATCCGGATCTGCATGCCGTAGCGACGCCCATAGGCAAGGGCCATTCTCTCGGAATAGAGTTTTTCCCAGCCATATTCGTTGTCGGGGAGGGCAGGATAGGCCTCTTCCTCGGTCATTTCAGGCTCTTCGGGCTTCATATCGCGATAAATGCAGACGGAAGAAGAAAAGAAATACCTCGGGATCACGGCCTCAGCGGCCGCATGGGTCATATTGATATTGATAAGAACGCTGTTGCGCATGATTTCGGTTTCCGCCGAATGGATGAAGCCCATGCCTCCCATGTCGGCGGCGAGCTGGTAAACTTCATCGAAAGGGCCGGATACGGCCTTCTCGGCGCTAGGTTTTTCCCGGAGATCCAGGAGCATGAATTCATCCGCGGCCGTGGGCGAGAACTCGGGATTCTTGATGTCCACACCGCGAACCCAATAGCCTTCCTTTTTCAGCTTCTTGACGAGGTGGCTGCCTATGAAACCGCCAGCGCCGCAAACCAGAGCTCTTTTCATAAAACGCTCCTTAATCAACGCTTTTCGTATAGGCAATTCCTCAAGTTTTCCTCGGCCTGCCCTTGGGCAACGCCACGAGCCGCCGCCCGACGATCCCCTCGAGTCCGCGGACGAAGTTCTCCTCCCCCGCCGGCCTGCCCGTCTTCAGACTCTGCCATGTGCGCGTCAAGATGGGCTCATCTCCCCTAGCACTGAGGTACGCCCGCCAATCGGGAACCTCGCTCTTCAGGAAACAGGCGTCTCTCATCACCGGGTCGGTTTCCCCCAGGACATGGTGACGGGCGCTCGACCAGGGATAATCTTCG
>Ga0315281_10015928_pt1 | contig 10059 bp, 15 predicted proteins | sample YL17G07_0_MG_FD_204540 | JGI IMG/M metagenome (GOLD analysis project Ga0315281, IMG submission 204540) | Sediment microbial communities from Yellowstone Lake, YNP, Wyoming, USA - YL17G07_0 | ecosystem: Environmental > Aquatic > Freshwater > Lake > Sediment | place: USA: Wyoming | collected...
TGAAACTGATGACATAAACAGAAGAAAAGTAGCAGAAGAAATTGGTAAATCAATAGGTTTACTGCATAAGAATGGAATTGTCCATGGCGATTTGACAACAAGCAACATGATTTTAAAGGATGATAAGATATTTTTCATAGATTTTGGGTTGGGTGAATTCTCAAATAGGATTGAAAACCAAGCAACAGATCTGTCAGTTCTAAAAGAAGCCTTTAAATCAACTCATTTCAAGCATTTAAATCTTTTATGGGAAAACCTTATAAAAGGATATAAACAAACAAACAGTAACTTTAATAAAGTTTTAGACACTTTAGATGATATAGAAAAAAGAGGAAGGTATGTTAAAAGATGACCGAGGAACATAAAGAAGAACATAAACATGTTGAAGAAACTCATAAACATACAGAGAATAAAGAAGAGATTAGAATAGGTTTACCTAAAATAGGAAAGGATAAAAAATCTTTAGAAAACATTAGCTTCTACATCATAGTTATTTCAGCTATAATGGTTTCTGTTGGAATAGGTATAGGAAGTTTTATTTCTGGAACGATTTTAATTGCAAGTATAGGAGCTTTCTTTGTTATGATTGGAATAGTTATGTATATAATATCTCAGTTTTTAGAGTGAGAATATGGCCAAAATACATTCAAGAAGAAAAGGAAGAGCAGGAAGCAAAAAACCATTAACAGCTGCCAAATGGGTTGAATACAAAGACAAAGAAGTAGAAAGATTGGTACTAAAGCTTAGAAAAGATGGTTTGCAAGCTCCTGAAATAGGAAAAAATTTGAGAGATCAATATGGAATACCATCAGTTAAAGACATAACAAAAAAGACAATAACACAAATTCTAGAAGAAAACAAACTCATACCAGAAATACCCCAAGACCTTCTTAATCTATTAAGAAGAGCTGTAAAATTAAGAGGTCATATAACAAAAAATAAAAAAGATTATACTTCTAAACATGGTTTGGAATTAATGGAAAGTAAGATAAGAAGATTAGTAAAATATTATGTAAAGAAAAAGAAATTACCTGCTGATTTTGTATACGAACCTGAAAGAGCCAAGCTTTTGGTAGAAACCGTAAAATAATATATTAGTTAAAAGTAATAATATTTCTAATGAAAGAGTTTACCGATCTTCTAAATAAGGCAGTTGAAAAGATAAAATCTACAAACGATTTAATCCAGATAGTATCACACTTGGATTGTGATGGTATAGCTAGTGCTTCAATTGTAGCTTCAATATTGATTAAAATTGAGAAAAATTTCCAAATAACATTTGTTAAAAGAATTAAACACGAAGTAATAGAAACTTTGAAAAAAAGAAATTCAAAATTAATCATATTTACTGATATAGGATCTGGATACCTAGACTTGTTAAAAGACTTGGACTCTGATCTAATAATTCTTGATCATCATGAAATAGAAGGTTCTGCTTCTGAAAAAATGATTCATATAAATCCTGAAGAAGTTGATTTGAAATTATCCGGCTCAGGAACAACGTATTTGCTAGCAAAAGAACTGCTTCAAGACAATTCTCTAGCAGCTTTAGCAATAGTTGGAACAATTGGTGATGTTTCTTATTCAACAGACTCAAAACTATTTGATACACCATTAATCGAAGCTGAAATAGGCCTGAATCTTTTCGGTAGGTTCTCCCGCCCATTGTATAGGGCTTTAGAATTATCAGGAATAAATGAAGCAATCCAGTTTTTATCAGAAATAGAAATAAAACCTCAGGAAAATGGCAAATGGAGAACACTGAATGATCTAAACAAAGAAGAGAAGGAAAGACTTGCAGATGCATTTGTTAAAGAAAGTGTAAAAAATGGAAAGTATAAAAAAGAATTAGTATTTAGTAATCATCTTACTTTAAAACAGTTTCCAGATGAATTAAGAGATGCAAAAGAATTTGCAACAATATTAAATGCTTGTGCAAATCTAAATGAACCATCAGTAGGAGTAGCAATATGTCTAGGAAGCAAAAAGGCTCTTGAAAATGCTAGAGGAATTTTGAAAGGTTATAGAAAGCTCATCGCAGGCTATATGAATTGGATAACAAATAATCCAAACAGTATTAGGCAAACAGAATTTGCAAACTATATTCTAGCAAAAGATAATATCAATGAAAATATGATAGGTACAATTGTTTCTATGCTGTTTAAGCCGTCTAAAAAAACTTTGATAGGTCTGGTAAATGCAGAAGACGGGATAAAAATTTCTGCAAGGTCAAAAGATGTTAACGTAAGGGAAATCATTTGCGAAGCAGCAAAAGTATGTGAAGGAAGAGGTGGTGGCCATTCTCATGCTGCTGGCGCAACCATACCATTTAACACTGAAGAAAAGTTCATAGAAACTTGTGAAAATCTTTTTAAGGAAAGACTTATAAAGGTATAGAATATATTTAATTTCTATGGTCTCTAAACTGAAAGGCAAAGATTGGTATCAAATAGTAGCTCCTAAGTTTTTTGGAGATTTTGTAATAGGAGAAACTATGACCCTTGATCCAACACAGCTTAAAGGAAGAACTGTTGAGACAAGTTTATCTGATATAACAGGCGATCCGAACAAATATTACTTGAAATTCTTTTTCAAGATAGAAGACGTTAAGGATAATAAGGCTATAACAAGATTCATTGGACATGACTGTACAAGAGATTTTTTGGCAAGAATAGTTCGCAGAAGATCAACAAGAATCGATACAAACGATATCATAAATCTGGTTGACAGCAAGATGAGGGTTAAATCTATAGCAATATCAAATAGAAAGGTTAGTAGAGAAATCGGAAAGAAAATAAGGAAGACTGTAAGAGACAGTATAAAGGAAATGCTGGGCAACCTGAAAACCGAGGAATTTATAAGCGAAATGATTGGCGGAAAAATTCAAAGTAAAATAAGGAAAGATGTAAGCAAGGTCTATCCTCTAAGACAATTTGAGTTTAGAAGAACAAAAGTGCTTCAGTAATTCAATTTTTATAACTTAAGAATAGACTGCAGAAATTCAAGTTTAAATCTTTGATGTTGTATTAATTTTGATAGGTAATTAATATGGCTGAAGTTGTACAAGAAGCATTGAATAATTCAGTAAAAGCACTTTTAAAAGAATGGGAATTAGCTGGTTTAAAAATTGAAGGAAGTCTTAATCTTGATGTTAAATCTATACCAGTAAATATTAAATTAGCAGCAGAAGGATTGAAAAGAATAGAAAGTCTTCTCCAACCAGAATATGAAACAATTAGAAAAACAGTAACTCCTACCCATCTATCAATAAAATCTGTTCCAATATCTGCTAAAGAAAGCATCGGAACTTATATATTTTTTGAACCTGTAAAGGATGCTGAAGATTATAAAGCAGGTGCTCTAATTGAATTAAAAGTAAAAAGATTTCCTTCTGATGTGATACATGCTTTATCACTGACTGCACACTCAGGTTCAGATGAAAATGAAACAATGAGTAAACAATATAATTGGTCTCATTCTTCTCATATAGATAACGTTGGGTACACTGCTGAAAATTTGAAAGAGGATTTAAGAATAGCTTTAGCAGTTGGAGAATATGCAGAAAGACATCCAGCTAAATCTTAATTTTTAATTTCTAAATTCAAAACGATAGAAAACAGAAGTTCTATAATTTACCATTTTTCTAAATGAATCTTATTTTTATCAAACTCTTTTTCATTATGTTCTGATTTTTCTTCATCCGGATAGCCTAAAGGCATCATACAAAGAATACGAACATCATTTGGAGCATCGATTAACTGTTTCACATATTCTTCTCCATCTTTTGAAAGATTTTTAGAACCTAGAATTTGACAAAAACAAGTTCCCAAGCCTTGATTCTCAGCTTCTAAGTAAATTGCTTCAGCAACTATTGAACAATCCTCTATCCACTGAGGACTTTGGTTTGCTGTAATAATCAAGACTATTGGAGCATCTTTAACAAAACCACTCCAAGGAGTAGCATTTGATAATTTGTTTTTCAAATCCTGATCCTTTACAACAATAAATTCCCAAGGTCTTCGATGTGCTGCTGAAGGAGAGTACATAGCTGCTTTAAAAATTTCATTCAGCTTTTCTTCTTCCACTTCTTTTTTCTTGAATTTTCTTATACTTCTACGCTTTTTTATTGCCTCTAGCATAGATAAAATCTATTATTAGATAAATATAAATTTTTAAAATTCTTATATAAATCATGAATAAACCTTACATAGGAGTTACTGGAATTGAGGAATCATCTCAATTAGAGGGGATGCTTGAAACATTTTCTAAAAAACATATTGCTCCTCATTCACTTATGGTTGGCGGAATAGTATCGTATAAAACCTTAATTGATGAAAAAGATAAGCCCATACTTTTAACTAGAAACGAAATTGGAAGAATTTTTGAAAGGCTTGAAGGCATGCCCAGTACAGATGTCCTATTCGCATTGCATTATTTCACAAAGCCTTTGAAAGAAATTAGACCTGAATTACAACAAAAGGCCAAGAACGTGGTGGAAAAACCTTTGCATCAACAGGTAGGTAGTCTTGTTGAAGATGTCTATGCTAGATATGAAAGAGAACAGCCACCCTTTCAGATAGGCGTTCAGATAAATGTAAGTTGGCCTGAACCCAGAGATGTGAATCAGATAAAAATAGATTACCCGAAACTTAAAACAATTCTTCAGGTTTCTGATTTTGATTCTGTTGACGAAAGAATGGGAAAGTATAATGTTGATTATGCTCTCATAGATGCTTCCAGAGGTGAAGGAAAAGAAATTGATATGGATAAAGCCGTAAGTGTTCATGATGCAATTAGTGAAAAAAGTAAGGTTATGATTGGTTTTGCTGGTGGTTTCTCTCCAGAGAATGTTAATGATAGAATATGGTCTTTAAGATATGATCTTGGCACAAGAAATTTTTGTGTAGATGCTCAGGGAAAATTAAGAACCGAAGACCGACTTGATATGAGTAAAGTAAGCAAATACTTGAATGAAGCATTAGATGCTTTCCAAGGCTAAATAATTATTCTTCTATGTGAATAAGTGCAGTAGAAATCCAGAACATTCCACCAAGCAATATCAATATAAAAGATATTATATAAGCCACAGCAACAGAAAGCGTTGTTGACCCTAGGACTGATGGTTCTACTGAACCAGCAATCAAAGCTCCAGTAAATACGCATATTGCTCCTATTATCCAAAATGCTATTGTCCTTGGATCTGTCATAATAGTGAGTTTTGTAGTTAGATATTTAAATTTGACGGTATTTGAGCTTTAAAAAAGCCATAATCTAAGGATTAGTTTTATGACTTATAAGTTTTGCTAACGCTTTATATTTCCCGAATTGATCAAAAAATTCTTTTATTGTTAACTCTTTATCTCCTACGTGAACCAAGTCAACATTACTTTCATTTATTTCGCTTGCTTCAACTTCAAGTGTTAAAACTTTAAGACCTGCCATACCTGTAATTAAGCGAACTTTATTTTTATTATCAACCACTTCTTCACCTTTTCCTCTAGCAGAAAAATATTGTCCCTTATCTTCATAAGGAAATATGAGACCTATTCTTGGTTTTTCTCTTTCATCGAGATAAAGCATTCTAGTCATTTTAACTTTTTCTTTTCCATCCCAAGTTACAGCCATTTAATCACTAAAAAATATACGATAGTTAAAAATTTAAACTCTTCTTTTAGAATTTCTGGCTTTTAATACTTTCATTTTCTAGAAACAAAATCATTGTCCTTTATATAAAATCTCAATGGCAAATCTCCGCCTTTAGAAAGTCCGATTCTGGTTGTCTTAACTATCTTAAATTTCTCATTAGATTTTTCTATAAACAAATCACTTTTAGTTAAATCCAAACCATCGTGTCTTTTTTCTATTCCAAAAGCCTTTGTTAGTTTTCCAGGACCGCTTGTGAGATTTTTGATGTCATTTGTTTTTCTATTCTTTTTCATTATTTCAATCCTTCCAAAGGTTCTAAAGCTCTGATTAATACTGCTCCTAGCAAACCTGCTTTCTTAGCAATGACATTCAACATCCAGTGGTTTCCGTAAGTGAAATAAACGAAAGTATGGCCGGGTGGTTTAAGCAAAGACTTTGGTATGTTCTTAACTTTTCTATAGCCTATTGAACCAGGGTCATTATAACCTAGATAGGCTTCTGTTTCAACTATTTTTCCTTTGAATGTTTTTCTATTTGTTCTATGAACTAGAATTTTTCCTAGCAATTCTTTTGCAATAATTTTTGTGCTTCTTGAATAGAAATTCCTTTGAAGTTTCATAATATTGATTATTCATGTAGTTTTTTAAAACTTCTTCAGATATAAATCTTTTACTGTTCTAAAAATAGTTATGAGTTTTGCTAATAAATGGTTAAGGTATCTTGAAAGTCAAAATAGAATAATTACCCGTATAGCACTGCAAGCAGAAAGACCAGAAGATATGCCACATACAGAAATTTCTATTACCGATACTGGAGAGAAAGTCGAACAGGTTTATTACAGCAATGAAGAACTTATAAGATATTTCAGGGGAATTCCAGACAAAATAGAAATCAAACCCTTAGATGTTGAGCATGTTGAAATTAACACAGATGGAGGACTCACTTTTTATATTTCTAATCAAAAAGATAAGACAGGAAAATATCCAATGAAAATAAAACATACAAAAACCCAGCCCGAGAGTTTTAGTGCTCAAAAAGAAGCAGAATTAAGAAGTGAAGCAAGGAAACGTGGATATGATGTTGTAGAATTTATACCAACCTAATACTTAATTCTCGATATCAACCTAAACAAATCTAGCGTTTTTAAATAGTTCAGAAATTTAACTATTTTTTGCAGAGGATAGATCGGGAAGCCACCGGTTTCCTGTAAGCACAGATCCGGTTTACGGTGCGATCGAAACTTGAGGGCGATGTTAAAAATTTATGAGGTCCTGTTAGCTGACTGAGAAGCTTCGTCCTACAGAGTCATCATTATAGCAAATCGTGTGAGGTTCGGAAGAAAGCAGCACTACGTTATAGTGCTGGCGTTTGTAGGGTCGCGAAGTGGAGAAGGTTGATAGGGTTAACTTCATAAGTTTTTAGCTTCCACCAATAGTGCTCCTCTGCATATTTATATTTTTAAGGAGTAAGTATGGCTATGAAATACAGTTACCGTAAAAGCGATAATAGAAGAACTTTTGGATACTTTTTATTCGGAATTTTAATAGGATTGGCAATCAGCTATTTTGGTTATTATTACTTTTCTGTAACTCAGCAACCAATAACAATAACTCAACCCGGTCCTCAAATAATTATTTCTACTCCATTTACTGCTCAAATAAATTTAGCTGCGGTTGATCAAAATGGAAAAGGCGTTACCACTCCCTTAATAGTTGAAGCAAAAGCAGGAAACGGAAAAGCTTTAACAAATGTAGACAAGCTTCTTTTCTGGGTTGACACTCAATATTCAATACAAGTAGCAAAGGCTGTTGCAGAAAATGTCACAAAAATAGATGCAAGTAAATTTGATTTAACATATTCTATAGAAACCAATGCAACAGTGGTTGGTGGTCCATCTGCAGGAGCTGCTTTAACAATAGCAACAATAGCAGCCCTAGAAAACAAACCAATAAAAAGTGATGTAATGATAACTGGAACAATAAATCCTGACGGTACAATAGGCGAGGTCGGAGGAATTTTAGACAAGGCAAAAGCAGCAAAAGATATAGGTGCTAAGGTTTTCCTAGTTCCAGAAGGACAAGGCGAGCAAACATATTTACAGCCGCATGAAACTTGTACAAGAAGAGCTAATTTTCTTTTCTGCGAAACAACCTACGAACAGGTTACTGTAAACATAGGAAAGGATGCTGGAATATCTGTCATAGAAGTTTCAAACGTTACAGACGCTATGACATATTTTGGATTATGATTCTCAATTTAGGATTCTTCATTAAAAGAAGAGTTTAAATCTTTAACTATCTTAATAATTTTTGGTAAAATATATGCAAAGTGTAGCAGCTTCTTATGAAGCATTTAGAAAAACTTGTGAAGAAAATTTTCCACACGTCAGTCCAAGAGTATTGGAAAAAATGATAGGAAGGAAAAGAAGGTTTGACGCTCCACTATTAATAGTTTACAAAAGTGGAACTGATTTACGTAGAAAAGCAGAGATCTTAGAAAAAAAGGGAGTGATAGGAGGAAGTGACACCTTCGAAAGTGGAGGCAGATTACCAAAAGACTGCCCTAATGGTGCTAGCATTAAAAAATATTGCATGATAACTGAAAGAAGATTAAAATTATTATCTCAAGACCCTGATATTTTGAGAGTAGATTTTGACCCTGAAAAATATGAAGATGAAAATTATCCAAAAATCAGCTATTAACGCATTCAAAAATTTCGTCTAAAACTAAGATTCTTCATTTAAAGTTTCCACTTGCCGACGGCGTGAAATTATTCTAGTCCATCAATAGAAATAGTGGATCTTTGGAATAGAAATTTTTATTATAGATTTCACATATTGCTGGACAACCTATACCAAACTTTTCTTTCCTTTTTTCTTCTTTTTGAACAAAATCTTTAATCGCTTTATTTTCCTTCAATAAAGAAAATTTTTTCTCAAATATATTCTTTTTTGTAAAGGATTCTGAATTAATAGATGAAATCCAAAAACATGGACTCAAACGACCTCTCCAATCTATGTAAAATATCTTTCTTCCACCATTACACCCTTTGCAATTAAAATTATCGAATCGGTGATAAGAAATCTTTATTTCATTAGAGTATTTTTCTTTCAGAGATTTTAGTTTCCTTCCAACTTCTAGATACTCGCTTTCAGGAATAAGTATACTAGTATTTGTTGATGCGTTTCCAACTTTCATAGGCCATGCAAAAGCTATTTCCTCTGCATCTTTATTTTTACAAAAATTCACAAATTCCTCGATACTCTTATAATTTTCTTTCCATAATACACAATCTATTCTTGTAAAAATTTTATGCTCATTAAGCAGTCTCAGACCGTTTATAACTCTTCTAAAGACATCTCTTCCTCTAAGAAAATTATGGACTTCTTCCTTATGAGAATCCAAACTAAGAAAAATCTTGTCTATCCCTATTTCTGAAAGCTTTTCTACATTTCTTTGATTCATTTCAGTACCATTGGTTCCTAATGTTGCTATAATTCCATTTTCTTTTACAAGCTTTATGAAACCAAAGATATCTTTCCAAAGCAGAGGTTCTCCACCAGAAATATAAATCGTATCCACGCCCGAAGATTTCATATCCTTTAAAAGAGGTTTATACTTTTCTATTGATGGATTCTTGTAATCTTCTTTTATCACAGAACAATGCTTGCAGTTTAAACTACATTTTCCATAGACACCCCAAACAATCCTAATTCCAGAACTTTCAGAGAATAGACAAACTGGATTCCTCATATATAATTGTGATTTTCAAGATGATTAATTCATTAGTTCACTACTAGTGATGAACTAAAGCAATAAATCTGTAAAAATCAATCTAAAAGTATGAGAACAGAAGAGGCTTTTTCTAATCTTCTAAAATTCGGGCTAACAGAAGGTGAAGCAAAAGTCTATCTAACACTTCTAAAAGGAAACTCTACAAAATCTGATATAGTAAAAGATTCTGGTATATCCTCTTCTATAGTTTATGATATTCTTGAAAGATTAATTAAGAAGGGATTGGCATCCTATTTGATTATAGACGGTAAAAAGAAATTTTATGCAGCAAATCCAGAAAAGCTTTTTGACTTTATATTAAATGAAAGAAAAAGATTAAAAAAGCTTGAAATTTATGGAAAAAAGATAATCCCCTTATTAAAACAAATTTCCAGAGAAAAAGTACTCTTTGCAAATACTTACAAAGGTTTAGATGGATTAAAGTCAATGCTCAATGAAATTGAGGAAGAAATTAAAAATAAAGAAATAAAAGAATGGCTTGCAATTGGAGTAACAGCACACAAAAATGAACAGTTTAACAGATTGTGGTTAAATTGGCATAAAAATGTTAGGGCTAAACATAAGATCAAAGCAAAATTCTTATTTTGTGAAAAGGGTACAAGATATTATAATGACCTA
>Ga0315281_10015930_pt1 | contig 10056 bp, 6 predicted proteins | sample YL17G07_0_MG_FD_204540 | JGI IMG/M metagenome (GOLD analysis project Ga0315281, IMG submission 204540) | Sediment microbial communities from Yellowstone Lake, YNP, Wyoming, USA - YL17G07_0 | ecosystem: Environmental > Aquatic > Freshwater > Lake > Sediment | place: USA: Wyoming | collected...
AGGGTCGAGTCCTCGGCGCGCAGGGATGCGTTCTCGCTCTTGAGGTCCACGATCTCGGACTTGAGCGCCGCGATCTCCTGCCGGCCCTGCTTGTTTTCCGAGTTCAGGTGGACGATCTCGTCCTTGAGGTTCGTGATCTCCTGCCTCAGCCCGGCGTTCTCCTGCTTGCCGCGCTCGTAGCGGGCGAGCAGGTCCTCGAGCTTCCGCTCGAGGAACTCGATGGGCGAGGCTTCGACTGCGAGGGTGGCCATGCTTGCCTCCGTGGGAAGCCGCGGTGAACGCACGAACTCCCCTCAACTGGTGGTGGGGACCCTTGGGGGCGTTGCGCCCCCCGGGCGCCCGGTGACGGCGGTGTTTCGTCAACCCGGCGGTAACTCTTCTCAGGCTAACAGAACCGGACTCAGCCTTTCAACCCGCCTTGCGGCCCTGAGCGAGTCTTCGAGTCGAAGGGCTAGCGCAGTCTGGCGCCCAGCCGTTTGCCCAGCGCGGCCACGATTGTGGATACGACCTCGTCCGCTTCCTTCTCGGTCAGGGTGCGTTCCGGGGCCCGGAAGGCCAGCCGGACCGCCAGCGACTTCGTCCCCTCCGGGACCTGCCTGCCCCGGTAGCAGTCGAAGATCGAGGCTGACTCGAGGAGAGGCTTCCCCGCCTCCCGGACGGCGGACTCGAGGGCGGCCGCGGAGACGGACTCGGCGACGACGAAGGCCAGGTCGCGGCGGACGGCCGGGAACCGCGCGGGCGCCTCGACCGAGTAGGAGAGGTCGGCGGCCCCGACGAGGGGATCGAGCTCGAGTTCGGCCGCGACGGTGCCGGCCGGCAGTTCGAACGCCGCGGCCGTCTTCGGCGCGACCACGCCCGCCTGCCCGATTCGCAGCCCCGCCAGCCGGAGCTCGGCGACCGACCCGGCGGCGAATGGAACGCCGCCCCCGGCCACCCACTCGATCGCGACCCCGAGCGCCTCCGCGGCCGCGCCGACGGCGCCTTTGATATCCGCGAGGTCGAGCGAGCGCTCCCCCGCGAACGCATCTTGTGCAAGGCGCCCCGCCGCCACGAGCGCGAGCCGCGGGGCTTCGGCGGGAGCGCCCCCTGCGGACGCACCGCCGAAGACCTCGCCCACCTCGAACAGCATCGCCCCGGCGGCCTCGCGCGCGAGGTTGCGCGCCGCGCTGCGCATGAGTCCAGCGAGGAGCGACGGCCGCAGGACTTCCTGGTCCTCGGTCATCGGGTTCGAAACCGCGGTCGCGGCGCCGGCCGGAAGGCCCAGCCGGGCCACGTCGGCCTTCGAGATCAGGCTCAGCGTCTGGGCCTCCGAGAACCCGGCCGCGCGCAACGCCTCCCGGATCCGGCGGCCCGCGACCGTGGACCGCGACTCCGGGATGGTCCCGGCTTCCCGGACGGGCAGGGTCGCGGGCACGCGATCGTACCCGTGGATCGTCGCGAACTCCTCCGCGAGGTCCGCCGGGATGTTCACGTCCAGCCGCCAGCTCGGCGGCGTCACCGTCAGCCGGTCCCCGTCGGGCCCCGTGACCGCCGCCCCCATCCGCTCGGCGTACTTCCTTAGGTCCGCCGGCGCGAGGCTCACCCCGAGCAGGGACGAGACCGCGGAGGCGCTGACCTCGATCGGGTGGCGGATCGGGAGGCTGCCGTCCGCGCGAAGAAGGGGCGAAGAGACCGCCGCGCCACTGAGCTCGACCAGAAGCTGGCACGCGCGGTCGGACGCGAGCACGACCCCCCCGGGGTCCGCGCCCCGCTCGAACCGGTACGAGGACTCGGTGTTCAGCCCGATCGACCGGGCGCCGCGCCGGGTCCGGACCGGGTCGAACCACGCCGCCTCGAGCAGGACCGCCGACGTCCCGTCGGAGATCTCACTCGAGGCCCCGCCCATGATCCCGGCGGCCGCGACCGCGCATGTGCCGTCCGCGATCACGAGCACCTCGGGGTTGAGCGCCCGGTCGATCCCGTCGAGCGTCCGGAGCTTCTCGCCCGCCGCCGCCCGCCGGACCTCGATCCGGTTCCCCTTCAGCTTCGCGACGTCGAAGGCATGCAGGGGATGGCCGGTCTCGAGCAGGAGATAGTTCGTGATGTCCACGACGTTGTTGATCGGGCGCAGGCCGCACGCCACGAGACGCTTCTGCATCCACTCGGGCGACGGTCCGACCTTGACGCCGGTGAGCAAACGCGCGGTGTAGAGCCCGCACCCGCCGGGGTCCGAAATCGCAACCGACCACTCACCCGCCAGGGGCGGGTGCGGAGTTTCGCGGTCCCGCGAAACTCCAACGGCCCCGTCCAGGACCGCCGGCAGTTTCAACGGGGCCGCGAGGACGGCCGAGAGCTGGCGCGCGATCCCAACGACAGAGAGGAGGTCGCCCCGGTTCGGCGTGATCTCGACGTCGTAGATCCAGTCCTCGGGATTCGGCACGAACGGCTCCCCGGACACCGCCGAGCCGGGCAGTGCCATGATCCCGGCCGCGTCGGAGCCCAGCCCGAGCTCGGCCTCGGAGCAGAGCATGCCCTGCGACGCGACGCCGCGGATCGTGGCGGCCCCGATCAATCGTCCGCCCGGGAGGCGCGCCCCGGGGGCGGCGAACGGGTACTTGACGCCCGCCTTCACGTTCGGCGCCCCGCAGACCACGCTGTACCGCTCCCCGCCGGCCTCGACCACGCACAGGGTCAGCCGGTCGGCGTTCGGGTGCCTCCCCACCGCCAGGACCTCGCCGACGATGACCCCTTCCATGACCGACGAATACGGCCGCAGGGATTCCACGCCGATCCCGCCCATCGAGAGCCGCCGGGCGAGCTCCCGCGGCTCCGGGACCCCGGGGACGTACTCCTTGATCCAGCCGTGGGAGAGCTTCATGCCGCCGCGTACTCCGGGACCCGGACCCAGTCCACGCGGTAGTCGGAAACCGAGCCGGGCCCGAGGACGGCGACCGCGAACCGCTCCGGGGCCAGCAGGCGGCGGGCCATGTCGCGCACGCGCTCCGGGGTGATGGCCTCGACCATTCTCATGATCTCGCGCAGGGGCGTCACCTCTCCAAGGTACAGCTTCGAGGTCGCCAGCCGCGCCATCCGGCCGTACGTGCTCTCGAGCCCGAGGAAGAGGCTCCCCTTCATCTGGTCGCGGGCGCGGATCGCCTCCGCGTCCGTGACCCCGCCGGAAGCCAGGTCGCGGAGGATGTCACCGACCACGGCCGCCGTCTCCCGGAACCGCTTCGGGTCCATGGCCGTGTGCACGCCCACGAGCCCCATGTCGCGGTACGCCTCCACCCACGAGGCCGCGCCGTAGGCCAGCCCGCGCTGTTCGCGGATCTCCTGGAACAGGCGCGAACTCGCGGTCCCGCCGAGCAGGTTGTTCAGGGCCGCCAGCACGAACCGGTCGGGGTGCCCGAAGGGCAGGGCGGGAGCCGCCAGCGCGAGGTGCGCCTGCTCCTGCTCCCGGATCGTGACCCGGAACCTGGACCGGGCCTCGGGGGCGGATGCCGCCGCGGGCACCGCCGTCCGGGCCAGGCCCTCGATGAGGGGACCCATGAGTTCCGCCAGCCGGTCATGGTCCACCTGCCCCGCCGCCGCGATCAGGATGCGGTCGGAAGAGTAGTAGCGGTCCCGGTAGTTCCGCACGATATCGTGCCCCGTCGCCCGGATGACCTCCTTGCGCCCCAGCACCGGCCGCGCGACCGGGTCCGCGCCGAAGAGGGTCTCCATGAGCTGTTCCATGATCACCTCGCCCGGCTCGTCCTCGGACGCCCGGATCTCGTCCAGAACCACGCCCTGCTCGAGCCGGATATCCTCGTCCCGGAACCGCGAGTTGAGGAGCATGTCGCAGAGCATGTCGCAGGCCAGCGGGATGTGCTCGGAGAGGAGCCGCGCGAAGAAGCTCGTGTACTCGCGGCTCGTCCCGGCGTCGATCATGCCGCCCACCGCGTCCAGCTCCTCCGCGATCTGGCGCGCGCTCCTCCGCGCCGTGCCCTTGAACACCATGTGCTCGAGGAAGTGCGTGAGGCCCGCCTCGGACGGCGCCTCGTGCCGTGACCCGCGGGCGACCCAGACGCCGATGGCCGCGCTGGCGACGTGCGGCAGGAACTCGGTCAGCACCACCGCGCCCTGCGCCGTGACCGTTTCCCGTATCTGCTCGGGGAGCTCGGGAAGAGCCATAGACATCGATTATACGGGCTCGGCCCGTCCCCCCGGCTCGGGTGTCAGAGCCAGCCCGTCGCCTTCGCCAGTAGTCCCGTGTACCGAACGAAGTCCGGCCAGGAGACATCCGGCGGCACGCCGTGGTCGCACCCGGGCAGGTACCCGCCGTCCCGAATTACGCCTTCGAGCCGCCCGAGCTCGTCCTCGATCACGCGTCCGCCCTTCGCGATCGCGCGCTTGTCCACCCCGCCCCGGAACGCGAGTCCCCGGCCCCACCTGCGGCGCAGGGCGGGCAGGTCGTTGCCGGCCGCGACCTCCATCGGCTCGGCCAGGTTGATGCCGGCCTCGATCCAGACCGGGATCAGCTCGTCAGTCAGACCATCGGAGTCCACGCAGTAGAGCGGACACCCGCCGTCCCGGATGATCCGGCCCCAGCGCCGCCAGACGGGCAGGAGGAACTCGCGCGCCATCGCGGGCGAGATCATGGCGTGGGCCTTGAACGCCATGTCCTCGGAGATCCGGACGAGGTCCGGTTGCGCCGCCCGGAACACGCGCTCCAGCAGGCCGGCCACGTGGTCGGACCAGAACCCGACCATCTCCCGCGCGAACGCCGGGTCTTCCACCAGGAGCAGGCAGAGGTTCTCGAACCCGAGCCACTCGCGTAACTGCCAGAAGGGACCCGAGAAACTTAACGTCAGGGGCCGGTCCCCCGACCGCTCGAACGGCCCCACCCGCGCCGGGTCGTCTGCCCGGTACCGGGCCTTCATCCCCTCCCAGTCCGCGCGCGTCTCCACCGGGCACCGGATCCACCGGCGGGTCACGAAGTCGATCGCCTCGCGCAGGTGCCGGGGCGAGAACTCGTTCGAGATCTCGCAGATGTTCCCCTTCCAGTCCTGGACGATCTGGGTCCGTTCCCCGCGCTCCAGAACCTTCTCCTCGAACGTCGGGATCATGCGCTCGTTCACGGGGAACCACTGCTCCCCCGCGGGCCACGGCAGTGCCCCGCCCGCCTCCCGGTACGCGCGCTCGACGACATCTCCACCTGCAAGGTCCCGGGGCAGACCCTGGTTGTGCCACGCCGCGCGCGTGGATTCCCGCGGCCAGCCGGGCTCCAGCGGCACCCGGTCCGGGGTTCCGAACAGCAGCGTCGCCCGCAGTCGTTCCCGGGGGTTCATCTCCCGGCCATCGTACCGCCGTTGCGGCGGCAACGTCAGGAACGGGCTGGCTCATCATCGTTATCAGCCTCGCGCGCGGTATGATGCTTGGATGCCGGATGCACTAAAGGTCGCGTTGGATGCCGCGGAAGCGGCCGGCCGGGTCGCGATGCGCGCCTTCGGTCGCAAGGTCCGGGTGGAGCGCAAGCCGGACGACTCGCCGGTCACGGAATACGACCGGGCCGCCGAGGAGGCCGCCCGCCGCGTGATCGCCCGCGCCTTCCCTTACGACGGCGTCCTCGGCGAGGAGTTCGGGACGACCAGGGCCGGCGCGGAGGCGCGGTGGCTGATCGACCCGATCGACGGCACCAAGTCGTTCATCCGCGGCCTGCCCTACTGGGGCACCCTCGTCGCCCGGGAGGTAGGCGGCCGGATCACGGCCGGGGTCATCGGCCTCCCGGCGATGCGGCGCACGATCTGGGCCGCCCGCGGCCGGGGCGCGTTCCTGAACGGCCGGCGGGTGCGCGTGTCGCGCCACGCCGCGCTCCGCGGCGCGTGCGTCCTGCATGCCGATCTCGACACCTTCGTCCGGTACCGGGCCCTGAACCGGTTCCGGACGATCGCCCGCCGGGGCGCGATCATCAAGGCCATCGGCGACTGCCCCGCCTACGTGTGGCTCGGCTCCGGGTGCGTGGAGGCCATGATCGAGCCCGAGGTCGATCCCTGGGACATCGCGGCGCCCAAGATCATCATCGAGGAAGCAGGGGGCCGGGTCACGGACTGGCGGGGCCGGGGCTCGCACCGGATCACGAACGTGATCGCGGGCAACCGGCGCGTCCACGCCGCCCTCCTGCGAATCCTCAAGCGGTAGAATCGGTTCGAGAAATGCGGGTTGCACGCGAAGGGAGCGGCTGTGCCGCGACCGGAGCGGTATTGCTTGCGTTAGTGCAACCGATTGTAGCCTCGTCGAGGATGACGGCGATGTCCTTGACCTCCGTGGACGCCCCGGTCGCGCGCATCCCGTCGGAAAGCATGGTCGCGCAGAAGGGACAGCCGACCGCGGCGACCCGGGCGCCCGTCGCGGCGAGCTCGGCGGAGCGCTCGGCGCTGATCCGGCGTCCCTCCCTCTCCTCCATGAACATCCTGCCGCCGCCCGCGCCGCAGCACAGCCCGTTCCTCGCCGCTCTCGGCGGTTCGGTGACCGTGACGCCCGGAATGGCGCCCAGAACGGCGCGCGAGGGCATGTAGGAGCCGTTCCACCGGCCGAGGTAGCAGGAGTCGTGGACGACCACCTCGAGCGGCGGCCCGCCGGGCTTGGGGAGGAGGCGCCTCTCACGCACCAGTCTGGCCAGGTACTCGGAGTGGTGCACGGCCTCGACCTTGGCGCCGAACCCGGAGAACTCGCGGCGGAGGGCGTTGAGGCAGTGCGGGCACGCGGTGACGACCAGCCGGGGAGCGCTCGCCGCGGCGGCGGCCGCCGCGAGCGTGGCCGCGGCCTGCTTCGCCAGCGCGGCGCCCAGGTACTCGTTCCCGGCGCGGCGGGCCGGATCGCCGGTGCAACACTCCTCGTTGCCCAGCACCGCGAATGACACCCCGGCCTTCTTCAGCAGCGAGGCCACGGCGAGGGTCGTCCGTTTCGCCGCATCGTCGAACGACCCCGCGCACCCGACCCAGAACAGGAGTTCCGCGTCCGGCCGCTCGCGGATCGTGGGAACCCCCGCGGACAGCGCCCACGCGCCGCGCGCGTCCGGCGGGAACCCCCACGGGTTCGACTGGTGCTCGAGGTTCGTGAACGTCTGCTGGAGCTCCGGGGGAAACCGGGACTCCATGAGGACCAGGTGCCGGCGCGCCTCGACGACGAGGTCCATGTGCCAGATGCCGACCGGGCACGCCTCCTCGCACGCCCGGCAGGTGGTGCAGGCGAAGAGCACGTCTTCGGCGATGCCGGACTCCTCGCGCACGAGCGGCGGAAGCCCCTCCCCCGCGGGTCTGCCGGCCCGGGCGTTGGCCAGGATCGCGCCGGACTGCCGCCGCAGTTCGTTGCGGATGTCCACGACCAGCTTCTTGGGCGAGAGCCGCTTTCCGGTGAGGCTCGGCGGGCACACTGCCTCGCACCGGCCGCACTCGGTGCACGACACCGCGTCCAGGACCTGCTTCCACGAAAGGTCCCCGGCGGTGCCGAGACCGGGAGTCTCGCCGCCCTCCAGATCGGGGACCGAGAGCGGCCGGCCGGATGCGCCGGCGTTGATCAGGAGATTGGGGACCGCCGTCAAGATGTGCAGGTGCTTGGAGCCGGGGAGGTACGCGACGAACCCGAGAACCGACAGCAGATGGATCCAGTACGCGGTTTCCCGGCCCGCCAGCCGGGCCCCGTCGGGCATAAGGTCCAGCCGGAGCGACCCGGCCGCCGCGGCGGCGAGCGGATAGAGCTCCGCGCCGCCGGGTTCCGCCGCCCGGAACGCGTCGAGGATGAGGAGGGAACCAACCAGGACCGCCGTGAAAGCCAGGATCAGCCGGGCATCGAGGTGGTCCGAGAGGTGCGGGGGCCGGGCCGTCCACCGGCGGAAGAACGCGAACGCGAGGCCGGCGAGCACGAGGGCGGAGAACGTCTCGGCGACCGCGTGGTAGGCCCGCGCCGGGCCGGGCCAGAGCCGGTGCCACGCGAACCCGTACGGCTCCAGGAACGCCTCCAGCGTGTGCGGCTGGACCGCGAGGAATCCGAGAAAGATAAGGAGGTGCGCGGCGCCGATCCCGCGGACCCGGAACAGCCGCTCGTGCAGGAACACCTCGCGGACTAGCGTCGCGATCCGGGCGGCGGCGGTGCGCGGCGCCACCCGGGCCCGTCCGCCCACCGCCCGCATCAGCAGGAGGAGCCGCCGGACCCGCGCGAGGAAGAGCCAGCCGGCGATCCCCGCCGCGGCGGGGACGAGGAAGGGCTCGAGGCTAAACCAGGATCCGGGCGCGCCGGGGATCGTAGAGGACATCGGGGCCCTTGACGGCCTGGTACCGGTCGCCGAAGCACTCGATCTCGAACGCGGTCCGCGCCGCAGGGGTCGCTGCGACCCCGGGGGTCGTTGCGACCAGGGCGGCCGGGACGTAGCCCATGGCGATGGACTTCCCCAGGGTGTGGCCGTACCCCCCCGCGGTGAGGACGCCGAGCACCCGGCCGTCCGCGAGGATGGTCTCGCCGCCGAAGAGCGGCACGTAGCCTTCCATGGTGAAGGTGCACAGCCGGCGGGTTGGGGCCTCGGCCTTCGCCCTGACCAGCGCCTCCCTGCCGATGAAGTCCGGCTTTCCCAGCCGGACGCAGAACCCGAGCCCCGCCTCGAAGGGGGTGTAGTCCGGGGTCAGCTCGGCGCTCCAGTACCGGTACCCCTTCTCGAGCCGGCAGGACTCGATCGCGCGGTACCCGGCATCGGCGACGCCCAGCGGCTCGCCGGCCTTCCTAAGGGCTTCGTAGAGGGGAACCGCCCCCGCCACCGGGACGTGGAGTTCCCAGCCGAGTTCCCCGACGTAGGTGACCCGCAGCGCGCGCAGGGCCACGCCCGCGATCTCGATCTCCCGGCACGTTCCGAACGGGAACGCCTGGAGCGAGAGATCGGCGCCGGTCAGGCTCCGGAGCAGGTCCCGGGAACGCGGCCCGCAGACGTTGATGACCGAGCGGGTCTCGGTCAAGTCCTCGAGGACCACGCTCCCGTCGGCGGGCGCATGGCGCCGGATCCAGTCGAAATCGTGCGTCGCGAACGCGGTGCCGGAAACCACGTAGAACCGGTCGTCCGCCAGCCTCCCGATGGTGAGGTCGCACTCGACCCCGCCCCGCTCGTTGCACAGTTGCGTGTAGGTCAGGGACCCCACGGGCCTGTCCAGGTCGTTGGCGGCCAGCCGCTGGAGGAGCCCGAACGCGCCCGGGCCGCGGATCTCGAACTTGGAGAACGAGGTCATGTCGACGAGCGCGACCCGCTCGCGGATCGCGCCGTGTTCGGCGGCCACCGCGTCGAACCAGTTGGGCTTTCCGAACGAGACTTCGTCGCGCGGCTCGATCCCGGGCGGGGCGAACCAGTTGGGACGTTCCCAGCCGAACTTCTGCCCGAAGACGGCACGGCGGGCCTTGAGCGTCGCGTACAGCGGGGAGGTGCGGACCTCCCGTGCCGAATCGTGCTCCTCGTGGGGCCAGGACATCCCGTAGTGCTTCCCGTAGAGCTCGCTGGTGCGGGACACCAGGTACGCGTCGTCCCGGTGGTACCGCCCGAACCGCCGGATGTCCACGGCCCAAAGATCCAGCTCCGGCCGCCCGGCGAGGATCCACTCGGCGAGCATCTTGCCCGCGCCCCCCCCCGCCGCGATCCCGAACGCGTTGAACCCCGCGCAGACGAAGTAGTTGTCGAGCTCGGGCGCCGGGCCCATCATGAAGTACCCGTCGGTGGTGAAGCTCTCGGGCCCGTTGACGAACCGGGCCACGCCGGCCGACTCGATGGCCGGCGTGCGGAGCAGGGCCCCCCGCATGATCGATTCGAACTGCTCGACGTTCGGCTGGAGGAGCGTGGACTCGAAGTCCGGGGGCGGGCCGCCGGTGTTCCAGGGAATCGGCCCGTGCTCGTAGCCGCCCATGAGCATCCCGCCGCCCTCTTCCTTGTAGTAAACGAGGTTGTCCGGGTCGCGCATCGTGGCGTAACCGCGCGGCGCATCCGGAATGGGGGCGGTCACGAGGAACTGGTGCTGGACGGGAATCAGCGGAACGTTCACGCCCGCCATCATCCCGAACGCCCTC
>Ga0315281_10015931_pt1 | contig 10056 bp, 10 predicted proteins | sample YL17G07_0_MG_FD_204540 | JGI IMG/M metagenome (GOLD analysis project Ga0315281, IMG submission 204540) | Sediment microbial communities from Yellowstone Lake, YNP, Wyoming, USA - YL17G07_0 | ecosystem: Environmental > Aquatic > Freshwater > Lake > Sediment | place: USA: Wyoming | collected...
GACCGACCAACGGCGCCAGTTCAATCGAGCCGTACAACTTGACGATTTCGACTTGCACGCCGCGCTGATTGAAATACCGCTCGGTGATCTTCGGATACTTGGTCGCGACCCGAATCTTCGAGGACAACCGGTCGCGCGAGGGCTGTCCCTTGAGCGCAGCGACAGCGATTCTACACGCTCCGAACCCTAAATCCAATGGCTCATAGACGTCGCTGTCCTGCTCCATCAACACATCTTTTCCGACAATCCCGACATCCGCCGCACCATACTCGACATAGGTCGGCACATCGGTCGGCCTCACGATCAGGAAGGTCATGCCGATCTCCGGACAGGGAAACACCAGCCGGCGACTCTCGGTGGAGAGGCTGCCCAGCGCATAGCCCGCCCGGCGAAAAACGTCCAGCGTGAGATCCAGCATTTTCCCCTTCGACAAAGCAATCGTCAGCATGATGTCAACGAGTCCCGGCAGGAGCCGGTCCCTCTTTATGGCGGGTGATTGTCGCACCCAACCCGCGCAGTTTTTCCTCCATCCGTTCATAGCCGCGATCCAGATGGTAGACCCGAAGAATCTCCGTCGTGCCTTCCGCCGCAAGGCCAGCCAAGACCAATCCCGCGCTCGCCCGAAGATCGGACGCCATCACCGGAGCTCCGGCCATTCTGGTCGGTCCGGTCACCACCGCCCGATTACCTTCGACCTTGATCTCGGCACCCATCCGTCGCAACTCCTCGACATGCATGAAGCGGCTTTCGAATACCGTCTCCGTAATCACACTCGTACCCTCAGCGGTCGTCATCAAGGCCACCATCTGTGCCTGCATATCGGTGGGAAACCCGGGATACGGTAACGTCCGGATGTCGATCCCTTTGAGCCGCGACGCCGCATTGAGATGAATCCAGTCTTTTTCGACTTGAATGACCGCGCCGGCTTCCCGCAGCTTCATCAGTAAGGCGTCCAAATGATGCGGGCGGCACTGAGTGAGCGTCACCGATCCCTGCGTAATGGCCCCGGCCACCAGATATGTGCCTGTTTCGATGCGATCCGGGATGACGTCGTGATCGCTCCCGTGCAACTCACGGACACCTTCGATCGTGATGACATCCGAGCCAGCACCCTCGATGCGAGCCCCTCGCTTCACGAGAAAGTTCGCGAGGTCCACGATCTCCGGTTCCTTTGCCGCATTTTCTATGACCGTGGTCCCCTGGGCGAGCGACGCAGCCATCATCAGATTTTCCGTTCCGGTGACCGTCGGTGTGTCGCAATAGATCTGTGCGCCCGTCAGCCGTTTCGCTTTGGCCTGAATATATCCATGTTCCATCGAAACTTCCGCGCCCATTTTGGCTAGTCCGGCAAGATGGAGATTAACTGGGCGCGACCCAATCGCGCAGCCACCGGGCATCGATACCGTGGCTTCTCCCCATCGGGCCAGCAGCGGCCCCAGCACCAGTACGGAAGCCCGCATGGTCTTCACCAGATCGTACGGAGCCTGAGTCGACGTGATCACCGCAGCGTTGATGACCGCGCGATTCCCCTCGAATTGAACCTTCGCGCCCAAGATGCCCAACAACTTGCCCATGGTGACGACATCCACCACGCGAGGCACATTGGTGATCACGCACTCGCCGCCGCCGAGAATAGTGGAAGCTAATATCGGCAATGCGGCATTCTTCGCCCCGCTGATCTGGACCTCTCCTCGTAGCGGCGTCCCTCCGGTGATGATTGTACGATCCATCGTCTCCGCCTCTACGTGCCGACTCGCTCCACAATCACCATACGCTCTAGCCCTGCCGCGTCATAGACCAGCCTATGAAATCTATACCCGGGTATTTGGCCGACAATCCGGCGCATCGCACGAGCCTGCCCGGCACCGATTTCCATGATCAATGCGCCGCCGAGAACCAGGTACCGACAAGCCTCCTGCAATAACCGTTCGTGTAACTCCGTCCCCTGAGGCCCTGCCACCAAAGCGCCCCGTGGCTCAAACAGCCGCACTTCTGGTTGAAGCGTTGCCCACTCAGCCTCCGCAATATAGGGGGGATTCGAGACGATGACGTCAACCTGCCCATCCAGCTCCTGCCCTGCCAATGCTCCCAACAAGTCGCCTTCCAGCCATGTGATACGTTCACCAACTGCATGGCGGGCGGCATTCTGTCTAGCGACCGTGAGCGAGGGGTTCGATAGATCGGTGGCAATTACCCAGGCACGAGGCCTTTGCCGCGCAATCGCCACGGCAATGCATCCGGAGCCCGTACAGACATCGACAATGGTGGCTTGTCGTTCGGCGGAAATCCGTTGTGAGACATACTCCACCAGCAGCTCCGTCTCCGGCCTCGGGATGAGCACTGCCTGGTTTACGTGAAACTCCAACCCGAAAAATTCCTGAGTCCCCAAAATATATTGTAAGGGCTCACGAGCAACCCGCCGCTCAATCAACCCTCTCGCGGCCACCAGCTCGGCGGGAGACAGCAATCGGTCTCGATCGGTCACCACATGATGTGCGGGAAGACGAAGTACATGCTCCACGAGCCACAACGCTTCCTGCCCCGCACTCTCGATGCCGGCCTGCTCCAGCAGCCGTCGCGCCTCGGCGATCACCTCACCGAGCGTGGCCTGACCTGTCGACTGAGGGAGAGGAGCCACCGCGTCCATGTTACGCAACCCCCACTTCTTGCTGACGTTGCGCCTTCAGAGCCTGGACAAGTTCATCGAGATCGCCTTCGAGCACCTGTTCCAACCTATGTAACGTCACCCCAACGCGATGATCCGTCACCCGATTCTGCGGGAAGTTGTAGGTGCGAATCTTCTCGCTTCGCTCGCCCGTGCCCACCTGAGCTTTGCGATTCTGGGCGATTTCTGCTTCCTGCCTCTCCCGCTCCGCCTCGACGATTCTGGCCCGCAGGGTCCGCATCGCCTTGTTGCGATTCTTCAGCTGCGACCGTTCATCCTGGCAACTCACGACGACACCGGTCGGAATATGGGTGATCCGCACCGCCGACTTTGTGGTATTGACGCTCTGCCCTCCGGCGCCGGATGAACAGAAGGTATCGATCCGGAGATCCATCGGATCGATGTGTACATCGACCTCGTCCACCTCAGGCATGACGGCGACCGTGACAGTCGACGTATGAATCCGGCCACTGGCCTCAGTGACGGGAACACGCTGTACCCGGTGAACCCCGGCTTCGAATTTGAAGTGGCTGTACGCGCCCTTGCCTTCGATAAGCGCAACGACCCCCTTGTAGCCCCCGCCAGTAGTTTCTGTAGCTTCAACCACATCCACTTTGAAGCCTTTGATCTCGGCATACTTGCTGTACATGCGGAACAATTCTCCGGCAAAGAGCGCCGCCTCGTCGCCGCCGGTCCCGGCTCGAATTTCGAGGAGCAGGCTCTTCTCGTCTCGTGGATCTTTGGGAATGAGCAGCTCTTGGGCCTGTTGTTCTATCTCATGCTGCTGGTCTTCAAGCGTAGCGCTCTCCTCCATCGCCATCTTATGCAATTCAACCCCGGCCGTGGGATCTGCAAGAATTTGCGCGGCTTCCTCCAGCTGCTTCGCATTATCTCGATAGGTGGCGAAAAGCTTGGCCGCCGGTTCGATATCTGTCCGCTCTTTATTTACTTTATGTAACTGTGAGGGCTGGCTCATCATAGAGGGGTCCATGAGCTGACTCGTCAACTCGTCGTATCGAGCGGCCAACACTTCCCATTTCTTCAGTAAAACTGCTTCCATGGCCCCATTTCCCTCTGACTCGCTCTCAATCCTCACAGCCCGCACAAAAACAAAGGGACCCTGCCCCTCAGCGAAGCAGGGTCCCTCGTATGACCTCTTCTCGATCTACTTGTCTTTCTTCGCGTACTTTTTCTTGAATCGTTCTACGCGCCCTTCAGTATCAATGATCTTCTGCGTCCCCGTGAAAAACGGATGACAGTTTGAACAAATATCGACATTGATATCGCCGCCCGTCGATCTGGTCTTATATTTGTTGCCGCAGGCGCAATGCACCGCGACTTCCCGATACACGGGATGGATACCCTTCTTCATAATTCACACTCCCCCGACGTCACAATCATCACATCAGCCTTCGCCCATTCGAAGGCCCGCCACTGTACCCTGTCTCCGCGACCAGATACAAGTCGGATATTATCGATTCATCGACTGCAGAAATTCCTGATTGGTCTTGGTGCCATGCAGCTTGTCCATCAGAAACTCCATGGCTTCCATCGTTCCGAGCGGACTCAACACCTTGCGCAAAATCCACATCTTGTTGAGGCGATCCTTGTCCACCAATAATTCTTCTTTTCTCGTCCCGGACTGGCTGATATCGATCGCCGGGAAGAGCCGCTTGTCGGCCAGACGGCGATCGAGATGGACTTCCATGTTGCCTGTCCCTTTGAACTCTTCAAAAATCACGTCATCCATCCGGCTACCGGTGTCGACAAGAGCCGTCGCCATGATGGTGAGGCTGCCGCCGTTTTCGATGTTGCGGGCCGCTCCAAAGAACCGCTTCGGACGCTGGAGCGCATTCGAGTCCAACCCTCCCGATAACACCTTGCCGCTTGGTGGTGCAATGGTATTGTAGGCACGCGCCAGGCGTGTAATGCTGTCTAGCAACACGACGACATCTTTCTTATGTTCAACCAGCCGCTTGGCCTTTTCGAGCACCATTTCAGCTACTTGAGCATGGCGCTGGGCCGGCTCATCGAAGGTAGAGCTGATGACCTCGGCCTTCACCTGCCGCTGCCAGTCGGTGACCTCTTCCGGCCGCTCATCGATGAGCAGCACGATCAAGGTCACTTCCTTGTGGTTTTTGAGAATCGCCCGAGCGATGGCCTGCAGCAACATCGTTTTCCCGGTTCGGGGAGCCGCGACAATCAACCCACGCTGGCCTTTACCGATCGGGGTCGTGAGGTCCATCACGCGGGTACAATATTCCTCACGGTCGAACTCTAGGACCAGCCGCTCCTCAGGATAGAGCGGGGTCAGGTTATCGAAGAGGATCTTGTCGCGAGACACTTCGGGGTCTTCGTAATTGACCTTCTCGACCTTGAGCAATGCAAAATACCGCTCGCTCTCCTTCGGCGGCCGGATCTGTCCGGACACAATGTCGCCGGTGCGCAGGTTGAAACGCCGGATTTGAGAGGGCGAGATATAGATGTCGTCGGGACCAGGGAGATAGTTCGAATCGGGAGCGCGCAGAAATCCGAACCCATCAGGAAGCGTTTCAAGCACGCCTTCGCCGAAAACCACGCCGTTGTTTGCGGTCTGCGCCTGCAGAATAGCAAAAATCAATTCCTGCTTCCGCAGAGTGGGTGCGCCATCGATCTTCAGATCACGCGCAACCTCATTGAGATCGGCGATGGACTTCTGCTTCAGCTCTGCCAGATGCATAACCTCCCCCTTCGTTTGTGTCATGAGTATCCTCTCAAGCCCTCAGCTGCATCGTTATCGGCAGCGATCGCACATGGTGAACCATGGGAAATTGTCCACGGATTGAAATAGTAGAGTAAATGGTAATGCGTTGATGATTGTGTCGTATCTATCAGCTAAAAGAGGGTGACCCGTGAGGGACTGACCTGTTTTCGTATGTTACTATCAGGGTGCGACTCTGTCTCATGGTTGCGGATATTGTTGCAGGCCGGAACTCATGCGTCGCTGACTCACCTCTGTCCCCTGAGCAATTGCGACTTGTATCGAGATGCGCCCCGGAAGTCTTGTGTGTGGAGATAACTTTGAATCGAGCTGAGATAGTGGGCGAATAATAACGCGAGCGCTGTTCCTTGTCAACAGGGATATCTCTTTTTCACGCTACCCACTTCGCACTGAGCCGGTCCAGCCCGACTTGCCTCTTCCTGTCGACACAATTACTTGCTCCAACACCTTATGGTTGCAGCGCAAAAGAGTGGTGTGCTAAATGAGGAGCTTCGCGGAGACGCACCATGGCGAACGACGACGAACACGAACAGCACGAGCGAATATTTACATTGTCCGAGGCCAATCGCCTCATCCCCCAGCTCAATTCCAAGTTGACGTCGATTCAGCAAGCCAAGGCCGTCTTGGCGCGCACGAAAGAAGATATCAAGAAAGCCAGCGCCCAAGCCGAATATGGCGGGGGCAGTACCGTGGGGCACCTCTATATCTTGGGTCTGCAACAAGTCAGTGCGAATCTCCAGGCGATTCAGGAGCTCGGCATCCTGGTGAAGGACCTGGATCTCGGCCTCTGTGACTTTCCCCATCTTCGTGACGGCCGAGTAGTCTATCTATGCTGGAAGCTCGGAGAACAAGAAGTTCGCTGGTGGCATGAAACGACCACCGGCTATAAAGATCGCTGCCCGCTAGAGGACCTAGCCTAAGGTCAGGATCCTCAACCTTCGAGGGATTTATGAAATTTGTCATACTCGGATTTGATGGCCCTGACGGAGAGGCCAAGCGGAGAATCCATCGTCCGGCGCATCTCGCCAAGATGGAGCCCCTCGATGCGCAAGGCAGGGTCGTCCTAGCCGGTCCGCTCACAGATAAGACAGGAAGTCTCATCGTCATCGAAGTGGACTCGCTGGAAGAAGCCCAACAGTTTGCGCGCGAAGACCCCTATACCGTTCACGGTGTATTTGAACGGGTCGACGTCCACCCATTCATGCAAGTCTTTCCGAAAGAACGATAGCCAAGATCTATCGCGCCCTCCTTCAACCCCGCCCCCTTTGATTGCAGTGCTCCTTCACCTATTGAGCGGTGGTATAGTTGTCCGATGAAACTGCATCGGCGGTTGGTCTATCCCTCCTTCTTTGCGCTTTTACTACTATGGGAACCCTCTGCGTTCAGCGCCTCCACGAAAATCGTGATCGCCGACAGTCAATACGTCATGGCGGACGGCGATACTTTAGCCGGCGCAGAAGAAAAAGTCCTTCAACGAGCCCAACGCAAAGCGGTGGAAGAAGCGGGCATTTATCTCGAATCCACATTCCATGATGTGGAAAAACAATCTGGCGGGAGAAGCACGCAAGCCAGCTCGCTGGAAATCAGAACGATTTCCGCGGCTATTACGGAAACGGAAATCCTTGAATCCAGGCGCTCCTTCGATCTCGATCGTCCCGTCTTCTTCATACGCATTCGTGCCACGGTCGATCTAAGCAGTCTGGCTGAGGCAATACGCCGACTTCAATCCGACCAGCAACTCGCGCAACACTTTCGCCAACTCCAGCAGGAAAATCACCAATTGCGCTCGCAACTGCAAGAGCTTCAACAACAGCCGGTCGGCGTCCGAATGTTGGCAATCGATCCGAACGGGAAGTCCGCTTCACACCAACGGGCACGTACGATGATCGAAACAGCTCTTCACACATCGAATCTGCGGGACAAGATCCAGCTCAGCACCGACGCCGCCACTCTTGACGATCGTTACGTCGATCCACTGATTGTGCGAGGGCAAACCTACCTCCGGCTGGTCTCCCTAGCCTTCTCCCAACAGGCGCAAACCTCGGAGTACAAGGACTATCTGGACAAAGCCAAGACGGACTTCGATTGCGCCATCACACTCGACGACAAGAATATATGGGCATGGATTGGCAAGGGGGATGTACTCACATGGCTGAAACAATGGGACGAGGCCGCCACTGCCTATGAGCAAGTTCTTGAGCTCGATCCATTTGCTGACATCGCTCGGCAGCGCCTCATCAGCGCATACACGACGCAAGCACGCCGTCAGGCTAACACCAAATCTTGGCATCAGGCGTTGGGTACGCTGAAAAAACTCCTCAATGCCCAAACGCCTGAAAGTTGGATCCCCTATCAAAAAGAGGCGTATGCGCTGCGGAGCGACATTTATCTTAAGTTGAATCAGCCGGAACAGGCGATTGAAGATCTGTCCACTGTTATTCGAGTCGACCCTACCAATGCTGCAGCCCTGGTGACCAGAGCAAAACTTTACCGCGAACGTTTACAGGGTCGGCTTGCCAAGGATGACCTTGAACGAGCCTGCGTTCTCGGATCCGTTCAAGCCTGTGAGCAATTGCCGTAGCACCATGCAACACATTGACTTCGTGTTACCATCTCATACATGAGCGAGCCAGCCTATTGTAGCCCAATGCCTACCAATCGGTTTGACAGGCCGGATAGGCCAACCCTATAATGCGGACTCCTAAAATGCGAACGAGATCGGCACTATTGGCAACCTCAGGGCAAAGCTAGGATCTGAGGACAAAAGGCCTAAGCCTTTCTCATTCAATGGCCCCAAATTTCCCAGCGGTGGGCCTTCTGCGAGGTTGCAGAGGGCGTGGGAAAAGCTTAGAGTAGTGAAGTTTGAATTGCTCGAAAGCCTGTGTTTTTCGTTCTTTAACCCCTTGCCGGAGAGTACGCTGTAATGACTCAGTATCGTGTCCTTCCAGGCCCGGAACATTTCCTTCCTCCATCGGCTGCCAGCATGGGCATTTGTTTGCCGAACCCTGGGGAAGCTCACATCAACGGTGTTATTGTCCCAGAGGAAAAAGCCTACGAGGAAGCGGCGAAACAATTCCTCATGGCCAAAGTGCCGACCCTCTTCCCCGGCCCCTTAGTCCTGTGGGCCTGGAACGAGAACGCGGCCAAGAAGGCCACGGCCGTCCGCCACTTGTTCAACACGCTCAAGGAATGCGTGCAACCTGGGCAAACGCCCATGCTAATCCCGATGCCGGACTACCGCCCCAAGTACCCTAAAATCAATCCCGAAGTCGAGATCAATCCCAATCACCCAAATCTGACCATCTGGCACAATAAGATTGATTGCTGCATGTTCGTCGGGGTCCATTGCCATCAGGCGAATTTGGCGCTCAAAATCATTCGAGGTGGCACATCCTGCTACACGATCGCTATGTGCGCTCAGGCCGGCCATGAAGATGCGATGCTCTCGTTCCGCGACGCATCGGTCGAAAAGATCATGAAATTGGCCGAGTGGGTGAGAAAGTTGAAAGGGACAGTCCAACCACGGCTGACATCAGCTAAGAGCGGAGCCTCAAACTAAGCTGTTTGAAGTTCTGAAGAGAGTGAAAGGAGGCCGATCCATGGCAGACACACACTCAGTCATTGGCACAAAGAACAAAAAAGGGCAGACCTTTACCGACACCTGGAAGATGATGAATGACGCGCCACGCACACCGTCGTTCTATACGGGCAGCGAAGTCATCAAGGAAGCGCTTCGGCGGGCCAGCTGCGACGTGATGATCGCCTACCCGATTACACCGCAGAGCGAAGCGGCCGCCTTGATCGGCGAACTCTTTGCCGAGGGGTACATCGGCGACTACTTCCGCGGCGAGAGCGAATTCGCCGTCATGTCGCAATGCGCGGGAGCGGCCTTCGGTGGCGCTCGCGTATTTACGACGACCGCGGGACCCGGCACGATGCGCGCGATGGAGAACTTCCCGATGTGGTCTGGTGCACGGTTGCCGATTCAAATGATCGTCACCTGCCGCGGCATCAATTCACCGCTGTCGATTCAGCCTGACACGCTCGAGATTGCCTATCTGTTGAATACCGGCATGCTCGTCTGGCATGCGGAAACTGCACAGGACTTCTTCGATTGGATTCTCAAGGGCTACATGGTGTCGGAAGAGCCTGATGTGCACCTCCCCTTGGCGCTGTGCTGTGACGGATTTTTCGTGACGCACACCAAGGACGTCGTCAATCTCACCCCGGCCGACATGTGCCTTCCACCCTATGATCCATACCGCTCGCCTGTGCCCTGCATGGACATGGAATGCCCGCCGGTCCGGATGATGCGCGATCCGTTTGTCATGAAGAGCAACTACATCAGCTATGCCACCCACGCCTCCTGGCAACAAGAAGTCTGGGCGGCAGTGGAACGGTCCCGTAAACACACGGTCAAGTGGCTGAACGGCTTGATCGAGACGGAAAATACCGATGCCGAGGTCATCATCGTCGCCTCTGGTACAGCGGTGTCGCAAGGTCGCGAAGCCATCCGGCTCCTCGAGGACGAAGGCATCCGTTGCGGTCTGGTCAAGGTCAAGGTCTTGCGGCCCTGGCCAGGCGAAGAAATCCGTGAAGCCACGAAAAACGCCAAGCACATTATCGTCCC
>Ga0315281_10015932_pt1 | contig 10054 bp, 10 predicted proteins | sample YL17G07_0_MG_FD_204540 | JGI IMG/M metagenome (GOLD analysis project Ga0315281, IMG submission 204540) | Sediment microbial communities from Yellowstone Lake, YNP, Wyoming, USA - YL17G07_0 | ecosystem: Environmental > Aquatic > Freshwater > Lake > Sediment | place: USA: Wyoming | collected...
CACATGCAATTTCACCGCCCCTTTGGTCGTCCGGAACTTCGCCCAGTCGAAAAGATTCAAACAGAGATCGATGACGGTCGCGTCCAGACTATAGAGAGGATTCTTAAACCGGAATTTATGCTTGGGCACCAACGGCAGGCATTTGGACAGCAGCCGTTCGAAGATTTTTTTAAAAAGCTCATGAGTCCGATGTTCGTTAGCGTAGGCCAATGTCGAACGCCGCACCGGTTTCACTCCAAAATGATAAAGCGCACGGCCCTGGGAAGCCAGCCCGGCTTCAATCCCACGCAAATGTAAATGTCAAGTACTTTTCCTACCCTTGCGGTAAGGACATTTCCCATGAGCACGGTAAGGATATTTCCCACCCTTTCGGTGAGCGTATTTCCCATCCTCCATCGGAATGATTCAAACCTCCTTTCTTGATATTTTAATTCGATAGGATTCTCCGTCCAAGGTAAAGACCCTGGCATGGTGAAGCAGCCGATCCAGAAGGGCCGTGGTCATCACCGTGTCGCCCATCATCTCCGCCCAGGATTCGAAGCTCTTGTTGGAGGTGACGACGAGCGGGACCTTTTCATAAAGTTCGCTGATCATGTTGAAAAAGAGATTGGCCTCCCGCTTCTCGATGGGCGTGTAGCCGATCTCGTCGATGATAACGAGGTCCGACTTCATGATTCTCCGAATCCTGTATTCCGACGTCTTCTGCACCTCCGCGGTCTTGAGAAGCTTGATGAGGTTGGCGACGCGCTCGAAACAGACCTTGTACCCTTTTTCCACGGCTGTCCGTCCGAAGGCGATGGCCAGGTGGGTTTTCCCGATGCCCGGAGGCCCGAAGAAGAGCAGGTTTTCCTTGGTGTCGACCCAACGGCAATCGAGAAGGTTGACCGCCTCCGATTTGCCGATCCCCTTGACCCGTTCGAAATCAAAATTCTCCAGCCCCTTATGGACCGGGAAGTGGGCGCCGGTCATGTTTCTCTCGACCCGCCGCTTGATCCGGAAGTCGATCTCCGCCGAAAAGACGGCGTTCAGGAACGTCAGGTAGGAGACTTTCCTCGACTCCGCGTCGTTGATCATCTCATCGAAGCCCTGGAGAACGCCTTGGAGGTTGAGCGTTTTGAGATAAGCGAGCGTCTGCTGATGGGCCTTCATGAGACCGCCCTTTCCCGGGCCACGTTCTCGTAGTCGGAAACTTGTCGTTGGCTGACCTTCAAGGGTTGATAGTGGCTGAGGCATTCGACCTCAACGCCAGAGACCGGCTCGGGCTGCCGGCTTTCCCTTTCGAAATGGACATAGGTGTCCTTGAGATTCGTAAAGCTCGGCGTGTCGTTTTCAAAGCAGTACGCCAGGGCCCTCTCCAGGATCCCGGTATCGACCTCCTTTTCGGCAAAGAACCTCTTGGCTTCCAGACACTGGTCTCGCGCGTATCTCGGGAAGGTCTTGAAGTTTTGTTCGGCGAAACGCTTCCACGACTCGAGCTTGAAGAGCCCGCCCACGGCAGCCTTGAGCTCCTCGACCGTCTTCTCGCTTTCTCTCCGGCAGGTCCGCGTGGAGATCAGCTGTCCCGGGATGAGAGAGAGCCGGTAGGCGACGATCTCCTTTCCTGTGAAGATATCGAAAACAAAGAGCTCCTCCTCGGTCGTGTAGATTTCGACCGTCTTGTCCCTGTACTTGGAGGGCAGCTGATACCCGCAGGCCTGGACCGAGATCCAGGCTTTTTCGTTGGCCGCTCGCTCCTCCCGGCCCAGGAGCGAGTCCTTCCGGAAAATGGAGTTCCGCAGTGGCCGCAGATGTGCCCTTTCCTTTTCGATGAGAACGGCCGGGATTTGCTTGGTCGCCTGGGAGATCTTCCCGTTCGCCCGTCTCCGAAGCCATTTCAGTACACCGGCGTTCGCTTCCTCCGCGGCCTCAAAGTCCCGGCTGCCGAGGAAGTTCCCCTTGACGAATTTCACCAGGTTCTCGACCTTGCCCTTCGTTTCGGGATCGGCCCGCCGGCAGACATAGAGGCTGAGCTCCTGTTCATCGATAAAATGTTTAAAATCTTTCGCGTAGATGATATCCCCGGCGTTTTCGCTGACCACCATCAGCCGGTCCTGGTCGATCACGAGTTCCTCCGGCCGTCCACCGAAATAGTCGAAACAGTCCAAAAGATGCCGGATGACATCCAGCGTCCGAAACGGTTGACTCTGGAAAATCACGTACTTGTAGCGGCTGGCCGAGAGAAGGGCCGTGAAGATATAAAGACAAAGACCGCTGCGGCATCGGAATCGGCCAAAATCAAGCTGCATCTGCTTCCCGAAGGGCAGTTCGGGGACTTTTCCATAGAGCCTCACGTCCGCGTCCAATCGCAGACTGTCCGTCCGGATGAGATAGTCGATGTAGTTGCGCAGGGTTTGTTCATTCCCCGGCAAAACGCCGTATTTTTCCTCCAGATAATCGTAGACCGACGAAACTTGAAGCGTCCGGAAGTCGTTGGCCTCGTAAACCTCGAGGATCTCACTCCGCAAGTCGTCGAAGGCCTTGTCCCGGAAAAGGTGGTCCTGGCGGTAGGCCCTGTAGTCCTCTTCCTCCATGGCGAAGTATTTGGCCACGGTTCTGGGATCGAGCTCCAGGGCCTTGACGATCGAGGCCTTGGAATATCCCTGCCGTCTAAAAGCTTGAACCTGTTTGAACATCACTTTGTTGATCATTCCTGCTCCTGTAAAGTTTTTTTCAACAATATAGGAGTTCTCAGACAATGGGAATTCCATTTACCCTGCCTATGGGATTTCTGTTTACCATGACCCCAGGAATTCTGTTTACCATTGCCCTAGGAATTCAGCTTACCATTTCCAGCAAACTGTCCTGGCCGGCGAGCTGACCAAATAACATGGATACGAAATGGCTCCAGGACGAAAATCCCCTGGCATGCCGTTCCGTTTTCGTCTCTTTCACGGCTTTCCCGAATTCATATCTCGAAAACGTTTGTAACATCTGACCGAGTATGGTAATATTTTTTCGCAAGGCCCAACTCCTTATGATTTAATGGTTTATGTTGGCTAAACAAAACCATTATAAGAGTATGTTGGGCTTTTTCAATTCCTATTTTGGACACTCATGAGTATAAAGTTGCAATAAATATAAAAAGAGAAGCTAAAATATTGTGAAACTTTTCAGCCAGAAAAATATAAATAGAATATGAAAGCGGACGAATTTCAATTAATCAAGAGCGCAAAAGAAGGCGATAGAGAAGCTCTTAATGACATTTTTGCCCGAGAGCAAAAATATATCTTTAATCTGATGATTCAACTCACAGGTGACGGGGCTTTAGCCGATGACTTAACTCAGGAAACATTCCTATTGGCTTATCAGAACATGAACAAGTTTCGTCTCCAATCAAGCTTTCGAACCTGGCTAAGCAAGATCGCCATCAACCTTTTTCGAAGGGAGTACAGACGAAAGCCCAAACATGTCTCAATCTGCCTTGAAGAGATTAGGATCCCCTCCAAAGAGGATATTCCTGAACGAATTATCATTAAAAGAGAATTTCAATGGTGTATTCTCCACAGCTTGCAGCAACATGTGCCAAAGAAGTACAGAATGGTGCTCATTCTCAGGGATCTTCAAAATATGAGTTATAGAGAAATTTCTGAGACATTATCCTGGAGTATAAGTAAAATAAAGACATGTATCCATCGAGGACGAAATATACTGCGCGATCATTTTATCAATGGCAAGTGCAAGGCATTTGCAGAGAAAGATTATCTCTGTATTTGCGAGGGAATATTAGAGCTATGAATTGCAAAGAGGCAAGATCCCTTTTTTCTGAATTTTATGATCAAGAGCTTAATCAAGAAATAAGCAGAACCCTGGAGAAACATTTAGCTGGTTGTATAGAATGTCAGAAAGAATATGATAGTTTTTTTAATAAAATTTTGAAAGTTTTGAATAAATTAAAGACATACGATATTCCCCGTAATTATCTGGAAGGTATGAAAAAAAGAAGAAGCAAAATTGTTTTAAATGATAAGAAGTAATTTTCTCCGGCCTTTTGGCCGATTAGAATCACTACAAAAATATTATTACATCGAAGTTCCTTAGCTTTGTTTTGTACATGGAACTGTAACGAACAATCATATAGATTGTTGTGGATGCTATGATTTTCTCCGCTCACAAACTCTGCTCCTTTCACCTTGAACAACCTTCGGAGCAGCCTTGATTATCCTCGACCTGATGTCTCGTTCTGCTTCTAGCAACGCTAGTCTCAACCGATTGACACCGTCGTTTATGATTCTTTCGTCAAAAGCTCCATAACCGAGAATCAGGCCGTCGCGTCTATGCCGCGAGAGGTAACAATCGGAAAGTGCGGGTGCCTCCACGCCATGGGCGGCAGCCAGGCTCGATGCGACTTGATCGTCAATTCCCTCAGGGAGCCAACCTACAAGGGACATCCCTCCTTCCGCTCCTCGCACATCGAGAAGTCCTTCCAGCTTGCGTTGGACCGCAGTGATTAACGCCGTTTGCCGCCTTGCATAGAGATTACGCATCCGATGAATGTGTCTCACAAAATGACCCTCGATGATGAAGTCGGCAAGCACAACCTGCTCGATCGTCGCTTGGCTTCCCACCAGTCGACGTGATGCAATGAATTTATCCACAAGATCCGGCGGGGCAATTATATAGCTAAGACGGATTGCAGGGAGAAGCACTTTACTAAACGAACCAAGATAGATAACACGATTATCAGAATCAAATCCCTGCAAGGCTGCCAGCGGCCAGCCTACATAGCGAAATTCGCTGTCATAATCATCTTCGAGAATCCAAGCGTTTGCGCGACGAGCCCAGTCTAGCAGCTTTATCCTCCGACCAAGACTCATCGTGACAGCAAGGGGGTATTGGTGCGAGGGTGAGACATACACCAAGCGAGCTCTCGAATTACGGCTAATTCCCACGTCGACATCTAGCCCCTCTCGATCCACGGGAACCGGGGTGAGCCGACAACCCGCAGCCATTAACGCGTTGCGAGCACCGATGTATCCGGGATCCTCGATCCATGCCGCATCGCCATCATCCAAGAGGATACGCGCAGCTAAATCGAGTGCCTGTTGCGTACCTCTGAACATAATGACCTGTTCTGGTTCACATCGGACACCACGTGCGGTACGCAGATACTCGGCAATTGCTTCCTGTAGCGGACGGAAATCAGAGGTTTCTCTCTGGCAGAGAATTTCGCGGGGCGGATGACGCCAGTGGCGATGAAAAAGCCGTTCCCATATCTGAAATGGGAATTCATCAAATGCTGGCACACCGGGGCGAAATGGTATCACTCCGACGACATCAACCAGTTTAGGACAACAGGGCAGGCTGCGCGCTATTAGCGCTCCACGTCGAGAAAGTTTTCGTTGCTTTCCAGACAACTGCCGTTGCGAGCGAAAATGAGCCAAGCTCGAAGCAGGAAGACAGTTTAAAAGGTCACAGGTCACATAGGTGCCCGAGCCGACCCTTCCCTCCATGCAGCCTTCAGATAGAAGCTGGTTGAACGCATTCATTACCGTGTTCCGCGAGATGCCGAGCGTCAGGGCGAGCAAGCGTGTCGAAGGCAACCGTGTCCCCGGCCGGAACTGGCCCCGCAATATACCTTGACGTATTGCGTCATAAAGCTGTCGATGAAGGGGTATCGAAGATTTCATATCCAGCTTTGCGATTGCGGGCGTGACTGATGATACGGTTTTTGCCATTTCGTCCTCCCTCGTATCCCTCCATATAATGGTACCATCAATTCTACATAAATGGGGCTTGTTGTCAAACTATTATCGATTATATATTGATAGCTGAATGAAGCGAATTAATTCCGGCCGAACCTCAGTTGAAGGATATCTATTCTCTAGTAAATGCAACCTATTAGAAAGGAGAGATACATAATGAGCGATGTGAGTTACTTCGATGAAGTCGCCCCCAATTGGGATTCCATCCGTGCCGGTTGCTTTTCCGAGGACGTGAGAGAAAAAGCCTTTTCAGCGGCAGGTCTTGAACCGGGCAAAACGGCTGCGGATTTGGGTGCAGGCACAGGATTTATCACGGAGGGACTGCTCCGTCGTGGGCTTTCTGTGATCGCAATCGACCGCTCCAATGCCATGATCGAGCAGATGCGAAAAAAGTTTTCGAAAGAGCAAAGAATATATTTCAGGCAAGGAGAAGGAGAAAATCTGCCCGTCGCAGATAACTCGGTTCATTATGTCTTTGCGAACATGTATCTCCATCATGTTGAGCATCCTCCGAGAGCGATTGCAGAGGCAGTGCGAATCTTGAAGGCCGGGGGCAGCTTTGTCATAACGGATCTAGACGAGCATAGGTTCGAATTCTTGCGTACGGAACAAAAAGACGTCTGGCTCGGATTCAAGCGCCAAGACGTCCAAAATTGGTTGGAAGCCGCTGGTTTGACGAATGTCCATGTGGACTGCATCGAAGAGAACTGTTGCACAAGTTCTGCCTGCGGCAGCGGTTCTGCTAAAATCAGTATATTTTTGGCCATCGGGAACAAGCCGCGAAAGTCGTGTTCTAACCCGACCCATGAAAAAGCTTTTGGTGGCAGACTTCCCCTTATCCGTATCCTTATGTAAGTTCGGAGGCTGAGCAATGCTTGGAAGAATCGATAAGGGAGTTAATCGCAGAGGAGTCCGGAGGATTTCGTTCGCTGCTTTGAACGCTGCCTTAATAGTTATATCTCTTTTAATCGTCCCCATGGCGAGCGAGGGTATGGCCGGCGAACAAGCGAACGCTTCCGCTAAGCTCATTTTGATTCCGCAAGTGGATCACTCTCCGGTTCTTGAAGATTTCTTGGACACACATTCCAGCGAACGCACCGACCAGTTAACCCGGATCGAGGGATTCATCCAGCGCAAGCCAAAGGATGGAGCCCCGACGACACAGCGTACCGTGGTGTATTTAGGATACGATCACTCAAATCTCTACGCAATTTTCCTTTGTTATGACACGAAACCCTCACAAATCAGAGCTCGAATGGTAAATCGTGAACAAATTGATGATTCCGACGACTATGTTTCGCTCCAGCTCGATACATTTCACGATCAACGTCGCGCTTATGGTTTCACCGCAAATCCCAATGGAATTCAACAAGATGCAATCTGGACAGAGGGTCAAGGTTGGGATCTTTCCTTCGATACCGTCTGGTACACCAATGGCAGACTAACGAATGAAGGATATGTCGTTTGGATGGCAATCCCCTTTCGTAGTTTGCGATTTTCCCCGACACAACAACAGGACTGGGGAATTCTGCTGAACCGCCACATCCCGCACTTAAATGAATGTACATTTTGGCCGGAGTTTTCAATGCGGATCGAAGGAAGGCTCAATCAAGCAGGTACCTTATCCGGTCTTAAGAACATTTCTCCCGGTCGCAACATGCAGGTAATCCCTTATCTATTCACTCGATCTTATCGTGTTCTAGATCAGCATGATCCGATTCACCCGAGATTCGAAAGCAGTTCCCTAGCGATCGATGGCGGATTGGATACGAAAATCGTCTTCAAAGACAGCCTTGTCCTTGATCTCACCGTAAATCCAGATTTCAGCCAGGTAGAGTCTGATGAACCTCAGGTGACGGTCAATCAACGCTTCGAAGTATTTTTCCCGGAAAAAAGGCCCTTCTTCCTGGAAAATTCAAATTACTTCCTCACCCCTTTCAACCTTGTTTTTACGCGACGCATTGCCGATCCTCAGTTCGGAATGCGTCTTACAGGAAAGCTAGGTTCCTATGGTCTAGGAATACTTTTTACTGATGACCAAGCTCCAGGCAAATCCACATCATCGGGTGGCTCTCTTGAAGGAGATCGTGCATATTCCAGTATCGTCCGTCTTAGCCGAGATATTCATCACCAATCCAGCGTAGGTTTTTTATTCACAGATAGGGAGCTACACGGCGGCTTTAATCGGGTTTTCGGCCTGGATGCCCGAATCAAACTCGGCTCTACCTGGGTAGTAACCGCTCAAGCTTTTCGAAGTCTCACTCGTCAGCTTGATGGAAGCCGGTTGGCTGGCTTTGGCTATTATGCCGATCTTCAGCATACAGGAGAGCACTTCATCTATTCTTTTAGATATAGTGATCTTGCCGATGGTTTCCGTTCCCAGCTCGGCTTTATAGAGCGAACAGATATTCGCAACCTTTCTCAGTCTGCGGAATACTACTTCCGGCCAGCAAACAAGTATCTCGATGCATGGGGTCCTAAGATAACTTCCGAGTTGATCTGGGATCATACAGGCACGCGCCTGATGCATCGCCTTGAACCCAGTATCATCTGGAATTTTCATGGCCAAACGTCTTTCGGAATTTACTACTGTAGGCTTGATGAAACAATTGGCCCACGTGATTTCCCGAGCCTGAACAATAACAAGAACATTCTCCAACAAGGCAAGGGATTCTATCTTCAATCGAGCTTTGCCAACTGGATTTCTTTCGACAGCAAGTATTGGTGGGGGACGGGCGTCAACTATGTCCCAGTGACCGGGTCCGAACCGGAAGCCGCGCGTTCGCAAAATGCCAAAATAATTTTTACCTTTTTTCCTATCAAGCCATTGCGCATTGAAACCATTTTTCTTTCACAGCAATTAGATAGCTTAAAAAGCGAACACATTTTCACAAGCCAAATCTTGCGCTTGTCATGGAAATACCAGATCAATCGTAAGCTTTCGCTACGCTTTATTGCACAATACAATACAGTAAACGCAAACTCAAAGCAAACTTCCCTGCAAACTATAAAGAACTTCAATGTGGACTTTTTGATCACCTATCTTATATACCCTGGAACGGCTATCTGGATCGGCTATAACAGCAACCTTCAAAATATTGACCCGGCGCTATTACCTGATTCTTCGGGTCTTCGTCGCACGGATCATTCTCTTATGAATGACGGCAGACAACTTTTCATCAAGGCGTCTTATCTTCTGCGTTTTTAGCGTGATTCTGAGAATCGTCAAAAAAGCCAGACATGTGTGTTTTGAAAAACGATTTGACGGATTTTCTCCTTAATTCGTGAATTCTCCATCGCCGGTTTCATATAAGGGTTTTCGAGCCACATCTCTCCGGCTTTCTCAGAACCTTCATCCCGAGCTGTTTCAATAACCTTCCATATTCTTTTGTTCGATTCTTGGGGAAAGGGATAGCCGCTCAATCCCTGCACGGCGCAAACAAGAGCTTCGACCGTCTCGGGATAGACGAGGCTGAAATCGATAATAATCCGGCTTCCCAGCGACAATCCGACGAAGACGACTTTATCCAGATGAAGATGACTTAGAAGGACATAGAGGTCTTCCACATGAGAATAAGATTGTTGTGGACGCTCGGATTTGCCGAATCCACGAACATCATAACGAATAACTCGATTACTTTCGGCAAAAACATTGAATTGATCATCCCAAATGCGGCTGTCCATGTTTCCGCCGTGGACAAAAACAATAGGAAATCCTTTTCCTTTTATTTCATAATAAATATTCCCGCCATTATGGCTTAAATAAGAAGTATCCTGAAGAACATCACCTCTAATCGGATTTATGATTTGGAAGTTTAGAAACGCAAGAAATTTTCCCATAATAAAAATCGAAAAATAACCTATCTTTTTTATTCGCATTCTACCTCAGAAATTAATAATTATTTATGTTCTTTTTCCTTCTTCTATTAGAGATTTTCTTTTAATAGAAAGTTACATTTTTTTTCGTCGTCATCGATAATTGCAACTTTTTCATTTGTCGAAATATCTAATATGTGAATTATATAGTATGCATAACGAACTCGAATCCAAAAAAGGGAGTAATTTATCTTCAATGTCAGAAAACAATGACCTTAACGAAAAATTGGTCATCTCAAAAGCTAAATACCGTGCTCTCTTCGAAAACGTTCCCGTAGGTAGTACATCAAAGGGTGTTCTATCTTGCTTAGATTGAATCAGTTAAGAGATAAGTAAAAGGCTAATGGCGAAAGTCGGGACTTTAACTCCTCGATCTCTTTCATCAGGCCTTTGATCTGCGCCAGCTTCTTTTCCCTTTTTCGTCATTTATAATCAGT
>Ga0315281_10015933_pt1 | contig 10054 bp, 10 predicted proteins | sample YL17G07_0_MG_FD_204540 | JGI IMG/M metagenome (GOLD analysis project Ga0315281, IMG submission 204540) | Sediment microbial communities from Yellowstone Lake, YNP, Wyoming, USA - YL17G07_0 | ecosystem: Environmental > Aquatic > Freshwater > Lake > Sediment | place: USA: Wyoming | collected...
TGACGGTTGCACTCAATAAACGTAAAAATTTTACGTTCCTTTTAGTATTATATTCTTCACAAGATTTAAAAGACGCAACCGATAAACTATTTTCCCAAATCCTCTCCACTTTTCAATTTTTAGATCAAAACCAAACTAGTCAACCACCAACATATATCGCTTGTGGGTGTGGATGTTGTGGAGGAACTACGCCTACTAAAAAATGTTTATATCACAGCAAGGGGGACAATTTGGATACAATCATTCAAGAAGATAAGAAAACTAAACAAAATCCACAATGTTCAACAATAGGCTGCTCCGTAGGAATAGAATATTCCTACTGCGATTAATTATATTGTCATAACAATCTAAAGCTTCATTTGTGGACAAGCGCCAAAACAGTTTGAGCCAAGACTAACCGCTGTTGATATAATATGTCTATTACTATTCCTTAATCCAAGTGAAACGTAATCAATCTAAGCTAATTATCAATAAAATAAAGATTTTTTACAAAGAATTTTCGCCGACGATAGATGGATATCCGATAGTTGGTTTACAGTCGCCGCAAACCCGCACTCTTAATGTCGGTTATATAGAAAAAACTAAGAATAAATCCTCATTCATTCCCTGCCGGTTAAACCTTGGAGGATTCCGTGAGCAGATGACTCAAGAAGCAACAATCCAAAGTCTTTCATTGCCATATATTTTCAAAATCATTTCAAAATACAACAGCAATAGAATATCGACAATAACTATATTAAGGGAAGGACTCGCCTGCCATCTGTCAACCGCTCTTTTACATGCTGGCATTAACAGTCACTTCGGAGATTGTTTTGTCGGAGTCAACCATGTTAAAAAACCAAACTCAATAACCGCAAGCTATAAATATGAAAATAAAGAGGGTCTAAGCAAAGAGGGATTATGGATTATTGCCGACAGCGTCGCTGCCGGCCGGAATATGGTTGCGACCCTTAGGTCTTTGTTGTCTCAATGTCGGCCGAACGAACTCCTGTTCATCATTCCCATCGGCAACCGTTGGGGCATAAACAAAATTAGCCAGCTTGTGGCCAAATACAAACTTAAATCGACATTTTTAATATGGGGGGCCCTTTTTGGTCTTAATCCGGTCAACAGATATGATGAACCGTGGGGTTTACCCGACTGCGAGCCGATAGATGTACGCGATCAAAAAACGTTTGTTGACATGTATGGACCTCGTCTTTGCGTCGGAGGAGATTTCGGTAACGATTTTTACTGTGTTTCTTTCGCGTTAAAATTATATAAAGATCAATTAAAAGAGATTAAGATCATACCCAAAATCCCGAAAGTAAAAGATTTACTAAAGACATATAAAAAAAGCGAGTTTATAATCAAGCATTCTTCCTAAATTAAATTGGTCTTTTGTTTCAGAAAGCAATCTTGGATATTTCTTAAATGTTTTTTTCAGAATTTGTTTTAGTTGTTTTCTTCCATAACCACTTTTTAGATATTCTTCTCGCGATTTTGCATCTTGTTTTGAAATAAAGTATTCGTAATGAATTAACTTGAAGGGAGTTCGAATTTTTGTAGCAGTAACTTGAGCTTTAGAATGTTTTAATAATCTTTGTTTAAGATCGGTTGTATAACCGATATACAAGCCTTTATCTGAAAGACTATAAAGAATGTAAACATAATATCTGGAAACGTCTGACGTTTCCATAAAACAAATAAATATATATTGAGTGGTCGCGTCGAGCGCGACACGCTTACAAACTCGGTTTCTTTCGAAACCGCGTTTGACGCGGTGGAGATGCCCGGAATTGAACCGGGGTCCGGGGAAACACCTATAAAAAAGTTTAGTTAGGGATAGAATATTTTTAGCTCTTTCCCGCTTAAAAAATAAACAAAACTAGGCGGAAAGCCGATTGGGGTTTATCGATTTTGTAGTCAATCAGGAACCCTACAATTTCTTATTCCGATTGGTTTATCTCTGTTTTAAGTTGAATCGGACAAAACTTAAAAAGAGGGAATTAGTTTACAACTGGAGCATAAGCAAGCAGTTGCCTGCTGCCATATCTCAAGAAGTATTCCTCTTCCGCTGACAAATTAGATTTATCAGTTAATTTTTTCCATGTAACGTATTGGTACGCCCTAACCTTTTTTAAAAGTGCTGATTCCTCGTCGATACCTGTCATCCCCTGTAAATTCTTGATTTACCATGTAAATTTTCAAGAATTTACAGGGTAAACCCTAATGTTTTATATATTCTTTTATTTCTCTTTCTTGCTGTCTTTGAATATCTCTTTTCTTTTCCAATCTTCTTTTTTCAATATCTTTTCTTCCTTTTACCAGTGCGACTTCCAGCTTGATCAGATCGCCTTTATTATAGCAGGAAACCGGGGCTAAAGTCAAATTTCCACCACCGGCAATTTTTGTTTTTAAACGGATTAATTCTTTTTTATGCAATAAAAGTTTTCGTGTTCTTTTTAAATCATATCCGGGCATTATAGCGTATTCATACAACGGTATCTGGGCATTGATCAAATAGGCTTCTGATCCCAAAATTTTCACAAAAGCATCATCAAGCTTTATTCTTCCTTCTCTAACAGATTTTACTTCGGCGCCGTTCAACACTATGCCGACCTCGAACTTTTCAATTTCCTGATATTCCCGATGGAATTTACGATTAATGATTTTCATGAGAATATTCTATCAAAGATTTGCTACAATAGTCTTCATGCAGATTATTGCTGATCTTCATATTCATTCCAAATACTCCAGGGCGGTTTCGCAAAAAATGGATCTGTTTGAAATCGCCAAATCAGCATCGGTCAAAGGAATTCAGTTGGTGACAACTTCCGACTGGACTCATCCTTTGTGGTTCCGCCATATAAAAGATAATTTAATTGAAAAAAATAAGGGGATTTATTTTCTTAAACAATATCCTTCTGTTTATTTTCTTTTGACAACCGAAATTTCTAGCATTTATACTCAGGGCGACAAGGTCCGACGTATCCACAATCTTATTTTTTCTCCTTTAATAGAAACCTGTGAAAAAGTAATTAAAAAACTTCATGGTGAAGGCGCCAAACTTATGTCCGACGGCCGTCCGATCGTCGGCATTTCTTCAAAAGATCTTTTACAGATGCTTTTGGAAATTGATGAGAATATTTTACTGGTTCCCTGTCATGCCTGGACACCCTGGTTTTCTCTTTATGGTTCTAAATCAGGCTTTGATTCAATTGATGAATGCTTTGGTGAATTATCAAGACACATTTATGCAATTGAAACGGGTCTTTCCAGCGACCCAATCATGAACTGGCAGATAAAGGAGTTGGAAAATCGGTCAATTATTTCCTCTTCTGACGCCCACTCCGGACCAAAACTCGGCCGCGAAGCAACTGTGTTTGTTCCCAAAATTTCGAATTTCGAATTTCGAATTTCGAATTTTACTTATAATGATATTATTGGTGCAATCCGTCAAGATGCCGGAGCTAAACTTAAGATCGGTTATACAATTGAGTTTTTTCCTGAAGAGGGAAAATATCATTGGTCAGGACATCGGGCTTGTAATATACGCTATAACGCTCTTCAAGTCAAAGAAAAAGGAGAAATTTGTCCTATTTGTCATAGGCCGTTAACTATTGGCGTAGAAAACCGCGTCCTTGATCTTTCCCAAAAAATTTTGAAAAATGAAGACTTGTTATTCTTAAAAAATAAGGCTGGACTAACCTTTGTTTACGATAAAGAAAAAAAACGAAAACCGTTTGTTTCTCTTATTCCCCTTTTGGAAATTCTCACCGAAATTAACGACGGCTCACCTACTAAAGCCCTAAGAGAATATGATGGCTTGACTGCGTCATTGTCAAGCGAATTTGATATTTTAATGAGAAAATCTTGTGAGGAAATAGAAAAAGCCGGTGGTGAAAAATTAAGACAGGCGATTGAGATTGTTCGCGATCGCAAAGTCTTTGTTGATCCGGGATACGACGGTGTTTTTGGCCAAGTTAAAATTTTTAAAAGCGATGAAAAAACAACTTCCAAAACTGGCGCAAAAGAAAAACAGCAAACACTTTTTTAGATGTAGCAATGTAACAACCTGCTTGCCGGCAGGCAAGGTGAAACAATTTAACAACGTTTTAATTCTTGCTTTTATCCTTTTCCTTCCAACCCAACTCGGGAAACATTTTTTTCTCCCGTTTTCCTATCTTTCCGGCATTCGGACTGATTATTTAGCACCAACTATCTATCTGACTGACATTATTGTTTTTTTATTAATCTTAATCAATCTAAAATCTGTTATTTGTTTTTTAAAGAAAAAACAAATAATTTTTATCTTGGTTCTTTTATTTATTAATGTTTTATTCTCTCGGTCTATTTTTGTTTCAATATATCGATATATTAAAACCGTGGAAATATTAAGTGTCGGATTTCTTGCCTATCGGACATTCTTAAAGGATAAATTAATATTGCTGGGTTTTTTGGTGACGGGACTGGTGGAGCTAACTCTTTCTGTTTTTCAGCTTGTTAACAAACGCTCTCTTCAAGGAATTTTTTATTTCTTGGGCGAACGATATCTAAATTTATCAATGCCCGATATTGCCAAGGCGTCAATTAACGGCATGGAGTTATTGCGGCCATACGGAACATTTTCTCATCCAAATTCTTTAGCCGGATTTTATTTACTTCTTTATTTTTTGGTTTTAACTAACAAAAAACTTAATAAATTCTTCATATTAAAATATTTTTCGCTTTTTGTTTTTAGTATTTTAGTGTTTCTCTCTTTTTCTAAAATCGCAATTTTCACATATCTTCTATTATCTGTTATTTATTATCTAGCATCTATTAAGCGTTGTCGTATTTGCCGCGTTTCTCGATTAATAACTATTTTTGTTGTTGGAGCTTTATTTCTCCAACCCCAAACTGATCCATTAACCATACAGAAACGAATTGAGTTGATAAAAAACTCTTTATATATCATTATTCATTATCCTGTTTTTGGCGTTGGGATAGGAAGTTATTTAGTAGTACAAAACCAGATGCCATCAAAATTTTTTTATTTTTTTAACCAACCGGTTCATAATATTTTTCTATTATTTTTCGCCGAACTCGGCATTCCTTTGGGATTGTTTATTTTTTATAAATTCTTTATTTTTTTAAAAAAACTTCCGCCCTCTACTTTCTATCTTTTATTTTCTATCCTCATCACCGGTTTTTTTGATCACTACTGGTTGACCCTACAGCAGAATTTTTTACTATTGGGTTTTATTATTGGAGGGCTTTTTTCACCTCGTCGTTTATCTTAATCGCTTGATTAATAGAATCGCTCCAACCCTGGGGTAGGTCTTTTAAAAAGTTCTCTAAAATTTCTCTGTGTTTGGCATTGCTTAGTTTCAGTTTATCAACAAATTGAGACGAACCAGTGACTCCTTGTTTTTTTGATTCACTTAACAATCCAGGAATTTTAATAAAATATTTTTCTCCCTTTGTCGCTGTTTCAATTGCTTGTTTATCTTTGCCTTTTTTAACTAAATCAATCGCCATTGCCATTCTTTTATCAGATAAAAGAAGATACAGCTCTGCTTTTTTGATATTATCTCTGGTCATGGCCTCAAGAATCTTATCCCTCAGGGCCTTAATAAAATACAAGGGGTGGTCAGGAAGAAGGCCGGGATAAGGAAGATTATAAACAATACTTTCTTGAGCTGCCCTGACTGGAGTTGAGTATTCAATCAGATAAATTGCTGTTGGGACTAAGAAAATAAACAAAAGAGTTATTATTGATATGGCGGCTTTTTTCATGTTTGTTTATTATATAAAAATATTGGATAAAAAACAATCCCGACTTTACGTCGGGACTGTTATAGTGCTAAACAAATTTTACTTAACCATTCTCTTAAGACTTTTACCAGCAGTAAAACCTGGGGTTTTAGTGGCTGGGATTTGAATTTCAGCACCTGTTTGAGGATTGCGTCCTTTTCTAGCGGCGCGTCTCCTAACCATAAAAGTACCAAAACCAGTAACAACGACCTTTTCTCCTCTTTTTAATGCGTCAGACATTGTATTAAAAACGGAGCCGACGGCGTCTTTGGCTGCTTTAGCGGTAAGGCCGGCCTTTTTAGCAACTTGGGCAACTAAATCTGCTTTTGTCATATGATGTCACCCCCTTTTATTTGAATAAATTTTTAATAAATTTGAACGAACATCAACAGAATATTATTTTCTTAGCCTCTTGTCAATCCGTATTTAAAATATCTTATCATAACAATCTGTATCAAATTTAGGTTGTTAAGGCAAGATGAAGTTGTCTTTTGTGTTAAAATTTTTAAAGTAACGAAAGTTTACCTGTAGAAATAATCTCAAAACTCAAATGGCAAATGTCAAATCTACGTTTAAAATCTTAAATCTGTTGTAATAAGATTTACAGTTTTGAGATTTGAGTTTTGATATTTGAGATTGCTCTATATTTTTGTCGTTGCTTCTGTCCGAAACTCGCGAATGACCGTTATCTTAATCTGTCCCGGGAAAATATCAAATTTTTTCTCCAACTCTTCTTTGATTTTTTCAGCCAGAATAGTCGCTTCATCGTCGGTAATATCTTTAGGCGTAACAATTACCCGCAATTCCCTTCCTGCTTGTAAGGCATACGCTTCTTTAACACCTTTTTTAGTTTTGGCGCTGTCTTCTATTGTTTTAATTCGTTTCACATATTCTTGGAAGTCTTCATGACGAGCCCCTGGTCGGCCGCCGGAAACAGCATCGGCAATATAAACAATAATCGCTTCAATCGATGGAAAGGGAATATCTTCGTGATGAGAAGCAATGCAGTCAATCACCCTGTCAGGAAATCGGTATTTTTTTAGCAGCTCAACTCCTAGATCAACATGTGATCCTTCTTTATCAGCAATCACTTTGCCAATATCGTGTAGCAAACAACCAAGTTTAACTACATTAACATCGACGTGCAGTTCATGAGCCAACGCCACTCCGATTCTTGTTTCTTCAAGGGTGTGGGCAATCATGTTTTGTCCATATGAATAGCGGTATTTAAACCGACCTAAAAATTTTGTCACCTCTGACGGAAGATTAAATACGCCGACTTTATGAGCTAGTTCTTCACCGGCTTTATAAATAACTTTTTCCAGTTCCTCTTGCGTTTTTTTTACTATTTCTTCAATCCTCTCCGGCTGAATTCGGCCGTCTTTTATTAATCGCTCCAACGATAACCGAGCTACTTCACGCCGAATGGCTTCAAAGGAAGATAGTTTTATTACTCCTTCTTCTTCTAAATCAACATCAACCCCTGTGGCAATTTCAAAGGCGCGAATATTCCGGCCGTCCTTGCCAATAATTCTCCCCTTGTAGTCTTCATTGGGAAGATTAACAACAGAAAGAGTATATTCTGCCACATAGTCGGTGGCCCCATATCTCATAGCATCAACTAGAATTTGTTTGGCTTTATCGTCAGCCTGGGTTTTAATCTCTTCTTCTGATTGTTTTATTTTTTTTGATATCTCCGCTTTTAACTTATCCTCCCAACCGGCAAGAAGTAAGCTTCTCGCCTGATCTTTGGTTAGCTGGGCGACCTTTTCTAATTTTTGCAATAGGTTTTCCCGTTTTTCTTCTATTTCTTTTCTTAACCTTTCAATGTTTTGTTTTATCTGGTCAACCGACTGTCTTTCTCGCTGAAGAAGGTTGTCTTTATCGTCTAATTGTTGTTCTTTTTTAGCAATCCGTTTCTCCAACTCAAGCGATTCAGACATGGTTTTACGTGCTTCCATCTCTGCTTGTTGTTTTACATGTAGGGCCTCTTCGTTGGCTTTTAAAATTATTTCTTTCGCCTGTCGTTTGGCATTGTCTATCTCTTCTTTTTTGGATTTAGTCTCGGTAAAAAATTTCCTAAAAATTTTCTGAAGCATATTAATTATATTGAGGCTTGGAAAAGAAAGTATTACAAATTAAGACAAGTAATAAAGTCTATTGTTTGAAAATTTAAATATTGAAAATTCATTGAAAATTTAAAATTTTAAATTGAAAATTGTCTTTCTTCCCAAGCAAATTTCTAATATCCATATTTTACTCCCCTCCCCTAAAAACTGCAAATGAAAATCAAAGAATTATAAAAGCGCTCCTTTCAAAATTCTAAATTTTTTCTTTGTCTCCCAAATTTTAATTAACTCATCAAAATTATCGTCTGGGTTTTTCATTAATGACGCTAAATGGTCTATCTCTTTTAACTCGGCCTTGGTTAATTTATTCATCCTATTCCAAACATATTTGGGGCCGTGTTGGTAAATTATTTCATTGTTCATCAGGCAATGAAAGTCGTGAAATAATTCCCAACCAGTCGTAACTAGTCCTTCGTATCCGGCCGTGTCGTGAAAATGTTCTGGTTTTACGTTTCTTTGCCTTATGCTTAGCCATGAGTCAGCAGAAAATTCAAAGACATTTTTAGGAATATCATATGAATCAAAAGTTAAGTAATCCTCTATGCTTCCATCAACATCAATCATCACCCAGCTCTTTTGTCTTTTGTCCCAGTATTCGTTGATCCAATGATCGGTCGCCTGTCCGCCTGTGTTCCTTGCTTTACCGTTTGGATTTCTAAAATATGAGGCAAATCCTGATCTGACTCGGCAAGGAATTCTTTTTGATTTTAATATTGAAGCCATTAAAATTGAAACAAATCTACAGGTAACTACCAATCTGTTTTTTTCTTCTCGATCTATAACAAATCCTCGATTGTCTCTTCGATAAAGCTCTGCCAGCATGGCGGCAGCTGTTGGAAAATTATCATCCTCTGCTTGTCTGTACCAAGGAATTTTTTTCATATCTCCATATTTTAAATTTGTGTTTGATCCGGTGTTGCCGGCCGCAAGAACAACTCGATGAATGGTTTGTTTTCTTACCAATAATCCGATAGATTTAATGTCGTTGGGTAAATTATTGATTAGTTTTTCTTTATAACAGCCGGGGTTTGTAAAAGGGCCAAGCTGAAGATAGTGATTTAATATTTTATTTTGCATAACGGTGTTTATTATACTTCTTCTGTCTTTATTATGGTTTGTTTGGCGGTTTCACAGGAAAAACCGCGGCGGAGTAAAAGGCCCATCGCCTTTTCAAAGCGTTTTCTTTTGTCGAGGTTTTTGTAACGATTCCAGCGTGGTTTCAGCGTTTTAAAGGCTAATTCTTCTTCATTTAATAAGTTGTTAGAAAAATAGTCGTCAATTATTTCTTTGTCCACCCCCAACCTAATTAATTCTTGTACTAAAACCCGTTGGCCTTTAGGTTTTAGAATATTTCTGTTCTCCACAAATAGGGCAATAAATTTTTTGTCGTTGATAAAATCCAACTCTTCAAGGTGTTGAATAATTTTTTTAACATCATCGGTTGACCAATGGGTTGCTTTTACTTTTTTCAATAGATAATTTTCCGTTTCTTTTTTGGTTCGCGGACGAAACTTCAAGTAAAAAAATGCCTTATTAAGAAGTGGTTGCAAATCTTCATTTAAGAAAGACATATAAATTAACCTAATTGATCTAATTAACCTAATTTCTAAATAAATCCTAAACCCCAATTGGATAATTGGGTATTGTTTAGGTTAATTAGAATAATTAGAAATTAGAAATTATTTCTTGGTTATCGTTTTTTCGGTAATTTCCTTAATCAGGTGGGCTTTTAGTTTTTCATTCTTTTCCAACACCTCTTTTACCTGTTCTTTTCCTTGGCCTAAGATTTTTTCTCCCATCCGTAAAAATGAGCCGCTTTTTTCGATGATGCCGGCATTAATAGCCGCATCAATCAATCCTTCCTCGCGATCTATCCCTTGGGCTGTAATAACCATCTCTGCTTCTTTAAAAGGCGGCGCTACTTTGTTTTTTACAATTTTTACTCGGATGCGCGCCCCATAAACCTGATTATTTTTTTTCAAGGTTTCAATTTTTCTAACATCCATCCGTATCGAAGTATAAAATTTTAAAGCCAATCCCCCAGAGGTCGTTTCCGGATTACCAAACATAATGCCGATTTTTAAACGTAGCTGGTTGGTAAAAATAATCGTTGACTTTGATTTAGAAATTACTCCGGTTAGCTTCCG
>Ga0315281_10015934_pt1 | contig 10053 bp, 11 predicted proteins | sample YL17G07_0_MG_FD_204540 | JGI IMG/M metagenome (GOLD analysis project Ga0315281, IMG submission 204540) | Sediment microbial communities from Yellowstone Lake, YNP, Wyoming, USA - YL17G07_0 | ecosystem: Environmental > Aquatic > Freshwater > Lake > Sediment | place: USA: Wyoming | collected...
AGTCCCGCTGAGATCGGCTGGATTGTTGTCGCTTCCACCATTCCCGGCATCCTCATCAGCTTCCCTGTCGGCACATTGTCTGATTATCTCGGGGAGCGGCGCGTGCTGCTGGCTGCGCTGCTGATATTCGCTACTGCCCCCTTGTTGTATCTGCCCGTGACTGAAGTATGGCAGTTGATTGCGGTGCGTTTTTATCATGGTTTTGCCACCGCCATTTTTGGCACCGTGGCCAGTGCCGCGATTGCGCGGCGCTACCTGCAGGACCGCGCCGCACGACTGTCCACGTTCTCCTCGGCCACCATCGTCGGCCGTTCCATCGCACCATTTCTGGGTGGGGTGCTGATTTCCATGGCCAGCTTCCATTGGGTGTACCTCGCCTGCGCTGTGAGCGGTTTTCTTGCCTTGGGTCTGGGGTTGCTGCTGCGCGATGGGGCTCCCCCTGTTGGAGCCCGACCTACAGTGCCGCATGTGATGAGTAACCTGGGTGCGCTGCTGCGCGACCCGCGCGTGCTTGCGACCAGTATGACAGAGGCAGCGCAATACCTGGTATTCGGTGCGGTGGAGGCGTTTCTTGCCTTGTTCGCCGCCGGGCTGGGCATGCCGGCATGGCAGATTGGCGTGATCCTGGGGGTGCAGTTGGTCAGCATCGTGCTGGTCAAGCCGCTGATGGGCGGGCTCTCGGATCGGCTGGGCCGCAAGCGCGTGATTGTGCCAGGTCTGCTGCTGGGGGCGGCGAGCGTGCTGTTGCTGCCGCATCTGCACAGCTTTTTCGGGCTTGCCGCGCTGAGTCTGGTTTTCGGGATTGGTTTCGCCACGGTGACTTCATCCACCTCGGCGCTGGTCGCCGATCTGGCCAAGCAGGGTGCGTATGGGGCATCGATAGGGGTATTGCGCACACTAATGGATGTGGGCCAAACCATCGGGCCATTGTTCACCGGCTGGGTGGTGGGTCGTTACGGCTATACCTCAGCCTTTACCCTGCTCGGGGTGATTTTGCTGCTGGCTGCGGGGGTGTTCAGCTACGCGGTCAAGGTTGAGTCAGCGTAGGGTAATGGCCCTACGTGAGCGCCACAGTACGTCGGGTTGTCCGGCATCCCGATTGATGGCGCGGCACATCACGAACAATAAATCAGAAAGGCGATTGAGGTAATGCAGGCTGGCTGGCGAAACAGTTTCGGCCTGGGCCAGGGTGACGAGCCGGCGTTCAGCCCGGCGACAGGTTGCACGCGCCACGTGGCACAACGCCGCAGCGCGGCTGCCGCCAGGGAGGATGAATTCCTTGAGCGGGGGCAGGGGTTCGTTAAGCTGATCAAGTTCATTTTCCAACCGGGTCACTTGGGTTTCAGTGATGCAGGCATGGCTGGGCAGGGAGAGTTCGCCGCCCAGGTCAAACAGCTCATGCCGCACCTCGGTGAGCCGCCCACGAATCGTTTCGCTCAAACCCGCTTCCGCCAACAGCACGCCGATCTGGCTATTCAATTCGTCCACTGCGCCGATGGCTTCCACACGTAAACTGTCTTTGGAAACGCGCGAGCCATCGCTCAAGCCGGTGCTGCCGTCGTCGCCGGTGCGGGTGTAGATTTTGCTGAGGCGATTACCCACGGTCGCGTTAAAGCGGAACCTTGCCGTCGACAAAGAAATAGCTTGGTTCGTCATCCATGGAGAGGCTGATGGATGCGGAATGGGAGCGGCTTTCACCAGGGTTGAGTTCGTTGTGTTCGTTGATCTCATCCATGCCGATTTGCACCCCCAGCTTGTTGAACAGCAATACCCGCGCGTTGGGGAAAAGTTTATTGTTGGACGTATTTTCCAGAACCAGTTTGTACTCATACTTTGTCTGGTGGTTGGACTTGACAACAGTGAACACGATGTTCTTCAGGTAACCCTTGCCCACCGTCATGACCTTGTCTGGTTGCATGTCATGCAGCTTGGGAATGCGGCCTTTGACGATTTGCTGCAACTCCTGCTGCACTTGCTCCAGCTTTGGCTTGATGTTGATCAGTTCCACCTTTTTTTCGCTCAGTTCCGCGACCAGAGAGTCGTTGAGTTTACTCAACTGGGCCACGTGCAAACTGAAGAATATTGTTACCGCGAGTAGGGCGGTCAGAGCAGCCGCAAGCGAGATAGCGAGCACCATGCGCTGGCTTGATTTACTGCTTCTGGAACTGCTGCTACGGCTAGAACGGGATGCACCATGGCGGCTGTATGCTGAGGGAGGTGCCCTGAATTCGGTACTGGATGAGGTGGAATCATCTGGCATGTGGCTCATTCCCTGATTGGTGACATTGCAATAGCGGGCGCATTGTGTGCGCCCCTATTTTAATGGTTTTTGGCGGTTTTGCCAGAAGTAACAAGGCAATGTTTGCGAAATATCCCGGTTAAAAAACAATTGGTGTGAATCTTTCCCTATTCACAGGGAACAGCTGTGACACCATATCGCGGTGAAATTTGCTTGGGAATTCTTTATAATGTGCGTCGATTCTTGTGGGCTTGGCGGTGTTGGAAATGCATCCTTGTGCCGCGATTTTGAATAGTAAAAGGGATGTAATGATTACAACAAACAAATCAATATGCGCTGCGTTGCTAACTTTGGCCCTAATGGGAGCCAGTTCGGTTTCCTGGGCAGATCATCCTTCGCTTTCCTTTGGTGCTGCGACTGCCGGTCCCATCACCACCATCCCAGCGGTCACCCTGCCGCGTGGGACGAAGAGCTTTGGCGTACAAGTCGAATATGTAAAGTCCAAACAGTTTTCCGACCAGCAGCTTTTGGACCTGGATGCTCAGGGGATTGATGCACACAGTTCCGGCTACCTGGTTAGCACTTCTCTCGGTTTCGGCTACGGTGTAACCGACGACTTCACTGTGGGTGTGCAACTGCCTTTTGTTGAACGCGCCGGATTGCGGGCGGTCGAGGCTGGCACCGTCGAGTCACTCGGCAATTCAAAGGGGTTGGGTGATGTCACAGTTCTCGGCAAATACCGCGCCATCAATAGCGCCAACAACGCTTATCAGGCCGCACTGCTGTTTGGCGTGAAAGCGCGCACTGGCGAGACCAATAAGCGTAACCAGGCAGGCGCCCTGTTCTCAACCGAGCATCAACCTGGTTCAGGATCCTGGGATCCGTTGCTGGGTGCCGCAGCCAGCAAAGCCATGGGGAAGACATCCCTTGACGCCAGCGTACTCTACGCCTTCGCCGGTAACGGCGCGCAAGATACCCGTCTGGGGGATCGCCTGCACTACAACATGGCTATGTCCTTCCGTGTAGCCGGGCCTGAAGAAGCGCATGCCCATCATCATGACAAACATGATAAACGCCCTTATGTAAAGGGCGAAGGTGTGGCTCCCCATGCACACGATGCTGCCTGGGATCTGATTATGGAGCTCAACGGCGAGTGGCAGGGTAAACAGAAAACCGCAGGCGTGACCGAACAAAATAGTGGCGGCACACTGGTTTATTTCTCTCCCGGGGTTCGGCTGAGCACAGGCAGCAACTGGGCGGCCAACTTGTCGGTAGGTGTCCCGGTGATACAGCACTTGCGTGCTTCGCATGCGGATACGGATTACCGGGTTCTGGCCGGATTCAGTATGAGTTTTTGATATCTGCTAAAGAGCCCTCATCATGCAAGACGAGACTGTTCCCGGCGAAGAATGCAATGTCCGCATCGACGAGCAGGATGGCGTGCGTTTGATGTACCTGGGCGGAGAGACGGTGCATAGTGCAATGCGGGTTGATTGTCCGAATGACCTGGAGCTTTCCTATACCCGCAGCATGATGGGATTCTTGTTGTTCAGGCCGGAACCCAGGCATGTCTTGATGATCGGGCTGGGGGGCGGATCACTGGCAAAATTTATTTACCATCGCATGCCGCAAACACGAATCACGGTGGTGGAAATTAATCCCGAAGTGGTGGCGGCGGCCCGAAGCCATTTTCTCTTGCCGGAAGATGACGAACGCCTGCAACTCATTATCGGCGATGCAGCAGAGTATGTGGCTGCCACGACAGATAAGTTCGATGTGGTGATGGTGGATGGCTTCGCCGCGCACCGCCAGGTGGAATCTCTGGCCACGGAAGATTTTTACAGTTACTGCCAGAAGCTACTGTGTGCCGATGGCGCGCTGGTGGTGAATCTGGTGAGCAGCGAAAGAATCAGCGCCGAGTATTACGAGCGTTTCAAAGTGGTGTTTGCAGGTCAAACGGTTGCCCTGCCGGCCGAAAAACGTGGAAACGTGATTTTGCTCGGCTTGGATAAATCGCCAGGCACGCCGAGCTGGGGTGTTCTGCAGGAGCGGGCGCAGCAGCTGGAGTTGTTATATGGGCTGGAGTTTCCCCTGTTTATCGAATCCCTCAAGAAAATGAATCCGACTTCAGTCGAGGGCTTGCTTGTTTAGGGTTTGTTTCAAAATATCATCTTGCAAGATGTGACCCTTTTGCTTTCTGTCCGAGTGCACGTGGGGAATTGGAGTCAGTTCTAAAGTGCAAAGTGTTGGAATGTTGAACTCGTTGATGCTGCTTGCTAGCACAACTGCGGCTATGCGTTTCTACTCGGTTATCCAGGCAACGACTGGGTCGATCCAAATCTTGTCGGGTGCGTAGAAAAGGCTGTGCCCCATCCCTGGGTGCAGGTCACTCTGCAGCACAATCTCGTGCGTCTTCAGGCCGGGATTATCGCTGAATATTTCGCCGCACGAGCCCATCCAGTCATCAGTAGAATCGTAAAGAGAAAGAATGCGACCCTTGAGGCGCGCCTTATTGAAATCAATGATGGCCTCGTAAGCGGCGCGTGCGTCGGTGCCAGAAATGTCATGCGTGGTCGTTAGCGGACAGCCCGCCATTATGACGAACGACACATCCGGCGCTGCGATTCGCCCGGCAGCAGCGAGAGCGATGAACCCACCCTTGGAATGGCCAACGATAACGATGTGCCTGTCTGGTACGCCGGCGGCTTGCAGCTGACGAATCTGCGTAGCCAGCTTGCTTGCATAGTCTGGGATTTTGGCACCCTTCGGCCGCGATTCTGCAATGACGACGAACCCGCGCTCAGCAAGAGTTCGCGCGATTGTCGTGGTTTCATAGGTTTTGCGAAATTGACGGCTATAGGAGTCAGGACCTTGAAATTCGACCGCAATACCGTGGAGAAAAAACAAGTACTTGCTGGCGGGGTCGATCGTCGAAGGTAGGTCATTTCTCACTTCGGCACCGGCGGCTGCCCCGGCAATATTCATGAACATCATAATCACGGCTATAAATGATCGCATTAGTTTTATCCTCAACCACAGACATGAATGGAATATTTTCCCCAGCAGGGTGCTTACTCAGGAGCCATGCCAGGCACTATGTATCTAGACTTACCCCCCCTGGCAGCAGGGTGTCCGAATCAGTGCATGAAAAGTGGGTTAGCTTAACGCAAAGTGTGCGTCGACATAACAAGGTTTCGACTTGCCGCGGCCACGGTTGTTCTATGTCAGCCATTTGGGAGTCGCGCTCTTGGACTACAATTCGAATTGTATGCCAGCGATTTTTCGCTGGCCGCGTTAAGTTGAGGAGGCTGCACCATGGACCCCATCACGTTGATCCTTTCCGCCCTCGCTGCGGGCGCCACGGCCGCAATGAAGGACACCGCCGGCACAGCGGTCAAGGATGCCTATCAGGGCCTCAAGGCGCTTGTGCAGCGCCATTTTTCCGGTAAATCCGAGGCAGAAGTGGCACTGGGCAATTACGAGAACAAGCCGGATGTGTGGAAGGAGCCGGTCAAGGACGCGCTGACGCAAACCGGCGCCGACAAGAATGAAGCCATCATCAAGGCAGCACAAGCGCTGATGGCCCAGGTGGATCCGCAAGGCGCCGCCCGGGGCAAATTCAACATCAACATCAGCGGCTCAGCGCAGGGCACGGTGATTGGTGACCATGCGCAGGTCACCATGAGCTTCAACGATGCGCCGAAATAGCTTTAGCGACTGCCGTGACCAACGACACTAATCCCGCCAAGTACGACATAGACACCCACGGCCCCGTTCAGGGCGCCGTGATCGGCGACAACAATACCGTCACCCTTGTCTACCAGAGCGGGACACAGCGCACCGTGCCCTTCATGGCGCCAGCCCTCCCGCTGGACCACGCCATCGTCGGTCGCGCGCAGCTGATCAGCGATATCAAGGCCAGCCTGTTTGCCGGGGAACATCAGGCGCTGGTAGTGCTGCCCGGGGTCGGCAAAACTACCCTGGCAATCGAAGTCGCCAGCGACAAGGAAGTGCTGCAGCATTTCCCTGACGGCGTGTTGTGGGTCAGCCTGGGGCGCAGGCCGGACGTGCTGGCAGAGTTGAAGGGCTGGGCGCGCGCACTCGGAGTCGAAGACAAGAGAATGGCGCAGATTCATAGCGAGGAAGATGCGCGCACTGCCGTGTCCAGCGCTATTGGGGACGGCCGCATATTGCTGGTGGTGGACGACGTGTGGCAGTCCGATGCGGCCAGCGCCTTTCTGTTTGGCGGGAATTGCGCGCACATCGTGACCTCGTGCATACCCGAGGCCGTCATTGACTGCACCAAAGAACTGACCAGGGTGCGCGAGCTGGATAGCACGGAAAGTCTCGTCCTGCTCAGGGAGTTCGCCAGCGCGGTGGTGGACGCGGAACCGGATGAGGCACTGGAGCTGGTGCGGGCATCGGGAGGATTGCCGTTGGCGCTGGTGCTGCTGGGCAAACGCCTCAAGCGCGAATCCCGTTCTGGCAATCCGCGCCGCATCCGCGAGGCGCTCGACAACCTGCTCGACGCCAAGGAACGCCTCGAATGCCAAGAGCCGGTAAAGCCCGGTGTGCCCCCTGTCTCGCTTGCTGCCACCATCGAGATGAGCTACACCAACCCATCGCTGGAGGACGGCGCACGCCTCGCCTTGCAGAGGTTGTCCATATTTCGACCCAAGCCGCATGAATTCTCGGAAGATATGGCGCACAAGATCGCAGGCGTGGGCGGCGATCTGTTGGATGAACTGGATGACGTGGGCCTGATAGAGTGCAACGCCGGCCGCTACACCATACACCGGAGTATTGCCGAGTATGCGCGCAACAAGTTGTCGCCCGAACAAAGCAGCGATCTTTACCGCCGCGCCGTCGATTATTTCCGCCAGAGCATGGTGGACATCGAAAATAATAAGGATGCCGCCTCGGACTATGGGCGCTGGTACCGCTACGAACTTCCTGAATGGCAAACGGCAAAGGACAACTGGCTCTATTACCTGAGCCATGCCGGCGAGGAATCGACCGCGCTGCTGGCGTTCCTGCGCGCCTACTTCGACGCCTTCTGGTGGTGGGGGTGTTACCTGGATTTCGCTTTTTGCGATCAGCTCGTCAAGGAATGGCAGCAAAGAGAAACATCGGAGCATGGCCGGCAAGTGCTCGATCTGGCCCGGAAATTCCAGCACGCCTACCCCAAGGAGACGCAGGATCGGCACTCGAAAGCCTGGCCGGAGGTCGAGGCGGCGTTGTTGCAACTGCACGCGATGGCCGGGCTGGACGGCGATCCTGCACAGTGGACGGATCAAGAGCGCAGGCATGTGCGCGGCATCACCAACATCTTCCTGGCCGAGGCCTGCCGCTTCGGACGCGATGACTATGCACAGGCCGCGAAATGGTATCAGGAAGCGTTCGACCTGTTCGAGAAAAACGGCGACGATTGGGATATGGCGTGGGTTCTCTACCACTACGGCGACATGAACGTCCAGCGCGGCGAGACCGAAGCGGCCTTGCAGCAACTGCAGCGGTCACTGGCGTTAGGTACGTCGGAACAAGATCCTGAAGTGATCGCCCTGGCGTACCGCGTGCGCGGCGATATTTTTCTGGCTGCGGGGGAGTTCAAGCAGGCGGCAGATAACTTCCAGCGCGCCTTGTTCCATGCCTATCGCTTCCAGGTCGAGCCATTGTCACCCGACCCCTATACCGTGGAATTTTATGCGCAAATGGTCAGTCACGTGCTGGAGCGGTTGCAGGATTTGCATGCTCAACAAAATGCGCAGGCCGTGGATTTGTCCCTGGACTTGCGCAGCTTCTGGGCGCCCTGGTGGAAGTTGAGTGGCGCGCCCGCTGCGGTGCCGGATGTGGAGCGTCTGTGGGAAGAGGGCGACATGGAGAAGCTGCAAGCCGCGTTGTTTCCGCCCGCGCTCCCCAAGAATGATATTGCCACGCAAGGGGCCGGGTACGAGACCCAGGTCAAGGCGGTGCTGCAAGGCATGGCGATTGACTAGGAGCGTCTGCCGACCACTCGAAGTGGCAGGCGCTGTTCAGGCAGTGGCTGTGCGCCTCTTTGTTTTGTAAATTCTTTGTCGGACATGGGCGCTATCTTGCGTTCTGACCGTTAAGCTAACCGGACGCCCGCTTGCGGACGGTCCGAGTTGGGCGTGATGTTAGGGGTTTGTCGTAGGCATCCACGTAGCTATCGATGAGCCTGCGGATCATGCGCTGATACTGGGTATGGTGTTTTGTTGCCTCAGATTTGAAGAACTCGACGCTCTTCTTGCTGAGAGCAATGGTAACTTTCACCCCTTCCTCCCGGAAAGCGAGCTCCTCGGGTGGAGGGAGAAAGTCTTGAATGACCTTGGCCTCAATGGGCTCATCGGTGTATTTGATTTTCGCGCTCATAAATTGCCTTTCCTTTTCGCCAGTAACCGGCGCCAAATATACGAATTACACCGCTGCGATAAGTAAAGCGGACGGTGAGAATGCCGCCTTCGACCTCGCCGAAACAGAAATAGCGTTTTTCGGTTTCACTGTGAGTGAGGTCTTCGGCTATGACACGGCAGGGGTCAGCGAAAGCATGCTGTGCCAGAGAAAACGGTATTTTATGTTTTTCCTGGTTTTCAGTGTCCTTGTTTGCGTCCCACTCAAACCGGGTTTTCTTCATGAAATCAGATTAGCATGGCGGCAAATAGAATGCCATATAAAAATATGGCTATTTATGTGCGGACCAGGAAACGAGTAACTAATGGAAGGGGCTTCCCTCCCCGTTTAGAAGAAACAGAAATGGGGTCGGTCCGAGTTATTTCACCCCTGGATTTGTGAAATGTTGGAATGTTAGAACTGACCCCCACGCTCCGCACAGCATGTGGATGCCGGTCATTGTGGTTATCCCCCTTGGTTAGAATTCGGAAAGTTAATAAAACGGCGACGCCGACTGCTAGCGTCAGTTATAACATTACAACTTTTTTAAGATTTATTTCAAGCAGTTTCGAACAGCGCGACTTACCAATATCACAAACAATCTTTGACATGATTCGGGTGTTTGAGTCGAATGCGGATCCCGGAGACACAGTCTGGTTGTGTGTAGAGGTAAAGTCTGCCTATTTAGAATCCGGTAAACAGCAAATCCAGCGCGGCGATGATTTCGTCGCGTTTGTTTTTCAGGGAAGTTACTTTATCGCCCAGCGAGCGATTGGAGATACCTGCCAGTTCTGCGGTGGACATGACGACAGCCGTACCTTTGATCTTGAATTGCGGGTTGAGTTGCCTGGCGGCGGACCCCATTTCTTTCGCCAGGACGAGCGGCGCGACGACGCGGGTCGCCAGCGTATCTAGAAGGTCAGTCTGGAGGTCGAGCAGATAGGGGATGGTTTTGCGCGTCACTGGATTCGGATTGAGATAAACGTCGAACTGCGCCATCAGAATTTGCGCAAACCGTCGCTGAACGTGCCATGAGATTCGATGCGCCGGTTGTATTCTTCCAGCGCCCCCTGGTTTTCTTCCAGCCACTGACGGCGTTTTTCTTGCCGCACGATCTCGGTCAGGTGTTGCTCCAGCGCTTGCGAGAGATTGATGTTGAGTAGCTTGGCCTGCCGCAGGAGATCGGAGTTGATGCTGAGATTGGCCGATTTCTTTTGGGCATCCGGATTGAAAAGGTTGTTGCTCATGGCATTACTCGGTGGCGTTGATGATGCGCATAATTTATGCGCATTTAAGATGTGAGTCAAGGGAGGTGCGGGTGTTGTGGGTAAAGTGTAGTGTGCCCACTTTGCTGGAGCCTTGGTTTATTTCTGAAAAAGTAATATTCCAAGAAGACCCCTTCGTCT
>Ga0315281_10015935_pt1 | contig 10052 bp, 7 predicted proteins | sample YL17G07_0_MG_FD_204540 | JGI IMG/M metagenome (GOLD analysis project Ga0315281, IMG submission 204540) | Sediment microbial communities from Yellowstone Lake, YNP, Wyoming, USA - YL17G07_0 | ecosystem: Environmental > Aquatic > Freshwater > Lake > Sediment | place: USA: Wyoming | collected...
GCCCTGCAATAAGGCGGCGCGCAATCTATCCAGCATTTCCGGATCGGTTTCCGCGCCGTACATGAACGTGGGTTCCAGCCCCAGTATCTCTTTCTCGCTGTAGCCGCTGATCCGCTCGAAAGCGGCATTGGCATAAGTGATGCGCCGTTGCGCGTCGGTAATCAGCACACCCTGTGAAATGGAACCCATAGCCTGATGGTGCATACGCAAAATCGCATCGCTCTTGAGCGTTTCCTCGGCCTGCACCACCTTGAGCAGATTTTCTCTGAAGACCAGCGCGGCTCGCGCCAATGCGCCGATTTCATCGCCGCGCGTGCTTTCTTCGATGTTGGGCTCGATATGAGCATCCGCGCCCGGTGAGGCGAGCGAAGTGACCGCCTTGGTCGTTCGTTCGAGGGGAAGAATGATTCCGCGCGCAATAATCGCGGCCAGCCAAATGGTCAATATAAGCAAGGCCGCTGTGAACGCGCCCATCAGAAGGGCTGCGCGCGTGGCGGCTGTTTCCGCTTGGTTGACCAGCAGAATCAAATCCGAGGCGATACGGTTTTCGATATCCTTCAACGAGTCGATCTTGCGGGTCATGACAAAAAACCAATGTGCCGCCCCGATGCCGCCGAGTGAGCCCGCCACGGGACTTTCGAGGGCGATACGGCGCAGACGCTCCACTTCTGCCGCCTCAGCCCCTGAAAGTGCGCGGTCGAGAAGCGTATTTTGCTCCCGTGTGGCAAAGAAACGAAATTCATTGAGCATCATGCGCTGGCGGTCGATCATTTCGATGAAACGCGTGTGGTCGCCCGTATCGAAACGTCCGGCGGCAAACCCCGCAGAACCGGTCGCACGCTCGATGCCGGCATATTCCTTGGCTTTAATGAGGTGCGTGTAGGCATCGATGGCTCGCGTGAATTCGGCATTATTGGCATTGGCGAACTCCATTACTTGGATAATCTCGATCAGTTTGATGATTGCACTACTGTAGTGTGCGGTCAGGTCAGCGGCAGACACCCTGCGTTCCGAGACCTCTTTGCGCCAGTTTTCAAGCGTGTTGAGCGCTTCCCGTGAAGCGGCGATTCGAAATGCCAGATTTTCGCCGAAGTACCTCGTGTCGAAACCCGATAACGACCGGATAAAATCGGCCCGCTTTGCATCCGTTTCACGATGTTGGACCGGTAGTTTTTTTGCGAAGGTGTTCTCTCCGCTTTCTTCACCGGCAGAATTGATGAAGCCGGCGGAAATGCCGCGTTCTTTTTGCATTTCATGTATCAGAGCGCTGACCACCGGTGCAAATTCGGTCATTTCACGGAGCTTCTTCATATCCCGCGAAGTATGGTAATAATCCGCGATAATCCAGAGCGACAGGGCAAACAGACCCGCGATGGGCAATGACAGGGCAAGCCCGATACGCGTTCCAATACGCAGATTTTTCATTTTCAGGTTCATATCAGGCTATGTTATCGGTTATTTGGTGTAACTGCTCAGGTGGTAGCAACAAATTGTGGAGCTGCCCCTCTCCCGCAGGCGGGCGAGGGGTTGGGGTGAGGGATGTTTAGCTCCGTCACAAGTTGTCGGTATGCAACAACCCCCCTCATCCCCGCCCCTTCTCCCGTCTACGGGAGAAGGGAGGCACACAGACCTGAGTAGTTACGGCATCAGTTACTCAAAATCCCTCATCCCCTGCCCTTCTCCCGCCCACGGGAGAAGGGAGACACCCTGACCTAAGCAGTTACGTTATTTGTTCAATCCTGTTGGGCAAACACTTCAAATTCTTCAATAGGCAATGGGCGGCTAAAGAAAAATCCCTGGTAATGATGGCATCCGTGTTTCTCGAGAAAATCGCGCTGGCCTTCAGTCTCCACGCCTTCCGCAATAACCGACAACCCCATGTTTTTGGACAGTTCCACGATAGTTTGGGCGATAGCGGCATCATTGGGATCAATCAATATGTCTCGCACGAAAGATTGGTCTATTTTCAACTGATACAAGGGCAGTCGCTTCAAATAGGAAAGCGAGGAGTAGCCCGTTCCAAAATCATCCAATGAAAAATTGATCCCTTTGGCTTTTAACGCGGTCATCTTGGTAATCATATCATCCACGTTATCCAGCAACATGCTTTCGGTGATTTCCAGTTTGAGTTTTTCGGGGTTGATGCCGAAGTAATCGATCAAAGACGACACTTCTTCAACAAAATTGGGCAGGCTGAACTGGCGGGCGCTGACATTGACCGCTATCGTCAACGGGGCCATTTCGGGGCGTGTGGCCCAATTTGCCAATTGTTGGCAGGCGGTTGCCAGCACCCAGTGTCCGATGGGCAGAATCAACCCGGTTGATTCCGCAAGCGGAATAAAGTTGGACGGCGGCACCATGCCGCGCTCCGGATGCCGCCAGCGCAGCAGGGCTTCGGCGCCATTCAACCTCCCCGATGAATCGACTTGCGGCTGGTAGTAAAGCAGGAATTGCTCTTGTCCGGAAGGGTCGCTTCCGGGAAGGGGGTTTACAGAAATGGCCTGCCGCAGGTCGGATTCCATCGAGACGCGCGCGACAGCCAGCGCCTGCAAGGCCGGGTCAAAAAAACACAACGTATTGCGGCCTGCCGCCTTTGCCTGATAAAGGCCGACATCGGCGCGCCGGAGCATTTCGTCTGCCGTCATCACAGCCCCCCGGAGCAGCGTGATGCCGATGCTTGCCGTGCTGTGATATTCCTGTTCGTTGAAAAAATAAGGTTGTCTTAACACCAGGAGTATTTTTTCCGCAATGAGTTCGGTGCAGGCTGCGGCGGTCGATTCGCTGGAATCCAGGTCTTCGAGCAGCACAACAAATTCGTCCCCCCCCAACCGGGCGATGGTATCGCCCTGGCGGACGCATTCCTGCAACCGGGTGGCCGCTTCGATCAGCAACAAATCACCGGTATCATGCCCCCGTGTATCGTTGATCACTTTGAAATTATCGAGGTCGATGAACAGGAGTGCCGCTTGCCGTTTGTTGCGCGCATTGGTGACCAGCGCCTGCTGTAGCCGGTCAATCAGGAGCCGCCGGTTGGGCAGCATGGTGAGCGGGTCATAAAAAGCCAGGTTGCGAATCTGCGCTTCTGTTTCCTTGCGCTTCGAAATATCGAAAAAAGTGGCTACAGCGCCAACGGATACCCCGTCTTTGATGATGGGGTGCGACCAGTATTCCACCGGGAAACTGGTGCCGTCCTTGCGCCAAAATACTTCATTGTCGGCGTGGATGGTCTGGTTGGTGGCGGATGCGCGGTACATCCGGCATTCGCTTGCGGGGTAGGCGCGGCCATCTTCATGCGAGTGGTGTATCAGCGAGTGGATATGCTTGCCGATGACTTCGCTGGCATCCTGATAACCCAGAATACGCAAAAATGCATTGTTGACGAAAGTGCAGTTCTGGTTAATATCCACCCCGTAAATGCCTTCTGCGACAGAGTCCAGCAACAGTTGAATTTGTTGCCGCGCATCCTGTTGCTCTCTCTCCGCCCGTTTGCGTTCTGTGATGTCGCGCAGAAAACCGGTGAACAGGGATTGCCCGTTGTGCGGTATCGCCGTGATGGTCAAATCGACCGGGAACTCGTGGCCATCGGCGTGCAGCGCGGTCAACTCCATACGGCGATCCAGTATTGCGCCCTGCCCGGTTTCCACTATGCGGCGCAGGCCGGCGTGGTGCATCTCACGAAAACGGAGCGGAATAATGATACTTGCCAAGTCGCGCCCCAGCACGTCGCAACGGCGGTGGCCGAAAATACGCTCCGCCGCCCAACTGAATTCGACGATACAGCCTTTTGCGTCGATGGTGATGATGGCGTCCAGCGAGGCATCCAGCACCGCGCGCCATGTTGACTCATTCCATGTCGTTGTGGTGGTATCAGTCACGGTAAAATCTGAAACAGGATGGTTGCATATTTTAGAGACGTAATGTTAAGGCGGCGAATAATTTGATGCTTTAAAAACGCACCCAATGATAACCCAATTGTAGGAGCGGCTGCTAGCCGAGATGCCTTTGCTGTCGCGGCTAGCAGCCGCTCCTACCTATCGGCGGGATTGTGCGGGATCCGTCTGAACGGCGAAACCGAATAAATCGGTGTTTTCCTATGGAATTTCCGCGCTGTTCATGCGGCCGAGAATAATGCCGGTTTTTCGCAGCAATCCGGGCGCATCGCGATGGGAATCGTAATATCGCGGGTTGGGCACCATCGCGGCAAGCCTGGCGGCCTGTTCCGCATTGAGGTTTGATGCATTGGTTCGGTAATAGTGCCGGGCGGCGGCTTCCGCGCCGAACACGCCGTTGCCCCATTCGATCACGTTGAGGTAAATTTCGAAGATGCGTTGTTTGTCCATCACCGCTTCAAGCATGATGGTGATGAGCACTTCCTCGCCCTTGCGCCAGGGCGTGCGCTTGGTGGACAGAAATAAATTTTTGGCAAGTTGCTGGCTGATGGTGGAACCACCCGCAACAATCTTGCCTTTCTTCATATTTTTTTCATAGGCTTTCTGGATGCCATCCCAATCGAAGCCTTCGTGATCCACAAATTTTGCATCCTCGGAAGCGATCAATGCACGCTTGAGATGGTTCGATATTTTCGCGTAAGGGACCCATTGGTACTGGAGTGCGGCATCGGGGTTTTTGTCCTGCATGACCGCCAAACGGCTTTCCATGAAGGCGCTGGTGGATGGATCAAATTTAACCCACCAACAGATATGCGCAAAAATCCACAGCTGGTAAAGCACCAGCAAAGCGAAACAAACCGCTATACCCCGCCACAACCAACGCCAGAATTTTTTCATTACCGATCACGCAACGCGGCGATAACGGAGCGAGTCTGCGGGCGAACGCCGCGCCAAAGGTAGAATGCCTCGGCAGCTTGCTCGACCAGCATACCGAGCCCATCGGCAACAATGGCTGCACCCCGTTTGCGGGCGAACGCCATGAACGGTGTCTCGCGCCCGTACATCATGTCGTAGGCGAGCGCACCGGGCTTGAACAGGCCGTCCGGCAAGGGTGGCAGTTCATCCTTCAGGCCGCTGGAGGTGGCATTGATGACGCAATCGAATGACTGCCCGTTTATCCCGGCATAGCTGCAAATGTTTATCTGTCCCCGTGCCGCAAATGCCGCGCCAAGTTGTTGCGCCTTTTCAACGGTGCGATTGACCAGCATCAGGCTCGCGCCCGCCGCAAGCAGCGGCAACACCACGCCATAGGCGGCCCCGCCTGCCCCCATCAGCAACACGCGGCAACCCTCGAGAGGAAAGCCCTGATTTTCCAAAATATCGCGCACCAGTCCCGCGCCGTCGGTGTTGTCGCCCGCGATGGTTTCGCTATCGAACTTCAGCGTGTTTACCGCTTGCGCCGCGCGCGCGCGCTCAGCCAGTTGCGTGGCGAGTTTGAAAGCCTCGAATTTGAACGGTATCGTCACATTGCACCCCTGATAACCTTCGTCGCGCAGTCGCCCGATGGTCGCGGCAAAACCATTCAGCGGCGCTTCGATGGCCTCGTAGCTGATGTCCTGCCCGGTCTGTTCCGCGAACAGGCGGTGGATCAGCGGCGACTTGCTGTGCGAGATGGGGTTGCCGATGACGGCGTATTTGTCGGTCATTATTCGCTCTCCAGCTTGTCCGACGACGTAAAGGTCCAGGTACGGACGATGGTGATGATATCGATGTCTTTTGTGATATCGGGGGGAAGCGGGGCATAAGGCGCGGCCAGATTAACGATGCGCATCGCGGCCGCATCGAGCAGGCGATGCCCGGAAGAACGGCTGATTTCGACATTTTCAACGCTGCCGTCAGCGCGTATCGACACGCTGAGCTGCAACCTGCCATAGAGTTTCTGACGGCGCGCCTCGTCGGGATAATTCAGGTTGCCGATTCGCTCCACTTTGATGCGCCAGTCTTCGATGTACTGCGCGAAACGGTATTCCTGCGTGCGTGCGCCAATAAATTTGCGGCGCGGCAGTTTCTGGTAGTTGTCATAATTTTTGTTGATTTGCGCTTCTAGGCGGAGTATTTCCAGCGATTTCTGGACAAGATCATCACCGCTGCTGCTATTGCTGCTCGCCTGCTTCTTGACTTCCGGCTCCGGTAATTTGTAATCGCTTTTTATCTGCGTCATTTGCCGCTTGGTTTCTTCTTCAAGCTGGGTAACACTCTTTGCGGTTTGTTTGGGAACGAACTGCTTGTCGTCGCGAATGGCGGGAAGCGGCGTTTTGGCCTGCTTGTTTTCTTCGGTGTTTCCGCCGCCATCCAGGCTGGCTTGCGCCAATGCATCGGCGTTTGAGGGCTTTGTTTTCGATTTGCTGTTGACCAGCACCACTTGCAGATGGTGCGTGACATCCGATGTTTTACGCGAAGCGGGCAGCGTCAACGCGATGAAAAACAAAACAAGAATATGCATCGTGACCGAGAAGGTCATCGAAACGGTCAAAGTTGCCTTGCCAAACAAACGCGTATTCAGCGTGGTTGTCATCCCGCCACTTCCTCCATCGTTGCGACAAAACGCGCTCGCACGTCAAGATCGAGCAGATCAATCCCGCCGATAGCCAGTTTAACAGCGGTATTGGCAGGCAATTCCGGTAACGAGGGTACTTTGAAAACCAGCGGAATGTCGGCGAGTTTCACAAGATTTTCGCGAAGCACAATGGCAGAAATAACAATCTCGCGCAGCGATTTGTTCGCCCCCTCTCCCTCCGGGGGAGGGTTGGGGTGGGGGTTGCCCTCCGGGAGAGGATTGAGAAGAGATGCGTTGCTGGCCAGTTCGGCCTGTTCCTGCAACAGCCAGCGCAGACACCAGTAGCGTTCCATGTTGCGCTGGAAATCGTTGTAAATCGTGTACATGGTATCGAAGTCGCGCATCGTGGCGTACAGCGCGGTATCGTTCTTCGGATAGGCGGGTTCTTCATCGCGCAGCATCGCGATGATCTGGCGCTGGTTCACCAGATCGACATAACGGCGCAACGGCGAGCTCGACCACATGTACTGCGCCACACCCAGCCCCTGATGCGGTGCGGCCACGGTGCTCATCTTTACTTTGCCGTTCTGCTGCGTGCGGTAGATGCCGACAAAGCCGTGTTCGGCCAGATGCTTGCCCCATTCGCTGTTGACCAGAATCATCAGCTCGGATACTACCTTGTCAATCGGCGAACCGCGCCGCCGGTTGGTGATGCTGACCCTGCAATGCTCGCTGTCGGGATCGTTTGGGTGTCCGGCTAAAAGCGCTTCGGGCTCGATATGGAAGTTGTAGTCCAGTTGTTGCGTGCTGTTGTCGGAAGGTTTGCCGCGCGCCGCTTCCAGTTTTTGCACCAGATTCCACAACAGCGCCAGTTCGTTCGCATAGGGATAATCAAGCTTGCCCGCCGCCAGCGTCTCTTCATTGAACAACGGCTCCAGCATGTCGTGGCGCAAGTTCGCGCTGATGTGGATGCGTTCGACGCGGCTTTCGTGGCCGAGTATCGCCAGTGTTTCAGCATCCACCTCGTTGTACATGGACAGCGCCGGGCAAACGCGGTCGGCGCACAGCGTGAAAGCTTGCACCACGCTGTCCGGCAGCATGGTGATTTTCTGCCCCGGCATGTACACCGTGGACAGCCGCGATGCGGCGATCCTGTCGCCCGCCGAATCGCGCGGCATACCCAGCGCGGGTGCGGCGATATGCACGCCGATGCGCCAGTTGCCGTTTGGCAGTTTTTCTACCGAGAACGCATCGTCGATCTCGGTGGTAGTCGCGTCGTCTATGCTGAAGGCGGTCGCACTGGCCAGCGGCAATTCCTCCCATGCACTTAATGCGACCAGCGGGAAACCCGTGCCTTGCGGGAAGTGTTCGAGCAGAAACTTCTGCAAGTGGTAATCGTGCGTCGAGGGAATCGCACCGCAGCGATGCAACAGGTGCGCGGCGGACAGGTGCGTCGCGGCGCAGGCCGCTTCCAGTGCCTTGACTTCGATGGTGTTGCGATCCGGTTTGTAGAGCAGTTGCGGCAGTTTGTCGGCGAATTCCGGCGGCAATTCGAAGCGCTCCAGTTGTTCCGTGTAACGCGCTTGCAACGCCAATTGCTGGCGCTTCTTCTCGGCTCCGGCCAATGCGGCCTTGAGCACATCCGGCGGCGCGGCACGATAACGGCCCTTGCCTTTTTTGTGGAAATAAATCGGTGCGCCGTGCAGGCGTATCAACGCGGCGGCGGCTTCCAGCGGGTTCGGCGGATGCCCGAAATATTCGGCGGCAATTTGCTCAAAACCAAATTCTTCGGGCGGGCAGCATTCCCATAAAAAATCCACCTCGATGCCCTCTGCAATGGGCTCTGCCTGCGCCATAAATTCGGCCAAACCCGGCTGGTTGAAACGCAACATCACATTGTTCGCTTTGACTTTGCTGCGCTTGCCTGAAACGTTTTCAACCTGAAGCGAGGTCGTGTTGTCGGCCATGATACTGCCGACCTTGAAACTGCCGTCTTCCTCGTAAAGAATATTCATGGGTGACTGAAAAAAAATGCATGTAGGGTGAACGAATAAAGGGAGTCTCTATAAACTTAAAACCGCAATTTTGTCATCTGTTCAAAATCCATGTCACCATCGTATTGATATCGCCGTCGCTGACCGGTTTTGCCGTGGCGGGCATGGGTATATGGCCGAAAGAATCTTTGCCCCCATTGCGCACTTTTGTCGCCAATCTGCCCCGGACATTTTTGTCGTCCTTGTATTTTGCGGCAATATCCGCGAGAGAAGGGCCAAGCGTTTTTTGAACGGGTGCATGGCACGAATTGCAATTGTTCTTATTGAACAGCCTCTCTCCGTCACCCGCAGCAAAAGCGCTGATGGAGAAAGGCATAATGACTGACATGGCGATGAAATAACGGGTTTTCATAACGGCCCTTCCAAGTAAAAACAGGGATACAAAAAATCCACATCCGCGATGATACCTCAATCCGATGCCGATCAAATTTTCAGGGGCAACCCGTGTTTGGAATGGGTAAGAAATCAGAAGGCATACCCGCACGGTGCGCCTGTTTTTCCGCAAAATAACTGCTGCGAACCATCGGTGCGCAAGCCGCGTGTGCAAACCCCATTTCTAGTGCGGCCTGTTCGAGCATGGAAAATGTGCCGGGCGTCGCATAGCGCAGTACGGGTAAATGCCCGTTCGAAGGTTGCAGATACTGGCCGATGGTGAGCATGTTCACGTCATGCGCGCGCAGGTCGCGCATCACTTCCATCACCTCGTCGTCGGTCTCGCCCAGCCCCAGCATCAGCCCGGATTTTGTCGTCACCAGCGGAAAGCGCGCCTTGAACTCCTTAAGCAATTTGAGCGAATGGACGTAGTCCGCGCCGGGACGCGCCAGCGGATAGAGGCGCGGCACGGTCTCCAAATTATGGTTAAACACATCCGGCAGATCATCCGCCAACGCATCCAGCGCGACTTCCATGCGCCCACGAAAATCCGGCACCAGAATTTCCAGCCGCGTCATGGATGAGCCGGTACGGATGGCGCGCAGGCAATCGGCGAAATGCTGCGCGCCGCCATCGCGCAGGTCGTCGCGATCCACGCTGGTGATAACGGCGTAGCGCAGTTTGAGCAGGCCGATGGAGCGCGCGAGATTCTGCGGCTCACCCGCATCCGGCGGCATCGGCTTGCCGTGCGCCACATCGCAGAACGGGCAGCGGCGCGTGCATACATCGCCGAGGATCATGAACGTCGCCGTACGCTTGCCGAAACATTCGCCGATATTCGGACAGGATGCCTCCTCGCACACGGTGTGCAACTGATGCTCGCGCAGCACGCGTTTCACCTCGTTATATCCCGCACCGCTGCCAGGTTTCACGCGTATCCATTGCGGCTTGCGCAGCCGCTCCTGCAACGGCACGATCTTGATCGGGTTGCGCGCGGTCTTGTTTGCGCCGGTTTGTTTTTCGATATGGCTCATCAAGGTTGCCCTGTTCGTTTTACGGAGTCGCGGCTAGCAGCCTGTCGGACTTAAAATTTTCCGGGTAGCAGACCGCTCCCCCAGCAGATATTTTTACAATAAACACGTCTATTTCGCCGTTTTTTACCCGATTTTCATCATTTTT
>Ga0315281_10015936_pt1 | contig 10052 bp, 8 predicted proteins | sample YL17G07_0_MG_FD_204540 | JGI IMG/M metagenome (GOLD analysis project Ga0315281, IMG submission 204540) | Sediment microbial communities from Yellowstone Lake, YNP, Wyoming, USA - YL17G07_0 | ecosystem: Environmental > Aquatic > Freshwater > Lake > Sediment | place: USA: Wyoming | collected...
GCGGGCTTTCGCCAAAGTGCGAGCGCCGTAAAATCCCCCTCGCCCCCCCTTTGCCAAAAGGGGAAGTTATTTTTTTGGGCTAAGAAATGCGTCTGCTAGTTCTCACTGAACTTTTTCTCCCCACCATGGGCGGCACCGCGGTATGGGCTGCCGAAGTCTACAAACGCCTTGGCGGCAAGGAAATCCACATCGTCACGGCCGATGTGCCGGGTGCGGCGGAAGTCGATGCCGTTCACCCCAACACCATCCATAGGCTAGATCTGCGCCGCGTGCCCTGGCTGCGACCGGAATCCCTGGGCATGTATCTGAAGTTCTTTTTCAAATCTCTGGTGCTGGCGCTAACGCACCGCTTCGACGCCATCCATGCCTTCCGCGCCCTACCCGAGGGCCTGGTGGCCTGGCTGGTAGCACGCATCACTTTTCGACCCGTAGTCATTTACGCCCACGGCGAGGAACTCACCACATGGGGCAAGGGAGGAAAATACAAGGCCATGCGTTTTGCCCTGCGTCATGCCGATACCGTCATCGCCAACAGCGACTTCACCCGGCAAGAGTTGCTGGGCATGGGGGTACATGAAAATCGCATCGTACTCATCAACCCCGGTGTGGATGTGGAACGATTTCGGCCTGGACTGCCTTGCGACGATCTCAAACAGCACATTGGCCTGGCCCCCGGCGAGAAGCTCATCCTCTCCGTAGGCCGTTTGTCCAGGCGCAAGGGCTTCGACATGGTCATCCGCAGCCTGCCTGAACTGATCAGCCAGGGCATCGCGGTGCGCTATGCCCTGATCGGCATTGGCGAGGACCAGGATTATCTGGTCAATCTGTCCCGTGAACTGGGTGTAGAAGGCCGCGTTCACCTGCTAGGCCACGTCGATTCTGAAGACCTACCCCGCTGGTACAATGCCTGCGACGTATTCGCCATGCCAAACAGAGAAATCAATGGCGATACTGAGGGCTTTGGGATGGTGTTTTTGGAGGCGGCGGCTTGTGGGAAACCGGCTATTGCGGGGGCTGCGGGCGGCACCGGATCTGCCGTTATCAATGGCACAACTGGTTTCCGCGTAGACGGATCAAGTGAAGTGGAATCAATAGATGTATTGTCGCACCTATTACTACAATCAGATATGGGCGACATGATTGGTATGGTAGCCAGGAAACGTTCGTTGTCTGAATTTTCATGGGAACAAGTAACAAGAAAAACCGCTGAAATTTAAAAAGGTGTGAACGATGCGAAAAGTTATACGTTTTTTGATACCTGCATTGCTGTTGCTATTTAATCTGCAACCTGCCTTCGCAGAAAAATATCCCTATACACCCACAGAACTGGAATTCGCAAGCCTTCCAAATTTTTGCAGACTAAAGCTAAAGCCGGGAGAGGATCGTACCGCCTCAAAAACAGGGGATGATCTTTTTGGACATGATACGTGGATACATGTACATCATTATTGCCAAGGGCTAAACAAATTCAATCGTTACTATAGGGCAAGCGATGCGACAGAGAAAAGAGTCTTTTTAAGTGATGCCGCCAGCGAATTTACTTACATGGTGGGCCATCTACCCCCCAACTCTGTTTTATTGGCTGATGTTTACCAAAACCGGGGCCGTGTGATGTTGGTCATGGATAAAGCACAGGAGGGAGTAGCTGACCTGCAAAAAGCACTTGAGATAAATCCAAAAAATATGCAGGCCTATCTCATTCTGGCAGACCAGTTCGAAAAACTGAAGAACAAGGATAAAGCACTACAAATCATTTCTGAGGGATTGCGGCATGCCCCGACTTCCAAAGGAATGCAACGGCGCTACCAGGCACTGGGGGGGAAGTTGCCCTTCCCGGAGCCTTACGAAAAGCCAGGCCAGCAAAATACTGCGACTGAAACCAAGGCTGAAGCAGATACTGCCACCACGGATAAAGCGCCCCCGAACTCAAGTGCGCGGGAAACGATCAAACCAGTCGAAACCAAGCCGGCTATCGGAATCCCAGGCCAGCCCTATTGCCGATTCTGCCCGGATACAGGTGAAAGCAAGCCGGGTTCACCATAATCAAAACCCTGAATGTGGTCCAAAGCGTGTTTATCTCGCCTAGATACCTGTAGGCTACGATTTTCTATTGGAACCCGGCATAAGGTATCTGAACAACAGTTTGAAATGCTTGGCCTGTGGGGATAGCATGATAGAACGAAACAAAGCTTTAAGGCCCAGCAATTTGTTTTTATCCTGTAGAAAATAAGCCTTGTTGAAGCAACTTTCAGCAAGGCGGGTTTCCAAATGTTTGACGTGATTTATCATATCCACCTGTTTACGGTGGAAATGCTTTACGAGCCCATGGGCTGACTCTAGGTCATTGTCAATTTGCCTCAATACTGCTTGATCGTGATCTAGGGCAGATGGCCAACCGAAGTTGTTTCCATGAATTCTCCAAAATGTTATCGGTTCTTTTGTCAGGGCTATCTTGCACATTGTGGACGCTTTTATTGCCCAACTTGACTCTGAAAAAAGACCTCTCTCGTCAAATCCACCAACGATATTCCAAGCACCTCTGCGTGCCGCAGGCCTTTGAAAGTCAATGGGGACGGAATACAGCAACTCTAAGAATAAATTATCATCGAACAGGTAGAGCCCGTTGGATTCCTTAGGGCAAGCACGCTGAATAATTTTGTCTATCGCTATCTTTCTGCTTTCAGCAGGGTTTGTAGCATAGGGTCCAAATGGTTCCACTCCCAGGAACAGACAATCGAGTTCAGGGTGACCAGTAAACGCTGCGTCTATCCTTTCCAAAGCCGATTGGCCAAGAAGGTCATCATCATCCAGAAGAGAAATGATTTCACCCGTTGCAGCTTTGATGCCCGCATTTTTTGCACATGCGACACCGCAGGATTTGTCATGCCTTAGTAAGATGGCATTGTCACCTAAGAGGCTTTTCAATTGGTCAATAGGTATGGCAGGATTGGACCCATCATCTACAATCACAACTTCCCAGTTCAGATGAGTTTGTGCCACAACACTCTTGACAGCTTCCAATAGTAAGGCTGGCCTGTTGTAGGTGGGAATGACGACGGAGATTTTCATCTGCATTTATCCAAATTTGTACCGGCCATACACATATTGATTCATCACCAACAAAACTAGCCATGCAACGCCCTGCAAATTATTAGATTATCCACTTTGCCTTTCGCATTTTAACCATGTTTGGGGCGCCAATAACTACAGCTGGTGTTTTATTGACTGCTTACTGGCAGGCAGAGGGTAGGTCCTTCACCATTAGAACCTGCAAACGTGCCCAAAGATCCGTCCGGATTGCGAGATGTTCAGCCGATACGTCATGACGGCACCCAGGGTCAACCCCCATGTCGTACATACTGATCTGGCAGCCAGTTTCAAGCGGCTGGTACACCAGCTTCCAGCGGCCATGCCGAATCATTCTGTCTTTGGCGGCGAGGATAGCGTCGTGATATTCCGCCTTGATCGCCAGTGTTCCGCTGCCTTTGTCGGGCACTTCCATCAGCTCAAATAAGTCGGGGTAGCGTAAGTGGTGTTCCGGCAAGCCAGGGATGTCCGCAATCCATACACCCGTTTCGTTGAATGCATCGAGCTTGGGGCAATGATCATGTGCACCAAAGCACGCTGCCAAAGATACCCCATCCATACTGGCGACAGGCGCAGCACCCGCTAGCTCCAGCAGGGTGGGGGCAAGGTCAATAGAACGCACAACGTCTTCGATAATCCCTTGCACAGCCTGGCGGGGATCAAATATAACCATTGGAATTCTCGGGCTGGCCTCTCCCACTGCCGAATTGCCCTGTCCCCAACTGTCGTGCTCAAAAAACTCCATTCCGTGATCGGAATAGACGACAACGATGGTGTTGCCTGCCAACCCACAGGCTTCAAGGTGACTCAGCATACTGCCAACCTCATCGTCGAATTGCGCCACGCAGCCGTCATACAGATCTATGATCTGATCGAGGTCGAACTCCTCCTTGGGGGCACCCTGACGGCGGATAATGTCGAAGGGGTCGGTCAGCCGAGCCATGGCGAACTTGGACTCACCAGCATAATCCGGGTCGGAAAAGCGGGTGTACCACGGCCACTCGGAGGCAAACGGCGGATGCGTGGTGGAATAGAAAACGTTAAGGAAGAAAGGCTGCGCGCTCGCCGCCAGGCGCGACACCAGCCGCCGCGCTCGCCGCCCCAACGGTTGGGTGAGGGGCACGCCGCCGAGGTAATAAATTTCCGGAAGAAAAATCCGCCCTAGCCGATTGTGCATAAACAGCGAAAGAAATAACCGCAAATCCTTTGGCCCCTGCCGGATAAAGTATTTCAGATTCCACTGATCTTCTGGCAAATCGGTGTAATCAAAGCCGAAGGAAAGTTTGCCCATATCGCCGCCACACCAGTCCGAGATGGCTGCGGTACGGTAGCCCTGTGCTTTCAGTAAATGGGGCAAGGCATCAACTTTGAGTTGAGTGTCCCCATCAGCGACAAAGTTGTCGCGAATGCCATGGGTATGCGGCCAAGTACCCGTCATCAGCGAAACCAGGCTAGGTGCAGTACGGGCACAGGGCACGTAACAATTGGCGAACATCAGTCCCTTAGCAGCAAGGGCATCGATATTAGGCGTGAGTGCGCGGTGGTAACCCAGGGCACTCAACCGGTCTGCGCGCAACGTATCAGAACCAATCATCAGGATATTGGGTGAGGCATCTGTAGCACGCGCAGGTATGCCGTGTGGCGGTCGCGCCTCGGGTAACCAGGCCGCCCAGGTAATGACACCCGCGTAGAACAGCACGGCAGCCCATAGTGCGATGAGTTCGTTGGTCTGGCTCTGTGCCACTAGTTGCCCTGAAGCGGCAATCAGCAGCACGAAAATAGCGGCAATCCACGTAAACTGCATAAGATAAATACGCCCCGGTGTCATCCAACGCCACAGCCAGTAAAAGCGGCTCATGCGGTAATGCATGGATGCCACAAGTAGGCCTGGATTAAAACGCAGCTTACGTATAAATTGCAGTTTGATTGTACCCAGAACCCCCAGTGCTGCCGCTAGCCCTGCAAGGCCCCCCGACCAATCGCTGGCCAAGGTTACATTTAGCATGTAATACACCAGCACCCCTGCACCACCAGTGAACAGCATAATGACGAATACCCACGCCGACAGACGGAGAAGCGCAAACAGGGTATAGCGACGGTAATGGGTGAGAATTTCTTCGCGCATGCGCGGCCCGGTCTGCGAAAAATCCAGGAGCGATTTTGCCAGAAGGGCCAGCGTGCCAAAACTCGCCACCGACAAGATGGGCAATACGCCAGCCCAGCGACTATTGCCGCTGATAACCCAAGAGGCCAATCCACAGGCAGCCGTCAGAATCGCCAACGCGTTAATGAGCAAAGTGTCACGATCAGCGGGAAGCGGAAGACCTTTGCCACGATGGCCCGATTCACGACAGCCTTGCAGCTCCCCCAAGGCAGCAGCAGTTCTCACCCAGTAGAAGCGCCGCTTGGCCCATGACAAGCCGAACACACTATGAAACCCGTATTCCGCCAACTTGCGCCAAAGGTAAAGAGGTACACGGCCATTGCCGTGAATGCGAGAGATGGAACGCGTCCGCTGATAACTTTTTTTCAGCAAGTAACTAAGCTTAAGTCGTTCGGTATCCACATAATGATGTTGCACTATGTCTGGAGTGTACTGGCAACGCACGCCACGCATCATGGCACGCAACACATATTCGCTATCCTCCCCGCCACCGAGATCGTGGCCGTGCGGCCCCAGTTCAGTTGAGAATTTACCTGTCAAATCGAATATATGACGTCTAACTACAAGGTTACCGCCCCCGGGGATAGGTCCTTCTTCCGCTGTGATGGTTTTGGGTTGATTGCCCTGTTCATAACGTGGCACCGGCAACGGGTATATCCGGTACGGCCCTTCGTCATGTACCCAAGCGGGTTCTGTGCCATCCCAGTCCGGCAGAATACGGCCGCAATACAACCCCGCATCCGGCCAAGTCTGTGCAGCTTGTTCGATAGCGCCCAAGTAACTTTCGTCGACTCGGTGATCATCATCAACAAAGGCAACAAGCTCAGTATCGATTTCAGGAATGGCGCGATTGAGCGCATGGGACTTGCCTGGCGTGGGAACTTCAATCAGGCGCAACGGCAGCCAGCCATTGCTGGCTTGTTGCATTTGGTACGCCTGCATGCGGGCCATCGTATCATCAGAGCAGGCATTTGCTGCCACCAGGATTTGTACCCGAATAGCTGGACGTTTCGCCGCATTAAGTGAAGCCAGAACACGTTCCAGCAGATCGGCTCGATTGTGGGTGCAGATGAGGACAGTAAGATGGTTCACTGCCGAGATCGATAGCCATTAATGGCGCCCAGCGCGTGGGCAGCATTCATTCCCTGGCGCAAAAACCCTGGTTCCCCATGAATCCACTTGGCCATTGTTCTCAGGCAGTGGTTGAAAAACTGGCCAAGCAGAAAAGGCGGAACGCCAAAGAACGCTTTGTCGTAATCAGGCATCTGCAACCGGCCGTAACGGATACCCGCCCGATAGTGCAACTTCAGAAAGTAGCCTCGCTTCAACCGCCAGGGTTCAATGAAATGCCACACGGCCATGTCGGGGCGATAACGTATTTTCACACCCCGCGAAACTAACGTGCGCAACATGACGGCGTCCTCGCCGCCCCCCACGTCCGCACCCTCACGGTTGTAGCGGGGGTCGAATCTCAATGTTGGGTCGTCGCGAAACAAACGCATATCGTAGGCAATATTTGCTGTCCAGATTGGAGTGCTGTCATCGGTAATCCAGAATGGCGAATCGCCGTGTTTCACCTCTGCCAGGAAACCAAGCAAGTCGTCCTCTAGCCAGGTGGGCCGGCCTTGGGGAGTAAAATCCACCTCTACGCGCCCACCGGCACATTGCGCCCCCTCATTGACGATTGCGTCATAGGTCGCGTTTAGCAACCCAGCCTGTGGCAACTCGTCATCATCCATGAATACCAGAATATCGCTCCCCTGCGCCTCCTCAATAGCACGGTTGCGTGCCGGAACGATACCCTGTGCCATTTCGGTGACAAAGCGCATGGGGGCGCCAGGCCGAGCAGCCAACTCTTCCAGGATGACGAGGGTGTTGTCCTTGCTGTTATTGTTAACGGCCAGTATTTCAAAAGGGATCGAGCACTCTTGCGCGCGCATGGCGGTCACCAGGTTTTCCAGGCGGTCGGCGCGATTGTAGGTGCAAAAAGCGAAGGTCAATTTCATGAACGATTTGCCGGGTTCCGTGGAGGGTTACCCTGGCTGTTGTCCTGCAGATGAAGTAAGAATTTTTGTATTGGCATGGGCAACAGTGCGGGCAGCATATAGAGCCAGTCTTTGACGCCACCATACCCCGCGCGCATGATGCGACGGAAAATAGCGCGTGCGGCGGGCAAGTCACGCTTCCAGTATCCCACATAACCCTGTTTCAACAGGTTACCATAGAGCAGGTCACGGCGGCGGGCACGGCCGAGTTGCGCGGCAAAATCCTGGTGCCGGGCCAGGTAGGCCTGTTGGGCATCAAGCAGGGACAGTGCCGCACGCGCCCGATTGTCGGAAGCTTGAGTGCCATCGTGAAAATGGTAATAGGCCAGCACTTCGGGCACGCGCACGATCATCGCGGCGTTAACAATTTCCAACCAGAAAGCATAGTCTTCCGCGTTCTTCAAGTGCAGGTCAAAGCCGCCTGTAGCGATGATGGCTTCACGTTTGGTCAATGCCGCATGGATTGGCCAGCGACAGCCGGCGAACAATGTTTCGCGTTTGGTCGGGGTTTCGTAATCGGGGGGGGTGAAGGGCTCGCCCCGCATCCCTGGCAGCCCCACATTTTGCCAGCCGCAGTAAGCCAGACCGGCATCCGGATGCGCTTTCAAGGCCGCTATCTGTTTCTCCAGGAAGGTCGGCGCCCAAGTGTCATCCGCATCCAGGAAGGCCACGTACTCCCCGCGCGCCAATTCCAGTGCGGCATTGCGGGCGGCGCTGACGCCCTGATTGGTCTGGGTTTGGATGCGCAAACGTGGGTCCGCTCGCGCTTGCAACCAATCCAAGGTGCCATCGCTGGAACCGTCATCCACCGCAATCAATTCCCAATCGGTAAATGTCTGGGCCAGCACGCTACCCACGCTTTTGGGTAGGTGTGCCGCTGCGTTGTAGCAGGGCATGATGATGGAGACTTTCGGTTTCATGGCGTGCTGTTGCCTACCACTCTCATGATGCGTTTCATGGCGTAGTTCGACAGACCCCTCCATGAAGTATCACTACCACCAAAGGAAAGTTTCCGCGCCAGACTACCTACGGTATCGGTATTAAATATCGTCAAACGACGCAGTTGATATGAGTCATTGTCGCGCAGCGCCCAGCCGGTACGGGTGGTGCAAGCGCTACGATAGCCTGCCCCCTGTACGGCTCTTGCACAATGTTCATCCCACGCGCCATACGGGTATGAGAAACTGGATATTGTGCTGCCCAGTGCATCTTCCAGGGTCGCCTTGGAATCGACCAACTCCTTACGCAGTTGGTCCTCATCCACTTCAGTCAGACGGACATGATTGATCGAATGAGAACCGATTTCCATTCCAGCAGCCTGCATTCCGCGAAGCTCTTTAGCATTTAGCAGGCGACCTACAGGCCGACCATCAGCGGGCCAAGCAGGTTCACGGCCAATGGAGCCGGTTACCATGAACAAGGTAGCTCGCATACCGCGTTTATTCAGCTCATCCCAAGCAGCAAGGTTGTCCGCATAACCATCATCGAAAGTAATGACAGCCGTGCGGCCTGTCCATTTTTCCGGTGCGGCGACAAGCTCCGCCATGGTGGGCGTGGCCCAACCCTCTGCGGCAAGAAAATCGAGTTGGCTCCGGAAGCGCTGCATGGAGACAGCCCAAGGCCAATCGGGTGCACCGTTCCCGGGCATGACAGAGTGATACATGAGCATGACCGGGCCGTGCTGCCCGGCATGGCGATGGATGTGGCGAGATATTGGGTCAATCACATCAGTATCCCCATCGCTTCATTTCTGCAGAAAGCCAATGGCGTATCCAACCACGCTCCCACCGAGTCAGTTCGGATTTGTCACTAACAATCCAATCCACCTTGCTGGTCTCGGTAAAATCTGCCGGGGGGCGATGATGGACTTCCAGGTAGTCCATCAGCCTGTTCCGGAGGGCAGGATCGGAGATAAAATCCTCGTAGCGCAAAATCATTCCAAAATCCGCTTCCCGGAATTGAGCGGAGTTTTTTTTCCAGTGCTCAGCGAAGTAATGCAGCGTGGCATGCCCCGGCAGGCGCCCCATCCAATTGCGGCGTTTAATGGAGCGGATGACGTCAAGCGGTTCGCGCACTATGAACACGAATTTGGCATTGGGAAAGAGCACTTGAAGAAAACGGGCCGTAAACAGATCACAGCGGGTTTCCTTAATGCCGAAACGTGGATAGCCCAGTCCTTCGGCACGGTTACCATACAGATCGACCAGCATATTCCGCATGCTTGAAGCGATTTCTGCGTATGGTGGGGTCAGGTTGGCAATCCATTGCTGGGCATGCTCAGATTTAGCAGTGGCCATAAAATTTCTATACGCCTTTTCACCCTCACCACCGATGCTATTGGTAAAATGGCGAGAACTGTCGGCTGTGATCTGCTCCCAGCCGGCCAGAGCATCACGTAGAGCGCCCAATGCGTTACCGGTTTCACCCCAAACCAGAACCTCCCCGGACGCAGTGATGTACCGCTGGACTAGGGTGCTACCAGAACGCCAGGAAGAAGAGAATACGAAAACAGGATTTTCGTTTAACATCAACAATTACATTCCTATAAAAACCAGAAGTTTAATCTACAACACTACCACTCTCGCTGGAAACGAGGCAATCGGCAGATAGCGATAGCTGATTGCATACACCATATGTTCATTTAGCTTTACCAAACTGAATCTTTACTCTCATTACCAGCCTAAAAAGCCAATCCATCTATTGGGGGGGGGGCGGGGCGCGCCCCGCGGCCGGGGGGGGGGGGCGGGGGGGGGTGG
>Ga0315281_10015937_pt1 | contig 10052 bp, 10 predicted proteins | sample YL17G07_0_MG_FD_204540 | JGI IMG/M metagenome (GOLD analysis project Ga0315281, IMG submission 204540) | Sediment microbial communities from Yellowstone Lake, YNP, Wyoming, USA - YL17G07_0 | ecosystem: Environmental > Aquatic > Freshwater > Lake > Sediment | place: USA: Wyoming | collected...
CTTCGATGATTATGACGGTAAAGCCTAAGTTCCTAAACAGATAATTTGCAAAGGAGGTATAAAAATGAGAAAGGCAAGTTTCATTATGGCGATGCTAGCCTTATTTTCTGGGTTGGCATTTGCAGGGGAACTGGAATATTTCCAGGTTTATAAACCCCAAGCCGGCATGAGCGCTGATGAAATTATGCAGATTGAGTATTTTGTAAAATACACAAAGTTTGCTCATGACGTGAAAATGGGAGGTAAGGCATATTTTATTGACAAAGCCGGTAGCGTCAGGGAAAAAGAAACTGCGCGACTAAGAATTACCCTGGGAAGGAAATCTGATGACATCGCTTATGAAGACTTGGTAATGTTTACTTCCCCACAGGTAAGAGGGCTGGCTACGCTTACCTGGACGTATATGGATCCCAAGAGACAGCAGGATAGCTGGCTCTGGGTTCCTTCTCTGAAGAAGATCAGAAAGATATCCAATGCTAATTCCGATGATTCTTTTATGGGTTCTGACTTTACGGTAGAAGATATCTTGACCCGCAGGTTTGAAGATGAGACCTACACCTTATTAAGAGAAGAAAATTTCCGGGGGTATAATTGCGAATTTGATAAAAAGACCTATTATAAAGATACCCCTTGTGTTGTGATTGAGGCCAAGCCAAAAAAATCACCCTGGTATTATTCCAAAAGAGTACTCTGGGTGGATAAAAATACCGGCGGTGGCATATATGAAGAGATGTATGACCCTAACGCTAAGATGTTTAAGACATTATTTAAGAGCTTTGAGATATTTAATGTAAATGGTAAAGAATATCCTGCACAGATCATGCTGGAAGGCAAAGATTTAAGGACCGGCCACCGCACCGTTATATTAAACACCGATATAAAATTTGATCAGGGGCTCTCCGAAGAGTTATTTACCGAGAGGGCTCTGATGCAGTCAAGATGGTAAGAAAGGAGGGATTATTTCAATGAAAAAATTAGTATTGCTTCTGTTGTTATGTTTACTGACAGGCCTTGCTTACGCAGACGACAGTTTTCAATTTAACGGCTATATTAAGAATGAGCTCGGCTTAAGAACCGGAGACCAAAATTACCTGCAAAAAAACAAAGATATCGTCCAGCTTGCCGGGCAATACAACATTAAGGAAGATGAATTAGTATTTTTTGCCAAAGTAAAATACTACTATGATTTTGCGTATATTAAGGATAAGTTGGGTAAAGCAGCGCATTATATGGAGCATATCCAGCGTGCGGAATGGCTCAGGGATTTGTATTTAGATTACAATAAGAGCCCTTGGTTCCTGAGGTTAGGTAAACAGCAGGTTGCCTGGGGACAAGCAGATGGAATCACCGTTTTAGACAGAGTCAACCCCCCAGATTTAAGGGAATACTGGCTGCCAGATATGGTAGATATACGAATCCCTCTCTGGATGTTTAACATCAATTATGCACCCAAGTTAAACTCCAATTTGCAGCTGCTGGTTATCCCGGATTTTGTAGAGTCTCAGGGAGCACCCATCGGCTCACCTTTCACCTTCCGGGCATATAAAATTTTTGACAACACAATGAAACAATATGCGACCTCATTGTGGGATATTAACCAGCATTTTCCAGGCAGGAGATTAAATCATGCTACTTATGGCTTACAGTGGTCTGATAGGATAGCTGATACGGATTATACCTTGAACTTCCTCTATGGCCCTTATTCCACTGCGCGTAACACTACCACATACATTCCTGGCGTTCCTACCCCTGCTGGTTCCTTTATCGTTGCTCGCGACTATAAGCTCTGGCGAGTCTATGGAGGTTCTTTTAACAAGACTTTCACCAACCCAGGGCCTATGCAGGGGTTCACCTTAAGGGGAGATTTTGCCTGGTATAATGATGAGCCAACCTATTTTGGAGATCCTAATACCGGCAAAACCTATGGATTTGCCCGCTGGGATAATAAATTCTGGTTAATCGGCATGGATAAGTATATAGTAACTAAGTGGCTGCTGAGTTTTCAATACGCACAGTATATTATGGAGCACAGATTAGAGGAAAATAATTCTTTCGCTTCTTATCAACAGATTCCCATGAACGGCTATACATACGGGGCTCAGGATCCGGTAGAAAACATCTTCGCTATAAAAATCTCAACCGATTTTCTGAATCAACGAATCAAGCCGGAGCTTTCATGGAGCTTTACCGATGATGCCCAGGGGAAGGTTTCGCCCAAGCTTAGTTACGAGATTAACGATAATCTTTTATTTACCTTAGGTTGGCATTACTTCTATGGAAAAGATACTGAAAGCAATGGTCAATTTAGTCACCAGAGCCAGGTCTACACCCAGTTGAAATACAGCTTCTAAGAGAGGTCCATTCGAAGCAAATTAGGGGCACCCTTTAGCAAAGTTAAGGGTGCCCCTTTGCTTTTATGGTATAATAGATAGACAAAAAATAGGAAGGGGGAAGCTTATGGGAAAAAAAGAATGGCAGGATTATTCTTTAATCTTAAAAGAACTTTTGGGTCTGGAGTATAGCCCGGTAGCAATAGCCTGCCTAAAAGAACCGCTCTTAGAAAAGTGCGGCAAGAAAGTGCGCATCTGCAGGGCTATATTGGATGCGGGTAAAGGCCAAACCCTGCAGGTAGATAGCATAAACAATGCCTGCTTTGGCGCTTCCTGGCACCTGGGATTTCAGCAAATAAAAGACCCGAAAATCGCCAATATGGTAAAAAAATTCGTGGTAGAAGGCGAAAAACTCTTCTGTTCCTATCAGGCTTTAGATAATCTTCTTTCTCAGATGGAGGAGCCGCCGGATAACTCGGATTCCTATTTTGTACTGTCCCCTTTAGAGAAAGCGGAATTTAAGCCGCAATTGGTAATCTTCATCATTAATCCGGAAGCTGCTTGTCGCCTTCTTACCTTGGTAACATTTATAGATGGTGTTATGCCTAAGATTAAAATAGGAGGCCCTACCTGTAGGATGAGCATAATCTATCCTTTATTATCCGGAGAGGTCAACATCTCTTTTTACGACTATACTGCAAGAAAAATGTGCAATGTTGATAAAGATAAATTACTCATTACCATACCTTATACAAAGATACCGCTGATCATGGAGAGCATAGATAAATGTGCTGCTGGAAAAGCTAAAATAGAATTTCCCCCGGAATTTAGAGAGTTCTTACAAAAGAGATTAACCCCCAAATAAAACATATGCATAAAAAAAATATTAATAACCTGACTCTTAAGGAATTGGAAGGATTCTTGTCAGGCTGGCGGCAGGATACTTTTCACGCCAGACAGATTTTTTCCTGGATATATAAAAAAGGGGCCAGAGATTTTGACTCAATGAGCGATTTACCTTTAGGCCTGAGGAGTCTCCTAAAAGAAAATTTTTATCTTTTTGATTTAAAATTAATCCAACTGCTTAAATCTAAAGATGGGACGAAAAAATTACTTTTGGAATTGGAGGTTGGGGATTTTATTGAGGCAGTTACCATCCCTACAGAAAAAAGAATAACAGGTTGCATCTCAACACAGGCCGGTTGTAAGTTCTCCTGTAGATTCTGTGCCAGCGGTCTATTAGGATTTAAAAGGAACTTGACTTGCGCTGAGATGATTGAAGAGATTTTATATTTAAAAAATAATACACCGGATAAAAAACTAACCCATGTCGTATTTATGGGGATAGGAGAGCCATTGGATAATTACGATAGTGTACTTCGAACTATCTGGCTTATAAACTCACCCGATCTCCTTAAGATTGGTGCCAGGAGAATAACTATCTCTACCTGCGGTATAATACCGGGGATTAAAAGACTAGCAGAAGAGGGTTTACAAATAGAATTATCAGTATCCTTACATGCCTCCGATGATAAAATAAGGTCACAGATTATGCCTATAAATAAAATCTATCCCCTAGAAGACTTACTGAATGCCTGCAGAGAATACATAAAAAGGACAAATCGCCAGATTACCTTTGAGTACGTGCTTATTAAAGATATAAATTCTGATTTGCAAAATGCCAAAAAATTAAGTATAATATTGAAACCTTTGAACTGTAAAGTTAATCTTATACCTGCAAATGTAGTTAAAGAGCAGAATATAGAACCACCGAATAAATTAGGAATTCTGGCATTTAAGGAGCATCTTCTAAAATCAGGTATTAACGTAACTCTAAGAAGGCCGCGCGGAGAAGATGTTGAGGCTGCCTGTGGCCAGCTAAGGTTAAAACATGAGAAAGAATAGTTTTTACCTTGCAGTAATTATATTAATTTTTGGATTAACGGCTTGCGCTAAGAGAGAGATTAAGAATATAGATGCAAAAGGCGCAGGTATTGTCTGCTTTGGCGATAGTATCACCTTTGGATACGGCGCAACCCCCGGAGAGGATTATCCTTCGGCATTGGCCAAGATGGTTGACATCCCGGTGATTAATGCCGGTATCGACGGGGATACTACCTCTGAAGCATTAAAACGCGTTAAATCCGACGTATTGGATAGAAGTCCGTTTTTGGTAATCATTGAGTTTAGTGGAAATGACTTTTTAAGGAAGGTCCCCAAAGAAGTCACTCTCTATAATATTAGAGCAATGGTTGAACAGATTCAGGCAAAAGGAGCGATGGTAGGCATAGTGGATATCAGCGCCGGGATGTTTCTTGCAGAATATCGCAAAGGGCTTTCTAAACTTGCCCGAGAAAAAGAGGCTATTTTTATCCCTCATATATTAAGCGGCATAATTACCAATCCCCGTATGAAGAGCGACTTTCTGCACCCCAACGCTTTGGGCTATAAGATGATTGCCCAGCGTATTTACCGCGCCATCATGCCCTATCTCAAACAAAACGGAGTCTTAAATAAATCCAAAAAATAAACCCCGCCAGAAACATCGCTCATATAAATGATGCCACAATAGTTTCTAACGGGGTAAAGGCGAATTTTAGATTCGCCCTCGCTAAATTTAGTGCTGGAGGTGGGAGTTGAACCCACACGGGTGTGACCCCACCAGTTTTTGAGACTGGCGTGTATGCCATTCCACCACTCCAGCAATATTTTATTGACGCCACCTATTTTATATTCTAAAATAACAGAGGTCAATAGGAATTATCGGAAGCGAAGGTCCTTCGGGCATAGATATTATTGAGGTGCTTGGCCACATTGTCCAAGCACCAAAAATTAATTTTATTAATAAAATTAATTTTTGGGGCTGTAGCGCAGTTGGGAGCGCGTTTGACTGGCAGTCAAAAGGTCGAGGGTTCAACTCCCTCCAGCTCCACCAAGAGTGATAGGGTGCCGCTTCAAGGACAGGACGGAAGGTACCTTTCGTCGAAAAATTGAGGCGGCGCTCTTTTTTCCGCTTCGGATAATTTAGTGATTGAAGCGGGAGAACCAACAAAGAATTATGGGCGGTTCAGGCCGCCCTTTTTATTTATGTCCCCGTAGTCTTAGGTGAGGTAGTTTTTTCCTGTGGTAAGGCTTTTGATGCGTTTGACCAGGTATTCGATATCGCAGGGTTTTTCAATATATTCTGTAATTGTCCTTGTTTTATCGAGGATAGCGTGCTTAATAGACTCCTCTGCGGATAAGAAAATAATCGGGATATGCTGTGTATCGGGGTTTTCTCTTAATCGTTTGTAAACCTGCAGACCATCCATCTCAGGCATCAGAATATCCAGAATAATAATATCTGGTTTATCCTGAACAATCTTTTCTAGGGCGTCTCTTCCGTTCTCTGCGGTCTCCGTAATAAATCCCTTCTTTCGAAGCAGGCGGGTCATAACCTCCTGAATAATTTTCTCATCATCCACAATTAAAATCTTTACTCTTTCTTTCTTCATTTTTATAAGGGAATTGCCCAAAAATATGGAATTCCATTTTGGAATATATGCTAAAGGAGTATATCATATTAAACAGGAGGTGTCAACTCATGGATAAGACAATTTATACTAAGAGTCATAGGTGTCTAGTTAGGCAGCTAATAAAGGCCCGCAGGCAAACGAGGCTTAAACAGGATGAGGTTGCAAAAAAATTAGGTAGAACGCAGTCATACATTTCAAAGCTAGAATCAGGGCAACGCCGTATCGATATTGTTCAACTGAAAGAATTCGCAGCAATCTACAGGAAGAAGCTCGATTTCTTTATCAAGTAAGGCAGAGAGTACCCCCCCCTCCATATTCAGATTAATCCTTCATCAGAAAAACTGAAATAATTGCCATCTCCGATAATTATATGGTCTAGGCATTTTATTAAAAGAATCTCCCCTGCCCGCACCAGCCCTTGCGTGAATTTTTTATCTTCCTGGCTGGGTTGAGGGTCTCCTGAGGGATGGTTATGAACACAGATTATAAAAGTGGCAAAATGTTGCAGAGCATTCTGAAATATCTCTCTTATTATTGGGTTTGCCTGGTTTACGGTTCCTTCTTCCGCAACTGTTATGTCTATAATCTTGTTCTTGGAGTCTAAAAATAAAACTTTAAATACCTCTTTTTTTAAATCGCGCATCCTCGGCATTAAAATATCTATTATATCTTCGGGGGATTTTATCTGAGGGTTCCTTTCCTTTATTTTTTCTTCTCCGAGCCTTCTCCCTATTTCAATAGCTGTTTTTATCTGAGAGATTTTGGCAACCCCGAGGCCCCTGAAATCTCTCCATTGAGATAAATCAGCACAGCTCATATTGCGAAAGGTTTTAAATTTTTCTAGAATCCTTCTTGCCAGATCTACCGCACTCTGTCCTTTTACACCTGTCCTTAAAATGATCGCCAGCAATTCAGAATTAGTTAAGGTATGTTCTCCGTTCTTCAGTAATTTTTCCCTGGGTCTGTCTTGCCGCGGCCAATTATTTATAGACATGTAATAGTTTTTTATTTTCTCCATAGGCCGGTTATCTTTCTATAATAACGGCAACTGTTGTTTGCCATTCACGGATAATAGACGCAGGATTTGTATTTTTCTAACAGGTATTTTTAGTGCCACTATTTCCTAAATAGATTTATTTCTTGTAACGTATAGTGTATAATAATTATAAGTGTTTTTAATGTGTTAGGATCAAAGAAAATGGCTTTTTGCCTCGGTAAGAATCTAGATATATTTTTAAAATCATAGGGCTAAAAGCGGGTTCGTTTATAAGACTTCCCAAAATGCTAGGGGATAAAAAAATTTCTGTTGTAATACCCTGTCTTAATGAAGAATCGGGTTTGGCTTATCTTTTTGAGACGATGCCAAATTTTATAGATGAGGTTATTATTGCGGATAATACTTCAACAGATAAAAGTACAGAGATCGCCAAAAAATATAACGCAAAGGTATTGACAGAAAAAGTAAAGGGTTACGGAATAGTATTGTTAAAAGGCTTAAAACATGCGACAGGAGACACCATAATTATTATGGATGGAGATGGTACATATACTGCAGAGAGACTAAAAGAATTATGCACGTTCCTGGAAGATAATGACTATGATTTTATCAGCGGCTGCAGATTCCCCTTAACTGATTTTATGGCAATGCCTTTTATAAACAGAGTAAGCAATTACTTTATTTCTTGGTTAATTAGGAAGGTGTTTAAAGTAAATATTCAAGATTCGCAATCGGGGTTGATGCTCTTTAAAAAGGGTATTTTAAATAAGATAAGTATTTATAATAAAGGCATGGGTTTTTCGCAAGAAATAAAGATTAAGGCGTGGCTAAGCAACAAGATAAAGTGTGGAGAAATGCACATACCTTATAATATAAGGATAGGCAAAGTTAAGTTTCGGAAGATAAAAGACGGTTTGAAAAATCTATACGGTCTATATCAGCTTGCCAAAGATTTAAAAACTAAGTAATTTATTTTTAAAGTGCCATATAATATCAAAAATATAATTTCCAGGAAACCAAGGTCGGGTTTAATATTCCCTTATCTAGACATCAGGCCTCCTAGCCCCCTGTTTCTTGTAATCCATATTACTTTATCCTGCAATAGAAAATGTAATTGGTGTTACCAGATTCAGGATAACTTCTACCGTTCCTTCAATGCCCATATGCCAATCAATGCCTTTAAAAAGATATTAGCTAGTTTTAGGCACTTTAAACCCCACATCCATATATATGGAGGGGAGCCGCTTTTTCACCCAGAGTTTCCTCTATTCTTGAAATATAGCCAGATGTATGGCTATAGGTCTACGCTTACCACCAACGGTGATTATTTGAGCAAGTATTCCAAAGCTATTATTCAAAGTTCCTTATCACAACTGAATATATCATTAAATGGAATGGTAGGTTGTGATGGTAATTTTGATCTAAATTTACAAAAAATAATTAAAGATTTTATAATGGCAAACAAAGGCAAAAAAATAATAAATCTAAATTATGTTATTGAACCGGGAAGTTATAAGTACCTAAAAGAACTTGTTTCTTTTTTAAACAGTAATTATAAAGAGAAGGAATTTTATTGTCTTGCCCTTCAGCATTTAAGCTCAGGGTTAATAACTGATAGCCAAACCGGTGGCATTGACCTTGCAGAATTGGCTAATTTGATAACCCGGATAAAAAAAATGAAATTAAAGTTTAAATTATTATTCTTGCCGGATATTAAAATTGGCGATTTTAAAAATTATTATAATACAAAATACGCTTTTAAGAATAAATGCTATGTACCATGGTTAGGATTAAATATCTATCCTGATCTAACGGTGACTCCCGCCGGAGGTATTTTTACTTGTAATTATAGCCTAGGTAACTTAGAACAGATGTCTGTTATCGATATCTGGAATGGTGCTAAGCTTAAAAATTTTTGCTCAAGTTTAATTAAAGGAGAGTTACCACAGACCTGCAACCGCTGTTGTCATAAACTATATTATTAGCGTAAAAATAAAAAGATGGCTCGCCAATCTCCCAAGAGCAATAAAATTAAGGTATACGCCATAGCAATTGGTTTAATCTGTATCATGCTATTTTTTATCATAACCAATATTATATGGCTGGCTATTGATAATTCCATTCCTCAATTTGATCCCGCGAGACATATCTCGTGGTCTTTAAAATATTATTCACTTTTAAAACATTTCAGATCCATCTTTGATTTAAGGCTTTTTTTGGGTTTCTATACACAATACCCCCCCCTTTATTACCTCTCCGCTCTCCCTCTAATTGCTCTTTTGGGTACTTCTCAAGATTACTTCGTTTATGTGAACTTTCTCTATATCATTGTACTTGTACTGAGTGTATTCGGGATAGGTAAGCTTCTCTTCAATGAATGGGTAGGGTTTTTCTCAGCCCTGCTTACTATGTTATACCCCCTGGTCTATGGATTATCCAGGCTTTATTATCTTGACTTTGCTCTGCTGGCAATGGTATCCCTGGTACAGTATCTTATCCTAAAGAGCGAAGGAGGCATAAAAAAACCCTGGAATATCCCCTTGGGAGTTGCCACAGGACTTACGCTCCTGACAAAGACACACGGAATAATATTCTTCCTGCCTACCTGGACAATCGTCTTCTTAATGCATTATCGTAAAAAAACCAGTCTCAGGCCCCTCATAGTAACCTTACTTATCAGCTTCATAATAGCAGCGCCCTGGTATATCTTTGCATCCGGCGATCTGGTTGAGTTTAGCAAGGAAACAATTGTTTTGGGAAGGGATAGCCCCCTACCGCAGACCTTTTTTCTTTCAATGTATTATTACGCAGAGTTATTATCTCTAGAAGATATCTCCCCCGCCTTGTCTTTCGCCCTCTTCCTGGGGCTTATACTTTTTTTTATTTTCGATGCAAAATGGAAGACCGCCTTAATCCTCACATCCTGGATTATCCCTTCTTATCTTGCATCGGCCTTCTGGACCAACAAAGACGTCAGGTTTATCTTGCCCCTCCTGCCTGGCCTTGCCATCTTTACGATAGGAGGGTTAAGCAGATTACCCATAAAGCTTCTTAAGGAGATAATCTTGGGCTCCATCATCTGTGTAGGATTTATTCAGTTTAACAGTCTATTTTTCAATTCCCCTCCTCTTCTGTTTAGACGTTCTATTTACTGCCATTCGCCAATTTCAGAAGACTGGAAAATCAGAGAAATTGTGGATTGTATATTAC
>Ga0315281_10015938_pt1 | contig 10051 bp, 8 predicted proteins | sample YL17G07_0_MG_FD_204540 | JGI IMG/M metagenome (GOLD analysis project Ga0315281, IMG submission 204540) | Sediment microbial communities from Yellowstone Lake, YNP, Wyoming, USA - YL17G07_0 | ecosystem: Environmental > Aquatic > Freshwater > Lake > Sediment | place: USA: Wyoming | collected...
ATTGTTCAAGTTTCCATCTAAAGGCATCCCGCATTTCAGAATATGACCAATGTGAAACGGGGATTATCTCGAACCTGCCTGCAAGGCTTTCCGAGAGTCCGCGCTGCATGAGCAGAGGAGATGATCCTAAAATAACGGTTTTAAGGGGAATGCGATTTCTTGTGTCTTCGTCCCAAAGATTTTTCACAATATCTGACCATAAGGGTATCTTTTGTATTTCGTCCAGAACAAGGAGCATATTCCTGCTCTTTTTTGCCATAAGTCTCGCAGTATTCCATTGCTCTTCGATCCAGGATTGTGCTTGAAGAAATGGTTCGTCAGCAGAAGCATAATGAGATTGGATTTCCAATGAATCAATAACCTGTTTTATCAAAGTGGTTTTGCCTGACTGCCTCGGTCCTGACAGAACCTGTATAAATTTCCGTGGTTCTTTTAAACGCCTGACAAGTACTTGAAAAATCGGCCTGTAAAACATAATATTTAATTACTCAGTATTATGAGTAATATTACTCAATATCCTGAGTAATTGTCAATGCCTTTAAATGCAAAAATCTTCTCTTTCAACAAGTATTCCCCATATCCTGCCTTCGCCTTACCTTTCTGTTCCTCCTCGACAATTATCCTGCCGATGTTCCAGTACGCCTGCACCATTGCGAAGTTGACGGCGGAGTAAGCTTTCTTCCGTGCCTCTTCAAGAATCTGTTTGACACTTTGATATGCGGTGTCTATAGGCTTAATCTTTATGCTCTTTTGCATGTAATCTTCCTTTTTACCAGTCCTGCCTGCTCATTATGCTCGTATACGCACTGGCGTATTTCTTAATAATCTCAAGCTTAATCTCAGACCAGAAGCCGATTTGATCGAGTTTCATTCCTTCCCTTCCACAATCTCAATCCGCACACTTTGCATAAGTTCGGGGGGGCAATCTCCTGCTTCTGCCCCTTCAGATAATGTGCGTGTCCTTTTTGCATCTATATTTAATCCTTGCTATCGCTATTCTCCCCATCTCATTTTTTGCTGAATGAATCGATTGCTTCAGCGATATACGATTTCTTCTTTGCCGCGTAATCTTTGCTGTAATCAATAGTCTCTATATGGCCATCCGGAATCCTTTCATCAGCCTTAAGACCGGCAATCATCTCACGGTTGATAAGGGCGGGTTCATAACCCGGATTTATCTCTATTGCCCTATCCAATGCTGAGATTGCCTGTTCTCTTTTTCCCAACTTGGCATAACAGAGCCCCATATTGCCGTAAGACTGATAGTGATTTTTTACAATATTCAAGCAGTCCTTAAAGCATACTATTGCCTTCTCCCATTTCGCTTCTTCCATATAGTCGCAAGCCTTCTCGAAAATGTCCATACCCTTAAGATATGCCTCAAGTCCAATTCCCTGTTCCTTCCTGATGTTCTCCTCCATACTGGATAGGAAGCGCCGTGCCTGTCTCACTAAATCGTCATCGGCGGAGCCGATCTCTACAACCTTTTGATGCGCCTTTATGGTATTGCCGAAGTCAAGCTTCTTCTGATATGAGACCGCCAGGTTGAATTGAGCATCTATAAAATAGGGGAATATGTCCAATGCTTTCTTAAAGCACCTTATTGCTTCATCATACTGCTCCCTAAAGGCATGCACAACACCCATTCCAAAATGCACGGTCTGATAATCGGGATAGTGTGTCATTAATCCTTCAATGATGACAGCCCCTTTATCAATGAAGCCCATTTCAACCATACCCAGTGCGTCGTTTACCTTCCTGTCGATCTCCTCATCAATGGCTATTATGAACTGCTTTTTAGCAGTTTTTTTGAATTTCTTTACCTTCTTCATCTATTACACCTCCTCATTTTTCAAAAGCATTTCAAATAAATGTACCTGTCCCGTTTATTTCCCTTGATGAATCTTTTTGCTATTTCTTTTCCAGTTATCATCTGTTCACTAATATCACTATGTTCACCATTTGGTGAACATTATGTATTTAGTGATCAAAGATGTCAATAATGTCTGAGATATATTAATGTGGCTGGATATTTCGGAAAATGAGTAAGTTTCCAGATCAGAATTACGATATCCCCGGAACAATTTTTTCGATGAGGATATTCGAGAATTCTTGCGTGAAAACCTATATGCATGTTTGCAAGCCTGCCCCCACCAACTGACTTAAATGTCAATCAATGCATAAACCCTGCTGTAGGAGATTAAAATGAGTTAGAGGCAATCATGACCGTGATCGTTAAACCTCTTCTTGAATCTTCTTCTACAACTTGTTAATCAACGGCTCCTTGGGAAAGCTGAAAATTATTTTACAATGATATAAGATTGAGGTATTGAAAAATGTTTCATAAAAAAAGTCAAAAAGAAAAACTATTCTCATTAACAGACGAAGAAATATTAAATCGTCTTGATGCTGTCGAAGACGAGCAGATTATCAACGAAATTCACAAGACTTGTTTTGATGTTTTATATAAGGACATAGAACGATCTGACTTAATTGATTCAAAGGGTTCTTCCCTAATTGGGATAATGGGCTTATCTTTTAGTTTAGTATTTTCTTTGGGCGGTCTTCTAATAGAAAAAATTGATAACATACCTCTCCCCTTTGTAGGATGTCCCGTATCCTGGTTTATAGCCTTATACATTTCTTCTTCGATAACCATCTTACTTGCTGTTGGATTTGCTCTGCAAGCTGTCAGAGCGAGGTCTGATTGGCGGTGGTTGAAAGATGAAGATATTTTCAGAATGGATGTATTAACCGACATAAAGAAATATAAAAAATATATATCTGACCATGCCTGGCAAATATATCGTAATAATTATAATATTAACGAAACCAAGGCTAAACGCTTAAAACAGGCTCAGTGGATTTTCTTCATAGCATTGGTTCAAATTATGTTTATAATACTACTTACCGGCTTGTACGCTTTTATTAGATGGGCATGATATCAAAGAGATCCGGCTATATGCTTAAAAAGATAATAAAATCAAAAACGAAAACTCTGAGACAAAAGGGGGATAACAATGTCTAATTTATCAAAGAAACCGTCTTCAAAAACTCCGAAACCGAGTGGGGGAGTCCCTATAACTAAAGGTGGAAAAATCCAAAAAAAGAAATAATTAAGTTCCTTATATAGAACTCACTTTTGATTAATTTTTTCTGTCCATGAGCAGCTGCCTATATGGATCATTTCTGAATAAGAAAGGGAATATTTGGGAAATAGTTCACACGCTTAAATAAAGTCTAACACATCCCTTATAATTTAATAGACACTTATTAATATCCATTAATATCCATGCACAGGAGAAGTTTTATGCCTCAACCATTCGACATTCAGTTCACTGATCCTTCAACAGGAAACGTAATCCAAGTTAAGGGAGAAATTACGGATGGAGATTGGGAAAAACTGCTCAGATTCAAGGAGTACGCCGAACAACTTTTGGAATTGCGTGCTATTAAAGATGGTATGCAGGTTAAGTGTAATTTCAAAACAGATGCTAAGGGAGGCATTGACACTACATGTGAATTCCCTCCAGATGACGATATAGCCGCATTTTTGCATAGAATGAGACCCTTTATCCTTCAGAAAGAACCGACATCCTTTTTTAAGGTTTCTCGAATTCTCCATGATTATTTTGACCACCCTCTTATACGTAAAATAATAAAGAAAAACAGTGATCTTTTTTCGGGAAAAGATTTCCAGTCACAAATACAGATTAAGATAAATGATGTTTTGATAAATTCAGACACTATTTTAACAAAGTGGTTAAATGCCTTTGAGTATCACAGAGATACTGAAAAACAGAGAGAATTAGAGGAACTACACAAACTTATTCCTCTTGAATACTCTAAAGCAATTTTTATCTCTATGATTATAGATAAGGCAAAGGCTGTTCTTGAAATCAATCGAATGATAAAAGGCTTGGAACACCGTTCTGGGATAGAAATGAAACATCGTATTTAAGGTCGCTGCTTTTCTACAGTTTCACCAATGACACTTTTCCTTGTTCTCTGCGGTTTGTTTCATAGACATAAAGTTTGCAATATACCACTACTATTCGCTGAGGGTCACTCCTCTTTCCATTCCTTAATCTCTGCACCTATCTGCTGTAGGGTTTCTCTTATCTTACTATCAAGGGTAGTTCTGTCGTATCCTTCTTCAGACTCAGCTTTTATTTCAATGGTGATCTCAGGTGGGAGGCCCTTATCTTTTAAAGGTCGAATGACGCCCTTTAGGAGGTCAGATAATTTATCCCAGGGTATTACCGCTCTTAAACTGACCTTCCTGATTATTCCTTCTTTTTCCTTAATTACTTCCTTTGAAGGTTTTACTTCTTCTGGTATGACTTCCTTCTCTTCCTCTTTACGCTCCTTTGTCTCTTTTTCCTTCTTAAGACTTTCTGCAACCTCACCCCTTAAGACAATGGAATCAATGTTAGGAGTAACATTTTGGCAGTGATAAATTTCTGTATCTTCACGGACTCCGAGAATTCCCTTCTGAACTCCTTCTGTAACTGCATCTAAAAAGACCCTCTCACTTTCGGGTATAGGCATTCCAGGTGTTTTCATATGTAGCTCATACATTTCTCTTATAGATTTTTCTTCTTCATCTTTACTGAATGTTTTATCGAGCAGATACTTTGGGGTAAGCCGAGTCAGAACTTTCTCTTGGTCTCTTAAATACTGTTTCACTCTTTCTGAGATGGACTGGTCACTCCCCACTGTGGGAATACCCAAATCTCTCCAGTCTGGCCCACTCTCGTTAAGAACTGTTAAATACCTATATGCGTTGAGAATCTTAAAGGGTATCTCTTTTTCAGTATCCTTATACTTTCTCTTTAATTCTTCCTGACTCTGTTTGGTGAGCGTTTCGAGTAAGGATTTATCATTTTGAATATCAGTGAGGGCCAAAAGTCGCCTTAATGTTTTATTTAATGAAACGCTTTGATTTTCATCCATCATGAGGACAAACAGTGTATTCTTATATACTCTGAAAGTAAGTCCTGCTTTTTCATAAAGTTTTTTTGTCAATTCTTTTTCCTTTGTTGAATCGTAAAAGAAACGGGGAGAGAGAATAGCGAGCTTAAGATTTTTATTGTCACTAACATCTGCTGAACTTTCAGGCCATAGATACACTTCAAGGGAACGGCCTGAATTCTTTTGAATGAGTTTTCTCAGTTCTTCTTGAATCTTCTCATCAGTGATTGGCTCTTCCCTATCTACAATGATGCGGGTTAAATTGGGCTGATTACGGAAAGAATATCTGTTGCCTTCTGAATGGAAATACCATAGTTCTTCCTCTAATTTGGCTACAGCGTCACCAACAATAGTTGAAGGTATGCCTTCTCTGAGCAGGGCCACCCTGATTCTTGGAAGCGTTGTCTCCTTACTGACTCCTGCACTGAATGAGTAAAGAAACACTGAAGTAGCTATGCCTTTTGCAATGCCATACTTTTCATATTCACTTCCCATCTCTTTATCTATCTTTATTGCTTTAGCGTTTAGACCTGCTATATCAGAGGCTACAACTGCCTCAAATTCGTTCCCAATGTGCTTGATAAATTCTCGCCTTATAGTTTGGTTGTTTAAATTAACAATAGACGATTGGATTAAAGGGGAAACAACTTTTTGTTTATAAAGGTCTGCCACTACTTCTGCCAGAAGTCTTAAAACTCCTCTCGTTCGTTGGAAAGTTGAGTAAGAACCCCATCGCTCATAAAGCACGTCTATGAGTTCTGGATGGAAGGGATATGCACGCTCTATATTCTCCCTGTATGCTATCTCTTTAACATTTGATGACACATCGGCACCGAGGTTCTGGTAGAAGTCGAAGAATTTCTGAGCGACCTTTTTTCGTAACTTTTCATCTCCAAAATCCTCGAACAGTCTTTTACGGATTACTTCATAGAGTTCTATTCCCTCAACAGGAGAATAAACTGCCTCTATCCTCCCTGAGACCTTTTGGAGTTGCTGTAAGGCTTTCTCTGCTTCCTCATCATATCTTTCGAGGATGCTTGCTGGAAGCGTAATGACCAGACAACAATCTTTTGAAGAAGCAACTACTTCAGAAATCTCTTGCAGAAAAGCAAGGGTTTGACCGTGTGTGATGTTGTCTTCTTTTTCTGCACGGTTTGCTTTTACGATATATTCAAGAATCTCATCCATCAGGATAAGAGTGGGGCCAGAAGCATCAAGGATTTGTCTCAGTTTCTCTTTCCCAGGGGTAATGCGTTTTTTGTCATGCTGTTTTATTAGTTCGTATTGCCCTAACTGCTTGGCGATTTCTCCCCACGGTGTTTTCTCCAGGGCATCTTCCCATGTGCCTATGAAAACAGCTATCTTTGCCTTTTCCACATCAGGAAGGTCAGAGATGGATTGTATGTGTTTTAAATTCCTCCTATTTTTAACCATGTGATAAAGCGTTAAAAGGGCATGGGTCTTCCCGCCACCGAAAGGTGTCTGGAGTTGAATCACGGGGTCACCTCTTCCACCACTTAATCGGGAAAGCACATTTTCAAGAAGGGTTCTTAATCCCTGGGTAAGATATGTCTTCTGGAAAAAGATACCTGCATCTTGATATTCCAGGGGGGCCCTACCATAGACAACATCTCCTAAATCAGCGGCAAAGATTGCCTCACTCAGTTTTCCTTCCCTTATGTCTTTATGCGGAGTTGTTACTTGCCACCAGGACTGTAATGCCATTTCTATTCTTCCTTTAACTCTTCCAAAATTTTATTAATCAACGGTTTAATTCGTGGGATGTCTGCTTTAATGGCATTCCACACAAGATCATACTTCACACCAAAATAAAAATGGATAAGCCTATCTCTCATTCCTGTCATATCTTTCCATGGAATCTGTGGATACTTTTGTTTGATGCTTTCAGGAACATTTTTGGTTGCCTCTCCGATAATCTCAAACTTCCTTATCACTGCGCTTGATCTCATATCGTCATTTTTAAAGGTTTTAAAATCTATCCCTTCCACAAAGTTTTCAATTGCTTCCAATGCCTCTAATATGTCTTTCAAGTACATTACAGGATTTCTCACAAGTAAATTGCCTCCTTCAGAACATCCTCCCTGATCTCTTCCCTGACGGTATCAACAGGAACTATATCTACCTTCAAATTGAGTTTTTCCTCAAGGAAGTTTGCAAGGCCAACAAAATTAAACAATGTAGCACCTTCAAGAAACCTGACAAGGATATCCACGTCACTTCCTTCTTTCTGTTCCCCCCGCACATAAGAGCCAAAAACAGCGATAATTTCTGCCTTAAACTCACTTTTTATCTCTTTCTGCAATCCATTGAGAACGCCGATGATTTCATCCACTTTCTTCTGCATTTCACTTCTCCCCAAATAATCTCTCCTGATACTTATCAATTTTAACATCTGTTTTCCTGTAAGTCTCCCTTCCATACAGGAACCCCTGAAGCATCTGCTTCTCTTTATCTCCTTCTGGAAGGACTTCTGAGATTGCCTGTGCAACTTGCCAGAAAGAATTATTATTTAGATGACCAGTCGCCTCAAGAATCGTTGAGATGTTCTTTCTATTGCCTTGCTCCCAATGAAGTAGACAGGCATGAAGAACATCTACTATGCTTTGATATTTCTCTTTTTCCAGGAATTTATTCCCTCTTTCCCTTGCATCAAGGACAGAGATGAATTCTTTATCCTTTTTGATAAAGCCATTGCCCCATTGCTCTGTGATTTCTATGCCAACAGCTTGAGCAAGTTTTCTTCCATCATCAAAATGCACCTTTGAAGAGTTATAAGTCCATCGCCAGAGAAGGTAGAACCTTGTTTCTTCATCAATGCCACCTAATTGGGGACTCTTAAGAATCTTAGACAAAGCATATTCACTGACAACCTTGCGGACATATTCAAGTAGTTCTTTTGCAGAGACCTTCTCACCAGAGAGCTTTTCGACACTCTCATATTTTCCAAATACCTCCATTGAAGGCCCTATAGCCGAAATGAAGAAATCGCTTCCACCTATACCCTCGTTCCAAAATTGATCGAGTTTTTCTTTAATTCTTTGCTCAATGTGAGGCTTGATCTCATTAAAGTATGCTGTTTTGTTTTCAGTTCGCTTTCGGCAGATCATGTAGATAGAGGAGGCTAATGAAGCAGTTTCTTTAGCTCGTATTCTTGCTTTCATTTCTGTATGCACAGGCCAACTTGCAGTCAGATATAAACCAGAGTTAAGAAGGCCGTTAATTATTGTTTCCCATGCATCTGTAGACTTATGAGCAAAAACAATGCAGGCAATCCCCTTGGGCTTTAAGACACGATTTATCTCTCCAAATGCCTTAGTAATCATGTCTTCAAAAAACCTTTTTGCTTTTTTATCCCCTCCTTGCCTTGGAGAATTTTGTATTATTTCTTCAGCTTTTGGTGTAAGTGGTGTCGCAAAGAATTCAGGACATGAATCTCCAATCATTCTTTTCAACCACACATAAAAGAAATCTGATAAATCAGAATAATTCACATTATCATAATATGGTGGGTCTGTAATTACAGCATCAAAGAAATTGTCATGATATGACAAAGATGTGGCAGAGTATTGAGAAATTGTAGCAGGAGTAAAGTTGGATTGAGAACAATGTCTTATTACTTTGTAATAATATTTCCAGCCAGTTTCAAAACTTCCAGAGGATGTGCTAAGTGGATTTACTTCTGCATAATCCCATAGCATGGGTAACGCTTGCCTTGAATACAGTTGTTTAATTGCTTCAGAAGTGTTTTCCCATCTTGCAAGTGTATTAGTAAATGCAGCCGTCATATCAACTCCTAAAGCCAAAAAACTTACCACGGCCTTCGCATACTTTCCCTCAACACCTTCCGTTACCATCTTCTCATGTGCAAGCCTAACTTTTTCCACAAAAGTAATGAGTACCAGTTTCTGGCGAGAATTAAAAAGATTCCCCCATTTCTTCATCCCGTACATGGGAGGTCTATCAACATCGTGGCAGGGTGTTGTTATCAGCTCATCAGGTACTGGGTCAATTCCCCACTTATTAAATAGTTCTTGTTGTTTCTTCTCAAGATATTTATCTACCTTATTGAAAATTTCCAAATCTTTTTCTGTAGCCATGCGGTATGTCTTCCCTTGCCTTTTTGAGTGATGTAGCACAACCGTCACCATCTTTTGACCAGATTTTCCTTCTTGAAACTGTTTTCTCACTTCTTTATCGCTTATACCAGAACCACAGCATGGGCATACTACTTTTGCCCTTGAGATCGTGCCAATCTCAGGGTCGAAGTCTATTCGCTTACCCTCTTTAATTTCAAACTCAATGTTTTTTGCTTTAGTAACTAACTTGTAGGCAACCTTTTTATCAGCTTTCTTTGCAAGCCATGTTTGCCTTACCAAAGGGATTTCAGCTCTACAGGATGGATTCTGGCATTTAACTGTCCTTGCCCAAATGTAGCATACTGGAATTGAACCGTCTGGGTCAGAAGGATAGAATTTACTAATTTCTTTTCTTGCTTCTTCCAATATCCAGTTGCCCCACTTCTTCACATCTTCAAGCAAAGGATTAATTTCTCTTTCACCTGCAAGGTCACCACTCTTAACTTTTTTCGGTTGTCCATATTTCTGTGGATATTCAAGAGTGCATTTTTCAATAAGCACTGCTACGGGGTTCAGATCACTTGCATAAGTCTCACAGCCAAGTCGTAATGCCTCCAGTGGTATCGCACCACCACCTGCAAAAGGGTCAAGCACTTTAGGAGGTATTCCACCATTTGCTTCAAGGATTTCTTTTCTTGCTCTGTTAATTACATCCTTATTCAGTGAGTTTTCCCATTTAGAGAGACTCGCTATAAACTGTGATTTCTTTAACCTATCTTCTTCATTCTTTGGCTCAGGAGTCAGAGCAGCATATATAGAGGCCCTTGAAGAGGCAAGGGGTCTTCTTGCCCACCAGGTATGAAGAGTACATATATGTCCATGGCGAATGTTCTTTTCACGGGCTGATTCTTCACTTACTGCTTTTATAGGGAAATCTACTTCAATAAAGGATTTCTTATTCATTATGCTACCTCAGCCTT
>Ga0315281_10015939_pt1 | contig 10051 bp, 10 predicted proteins | sample YL17G07_0_MG_FD_204540 | JGI IMG/M metagenome (GOLD analysis project Ga0315281, IMG submission 204540) | Sediment microbial communities from Yellowstone Lake, YNP, Wyoming, USA - YL17G07_0 | ecosystem: Environmental > Aquatic > Freshwater > Lake > Sediment | place: USA: Wyoming | collected...
CCGAAAACACCTTCGAAGAGCTGGAATTTTTCGGATAGCAGCTCGAAGACGCGCTGGTCAGCCGCGTTTTTGCGGTTGAGGAAGTTCACCACGACCACGTCGTGCTTTTGGCCGTAGCGGTGGCAGCGGCCGATGCGCTGCTCGATGCGTTGCGGATTCCAGGGCAGGTCGTAATTGACCACCAGCGAACAGAACTGCAGGTTGATGCCCTCGGCCGCGGCCTCGGTGGCGATCATGATGCGGCCCTGCTCACGGAAGTAGTCCACCAGCGCCGAGCGCATGTCGGCGGTGCGCGAACCGGTAACCCGGTCGCTGCCTTGGTGGCGTTCCAGCCACTGGCTATAGATGAGCTTGGAACCGTCGTCGGTGTTGGAACCGTTGAACAGGACGATGCCTTCACTAAACGGGCTATCGGCCAGCAGGCGCAGCAGGTAGCTCTGGGTACGACGCGATTCGGTGAAGATGATGGCCTTCTCCGCGCCGCCGAGTTCCTTGGCCTTGGCAAAGGCAATTTTTAATGCCTTGAGCAGGGCTGTCCCCTTGGCATTGTGTGTGATGCCGGTGGCAAGCTGGGTGAAGGCGTCGAGGTCGGCGATTTCCTGTTCAAGTGCCTGGCGGTCGGCTTCGGTGAGCAATTCAACCGGCTCGTCTTCAGTCCATTCCTCGGCGGTTTCGTCCAGCGCCTCGTAATCCTGATCCAGCTCGTCTACAAGCGATTCGGCAGACACTTGCTTGCGGAGCTTGGCCTTGAGTCGATTAGATATCGAGGTCAGTGCGCCCGCTATGGCAAAGGTGCTGGATGCCAGTAGTTTCCGCAAGACCAGTGTCATCAGGCTGCGCTGTCCGGCAGGCAGGGCTTGCAGGTTATCCCGTTGCAGGTATTCGGAAACGAGGTGGTAGAGCCTGTCCTCGCTTTCTTCCGGGGTGAACTCCTCCACCATGGGCAGGCGTTTGGTGTAGGGGATGTACGCCGTTACCTGCCGCCGCAGAGTGCGATGACAAATAGGCTTCAGCCGGGCCTTGAGCGTATTGAATACCTGTTCCTGATTCAGGTTGGCGAACTGTTCACGAAAGCTTTTCAGGTCACCGAAGGCGTGTTCGTCGATGAAACTCACCAAGCCGAACAATTCCAACAGGGAATTCTGTAGCGGTGTCGCCGTGAGCAGCAGCTTGTGCTTGCCGGCCAGCGCAAGCTTGAGCGTATTGGCAATGACGTTTGCCGGCTTGTAAACGTTGCGCAGCCGGTGCGCTTCGTCGATGACTACCAAATCCCAAGGCGTAGCATGCACGTCGACTGCCTTGCTCTTGGCGAACTGATAGGAACAGATGACGATTTCGGGCGCCTCGAAGGGACGAAACTGTCCTTGCTTGATTGCAGCGTTGTAGGACTTGGCTTCAAGAATACGGCACGGCAGGAAAAACTTTTCCGCCATCTCCTGATACCACTGCTTGCGCAGGTTGGACGGCGTTATCACCAGAATGCGCCGTTTGCGCTCCGCCCACTTTTGCGAAAGCACCAGGCCAGCCTCGATCGTCTTGCCCAGGCCCACTTCGTCCGCCAGTAGTGCCCCTTTGGAGAGCGGCGAGCTGAAAGCGAACAGTGCTGCATCAACCTGATGGGGATTCAGATCAACCTGCGCATCGACAAGCGCCCCGGCCAACCTCTCGACACTATCCGGCGGACAGCGACGAGTCAGTTCATGGGCGAAGTATTTGGCGTGATAATTAGTCAGTTCCAATTGTTGCAATCAATTTTGTTTTGCTCTTTTGAACTTCCGCAACATTGGATTGTGTAGTGTACCGATCCGGGATGCAACCGCTGGTTGTTGAGATGTCATAGTCACGATCATGCCTCCATAGTCCCAACTTTCGCCCCTCCAAGCTCATCTCACGCTGGAAACACACCCTTTACGTTCAGGCTCACTTGTCATTGGACAAGGCTCCGATTGGCACAGACCCAAGCTTTCCGCTAAGATTCACCGAGTTCGAAAAGTACCGCACGACAAACAGGGCGCCTCTATAAATTCAAAACCCTAAGCGAGACAAGGCGCGAAAGAAATTTTAGCGCGCAGCATATGTCGATATGTAAGCGCTAAAATTTCTTGAGCAACGCAGTATCGCGACGGGGTTTGGATTTATAGAGGCGCCCTTAACCGGGAGAACCCAAGCATGTCCACAAAACACAGCCGTTTAATCATCCTCGGCTCCGGCCCCGCCGGCTACACCGCCGCTGTCTACGCCGCGCGCGCCAACCTCAACCCGGTGCTGATCACCGGCATGGCGCAGGGCGGACAGCTGATGACCACCACCGAGGTGGACAACTGGCCGGCCGACGCCGACGGCGTGCAGGGGCCGGAACTGATGGAGCGCTTCCAGAAGCATGCGGAGCGCTTCAACACCGAAATCGTTTTCGATCACATCCATACCGCCAGGCTCACGGAAAAGCCCATCTCACTCATTGGCGACCAGGGCAGCTACACCTGCGACGCGCTCATCATCGCCACCGGCGCCTCGGCCAAATACTTGGGCCTGCCCTCTGAGGAGGCGTTCATGGGACGCGGCGTATCGGGCTGCGCCACCTGCGACGGCTTCTTCTACAAGGGCAAACGAGTGGCTGTGGTCGGCGGCGGCAACACCGCGGTCGAGGAAGCCCTGTACCTCGCCAACATCGCCTCCCACGTGACCGTGGTGCACCGGCGCGACAAGTTCGCGGCGGAAAAAATCATGATCGACAAGCTGCTGGACAAAGCCGCCAACGGCAACGTCACCATCGAATGGAACGTGCAACTCGACGAAGTGCTGGGCGACCAGTCCGGCGTCACCGGCATGCGCCTCAAGAATGTCGCGGACGGCAGCAGCAAAGATATCGACGTGCACGGCATCTTCATCGCCATCGGCCACAAGCCCAACACCGACCTGTTCCAGGGGCAGCTTGAACTGGAAGGCGGCTACATCGTCACCCACGGCGGCCATCGCGGCAACGCCACGGCAACCAGCATCCCCGGCGTGTTCGCCGCCGGCGACGTGCAGGACCACATCTACCGCCAGGCCGTCACCAGCGCCGGGACGGGCTGCATGGCAGCACTCGACGCGGAAAGGTATCTGGACAGCCTCGGCTGATCTCATTGCACCGGGAAGCGGCGGTTTCAGCAAGCCATGACGAAACCGCGCAAAGCCGCCCCGGCGCCCCTCCCAGCCGAAGAAATCGCCGTATTCCGCGAGGCCGTGCAGGACGCGCAGCCCCTGCCCGACAGCGGCAGAATCGCGCCCGCGCCGCAACGCCGCAAACCCGTTCCGCGCAGGACATCGGCCGATGAGACGCCATCCACGGCCGACGGGCTGAGCGACCACATCGCGTGGCGGGAAGACTCCGAAGCCGGCGACGAAACATCCTTCCTGCGCTCCGGCCTGACGCGCCAGACGCTGCGCAAGTTGCGCCGCGGCCACTGGGTCACGCGCGACGAACTCGACCTTCACGGCATGACCAGCGACGAGGCGCGGGCAAGCCTGGTGCAGTTCCTCAGTGCCGCCCGCGACAGGGGCGCGCGCTGCGTGCGCATCATCCACGGCAAGGGCATGAGCTCGAAAAACCGCGAACCGGTGCTGAAAAACAGGGTGCGCAGCTGGCTCATGCAGCGCGACGAAGTGCTGGCCTTCGCCGAGGCCGGCCCGGCGGGGGGCGGCGCAGGGGCGGTGATGGTGCTGCTCAGGGGCGGCTAGAGGGCCGTGTTATACTGCCGCCCACTCATATAGCAAAGCCTTTCACCATGCTGCATGCCCCCGCCGCGCGGCGCAACCTCCTGCTCCTGCTGCTCATCACCCTTCTCATCTGGTTCGGCACACTCGAATACCGCAAGCTGGTTCGCCCCGACGAGGGCCGCTATGCCGAGATACCGCGCGAAATGTCGGCCTCCGGCGACTGGCTCACCCCGCGCCTGAACGGCATCAAGTACTTCGAAAAGCCCGCACTGCAATACTGGGCCACCGCCGCAGCCTACGACGTGTTCGGCGAGCACCATTGGACGACGCGGCTGTGGAGCGCGCTCACCGGATTCCTCGGCATCCTGTTCGCAGCGTTTGCGGGCTGGCGGCTGTTCGGCCCCAAGGCGGGGCTGTATGCCGGGCTGGTGCTGGGAAGCAGCCTGCTGTATGCGCTCATCGGCCACATCAACACGCTGGACATGGGCGTGACGTTCTTCATGGGCGCGGGGCTGATGGGGTTTCTGCTGGCGCAGCGCGAGGGAGTCTCAGCGCGCGAGCGGCGCAACTGGATGTGGCTGACCTGGGCCAGCCTGGCGGCTTCGGTGCTGTCCAAGGGCCTGATCGGCCTGGTGCTGCCGGGGGCGGTGCTGGTGCTGTACAGCCTGATCGAGCGCGACTTCGCGCTGTGGAAGCGCCTGCACATACTCAGCGGGCTGGCGATCTTCATGCTCATCGCGGCGCCCTGGTTCATCGCCGTCTCGCTCGCCAATCCGGAATTCTTCCACTTCTTCTTCATCCACGAGCACTTCGAGCGTTTTCTCACCAAGGTGCACCGTCGCGTCCAGCCGTGGTGGAGCTTCGTGCCGATTCTGCTGCTGGGCATGCTGCCCTGGGTGGCGACCATGTTCGACGCCCTGGCACGCGCCTGGGGTCACGAGCCCGGCCGGCGCCGCCACGTCAAGCCGCAGCGTTTCCTGTTGATCTGGAGCGTGTTCATTTTCGTGTTTTTCTCCGTCTCCAGCTCCAAGCTGCCGTCCTACATCCTGCCCATCTTTCCCGCGCTGGCGCTGCTGATCGGTGCCCGGCTGGCCGACATGCGGGGGCGCACCCTGTTCTGGCAGACGCTGCCCATCGCCTCCGTGGCGGCGCTGGCACTGTGGCTCACCCCGCGCGTCACAGGGTTCGCCGACGCGGCAGTGCCGCTGGAACTGTACCAGCGCTACCAGGTCTGGGTCGTGTGGGCGGCAGCACTTTGGCTGGCCGGCACCCTGCTCAGCCTGTACTTCAGCTACCGCAACCGCACGACGCCGGCCATAGTGACGCTGGCATTGACGATGTTCGTCGCCGGCCAGCTTGCCCTCTTGGGGCACGACAGCCTGTCGCCGGCCAATTCGGCGTATCATCTCGTGCAGAAAATCAAGCCTTACCTGAAGCCTGACGCGCCGTTCTACAGCGTGTCCACCTACGAGCAGACGCTGCCGTTTTACATCAAGCGTCCGGTGACACTGGTGGCGTTTCAGGATGAAATGGCGTTCGGGCTGCAACAAGAGCCCGAGAAATGGATACCGGACATGAAGACTTTCGAGCAAATCTGGCGCAAACAGAGCTACGCCCTCGCCATCATGGGGCCGGACACCTACCGCACCCTGGCGCAACAAGGGTTTCCTATGCGCGAAATTGCGCGCGACACGCGCCGCGTGGTTGTGGCCACGCCATGAATTTGCTGAGCTTCAGCCTCATCCTGCTCGGCGTGCTGCTCAACGCGGGCGCGCAACTGCTGCTGAAAGCCGGAACCAACGCCGTCGGGCACTTCGCCTTCAGCCGCGACAACATCCTGCCGGTGGGCTGGCAACTCGCCACCGAGCCGCACATCATGGGAGGACTGACCTGCTACGTGGTGAGCGTGGTGGTATGGATCATGGCCCTGTCCCGCGTCGAAGTCAGCATCGCCTACCCCATGCTCTCCATCGGCTACGTGGTCAACGCCGTCGCCGCCTGGTATCTGTTCGGCGAAGCCTTGGGCGTCGCGCGCTTGACCGGCATCGGCATCATCATCATCGGCGTTTATATCGTCGCGCGCAGCTAACGCACTCAGCACTCAGGACCCAGCACTTTGGACTTTCTACCCTTCACCCGCCCCACCCTGGACGAAGAAACCATACAGAGCGTCGCCGACGTCCTGCGTTCCGGCTGGATCACCAGCGGCCCGCAGGTGAAAGCGTTCGAGGCAGCTCTGTCGGATTACTTCGGCGGCCGCCCGGTGCGTACCATGAGCTCCGGCACGGCCACGCTGGAAGCGGCGCTACGCCTGTGCGGCATAGGTGCGGGCGACGAGGTCATCACCACGCCGCTGACCTGGGTCGCCACCGCCAACGTGGTGCTCGCGGTCGGCGCCAAACCGGTGTTCGTGGACGTGGACCCGGCCACGCGCAACATCGACCTGGACCTGATCGAAGCCGCCATCACGCCGCGCACCCGCGCCATCATCCCGGTGGACTTGGCCGGGTTGCCGGTGAACCGCGATCGACTGTACGAGATCGCCAACCAGCACGGCCTGCGCGTGATCGAGGATGCCGCCCAGTCCATGGGCGCCAGTTGGAACGGCAAGAAAATCGGCTCCTTCGGCGACCTCATCTCCATCAGCTTCCACGCCAACAAGAACATGACCACCGGCGAAGGCGGCTGCCTGGTGCTCAACGACGAGTCGCAAATACCCCTGTTCGAAAAGCTGCGCCTGCAGGGCGTCACGCGCTTTGCGGACGGCACCATGGACGTGGACGTGCTGGGCGGCAAGTCCAACCTCACCGACATCGCAGCCGCCATCGGCCTGGGACAGCTCAAGCGCATCGACGAATTCACCCTCAGGCGCCGCGAACTGGCGCGCCATTATTTGGCCCGCTTCGACCGCGCGCTGGGCTGCGAACTGCCGCTGGACAATTTCAGCGACAGCAACTGGCACATGTTCCAGATCCTGCTGCCGCTGGAGCGGCTCAGCATCACCCGCGGCGACTTCATCGCGCGCATGCGCGAACGCGAAATCGGCGTCGGCGTGCATTACCCCGCGCTCCATCTGTTCACGCTATATCGCGGCTTGGGATACCGGGAGGGCGACTTCCCCCAAGCCGAACGCATCGGGCGTGAAATAGTAACGCTGCCGCTGTTTCCCGCCATGACTTTCGCGGACGTGGACAGAGTCTGTTCGGCAACGGCGGAAATCATCAAGGAGTTTCCCCGGATTGACCGCTAGCCCATTTACCCCGGCAGCCAAGCATGTAGGTCGGTTCAAGCGCAGCGGAACCGACAAACCAACCGCGTCGAATGTCGGTTCCGGCCTGCGGCCTTGAACCGACCTGGATACTTTCGCTCGACACCTCGCTGTGCTATATTCTAGCCAGACTGGACAGAGTACGGAGGCGACGATGGGCAAAGTGTGGCAGTTGCAGGAAGCGAAGAACCGTTTCAGCGAAGTGGTGGAGAGCGCCTTGCGCAGCGGCCCGCAGACCGTGACCCGGCACGGCAAGGAAGCGGTCGTGGTCGTCTCCGCGGAAACCTACAAAAAGCTGACCCACCCGCGCACGCGACTCAGCAAGTTTTTCCACAATTCGCCATTGCGCGGTGTTGATCTGGACATTGAGCGCAGCAAGGACACCGGCCGCGAGGTCTCGTTTTGAAGTACTTGCTGGACACCTGTTTGATCTCCGAACTGGCCAAGGACAAACCCGACCTGGGCGTGCTGGAATGGATCGAGCAGCAGGATGAGCAAGCGTTGTTTCTCAGCGTCCTGACCCTGGGCGAATTGCAAAAAGGCGTGTCCAAATTGCCGGATGGCCGGAAAAAAACCCAACTGCTGAATTGGCTCGACGACGATCTGCAGACGCGCTTCACCGGCAGAATGCTGGACATAGACGCCACTGTCGCCACCTTGTGGGGCAAATTGCAGGGCGAAGCCGAGCGGCGCGGCCGGCGCATGCCGGTGATCGACAGCCTGCTAGCCGCTACCGCACACGCCAACAAACTCGCCATCGTCACCCGCAACGGCGTGGACATGGCCGAAAGCGGCGTTGAAGTGATCAACCCCTGGACGAAAGCCCCATGAACAACCCCGAACTCTCCATCGTCATCCCCGTCTACAACGAAGAAGCCGGCCTGCACACCCTGTTCGACCGCCTCTACCCGGCGCTGGACAAACTCGGCGTGAGCTACGAGGTGGTGTTCGTCAACGACGGCAGCCGCGACCGTTCCGCCGCGCTGCTGCGCGAGCAGTTCGAGCGCCGTCCCGAGGTCACGCGGGTGGTGCTGTTCAACGGCAACTTCGGCCAGCACATGGCGATCATGGCCGGCTTTGAGCATTGCTACGGAAAGCGCGTGGTGACGCTGGACGCGGATCTGCAAAACCCGCCGGAAGAAATCGCCAGGCTCCTGGCCAAGATGGACGAAGGCCACGACTACGTCGGCAGCATCCGCCGCATGCGCCGCGACAGCATGTGGCGCCACTGGGCCTCGCGCGCCATGAACCGTTTGCGCGAACGCATCACCCACGTCAGCATGACCGACCAGGGCTGCATGCTGCGCGCCTACGACCGCGGCATCATCGACGCCATCAACAGCTGCCGCGAGGTGAACACCTTCGTCCCGGCGCTGGCCTACACCTTCGCGACCAACCCTACCGAAGTCGTGGTCGAGCACGAGGAACGCGCCGCTGGCGAAACCAAATACTCGCTGTACAACCTGATCCGCCTCAACTTCGACCTGATGACCGGCTTCTCGGTGGTGCCGCTGCAGATGTTCTCGCTGGCGGGCATCGTGATTTCGCTGCTGTCGGCGCTGTTCTTCGTGTTGCTGGTGGTGCGCCGCTTCATCGTCGGGCCGGAGGCGGAAGGCCTGTTCACCCTGTTCGCCATCATGTTCTTCCTCATCGGCATCGCCCTGTTCGGCATCGGGCTGCTGGGCGAGTATGTCGGGCGCATCTACCAGCAGGTGCGGCACCGGCCCCGGTATCTGGTTCAAGCAGTGCTGGAAAACAGGGATCGCACGTAAATTACGTGCTACCATTTGCTTTTGGACAGCGGAAAACTGCCATGAAACAAAATATCACCCTTTCTGTTGAATCCGACCTCCTGCGACAGGCCAAGCAACTTGCGGCAAAGCGCCATCTCAGCCTGAGCAGGCTGCTGGCTGAGGACTTGGCGGCACATGTCGCCCAGGCTGCTCAATACGAGCAGGCCAAACAACAGGCGCTGGCGTGGCTGGAGCAAAAATTTCACATGGGCGGCAAAGGCATGAAAAACCGGGAAGCGCTGCATGACCGCCAGAACCTTCGTTGACACCAACATCCTGATCTATGCCCATGACCGCGATGCCGGACGAAAGAGCGAAATCGCCGCAGCGCATCTCAGGGAACTCTGGGAAAGCGAAAACGGCGCAACCAGCGTCCAGGTGCTGCAAGAGTTTTACGTCAACGCCGTACGCAAAATCTCACCTCCACTGCCCACGCCCGCCGCCAGAGAAATATTGCGCATCTATCGGCTCTGGGTAAAGGAAATCACCACCGTTGACACCGTTTTGCGCGGCACCGGGATCGCCGAACTGGCACAGCTTTCATTCTGGGACGGCTTGATCGTGGCATCGGCGGAACAAGCTGGCGCATCCATATTGTTGAGCGAAGACCTGAACCATGGACAAGTCATTGCTGGGGTGAAGATCATCAACCCTTTCCACGAACTCTGATCCACTCAGCACTTCATACTCATGCCGCAATCTCCCAGCGCCATCGTCTTCGCCTACCACAACCCAGGTGTGCGCTGCCTGTCCGTGCTGCTCGCCCACGGCGTGAAAGTGCCACTGGTGGTGACCCACACCGACAACCCCGACGAGAACATCTGGTTCGACAGCGTCGCCAGACTTGCGGCCGAACATGACATCCCCGTGATCACGCCGGACGACCCGAACGCGCCCGGGATCGTCGAACAGGTCCGCGCGCTGCAGCCGGAGTTCCTGTTCTCCTTCTACTACCGCAACATGCTCAAAGCCCCGCTGCTTGCCATTCCCAAGCGCGGCGCGCTGAACATGCACGGCTCGCTGCTGCCCAAGTACCGCGGCCGGGTGCCGGTGAACTGGGCGATCATCAAGGGCGAGAAGGAAACCGGCGCAACGCTGCACTACATGACGGAAAAGCCGGACAACGGCGCCATCGTGGACCAGCAGGCGGTGCCCATCCTGCCCGACGATACGGCGCTGGATGTCTTTCACAAGGTGACCTGCGCGGCGGAGATCGCCTTGAACCGCTGCCTGCCGGCGCTGCTTGCGGGCACGGCGCAGGCGTTGCCGCAGGACCTGGCCAAAGGCGCGT
>Ga0315281_10015940_pt1 | contig 10051 bp, 9 predicted proteins | sample YL17G07_0_MG_FD_204540 | JGI IMG/M metagenome (GOLD analysis project Ga0315281, IMG submission 204540) | Sediment microbial communities from Yellowstone Lake, YNP, Wyoming, USA - YL17G07_0 | ecosystem: Environmental > Aquatic > Freshwater > Lake > Sediment | place: USA: Wyoming | collected...
AAGATAATAAAGGGAAAAGGGCCAGAACCCTTCTTTTAAGGGTTCTGGCCCTTTTTTTCTATGGGCATACATTTTGTCGCCGTAATACTGATTGTGGGAATAGGCGGTATTGTCGCGCAAGTTTTGTTATTGCGGGAATTGCTGGTGAGTTTCTACGGCAACGAGCTTATCATTGGTATTATTTTAGCCAATTGGCTGGTGACGGAAGGGCTGGGCGCATTTTTATTAGGCAGATACATTGACAGGGCAAGGAATAAGATTACTGTTTTTGTCATCGTGCAGTCGGTTTTTGCCCTCATGCTTCCCCTGTCGATATATCTTGCGCGAATATGCAAGGGTATGTTCGGCATCCTTCCCGGAGAAACAGTGGGGCTTGCGGCGGTTATCGCGATTTCCTTTCTCATTGTGGGGCCGGTAAGTTTCTGTCACGGCGCTTTGTTCAGCCTTTCCTGCAATATCTATAATTCTATAGGCGGCGTGTACGCCTGGGAGACCATGGGCACGCTGGTCGGAGGCGCCTTCCTTACGTATTGCCTGATACCTTTTTTGAATTCCTTTCAGATAGTAACATTACTCTCGGCCCTTACCATAGCGGTCTGCGTCGCTTTGTCGAACGGTAAAAGGCGGTTGTTCAGGTACCTTGCGGTGATCCTGATTTTTATTGCGGCATGGCCGCTCATCGGCAGGAATCTTGAGCGCCGCTCCATAGCCCGGCAGTGGAGGAAATATTCCGTATTGGATTACCGAAACTCCGTTTACGGGAATATCGTCGTTACTCAAAGGGAAGGGCAGTATACATTTTTTTATAACGGCATCCCCATTGTCGTGGTTCCCCATCCCGATTTGCTCTTTACGCAGGAATTCGGCAATTTACCCCTGCTCTTTCATCCGCACCCCGGCAATGTACTCGTAGTAAGCGGCGGTGCCGGCGGATTAATCAATGAAATCCTGAAATCGCCGGTCAAAAGGGTCGATTATATGGAGCTCGATCCGTTAATCATCCGGATGCTTAAGGAATATCCTACCGCATTGACTCAACGGGAACTCAATGACCCCCGGGTACGCGTCATTAATCAGGACGGAAGATTTTTCCTGCGCACTGTACCTTACCGGTACGATTGCGTTTTAATCGGCGTGTCCAATCCCGCCGAATTGTCGACGAACCGTTTCTTAACCCAGGAATTCTTCGCTTTGGCAAAAACCAAGCTTATTGACGGCGGCATCCTGGCGTTTTGCCTTCCCGGGTCTTCCGCATACTTGAGCCGGCAGTTAAGAGACCTTAATGCCTGCATTTTGAACGGGCTTAAGAATACCTACTGTTATGTGCGTATTATTCCCGGCGACTATAACATGTTTTTGGCTTCTGACGCGCGGGGAATCACTGAGGTTGACCCGGCGTTACTTTCCGAGCGGCTCAGCCAGCGCAATATAAAGCCCGATATACTGGTGCCGGCATATCTTAATTACCGGCTCGATAAAAAGCGGCTTGCCTGGTTTGAAGCATCGATGAGCGGCGCCACTTCGCACGTTAACCGCGATAACGCTCCTTTTGCGGTATTCGAAACCCTCGTGCTATGGAATAAACAATTTTCGGTCCTTACCTCAAAGTTTTTTGAATTCTTTGAGGATACGCGAGTTGAATGTTATGCGTTTTCGATATTTGCTTTTACCGTTGTCTTGTTTTTGTTATTCTATCGCCGACCGGGCTTTCTTAAAGCCGGGATCGCGTATAGCATCGCCACGACCGGATTCTTCGGGATGCTGATGAGCCTGGTATTGATATTCAGTTATCAGGTCCATTACGGGTATCTCTATCACAGAATAGGCGTCTTGATCAGCATTTTTATGGCGGGTACCGCATTGGGGAGTGTTGCGGTAACCAAGGCCGCCCCCAGGATAAAAAATGATATATCGTTATTCCTGACGTTCGAAGCCGCCATCATTTTATTTACCGGCGCCGTCGGTTTAGTTTTAAATTCCCTGGCGCAACATGCCCGTTACCTGTCATTGCTCTTTGCGGTGTTGTTTTTTATCGCCGGTTTCCTGGTAGGTATTGAGTTTCCCCTGGCCGGCAAGATACATTTACAGCGGCAATCCCGGGTAGGCAAGACTTCGGGGTGGCTTTATTTCTGCGACCTGGCAGGAGGGTGGGGGGCCGGCATCTTCGGCGGCGTCGTAATCTTGCCCATCCTCGGAATATTCAATACGTGCATGGTGATGGCGCTCTTTAAACTGAGCAGCTTGCTCTTGTTAGGGACGGTTCTGACTCCGTTTTTTTCTTTACAAAAGCGGTAATTTAGGATATATTAACTTTTCTACCATGGAGGAAAGTTTCAATGCAGAAGATGACCGTACAGGACGTTGATTTAAAGGATAAGGTTGTTCTCATGCGCGCGGATTTCAACGTGCCTCAAGATGAGAACCTCAATATTACCGATGATACCCGCATCAGGGCAACGCTGCCGACCATAAAGTACATACTGCAGAAAGGTGCTAAAAAGCTCATTCTCATGAGTCATTTAGGCAGGCCCGACGGTAAGGTAATAGCCAAGTATAGCCTTAAACCGGTCGCAACCAGGCTGAAAGAATTGCTGGGTGAGCCGGTATATTTTGCGAATGATTGCGTCGGTGATGAGGTTAAGAAAGCAATCGGCGCCTCCAGAGAAAGAGTCGTATTGTTGGAAAACCTGAGGTTCCATGCCGAAGAGGAAGCCAATAACCCTGATTTTGCCAAGGCGCTCGCTTCCCTGGCTGATTGTTTTGTCAACGACGCCTTCGGTACCGCGCACCGCGCTCATGCCTCGACCGAAGGGGTGACCCATTACCTTAAAGCAGTAGCCGGATTCTTGCTGGAAAAGGAGATAGAATACCTGGGAGGGGCCGTTGAGAACCCGCAGGAGCCGTTCATGGTTATCCTGGGGGGGGCCAAGGTTTCCGATAAAATAGGCGTTATCGAAAATCTGCTTCCGAAATGCGATGCGATTCTTATCGGCGGAGGGATGAGCTACACATTTTTAAAATCCCAGGGTAAGCAAATCGGAAATTCAAAATTAGAGAAAGACAAGCTTGATATCGCGAAGAATATTCTTGATAAAGCAAAACAGATGAATAAGGACGTGTGGCTGCCCGTTGACCATCTCATCGTCGATACCGTTGACCCGAAGTCAGCAACGGCGATTGCAGGGGAAAACATCCCCGAGGGCAAGATTGCGGTTGATATCGGCCCCAAGACTATCGCGTTATTTGAAGAGAAGTTAAAACCCGCCAAGACCATCGTCTGGAACGGGCCGCTCGGTATATTTGAGATGGACCCTTTCAGCCGCGGGACCCGGGAAATCGCCGCGTTTATTACCACGTTAAAGGCTACTACCATTATCGGCGGAGGAGATACCGCGGCAGCAATAGCCAAATTTAAATTAGAAGATAAGATGACGCATATTTCAACCGGCGGCGGGGCAAGCCTTGAGTTTTTGGAAGGTAAGAATCTGCCCGGTATCGCTGCTCTATCTAATAAATAAAGGAAAAAAACCTAGCTCCTCGCCACCTGCGGCAGCACCCGGCGCTTATGAGGAATTGCGCCGGTGTCCCGCTTCCTGCGGGGAGTCAATTCGCGCATATAACTTACTCACGCCTTCGGCGTTGGTAAGTTATGCGCTCATTGATGAGAAAGACTATTATTGCCGGAAACTGGAAGATGTATAAAACCATTCCCGAGGCGATCGAATTGGCGAACGAGGTACAAAGAGAGCTTTTTGATTTAGATAATCAGGCAATTGACGTTGTGCTTTGCCCTCCGTTTACCGCTTTGACCGAAGTTTCCGAGGCCATCGCTACTTCCAACTGCCGCCTCGGTGCCCAGGATATGTACTGGCAGGATGAGGGCGCTTTTACGGGAGAGATTTCCGGTAAGATGCTTAAGGACGCCGGATGCGATTTTGTGATTATCGGGCATTCCGAGCGCAGGCAATATTTTGGAGAAACCAACGAAGGCGTTAACAAAAAAGTCAAATCTGCCTTAAGCGGCGGCCTTACGCCCATTATGTGCGTAGGCGAGACATTAGAACAGCGGGAAAAGGGCCTGACCTTCGAGGTTTTAAAAGACCATGTCCAAAACGGATTGAAAGATATCACCGCGCAGGAGATTATCCGTATTGTTGTCGCGTATGAGCCGGTATGGGCCATCGGAACGGGAAAAACCGCCACACCGCAGCAGGCCCAGGAGGCGCAAAAACATATCCGCGGCCTCTTAGCTAAACTGTATAATCCGGAAATCGCGGAAGGCATAAGAATACAATACGGCGGCAGTATAAAGCCGGATAATATAGCTGAATTAATGAGACAGCCGGACGTTGACGGCGGCCTCGTGGGTGGGGCAAGCCTAACCGTTGAATCGTTTGTTACGATCGTAAAGAAAGCGAGTGAGGTAAAAAAATGACTGCGTTTATTGTTGCCATTCATATCACTGTATGCCTGTTGTTAATGGCGATTGTTTTGGTCCAGCAAGGCCGCGGAGGCGGGCTGGTTGACAGTTTTTCGAGTGTTGAGACCATGTTCGGGCCGAAGACGAGCGCCTTCCTTACGAAGGCAACAACGGTATTGTCGATCGTCTTCTTTATTACCTGCCTAAGCCTGGCAGTTCTATCTTCCCGGCAGAGCAGGTCGCTCATGCAAGGGGTAAAACCTGCGGCCCCCGCCGCGGCGGGGGCGGCGGCGCCCGCGGCGGCTTCTGCCGCCGAGAGCCCGGCGAGTCAGCAGATACCGCAGCCGGAACCCTGGGGATCTTCTGAGAACGAATAACGGTCGTTTTAAAATAGGGACAGCGACTATTTTTCCTATATTCAAGAACCGGAAAAAAATAGTCGCTGTCCCTATTTTCCTATTTTCTGTTTTTTTGTGAACCGATGAATAAAAAATTATTTTGGGTATACGCCCTAAGCAGCGTCGTCTATTTTACCCAGGGCATCGAGGGCCTTCCTTCACAGGGGCTTTTCTATTACCTCAAAGAAACGCTGGGGTTCAGCCCGGAAAAAATCATGCTCCTCTCGAGCGTTACCATATCCGCCTGGCTGATCAAGCCCTTCGTCGGGTATATTATCGACAAATTCCTGAACAAGAAGATCTGGATCGCGCTTTCGCTGATAGCGGATATCGCGCTTGTTTTGCTGCTGGGGATCCTTGCGCTTCCGTTAGTCCTTTTGGTTGCCATGCTGGTGCTCAATTCAAGCAATGCTGCCGTGCGCGATGTCGCAGTCGACGGCATTATGTGCGTGGAAGGCAAGCGCCATCACATAACGGGAAAAATTCAAAGCGTTCAATGGATTTCGATTTCCGTTGCCGGATTGCTTACCGGGATAGGAGGGGGCGTAATAGCTGAAAAGTGGGGATATAAGGCGGGATTCCTGTGGCTTATTCCTGTTTATCTGGTTGTCCTGGGCGCGGCCTTTTTTTACCGCGAAAATGATGATATCACGGATAAGCCGCCAGCGCCGTCACTGGCGGATATCAAAAAAGTATTGGTCAACAAGCAAATGCTCATTGTAGGATTATTTATTTTTCTTTATAAGTATTCCCCGTCCTTCGGCACCCCGCTTTTTTTCATACAACGGGATACCTTCAAATGGGGGAAGGTGTGGATCGGGACGCTCGGCACGATCAGCACTCTTTGTTCTATCGCGGGGGCTTTGCTGTATTACAAGTTCAGCCAGCGGATACGGATGAAAAAATGGCTCTGGTGGTCTGTTTTCTTAGGGGCAATCACTACCGTAAGTTACCTCTACTACACTCCGGTAACCGCGGTCATATATGAAGTAATCTATAGCCTAATGGGGATGTTTATCTTTATAATGGTCATGGATTTTATGGCCCAAAAAAGCGTAAAGGGGCTCGAGGCAACTTCGTTTGCGTTTCTGTGCAGCGTCAGTAACCTGGCGCTGGTTACCAGCAATCTCTCCGGCGCGTTTTTGCTGCCCCGCACCGGCTTGCCGTGGCTCATCGTCTTATCCGCCGTCACCAGTTTCCTCTGCCTGCCGTTAATCAAAAGAATAGAATAATTCTAATATTTTGCTGCGGGCTTTGTTCGCGTGCTGAAATTTTTTGCCGTGCGCTACGGTTCCCGCCACCCGCAAAATTCAGGCGGGTCCCGCCTTCGGCGGGAACGGCTCGCTCCCGGCATTCTTCAGATGGTTAGGGCCTCCGCTCGCCGTAAAGCCTTGCGCACATTTGCCAAAAAATTTCTTATGCACGCTCACAAACCCTCCGCAAAATAATAACGGTAAGATTCTCGGATAAATGAACCTAGCGAGCAAATCCGCCAGGTTCATTGCATATATCTTTCGTTTTTTTCTTGCCTTTTGGTGAAGTTTTATCTATAATAGTGGTCTATGGTTAACCCGTTTGCGCCATATATATTAACATTCATCCAGATATTTGTTGCCGTTGATGCCATCGGGAATATCCCTGTGTTTGTATCCCTGGTTGAAGGGACAACCAAAAAGCAGCGCGGCAAGATTATTGCCGAGTCGATTACTACCGCCACCGCCGTTTCAATCCTGTTTATGCTGGGCGGTAAGTGGGTGCTGCGGTTTATCGGCGTGACCATCCCCGATTTCCAGATCGCCGGCGGCGTGCTTCTATTTGTCATTTCGCTTCGGCTCCTGCTTCCCGGCTCCACGCGCAGTTTCTTATCCGACGGGCATGGCAAAGGGGTGGGGGTCTTTCCGCTGGGCACACCTTTGATTACGGGCCCGGCGGTGTTGACGACTACCGTTATTATGCTCGATACTTTCGGCATCGGGCCGACATTTGTATCCCTGGTTATCAATATGGTGATTGTCTGGGCGAGCCTCGTCAAGGCGGATGCTATTATGCGCGTGATGGGCGTCAGCGGCACGCGCGCGTTTTCTAAAATCATATATATTCTGCTTGCGGCTATCGGTGTCATGATGGTCAGGCGCGGCATAACGGGGATACTGATGCCATGATGAAGAATGTGATTACGTTCATTATGGCCGGAGGCAAGGGGGAACGCCTGTGGCCGTTGACAAAAGACCGCACCAAACCGGCAGTGCCATTCGGCGGGATCTACCGCATTATTGATTTTACGTTAAGCAATTCCATCAATTCCGGTTTGCGTCAAATCTATGTCCTTACGCAATATAAATCCGCTTCGTTGCAAAGGCACATACGGTTAGGGTGGAATATCCTCGCCTCAGAGTTAGGGGAATATATCGAGTTATTGCCTGCCCAGCAAAGGGTGGGTGATACCTGGTATCTGGGCACGGCAGATGCCGTGTTCCAGAATCTTTATACGCTTGAATTAGACAGTCCCGAATATGTGTTGATACTTGCCGGCGACCACGTTTATAAAATGAATTATTCAGCCCTGCTGGATTTTCACCGGCAAGTGGACGCGGATATGACCGTCAGCGTGGTTGAGATGGCAAAGGAGGCCGCGGCCCATCTGGGTGTGGTAGAGGTAGATAGCGTCGGCAGGGTGAAAGGTTTTCAGGAAAAGCCCCCCAGCCCCAAAACCATCCTTAATCAGCCGGATAAAATATTCGCCTCCATGGGCATCTATGTTTTTAAAACCGGGGTCGTCGAAGATGAATTGCAAGAAGATGCCAAAAAACCAAATTCCAGCCACGATTTCGGCAAAGACATAATACCTCAGATGCTTAAGAAAGGGCTTAAGGTAGCCGCCTACAATTTTATCGATGAAAACAAGAAAGAGGCGTTCTATTGGCGGGACATCGGGACAATCGATGCCTATTATGAGGCGAACATAGACCTGGTGCAGGTTGACCCCGTATTTAACCTCTATGATAAAGAATGGCCTTTGCGTACCTACCAGGAGCAGTTCCCGCCGGTTAAGTCTGTCTTTGCCGGAGAAGAAATCACCGGCCGCGTGGGGTTGATGCTTGATTCCCTGGTTTCAAACGGCTGCATCATCAGCGGAGGGAGAGTGCAGCGTTCTATTCTCGCGCCTAACGTCAGAATCAACAGTTATTGTCAAATATACGACTCTATCCTTATGGAAGGCGTAAATGTCGGCAGGTACGCCAAAATCAAACGGGCAATCATCGACAAGGACGTGACTATCCCGTCGGGGACCGTGATAGGGTATGACCTGGAAGAGGATAAGAGAAAATTTTTTCTCAGCGAAAGCGGTATTGTTGTGGTAGCGAAGGGGACGGAGATAAAATAGTTCACAGAAAAATGATAAGAAAAGCCAGGATAGAAGATATAAAACGGATACAAGACCTCATTAACTACTTTGCCAGGCGGGATGTAATGTTGCCGCGGTCATTGAATGAGCTATATGAGAATATACGGGACTTCTGGGTTTTCGAAGACAGGGACAGGGTAATCGGCTGTTGTGCCCTCCATATATCGTGGCAGGACCTGGTCGAGGTAAAATCCCTGGCAGTAGAAAAATCAAAGCAAAAAATGGGCATCGGTACCAGGCTCGTTGAAGTCGCAATCGGTGAAGCGAAAGAATTAGGCGCCAAGAAAATATTCGTGCTTACCTATCAGCCGGGTTTTTTCAAGCAGTTCGGTTTTAAAAAAATCAAAACCGCATCCTTGCCGCATAAGATTTGGGCAGAGTGTATTAACTGCCCCAAATTCCCCGATTGTCAGGAAACCGCAATGATAAAGAAAGTGTAAAACAGATACCGAGCATAGCTCGGGATAAACCCCGCACATAGTGCGGAGTAACCCCGAGCATAGCTCGGGATAAACCCCGCACATAGTGCGGAGTAACCCCGAGCATAGCTCGGGATAAACCCCGCACATAGTGCGGGATAAAATTCAGCCTATACGGCATAGCCAGGCTGAATTTTAGGAGACAAAAAATGGATTATTTGCTTACCGAAGAACAAAAAATGATCAGAGACTTGGCGCATAAAATCGCCGAAGAAAAGATAAGGCCAGTGGCGGCAAAATACGACCAGAGCGAAGAATACCCCTGGGATGTGATAAAAGTGATTGCCGCATCCGACCTGTTCGGCCTGTTTATCCCCGAGGAATACGGCGGGCTGGGGACCAACGTGCTCAACCTGTGCCTGGCTACGGAGGAGTTTTCCCGCGCCTGCGGCGGTATTGCCGTTTGTTACGCCGCATCGGCCTTAGGTACATTTCCCATTGTCCTCTTCGGAAATGACGCCCAGAAGAAGAAATATTTGCCGGATCTGGCCAAAGGGAAAAAGGTCGCCGCCTTCGCGATTACCGAGCCGGAAGCCGGTTCTGATGCCTCGGCAATAAAGACCGTAGCCAAAAAAGAAGGCAAGCACTATGTCTTAAACGGCCTGAAGCATTTTATCACCAACGGCGGCGACGCCGAGACATACGTGGTCATTGTCATGACCGATAAGACCAAGGGCGCCAGAGGCGCTTCGGCTTTTATCCTGGAAAAAGGCATGCCCGGTTTTACCTTCGGCAAAAAAGAAGAAAAATTCGGAATCCGCGCTTCATCGACACGGGAACTCGTATTCACGGACTGCAAGGTGCCGGAAGAAAATCTTTTGGCGAAGGAAGGGATGGGATTTATCGTAACGATGAGAACGTTCGACATGTCCCGTCCGGGTGTTGCCGCCCAGGCATTGGGTATCGCCCAAGGCGCTTTGGAATTGGCGGTAAAATACGCCAAGGAAAGGCATCAATTCGGCAAGTCCATCTCTACCTTTCAGGGTATTCAGTGGATGCTGGCAGATATGGCAACGGAAGTTGAGGCGGCCAGGGCGCTGGTATATGCTACCGCGCGCATGGTTGATGCCGGAATCAAGGATGTTGCCAAGGCATCCGCCATGGCCAAGATGTACGCTTCGGATGTAGCGATGAAAGTAGCGGTTGATGCTCTTCAAATATTCGGCGGTTACGGGTACATGCGGGATTATCCTATTGAGAAATATGTGCGCGATGCTAAAATTACGCAGATCTACGAAGGAACGAACCAGATTCAGAAGAACATCATCGCGCTTCATCTCATTCGCGAAGCTGCTGCGCGCTGAGGCCGGCCGGGCGGGTTGATGTCCGCGGTCCGTGGGTGCCAGCA
>Ga0315281_10015945_pt1 | contig 10049 bp, 7 predicted proteins | sample YL17G07_0_MG_FD_204540 | JGI IMG/M metagenome (GOLD analysis project Ga0315281, IMG submission 204540) | Sediment microbial communities from Yellowstone Lake, YNP, Wyoming, USA - YL17G07_0 | ecosystem: Environmental > Aquatic > Freshwater > Lake > Sediment | place: USA: Wyoming | collected...
ATCGCGCTAGCCGCTCCGGCGGAACATTACACCGGCTATCGCGTGACCATCGTCGCGCTGGTTTTTCTAACCGGGGCTTACGGGCTGAGCCGCACCCGGCGCTTTCGGCTAGCCGCCTTCTTGACTATTGCCATTGGTTCTGCCAGCATTTTTATCGGAATGCTGACTGAAGAGAACCCGGATGTTAACTTCCTCTATTATCTGGTCGTCCCCATTTTGCTGGGCAGTTTAGTCCTCACCCCGCGCCAAACCTTCTGGTTGAGCATCGCCAATATCACCGGCCTATTGCTGGTTCCGCTCGTGGCTCCGGTGGTAAGTTACGCCACGCTGCTCACCGGCCCCTTTAGCGTCCTCATCGTCATGGTCGCCCTGTTTCTGTTGACGCTTTGGTATCGCAACCTGCTGGAGCAAGACCGGCAGGCCGAACTGGCGCGGGAGCGCAACTTGCTCCGCACGGTCATAGACAACCTGCCGGACTCCATCTATGCCAAAGACCTGGCGGGCCATTTCATTCTGGACAATCTAGCCGACGCGCGCTCGATGGACGCCGCCGCGCCGGAGGCAGTCATGGGCAAGACCGACTCGGATTTTTATCCGCCGGAACTGGCCACTCAATATCGCGCCGACGATCAGGCGATCATGGAATCCCGCCAGTCGTTAATCAACCGCGAAGAGCCGGGGCGGGACGCGGCCGGCAATTTGCGCTGGGTGCTGACGACCAAAGTCCCACTGCGCGACGCTCACGGGCAAGTCACCGGCCTCGTGGGGATCGGGCGCGACATCACCGAGCGCAAACTGGGTGAGGCCGAATTACGCCGCCAAGCCCAAGAAATGGCCGCCCTATATGAAACCACGCACGACCTCGCCGCGTATCACAACCTGGCCGATCTCCTGCAGACGATTATGGAGCGCGCCACTCTATTGCTGAATGCCTCCGGTGGCGGCATCTACTTCTATGACCCTCAACGGCAAGAGTTGGAAGTCACCATCACCAAAGGTATGCCGATTCCCGCCGGGGTGCGCCTGCGCCTCGGCGAAGGGATGGCCGGGCGGGTCGCGCAAACCCGCGAGCCGCTCATCGTAGACGATTACCAGACGTGGGCTGGCCGGGCGCGCCAATTTGACGCCTTGCCGATTAAGGCCGTGGTCGAGGTGCCCATGCTCTACAGCGGCGAACTCATCGGTGTGCTGACCGTTGAAGAGACCGGCAACATCACGCGCCGTTTCACCGAAGCCGATGCGCGCTTGTTAGCGCTGTTCGCTTCACAGGCCGCCAGTGCCGTGCATAACGCGCGCCTGTTCGTCGAAATCCACCGCCGCGCCGAGCAATTGGCGACCATCCACACCATCGGACAGGCCCTCGCCGAAACGCTGGACTTGCCTCAGATTTACGAGCGCCTCGCGCAAGCCACGCATCAACTCCTGCTGGATATAAGCGCGTTATTCATCTTCCGGTTCGACTCCGACAAGAAATTGTTGACCGGCGTTTATGGTATTCACGACGGAGAGACCCTCGACCTCACCGCCCTCCCGCCGATTCCTTTGGAGCCGCCCGGCGTCGGCACGCAAAGTGAAGTCGTCTATACCCGTCGGCCGCTCATCGTCGGCGACTTGCCAGCCCGGCTCAAGACGGTGGAGGTCTGCCTCCCCGTTGGCCAGCCTGATTCGGAATCCCCCAGCGAGCGGTCGAAGACTCAATCGGGTTTATATGTCCCCCTGTTGACCAAGAACAGCGTCATCGGCGTCCTGCAAGTGGAAAGTTACGCCCTCAACCGCTTCAGGCCCGCCGATGCTGAACTGCTGGAGGCCGTTGCCAACATGGCGGCCATCGCCATCGAGAATGCCAGCCTCTACAGCCAGAATTTTGAACAACTGGAAAATCTCAGCGCGCTCCACGTCACGTCCCAAAAACTGTCGTACAGCCTGAGTGTCCAGACGCTGGCCGAGGACGCCACCCGCACCTGCGTGGAATTCTTTGGCGCGGAGTTGGCGTGGCTGGGCTATGCTCAGCCCGATGGCACGGTGCGCTTATTGACGCATTTCCCGGCGCAGGTCGAATATCCCCGTCAAATTCAGGTCCGGTGGGATGACTCGCCCGAGGGCCAAGGACCGGGGGGCCAGGCCATCCGCACAGGCTTCCCGGTCGTCACCGCGGATGTCAACAACGATCCAAATTTCGGCCCGTGGCAGAAAGCCGCGCAGGCTCAAGGCTTCCAGACAGTCGGCGCGTTTCCTCTCATCAGCCGCAATCACACCTTCGGCCTCCTCGCCATCTACAGCCGCCAAGCCGATTTCTTCACCAGTAAGCGCGTCGGTATGCTCCAGACCTATGCCCATCAGGCCGCGGCGGCGCTATCCAATGCCCGGTTGTTTGAAGAAACCGAGCGCCGCCTGCAATATCTCAAGGCGTTGCGGAGCATAGACCTGGCGATCAATTCCAGCCTCGACCTGCGCATCACGCTCAACGTCATTCTCGACGAGGTGACCACCCAACTGAAAGTAGATGCCGCTGATGTTCTTTTGCACAACTCGCAGATGTTGAATTACGCCGCCGGCCGGGGTTTCCGCGCCAGCGCGGCTCCGGTGACGCGCCAGCGGCTCGGCGAAGGTCCGGCGGGGCGCGCGGCTTTAGAGCGCCGCTTGATTACGATTCTGGATTTTGGACAGTGGATTAAAGAAGAGACAGCGTCCATCCATAATCTGCAATCCGAAGGCTTTGTTTTTTATTGCGCCGCGCCGCTCATCGCCAAAGGCGAGATCAAAGGCGTGCTGGAAATCTTCCATCGCGCGCCGCTCATCCCCGATCAGGAGTGGCTGGATTTTGTGGAGGCGCTGGCCGGACAAGCGGCCATTGCCGTGGACAACGTAACGCTGTTCGATGGCTTGCAACGCTCGAACACGGAACTGATCTTGGCGTACGACAGCACGATCGAGGGCTGGTCGCGCGCGCTCGATCTGCGCGACAAGGAAACCGAAGGCCACACTCAGCGCGTCACCGAAATGACCATGCGCCTCGCGCAAGCCAGCGGCGCTTTCAGCAACGCAGAACTCACCCATCTCCGGCGGGGGGCGCTCCTGCACGATATTGGCAAGATGGGTGTTCCCGACGGCATTCTACTGAAGCCGGGCGAACTGACTAAAGAAGAATGGGGCCTTATGCGCCAGCATCCCCAGTACGCCTACGATATGCTGTTGCCGATTGCCTTCCTCCGCCCGGCGCTGGACATTCCGTATTGTCATCACGAGAAGTGGGATGGGACGGGCTACCCGCGCGGATTAAAGGGCGAGCAAATCCCTTTGACGGCGCGTCTGTTTGCCATCGTAGATGTCTGGGATGCCTTGCGCTCCGATCGCCCGTACCGTGCGGCTTGGCCGGAAGTGAAGGTATACGAGCATATCCGCTCGCTGGCGGGCACGCACTTTGACCCGCAGGTGGTAGAAACATTTTTGAAGTTGATGGCTGGCGGATAGTTAGGCGGGGTAATTGCCAGATCACTTTCCTTGATGACCCGTTTTGCCCCGGCTCTGTATCCGTATATAATTTTCCGGGTTGGCTGAATCTGCCTCACGGAGGTGAGTATGCAATTGATGACCCGCGCGGATTGGGATGGACTGGTCTGCGCCGTTCTGCTCGGCCAGGTCGAGCAGATTGACGGCATCGTGTTTGCCTATCCGCGCGACGTGCAGGAAGGCACCGCGGGCGTCCCCGACGATAGCATCCTTGCCAACCTGCCCTATCATCCCAACTGCGCAATGTGGTTCGACCATCACATCTCGGAACTCGACAAAGCCCAGTCACTCTCCTTCAAGGGGCGCTTCAGCCTCGCGCCCAGCGCGGCGCGCATCATCTACGAATACTACGGCGGCCCGGATAAGTTCCCCGAATATACTGAACTCGTGGATGTGACTGACCGCATTGATAGCGCCTATCTGACGATGGAGGACGTGGTCAAGCCGCAGGGCTACGTCCTGCTCTCCTACACCGCCGACCCGCGCACCGGCCTGAAGATCTCGCACGAGGAATACTTCCTGCTGTTGGTGGACTTGCTCAAAACCGAACCGCTCGAAAAAGTAATGGCTCACCCCGAAGTCAGAATGCGCTGTGACCGCCTGTTGAATGAAGATGCGGAATTCCGCAACCTGCTCACGCGCTATTCGCGCTTCGAGGAAAATCTGGTCATCACCGACCTGCGCGGGGTCAGCAATGTGCCGCCGGGCAACCGCTTCCTCATTTACGCGCTCTATCCCAGCGCCAACATTTCCATGCGGCTGTTCAATGGTCGCCCCGGTGAGACAACCGTCTCACTGGGCCACAGCATCTTCAACCGCACCTCGCGCACCAACATCGGCGAATTGCTGGCGGAATATGGAGGCGGCGGTCACGCCGGAGCGGGCACCGCTCAACTCCTCGACGCCGAGGCTGCCGAAAAAATCTCGTTCATCACCGCCAGCATCAAAGCCGACGGTTAATCAGGAGGCATTTCTATGCAACTCGTCACCCGCGCGGACTGGGACGGGTTAATCTGCACGGTGCTGCTGGGCAAAGCCGATAAGATTGACGGCATCTTCTTTGCTCATCCCAAAGATATGCAGGATGGCAAGGTGAAGATTCCCAAAGGGGCCGTCGTCGCCAACCTACCCTACCACCCCGATTGCGGGCTGTGGTTCGACCACCACGTCTCGGAAGAAGCGACCGCCGAAAAACTGGGCGACAAACTCAAGGGCCGTTTCGCCCTCGCGCCCAGCGCCGCGCGTCTCGTCTACGATTACTACGGCGGCGAGGCCAAATTCCCCGAATACGCAGAACTCCTGAATATCACCGACCGGGTGGACAGCGCGCAGTTGACGCTGGAGGACGTGACTCACCCTCAGGGCTACATCCTGCTCGCGTATACCGTTGACCCGCGCTCCGGTTTGCAGGGTTATCAGTCGTATTTCCTACGGATGGTCGAACTGCTCAAGGAGCAATCGCTGGAAAAAATCATGGAAGACCCCGAGGTAAAAACGCGGTGTGAGACGATCCTCGCCGAGGACACGCGCTTCCGCCGGGCGTTGCTGATCAACTCCAAGCAAGACGAGAACGTCGTCATCACGGATTTTCGCGGCCTCGGCGAAGTGCCGCCCGGCAATCGCTTCCTGATTTACGCGCTCTTCCCCACCGCCAATGTCTCCGCGCGCCTGTTCGACGGGCTGGGCGGCAGGACGTGGGTGGTCTCCCTCGGGCACAGCATCTTCAACCGCACTTGCCCGGTGAACCTCGGCGAACTGTTGAGCCAATATGGCGGCGGCGGCCACGCCGGAGCGGGCACGGCCCAACTTCCCAAAGCCGGAGCCGACGCTAAAATCGCCGAAATCATCGCCGCGCTCAAGGCGGGTGGGTAGCCGGAATCCAACGCCTCCCGTCATCCATTTGAAAAGCAACCGCCGGACTTGCAAGTCCGGCGGTTGCTTTATGCTCTGTAGGTCACGCTTTCAGCGTGACGACTTATGCCTAATAGTTGTTAGGCTACCCGTGTGACCTGCACGAGATTACTGGCCGATCCCGCTGAATGCGCCAAACACTAACAGCACTCCGAACAAGCACGTTCCGGCAATGCCGCAGAGTGCCACTAAACCCAACAGCACCAGCCCGGCGATTTTCAGAAACTTAACTTCGTTCGATTCACCAGCAGGTGCAGGGGAGTTCATTGCTTCATCTCCTTAAAGATCAGACCGATAGGGGAAAATTACCCGGGCTTGGATATGACTTACTCCGCGAGGGCCGCCTTCGCCGCCGCGAGCACTTCTTCGTAGTTCGGCTCAACGTCGAGGGCGGGCATATAGGCCACGTACTTCACCTTGTCGTCTTTGCCGACTACAAACACGGCCCGGCGATGCCAGCGGCGCTCTTTAACGTGCGTCCCATAAGCGCCGCCGAACTCCAGCGTCAGGTGGTCGCTCACCGTCATCACGCGCTCCACGCCCGCCGCGCCGCACCAGTGCTTCTGCGTCGCGGGCAAATCGGCGCTCACTACGACAATGCGAATGTCTTCGCTCAGGCTCGCCGCTTCCTGATTGAAGCGCCGGGTCTCGGCGTCGCAGGTATTGGTTGATAATGAAGGCACGGCGGCGAACACGCGCACCTTGCCGCTCGTGGCCTTCAGCGGTTCCACCGCCGCCCACGTCGCCAGCCCCGGCCACGTTCCCACTTGCGCGGCAAAAGCCGGGGCGGTTTGCCCGACCCGCACATCGTTGCCGATGACCGTTGCCGGTTTGCCGCCGACCTCGATCAGGCCCAACCGTTCGGGCAGGGCTTTAGGCGCGGGCGCGCGTTTCGCGGTGGGCGCCCGCTTCGCGGCGCGAGGCGCAGTTTTCTTCACGGGCTTCTTCATCGCTGGCTTGCTTTTCGTCGCCATGTTTTTCTCCTCAGTCAACTCGAATAAGGTGAATGATACCATCGCTCTTAATCCCGGCAAAACATCGGCCACGCGCCGCAATCCGTTGTCAGCGTTGACAAACCCCTCCCCCGATGATATTCTCGCCACCACTCGGAGCGGGACGCGATGATTTTCACTCGCCAGCAACTTGAAGAACGCGAAGCTCAGGCTCTCGCGCCGTACGGCCTTAAAAGCCGCGACACGCGTGGGCGCGCTTACCAACCCGACCCGGAGCCGGAAGATCGCACGCCGTTCCAACGCGACCGCGACCGGGTTTTGCACACGACCGCTTTCCGCCGTCTCGAATACAAGACGCAAGTCTTTGTGAACTACGAAGGCGATTACTACCGGACGCGGCTGACGCACACGTTGGAGGTGGCGCAGATTGGCCGGACGTTGGCCCGCGCCCTCGGCGGCAATGAGGATCTCACGGAGGCTATTTGCCTCGCGCACGATCTCGGCCACCCGCCCTTCGGCCATTCCGGCGAACAGGCGCTTAACCGGCTCATGCAGGGACACGGCGGCTTCGAGCACAACAAGCAATCCCTGCGGATTGTGACGAAACTTGAACGGCGCTATCCCGACTGGCCGGGGCTGAATCTGACGTGGGAGGTGCGCGAGGGCATCATCAAACACGAGACCGAGTACGACCTCGCGGACGCGCGCGACTACGACCCGGAGACGCGCGGCCACCTCGAAGCTCAAATCGCCAACGTCGCCGACGAACTGGCCTACACCGCCCACGATTTAGACGACGGGTTGCGCGCGGAATTGATTAAACCCGCGGATCTCGCCGGGCTGGACTTGTGGGAAATGGTGCGCGCGGCCATCGGCTGGAAAACCGAGGCGCTCGATCAGCTCACGCGTCATCGGCTCATCCGGCGCCTCATCGGCCTCGAAGTCCAGGATTTAATCACCGTCACCGACGGGCGGCTTGCCCAGGCGGGCGTAAAATCCACCGCCGACCTGCAACGCTTGCCGCACAACGTCGTCGGGTGGAGCGCCGAGATGTCTGCGCACAACAAGCAACTCAAGCGGTTTCTGTACGATAATATGTACCGGCATTATCGCGTGGTGCGGATGCAGGTGAAAGCCGAAAACATCCTGAGCGCCCTGTTCGAGGCCTATACGCGCGAACCGGCGCAACTCCCCAACGAGACGCAGAGGCGCGCTAAAGAGAAGGGCGATCTCTATCGCGCGGTGTGTGACTATATCGCCGGGATGACCGACCGCTTTGCGCTCGACGAGCATTACAAGTTGTTTGATCCGCATACGAGGCCGTAAGCGATTGGACGAAGTGTGGAATATACGGGAACGAACGAGGAAATTATGCCTGAGACTTACCTGACCCCCGCCGGGGCCGCGAAACTCAAAGCGGAGTTGGAAGACCTGACCACGACCAAGCGCGTTGAGTTGGCCGTCCGCTTGCGCGACGCCATCAAAATGGGCGACCTCTCCGAGAACGCCGACTACATCATGGCCAAAGAACAGCAGGCGTTTCTCGAAGGCCGCATTCAGGAATTGCAAGCCGCTTTACGCAACGCGATTATCGTCAACGACGGCGGCGGCATCGAGGTCGTCAGCGTGGGCAACCGCGTGACCGTGCAGGAGCCGGGCGAGGATCCCGAAACCTTTTCGCTCGTGGGCGCGAAAGAAGCCGACCCGCGCGCGGGCAAAATCTCCAACGAGTCCCCGATTGGCCGCGCTCTGCTCGGCAAGCGGGTAGGCGACACCGCCGAAGCCCAAACCCCCAATGGAACGCTCAAGTTCAAGATTCTAAAAATCGAATGAACTCGGGCGAGACTATATTGAATAATCCTATTGCCGAACCCCGGAACGCGATCCCCGCAGTTACCCTCGAACAATTGCCCCAACTGTTGCGCGAGGCGGTGGCCCGCGTAGGCTGGACAACGCTCATGCCGGTTCAAGCGACGGCCATCCCGTACTTGCTCGCCGGGCGCAACGTGATTACTCAGGCCCGCACCGGCAGTGGCAAGACGGGCGCGTTTCTCTTACCCATGCTGGAACGGTTGGATCCAAAGCGTCCCCACTGTCAGGCGCTCATTCTCGTCCCGACCCGTGAACTCGCCCGGCAAGTGTGGCAAGACGCCGAGACCCTCTGTAGCCACGCCGGTCTGCGCACGGTGGCGGTATACGGCGGGGTCGGCTATGGCGCGCAAATCGAGGCCCTCCGGCAGGGCGCGCACATCGTCGTCGGCACCCCGGGACGGGTGCTGGATCATTTGCTCAAACGCACGCTATCCCTCGAACATCTTAAACTGCTCATCCTCGACGAAGCCGACCGGATGTTGTCCATGGGTTTCTACCCGGACATGAAACAGGTTCAGCGCTATTTACCCGCCCGCCCCCTCCACACCTGTATGTTCTCCGCCACCTTCCCGGTCTACGTGATGCGCACCGCGCAAGAGTTTATCCGCGAACCGGAATTTCTCACCCTTAGCAGCGATCACGTTCACGTCACCGACACCGAGCACGTCTACTACACCGTGCCGGGCATGGATAAAGACCGGAGTCTGGTGCGCCTCATCGAGATTGAAAACCCGGCGTCGGCGATTATCTTTTGCAACACGAAAGCCAAAGTGCATTACGTCTCGGTGGTGTTGCAACGCTTTGGCTACGACGCGGATGAATTGAGCGCCGATTTGTCGCAGGCGGACCGCGAGCGCGTCCTGGAGCGGGTGCGCCGGGGAACCCTGCGGTTCCTCGTGGCGACCGACGTCGCCGCGCGCGGCCTCGACATCCCCGATCTCTCGCACGTGATTCAATACGAACCCCCGGAGGACATCGAGGGCTACATTCACCGCGCGGGGCGCACGGGCCGGGCGGGCGCAACGGGCGTCGCGGTTTCGCTCGTGAGTGGCGTCGAAAAGTTCGATCTCGACCGCATTGCCAGGAAGTACGGCATCAACATTCAGGAACGGCCCCTGCCCACCGATGCGGACGTGGAAACGATAGTGGCCGAGCGCGTGACGGCGTTGCTCGAAGCGCGCCTGCGCGAGCGCGACAAACTGCAAACCGAGCGGAGTCAGCGCTTTGTGCCGCTGGCTCGCAGTTTGGCGGATAACGAAGATGAGTCGGCCATCATGGCGATGCTGTTGGACGATTATTATCAGCAGACCCTGCACGCCCCTCTGCCCCAACCGGCTGAAACGGCCACGACCGCTAAACCCAGCCCGCCCAAACCCGACAGCAGTCGCCGCCGCCCAAATTATCGGCGGCGTTAGCGAGGCGGGTAATCGCGACGAGTTGGCTCTACCAGATTTAACGGGAATCGGGCTGACCGGGCATCACCACGTAAAATTAACTAAAAACGCCGTGAGCGGAACCGCTCACGGCGTTTGATGTCTATTGCCAGCAGGCATTCAAGAGGCAACCGTCTTCCGCCCTTCGAGCAACAAGCTTTCAATCTCCTGGCTGGCCTCGCTGATTGACAAACCGCTCGCGGCCGCCCACTCCTGACAAAGATAATCGCGGGCACGGCGCAAAACCACCGTATCCGACTCCCCTAATGCCTTGCGCCAACTATGGGCCGTCAGGTCGCGCACGACTTCGCAGATGGCGGAGAACGAGCCTTTCTTCAGACGGTCACTAAGCTCCAACTGCCGTTGATGA